>Ga0105160_1000903_pt1 | contig 12796 bp, 15 predicted proteins | sample GXS110809BmetaG_FD_89591 | JGI IMG/M metagenome (GOLD analysis project Ga0105160, IMG submission 89591) | Hot spring microbial communities from Gongxiaoshe hot spring, China to study Microbial Dark Matter (Phase II) - GXS 110809B | ecosystem: Environmental > Aquatic > Thermal springs > Hot... | reverse complement strand
GACCTGAAGAAGCCCCTCGCCCTCCTGCGGAGGAAGCCCCGCTGGGCCGGGGACAGGATCTGGAACCGCAGGACCACCTGCTCCATCCCGTGGAGCCGAAGCTCAGGGGCCAGTCGCCTCGCCAGCTCCGAGGCCTCCCTCACCCCCCCCGAGGCCTCGAGCCTCGAGACCTCCCTCACCAGGTGGGGACAGACGAGCCAGAAGAGGGTGGGGAAGGGAAGGCCTCTCCTGAGGGGGTGGGAGAGCACCGCCCTGGGCCTACCCCAGCGACAGGGGGAGACCAGGGCCAGGACCCCCTCCCCTGAGAAGCCCCTGTAACCGCAGGACCTGGCCTGCAGCACCACCTCCTCCAGGGGGATCCTACCTGGGAGAGCTCGGGTCCCCCTTGAACCAGTGGCCGTCGAACCTGCGCAGGCGGACATACCTGCCCTCCCTGTACTCGACGAACCTGAAGGGCCCGCTCCCCACGAGGGCGTGCTCGCCCCCCTCGCCCCTCCAGGGGGCGAAGCTCCTGTAGTCCTCCACCGAGCTCCAGACGTGGGCCGGCAGCACGGGGAGGCCCCCGATCCTGGACAGATACCAGTAGGAGATCCCCTTCATCCTCACCCGGACCAGCCTCCCCTCCACGGAGACCTCCTCCAGGTCCTTGACGGCGTCCAGGTACCTGGGGGGCCTCTTCTCCGCCAGATACCTGAGGGTGAAGGCCACGTCCTCGGCGGTGAGGGGCCTGCCGTCGTGCCACCTGACCCCCTCCCTCACCAGGAAGAGGAGCTCGTGCTTCTCCGCGTCCCCCTCCCTCCTCACCTGTACGTCGAAGCTCTCGGCGAGCCAGGGCACCTCCTCCAGCGTCGCGGGGTGGGAGGCGAGCAGGCTCTCGTATATCAAACCCAACACCTGCCACTCGTAGGCCGAGGAGGCCACCAGGGGGTTCAAGTTCCTGGGCTCCTCCCTCAGGGCCACCCTAAGCCTCCCCTCTCCCCTCTTCACCCTCATCCCCAGGTAGCTCCAGAAGTTGTCCACCCCCGCCCCCCTGGCGTCCACCAGCCCGTCGAGCCTGTCCGAGTGGGCGGAGATGAGGTATCGGGTGTAAAGGGGGACGTAGGGGAGGAGCTCGGCGAGGATCCTCTGGGCCTGCGAGGCCCTGAGCCTGGCCTCCTCCCTGTCCCTGGCGTAGAGCAACCCCTTCAGCACCTCGTCGAGCTTGGGGTCCCTGAGGCCGGGCAGGTTGTAGCCCCCCTCCACGTCGGACTCGGAGTGGAAGAAGGAGTGCAGGTAGTCGGGGTTCTTGGACAGGGACCAGGCCATCACGAACATGTCGAAGTCGCGGCGCTGTACCCGCTCCACCAGGCTCGGGAAGTCCATCATCTCGGCCTCCACCGAGAGGCCCAGGGCCGACGAGACGGCCCTCGCTATCCCCTGGGCCATGGCGGCGCTGGTGGGGGCCACCTCAGCGGTGGGACAGAGGACCTTGAAGGGGCCGAGGACCCTTCCGTCGGGCGAGACGAGCCTGCCCCCCTCCACCCTGAAGCCTCCCTCCCTGAGCCTCCTTCTGGCTCCCTCCGGGTCGAAGGGGTGCCTGGGGAAGTCGGGCTCGAAGAAGGGGGATATGTCCACCACGAAGGACTCCATGGGCAGGGCCAGCCCCTGGAAGAGCTCTGCCACCAGCCGATCCCTGGGGATGGAGAGGGCCACCGCCTGCCGAACCTCCTCCCTGTCCCAGGGGCTCCTCCTGGCGTTGAAGCACAGGTAGAACATGTGGAATCCCCTCGAGGCGTGAAGCCTCACCCCCGAAGCCCTCCTCAGGGCCTCCACGTTGGCGGGCTCCACCACGTCGGACAGCAGGTCCACCTCCCCCTTCTCCAGGGCCATCCTGGCGACCGTGGGCTCGCGAAGGAGCACCATGAGGACCTCCTCCACCGGCCTCGGCTGAGCCATCGAGGAGGCCAGGGGAAGGCAGAGGGAGAGGACCAGGCAGAGGGCTAACCTTCCCACAGGGAGATCACCTCCCCCTCGGGGAAGAAGAAGGACATCTCCCTGCTGGCCGACTCGGGGGAGTCAGAGCCGTGGACGGCGTTCCTGGTGACGTCGGTGCCGTAAAGACGCCTCAGGGTGCCCTCCTGAGCTTGGGAGGGGTCCGTCGCCCCCATGACCTCCCTGGCCCTGGCGATGGCCCCCTCTCCCTCCAGGAGGGCCACCACCACCGGGCCCGAGGAGACGAAGTCCACCAGGGCGTCGAAGAAGGGCTTGCCCCGGTGGACCTGGTAGAAGCGCTCGGCGCAGGCCCTGCTTAGCCTTGCGCTCTTCACCGCGAGCACCCTGAGCCCCTCCTCCTCGAACCGGGAGAGCAACCTCATGGCCACGTTCCTGCCGGTCGCGTCGGGTTTCACCATCACCAGCGTCCTCTCTACCCCAAAGGAGATCACCTCGCCCATCCGAGGGTGATAAAATTCTACAACAGGAGATGAGCGTCGGATGGACGAGAGGGCATCCATCCTGAAGGAGATCCTACGCCCGGGCCGAATTCCCTCCCGGGAGGAGCTCGAGTGGGCTTTGAAAAGCCCCCTCCGCGACGAGGAACACGACGGGTTCAGGGGTCCCCTGCTCAACGTGATGATGTTCAACGAGTGGGTGGAGTCCCTGGAGGAGCCGGCGACCCTGGAGGGCTTGAACCTGTCCGGGGCCAACCTGAACTACCTCCAGGTCCGAAGGCTCAGGCTGGTCTCCTGCGACCTGTCGGGTTGCAGCGCCCTCCGCTCCAGCTGGGAGGAGGTACATGTGGAGGGCTCAAACCTAAGGGGGATGGACCTGTCCCTCTCCAGCTTCAGGGGCCTTCGCCTCAGGCAGTGCGACGCGAGGGATTGCAGGTTGGACGGGTCCATGCTGGACGGGGTGTGCTTCGAGAGATGCGCCCTCGAGAGGGCTAGCCTCTGCGAGTGCACCGTCGTGTCCACCTCCCTCAGCGAGTGCAAGGGGGCGGAGGTGGAGCTGAGCTTCTCCATATGCAACGAGCTCTCGGCCCTCTACTGCGACCTGCGGGGGCTCAGGGCTGAGGGGATGTCGCTGCTTAAAGGGGAGTTCCAGTGGTCCAACCTGGAGAGGTCCCACCTGGAGATGTGCTCCCTGCAGGACCTGCGCCTCTGGCACTGCCGGCTGGGGGGAGCCAGCTTCTCCGAGAGCTCCCTGGCGAACCTGAGCCTTCGGCGCTGCAAGTTCAAGGACACTCGCCTGTCGCTGCGGGAGCTTCAGCTCCTAGGCCCCCTCTCCAGGAGGAACCCCTCGGCTCTCCTGCTGGAGGAGGTCGAAGGGGAGTTCGAGGAGGCGCACCACACCTACTCGGCCCTGGAGGAGAACTACAGGGGGATGGGGGAGCTAGAGGAGAGGGACCTCGCCTTCCTAAGGAAGAACGAAGCCAAGCGAATGATGGCCAAGAGGAACGGCCGCATCCTGGAGTACCTGTATCAGACCTTCATGAGGGCGTACAGCTCATACGGCACCTCGCCCGTGAGGATAGTGGCCTCGAGCGTAGGGGTGATGTTCCTTTGCGCCCTCTACTACTGGTTGAGCGGTGGCTTGGACTACGGTCCCCATCGCCCCAGCTTCACCAGCGCCCTCTACTTCTCGGCCATAACCTTCGCCACCATAGGCTACGGCGACGTGGTCCCCCTGGGGAGCGCCAGGGTCCTGGCGGCCATCGAGGGCTTCTGGGGCTTCTTCAGCAACAGCTACTTCCTCGTGGTGCTGGCGAGGAGGCTCTACCGGGACTAACCCCTGGACCCGAGCATCCTCCACAGCTCCTCGCCGAAGGTTGGGCAGAAGGAGCTTCTGCCCTCCACGAACCTACCCAGGATCGAGCAGGGTACGCCGAGCCCCTCGACGGCGCGGACCATCCCCTCGGCCTCCTCGGCCGGGACGACCGCCAGGAGGACGCCGGAGGAGATCAGCCTGAGGGGGTCGAACCCCAGGGCGGAGGCGGCCCTGGCGGTGATGGGGTGGACGGGTATGGAGCTTGGGTCCAGCTCCAGCGAGAGCCCGCAGGCCAGGGTCATCTCGTATATGCCCCCCATCACGCCTCCCTCGGTGGGATCGTGCATGTAGAGGGCTTTCTCCCTCAAGACCCTCGACTCGGGCAGCACGGAGACCTCAGCGCGCCAGCTCAAGACCTCCTCCAGCTCCTCCCGCGAGAGGACGTCGTCCAGGAAGCCCTCGGCGGCCAGTATGGTCATCCCCTCTATGCCCGCGTGTTTGGTCATCAGGAGGACGTGCCCGGGCCTTATCATCTCGGCCCTGAGCAGCCTGTCGGCGAAGCCCAGCATGGTCCCCACCACCACGGGGTGCTGGTAGCGATCCGAGACCTCCGTGTGACCCCCTACGACGGCGATGCCGAGCTTCCTGCACTCCTCCGAGACCTGCCGGGATATCGCCAGGCACATGGAGGGACCTCCCCAGGAGGGGGCTATGACGCTCAACACCAGGTAGGCGGGCTCTGCCCCCTTGGCCGCCAGGTCGTTGGCGTTCACGTGGACCAGGTAGAAGCCCACCCCCTCCGTGGCCCCCACTATGGGGTCGGAGGTGACCACCAGGAACCTGCCCCCCAGGTCTATCACCGCCGCGTCCTCGCCCACCGAGGGGCCCACCAGCACCTCAGGCCTCACCTCGCCCCTGTTGGAGAGGAGCTCCAGGAGAAGGGACGGTGGGAGCTTACCGAGCAAAGGCTTCACCTCCTGCTGAAGACGCAACCGCAGTAGTTCTGTCTGTAGAGACCGAGCTCGCGGCTCATGGCCACGCTCCTCTTAAACCCGTCGCCGCGCCTGAAGACCACGTCCATGTACTCCACCCCCACGAGGGAGGAGATCCTGCCGCCCAGCTCGGATATCAGTCGCACGTCCTTGTGAGGGCTTACGGTCAGGGTGGTGGTGAAGGAGGACGCGCCCACCCTCCGGCAGACCTGAGCGGCCCTCCTCAGCTGGAGGTAGAAGCAGAGCCTGCAACGCCTCCCCCCCTCGGGTTCGCCCTCCAGGCCCCGCACGCGCTCGAGCCAGAGCTCCGGCATGTACTCGTCCTCCACCAGATCGAGGCCGAAGCTCTCCGCCACCCTCGACACCGCCTCCCTCCGCCGCAGGTATTCCTCCCGAGGCTGGACGTTGGAGCCGAAGAAGTAGCCGACGACCTCGAAGCCTTCGTCCAGCAGGAGCTTGGCGGGCCAGGTGGCGTCGGGACCACAGCAGATGTGGAGCAAGACGGATTTACCCAACTAAGGAGAGACCTCCTCCTCCTGGGCCTCGACCTCCTCGGTCGGATGGACCCCTCCCAGGACCCTGTGCCCGAAGAGCAGGTAGCCGGTGTGGGCCACCATCCTGTCCTCGGGCCTGACCCTGCCGGGGTTGGGCTTGATCTCCCTGAGCAGTATCTCGCATATCCTCACGTAGGAGAGGCCGAAGGCCCTCATGGCCTCCAGGGTCCTTTCCACCTGCAGGAAGGTGGGCACGAGCACCCCCATGGCCTTTCCGGGGGCTAAGGAGGTCACCGCCGCCTCCATGTGGTTCCAGGGATCGGGCAAGTCCAGGAAGACGGCGTCCAGGCCCCTCTCGTCGAAGCCCTCGGAGGCGTCGCGCAGCTTGAACTCCACCCGCGAGGAGAGCCCAAGCCTTTCCACGAAGGACCTGGCGAGCTCCAGGAACTCCTCCCTCCTCTCGTAGGAGTAGACCTTGCCCTCGTCCCCCACCAGAGAGGCCAGGACCGCCGTCATCGCCCCAGACCCGCACCCGCACTCCAGGACCCTGCTTCCGGGCCTCACGTCCAGGTTCAGAACCACGTAGGAGGCGTCCTTGGGGAAGACTATCTGGGTCCTCCTGGGGGCTCTCCTGACCACCTCGGAGAGGGGGGGTATTATGACCAGGAGCTCCTCGCCCTTGCTGGTCATGACTTTGCCCCCCGGCCCAGCTGCCATCACCTCCGCGGCCTCCACCACCCCCAGGTGGGTGTGAAACCGCTTGCCCTCCTCCAGCTGCACCAGGAAGGACTTCCCCCTCCTCGGGCTGTAGAGCAAGACCATGTCGCCAGCTCTCAAGGGCTCACCTCCCGCTGTAAACTATTATACGACTCGACGCTACGGACGTTAAGCGCTGGAAGGGGGACGATCGGCGTGAGGAGGATCCACGGGGGGGACGTGTACTCCCTGGGGAGGGAGGTCTTGGACCTGAGCGTAAACCTCAACCCCATGGGGCCTCCCAGGGAGGCCCTGGAGGTCCTCTCCAGGGAGCTGGAGGGGCTGGTGACCAGATACCCGGACCTGGAGTGCAGGACCTCCACCAGGGCGATAGCGCGCTACCTGGGCCTGCCCGAGGAGTGCGTCACCGTGTCCAACGGGGCCAGCATGGCGATACAGCTCTGCCTCATGGCCCTGAGGCCCCGAAGGGTGCTCACCCTGGAGCCCACCTTCACCGAGTACAGGCTCTGCGCCGAGGCGCTGGGCATCGGGAGCCTGCCCCTTCCGTCCCTAGACCGGGATCGAGGGCTGGTCCCGGACCCAGAGGCCATATGGAGTGCCCTCGAGGAGGGGGACGCGCTCTTCGTCTGCAACCCCAACAACCCCACCGGGAACGAGGTGGAGCGAGGGACCCTGCTGGAGATCGCCGAACTCTGCCGGAGAAAGGGCGCCCATCTGGTCGTGGACGAGTGCTTCCTGGAGCTATCCACCTCGGGCGAGGGGGGAAGCCTCAAGGAGGAGGCCGCCGGGGGGGCAGCGGTGGTGATAAGGGCCATGACCAAATCCTTCGCGGCCCCGGGGTTGAGGATCGGATACGTCGTCTCCAGCCCGGATCTCGCGGCGAGGCTAAGGGAGCTTCGCCACCCCTGGCCCCTGAACAACCTGGCCGAGGCCTTCGCCCAAAGGGCCCTCATCGGGGCCGAGGAGTACCTCTCGAGGGCCAGGGCGCTGATAAGGGCGAACAGAGAGCGCCTGATCCTCGGCATATCGAAGGCGGGGGGTAAGCCCTACCCCTCGGACTGCAACTTCGTGCTGTTCTATTTCCCGGGAAATGTGGACCTCAGGGGGGAGCTGCTGAAGAGGGACGTCCTCATAAGGAGCTGCGCCGACTTCCTGGGTCTGGGGGAGGGGCACTACCGGGTGGCGGTGGCTAGGGAGGAGGAGGTGGACCTCTTCCTTAGGGCGCTGGAGGGGATATCCGTCTCCAGCTGAAGGGGGGAGGAGACCTCGATCCTGGGCCTTCCGGACCTATCCACCCCGAGCTTTCCCATGGCCAGGAGCTTACCCTGAGGCCCCGGCGAGATCAGGCCCCGGAGGGCGTCGCCGAAGGCCTCCAGGTGGATCCTGACCAGCAGAGGGCTCTCCTCGTCCTCGAGGAGGAGGCCATCGCCGCTCCCTCTGGCCTTGAAAGCCCTCAGGACCACCCCCACGAACCTGCCGACCAGGTAGGGGGAGTTGGAGGCGAGATCCCTGGAGAGGAAGATCCGCCTGCGACAGAGGCGCCAAAGCCCCCTCTCCTCGGACTTGGCCTCCCTCTGGGCCTCCAAGAAGGCCTCGAGGTGCCTGGCGTTGGGCCTGATGACCATCAGCTGAGCTAACCCCCTCCTGACCAGCTCGAGGCCCAGGTTGACGAAGCCCCCCTCCGCCTGGACGTAGAGGTGGGCCAGCAACCTGCCGTACCTGTCGCGGCTCACCGCGTCCAGCTCCAAGAGGACCTCCTTCCCCACGGCCGCGCGCGCCAGGAAGGCCTTCGCCTCCAGGGAAAGCTCCTCCGGCCTCCCCCTAGGCCCCCTGGTCTCCGGGGCGTCCACCAGGAGCAACCTCACCCTCTCGAGTCTCCCCTCCAGGGAGACCTCCAGGGTGTCCCCGTCCACGGCCTCCACCGCGCGCCCCCTGAGATCGACGCGAGGGGGCGCCAGGAGCTCGAAAGGCGGCTCCTCCCCGGAGCGCAGGGCCCAGAGCAACCCCCCTCCCAGGAGGAGCAGGGACGAAGCCAACAGGAGCAGCCTGGTTTGGTTAGATATGGTCAACTAAACTTCCACCCCTAGACCATCTCGGGGTAGAGCTTCAGCGGTCCCCCTTCCGGTCCTCTCCTGGTGAGCCTTATGCCGTCGAGCTTGAGCAGGGAGATCTCGCAGACGTTGAAGACCCTGGCCTTGAAGAGGTGGCCTCCGAAGGCGTTGCACTCCTCGTCGCCCAGGCAGACGTGGGCGTGGACGAAGGGGCTTCCGTCCTCCTTCAGCGCGAGGTTCCCCGATATGGAGAGGATCTCCATGGGTTCCTCCAGGTCCCTGGTGTGGTAGGTCTTGCCGTCGAACCACCCTATCTGGACCTCCCTGAGCATGCCCACCGCCCCCAGGATCACGGCGAAGCGAAGGCCTGCCCCCTCCAGCGCCGACCTGAGGGTGGGGTAGAAGTCCTCCCCGTCGTCCATCCTGCAGACCAAGACCTTACCGTCGAAGGCGAACTGCACCTCAACCACCTCCTGCGACTTTCGAGATCTCCCACGCGGCGAACCTCTCTAAGGCCCTCAAGCCCTTCCCCTCGGCGACGCAGGAGAAGACCCCCTCCAGGTCCTGGGGCCTCAGGGAGGCCACCGCCTGAGCGCCCAAAGCTCCGTAGCCGCTGAAACCCATCGGAAGGCCGCTTCCCACGAAGAGGAGCTTCGCCTGGGGCGGCAGAGCCGAAGGGCTGAGATCCGACATCCACCCCTTCAGGAGGGACAGGTCGCTCACCACGATCGCGTCGAAGCCGGGCCCCAGACTCCTCCAGGACCACTCGGGCAGGAACCCCCTGCGGGGCACGGCCTCGTCGTCGAAGACCTTGAGCTCCGACGCGAACCGGGAGATCCTCTCCCCCAGGAAGGGCTCAAACCCCAGGAGGGCCACCTTGCTACCCCGAAGGGAGCCGAAGAGCTCCTCGGGGTCGCAGGGATCCCCCGACCCAGCGAGGAGACAGCCGGCGGCCAGCATCCCCAGGACGCGCTCGCCCGGGTAGGGGGACAGCAGCAAGGGCAATAGCTCCCTCGGGTCCAGGCCCACCAGGGAGGAGGGTTCCCTGGAGAAGGGGGGGATGGACTCCCTACCCACCGAGGGCGAGCTGCAGAGGCTCGACCTCCCGTCCTCCAGCTCCATGGCCGAGTAGAACCAACCCAGGAGAACCCTCTTGACCGGAGAGGTGGCCGACGACCCGGCCTCCTCCAGGACGGCCTCGTAGAAGCGCAAGGGCACACCCTCCCCCCGATGGATAAGCAAGCCCCGTTCGACTATTATAAGATCTATGGCGCAGATCCAAGAAGAGGCGATCCCCAGGGAGGTCATGGAGGGGCTTCGGGAGAGGCTCGAGGGGGACGAGCGGATAGAGCTGTTCGTCAGGCTCCTGCTCGAGGAGAACGAGAGGCAAAACCTCGTATCCCGCGGGGAGGCGTCGCCCGCGAGGCTTCGGCAACACGTCCTGGACAGCGCCTCCTCCCTCTTCCTGCTCGAGGACCTGCCCGAGGGCTCCAGGGTGGCGGACGTGGGGAGCGGCAACGGGCTTCCGGGGATCGTCCTGGCCTGCCTGGCGGAGGGGCTAAAGTTCTCCCTAGTGGAGAGCGTCTCCAGGAAGTGCCGATTCCTGGAGAGGGCGGCCCAGAGACTGGCGCTGGGACACGTGCGGGTGCTCAACGTCAGGTCCGAGGAGCTGGCCGCCGAGGAGAGGGAGAGCTTCGACCTGGCCCTGGCGAGGGCCCTGGCGCCCTTCGAGGTGGCCTGCGAGCTCCTTTCCCCCCTGGTCAAGGTCGGGGGGAAGGTCGTGCTCTACAAGGGCCCGGGGCTCACCGAGGAGATGGAGGGCAAGCTGGGATTGGCCAGCTACCTGGGCCTATCTGCGCCGAAGGTCTGGCGCTACGAGCTGGAGGGGGGTGCCAGATATCTGGCCGTCATGGACAAGGTGTCGCCCTGCCCCGTGGGCGTGCCGAGGAGGCCCGGGATGGCAGGCAAGAGGCCCTTGAGGATCGGGAAGGGGGGATGAGGGTTGGGAAGGGGTCTTTCCCTCGGGGTGGCCAACCAGAAGGGAGGGGTGGGCAAGACTACCTGCGCCGTGAACCTGGCGGCGGCGCTGGCGGACCTGGGATACGAGGTGCTCCTGGTGGACTGCGACCCCCAGGGCAACGCCACCACGGCCCTGGGGGTCGTGAAGTCCGACGTCAAGGTCAGCCTGTACGAGGTCCTCTCGGAGGCGGCGCCAGCGGAGCTGGCCCTCAGGGACACGGAGGTGGAGCGCCTGAAGCTCATCCCCGCCACCCTGGAGCTCGCCGGGGCCGAGGTGGAGCTGGTCTCCGCCATATCCAGGGAGACCCGTTTGAGGAGGGCCCTTGAGCCCATCAGAGGGCTCTTCGACGCTCTGGTGCTGGACTGCCCCCCCTCCCTGGGAATACTCACCGTCAACGTCATGGCCGCCAGCAGGTACCTCCTGATACCCGTCCAGTGCGAGTTCTTCGCCCTGGAGGGATTGGCGCAGCTCAAGAGGACGATAGCCCTGGTCAAAAGCCACGTCAACCCCGAGCTCGAGGTGGGAGGCGTGGTGCTGACCATGTTCGACTCCAGGACTAAGATATCCAAAGAGGTGGCTGAGGAGGTGAGGTCCCTATTCGGGGATAAGGTCTTCTCCACGGTCATCCCCAGAAGCGTCAAGCTCAGCGAGGCGCCTAGCCACGGGTTGCCCATATCCAGGTACGCGCCCAGGAGCCCGGGCGCCGAAAGCTTCGCCTCCCTGGCCGAGGAGGTGGCACAGCGATGGCTAGGAAGGCCCTAGGGAGGGGTCTTTCCGCCCTGATCTCGGAGCCCTCCTGGGGCGAGCGCGCCGAAGGGACGGGGCCCACGCCCATCCCCATCGACCGTATAGAGCCCAACCCCTGGCAGCCCAGACGGGACTTCGGCGAGGAGGAGCTCGAGGAGCTCAAGAGCTCCATAAGGGCCCATGGGCTGCTTCAGCCCATCCTGGTAAGGCGCGTCGGGGACTCCTACCAGCTGGTGGCAGGAGAGAGGAGGCTTCAGGCCTGCAGGGACCTTGGGATGGCGGAGATACCCGCGCTGGTGGTCGAGGCGGACGACAGGCAGATGCTCGAGCTCGCCCTGGTGGAGAACATCCAGAGGCAGGACCTCTCCCCCTTAGAGGTGGCGGAGGCCATAGAGAGGCTGATGGCCGACTTCGAGCTCACCCAGGAGGAGGTGGCGAACCGGCTCGGCTGGAGCAGGTCGGCGGTGGCCAACAAGGTGAGGCTGCTGAGGCTCTCGCCCCAGGTCAGGGAGATGCTCAGGGACGGCAGCATATCCGAGGGGCACGCCAAGGTCCTGGCGGGGCTCGAGCCGGAGCTCCAGCTGAAGCTGGCCGAGAGGGTGGCCTCCACCGGCATGTCGGTGAGGGCCCTGGAGGAGACCCTCAGGGGGAACCGAAGGAGGAAACCCAAGGGGGAGGGGGTAGAAACCCCTCAGGAGATCAGGGAGGCCGCCTCCAGGGCCTCGAAGGGGGTGAAGCTCGCCGTGACCAGGAGGGGCGAGGTCTACAGGATAACCCTCGAGGCGGACGAAGAGGGGGCCCTCAGGCTGCTCAGGTCGATAGCTGAGCTATTTCCCGGGAAATGACCGGCGCTGACGCCGCTATGGCAAGATATTACAGAAAATTCATAAAAGTTAGCGATCTTAGAGCTTTGGCTGTACCCGTCGTGCTGGCCTCCTCGGTGGTGGGCTACGGCCTGCTCTTCCTCTTCCTCTGCAGGGCCCTCAAATCGAGGTGGGGGTGGGATCTGCCCGAGTGGGCCTGTCTGGGCGCGGGCTTCGCGCTGGGGCTAGCGGAGGGGATAAGGTACGCCAGGTGGGTCGCCAGGTCGACCTCCAGGGGAGGCGACGCGGACGGGGGGTGATGTTCCACGTGGAACTTTCGATCCAGCGACAGGGGGTGATGCCTTGGAGGTGCTCTTCGCTCCTTGGAGGATGGCCTACATAGAGGCCTCGGTGAAGGAGGGTTCCCCCGGCGGGTGCATCTTCTGCGACATCCCCGCTCGCCCGCCCGAGGAGGACGCTAAGTTTTTGGTGCTCCACAGGGGGCGAAGGGCGTTCGTGATGATGAACGCCTTTCCCTACAACCCCGGTCACCTGATGGTGGCCCCCTACAGGCACGTCTGCGAGCTGTCGCAGCTCGACGAGGAGGAGATGCTGGAGCTCATGCGCCTCCAGGCGAGGGCGCTCGAGGTCCTAAAGCGCGCCATGTCGCCCCACGGCTTCAACCTGGGGGTCAACCTGGGCAGGGTGGCGGGGGCCGGCATACCCGGGCACATGCACGTCCACGTCGTGCCCCGCTGGGAGGGGGACACCAACTTCATGCCCGTGGTGGCCGACGTGAAGGTCATACCGGAGGCCCTGGGCAGGACCTACGAGAAGCTGAAGGAGGCCTGGGGGGATGCCTAAGGTGCTGGCGGGACCCTCCTCCTCGGAGCTGGAGGTCAAGCGCTCCGTCTTCTACGGGCTAGCCGTGCCGGTCTCCTCCCACAGGGAGCTCGGGGAGCTGAGGTCGAAGGTCTCCCAGCTCCACCGGGAGGCCACCCACGTGGCGTGGGCCTGCCGCCTCCTGGCGGCGGACAGCAGGGTCGAGGAGCTCTGCTCCGACGGGGGCGAGCCCCCGGGGAGCGCCGGCAGACCTGTGCTCGCGGCCCTGAGGAGGAGGGACCTGGTGAACGCGGGTGTCTTCGTGGTCCGTCGCTTCGGAGGGGTGAAGCTGGGGCTCAAGGGGCTCTCGGAGGCCTACTACCTGGCCGCCTCCAGGGCCCTGGAG
>Ga0105160_1000900_pt1 | contig 12819 bp, 8 predicted proteins | sample GXS110809BmetaG_FD_89591 | JGI IMG/M metagenome (GOLD analysis project Ga0105160, IMG submission 89591) | Hot spring microbial communities from Gongxiaoshe hot spring, China to study Microbial Dark Matter (Phase II) - GXS 110809B | ecosystem: Environmental > Aquatic > Thermal springs > Hot... | reverse complement strand
AGTACTAAGTTTACCACATCAGCGTATAGCTGAGCATAAGCGCGTTCCAGTTGTCGGTGGATTTCGCGCTCGGCTTCCTCGAGTTTTTGTCGCTTGATATGTTCAGCCTGCTCTGCGGCTTCTCGCAGGAAGGCTTCCGCCTGTTGTTTGCCTTCCCGGACTAAGCGCTGCATCTCTTGTTGAGCAACCCGCAGTTGTTCTTGAGCCTCTTGGAGCAGCCGTTCAGCTTCCCGACGTGCCTGCTCCGCATAGTTCAAAGATTCGGCAATGCGTTGCTCCCGCTGCTCTAGGGCCTGCAGAAGGGGTTTCCACGCATAGCGGGCTACCAGTATCAGGAAGATTCCAAAATTGACCAGCGTCCAGAAGAGCAACCCTGGAGAAACCTCCAAAAAGTTCGGCATGGTCTATCCTCCCCCGCAGAGGTTAGGCAGTTTTAACCGCCAGTAGGATACAGACGATGCAGGCGATCAGGGCAATTCCCTCAATGAGGGCAGCAGCGATGAGCATGAGCGTACGGGTCTCGGCGGCTGTTTCCGGCTGTCGGCTGGCGGCCTCCAGAGCTGCCGCTCCTAAGCGTCCAATGCCTGTGCCAGCGCCCAAGACACTAATGCCAACCCCGATACCTGCAGCTAACCACGCCAATCCGAGTTCCATGGGTCTATCCCTGCATGTGTTTGTGGAACCATACCCTTATTCTGACGACTGCTATTGGCAGCCGCTGGTTTCCTTGTTAGTGCGTCTCTTCACTGGCTAAACCTAGAAAGACAGCCGTTAAAATCGTAAAGATGTACGCTTGCAAGAATGCCACCAGGGTTTCTAGACAGTATACAAACACAGAGAACGCAACCGATATCGGCGCGATAAGCACTGTCTCGAAGAAGAAGATCAATCCGACCAGTGACAGCAGGGCGATATGTCCTGCGGTCATATTCGCAAACAATCGGACACAGAGAGCAAAGGCTTTAGCAAACATCCCGATGATTTCAATCGGCACAAGGATAGGACTCAGCCATAGGGGTCCTCCGCCGAGAAGATGTTGAAGCCATTTCTTGAATCCGATGGTTGCGATAGCTCCTCCGTTGATGACGACGAAGGCAGTCAAGGCTAATGCTCCTGTGACGGCGAGCGAGCCCGTTGCCGTGTGTCCACCCGGAATCAGCCCCAGGAGGTTTAGGATGAGGATGAAGAAGAAGAGCGTCAGGAAGTATGGGAGCAAGCCATTGGCAAGACCAGTAGAGCCAATGTTGGGGCGGACAACCTCATCGCGGAGGAACACGACGATTGCCTCTATTGCGTTCTGCAGCCCACGAGGTGGCTCTAAGGGGTTCTGACGGTAGCGCCGCAAGGAACGCCAGAGGAAAAGTCCCAGGAGTGCAATGCCAATCCACTGGTACACGACCAAGTTGGTGATGGACAGGTCCAATGTCGGTTTCTGTCCATCGGTAACCCGTACCGGATGTCCTTGCTCCATGCGGTACAATCGGCCTGCTTCCATAGCTGCGGAGGAGGGGTAGATATGGAGCTGTCCGTTGTCCCAAAGGATAATCGGGAGCTCAGCAACCTTGTACGGACCCACGTAAAAGCCGTGGTGATCCCCTAACTCCCCGAGCAGGTGCGTGAAGACATTCCCATCCGATCTGGTATGGGCAGCGCTCATGGCAGTGGTTTCCTACCTCGTGGTGAGCGGGCGGAGACGAAAGGTCTCATAGCGACGGTGGAAGTCCAGAATTTCTGCTGTCAAGAGCACGCTGACACCAAGGGTAAAGGAGAGCGCAAAGCTCAGTGGTTCAACGTGGACAACTGTCAGCAGATACAGGGCAAGGGCGCTGGTGAGGAGCAGGCGCACAACCATTCCGCCGAGAACCCATCGGAGAAAGCTCCGAAGGGAGCGACGGAATGCCCATCGGGCGATAAGATAGGCAGTAGCAAAGTTCCCCACACACAACCCAAGCCCCCATGCGGTCCCGGTCAGTGTGTCTAAACTCATAGGTGGAATCCCTCCTTTCGGTTGAGCTTGCGAATGAGCTTCCAGATTTCCCGCATGGCAACGGCACAGCCAACGCCAAGTCCGCTCAAGAGCCCGATTGGAGAACTCCGGAGCTGTTGATCCAGCCACCAACCGACAGCACCACAGCCCACCAACGCAATCGCGATGGTCATTCCAAGGTTGGCATATGGTAGCAGCTCTTTCCATATCGGCGGCTTTCCTGACGCTTGTGTGTTTGCTGCCACCGTTGCAACAAGAGAGGCGGGGACAAGTTCAGCATACAAAATTAGCCCTTTCTCTGCAGATACTTTCCGAAGTCTTTACACGAAGTGGACGCCTTCTTGCGTTCCTTATGCTCGGGCGAAAGGGAGATTCAAGTGGTGCTTACAGAAACGCTTCGGCGGCAGGGGGAGTGGTTGTTCCGACATCGGGGATGGATCCCCCTCCTTCTGCTCCCGATAAGTGTCATTGCAATCCGATGGGAAACCGTCCCTCCACTTGCCCGATCCGGGTGGTGGCAGATTGGATGCCTGTTGATGCTCAGTGCTGGTGCATGTCTGCGTGTGTGGATTGTGGGTAAAGTCCCTGAGGGAACCTCGGGACGGAACCGACGGGAACAGGTTGCAGAGGAGCTGAACACCACGGGAGCCTATTCGCTGCTGCGGCATCCTCTCTATGCAGCCAATGCCCTTATGTGGTCTGGGGTCCTTCTGCGTCCGGCAATTTGGTGGCTGTGGCTTGTGGGGATGATGATGTTCGCGCTGGTGTACGAGCGCATTATGCTGGCGGAGGAGGCCTTTCTCCAACGGCGTTTTGGGGCTCGTTTCCAAAGCTGGGCAGAACAGACCCCCGCGCTGCTTCTGTGTTTCTGCCGCTACCGCCCTGCAGAGCTCCCGTTCCGGTGGCGTTCTGTCCTACGACGGGAATACTCCACCTGGTGGACGGCGGTGGCGAGCTTTGCTGTTATGGAAGCCTTGCTCCAGTGGCGCTGGACGGGAACTCTGGGGCTTCCGATGCCATGGTGGTATGCGCTTGGCGTAGTGACAGGACTCCTTCTCGGGCTACGTGCGCTGAAGCATTGGACCTCGTGGCTGTAGTGTGGTCTGCCTTTCTAAGGGTGCATACTTGCCAGATAGGCTGTAGGTGGTGTGCAAAACGTGGACGGGCTTACCGATGATTCTATGCCTGGGTCGGAGAAAAGGATGCTGTATCGGGGATACTGTGGTGTGGGAAAGCAATGGGGGCAGTAGTCATGCGTCTATACTTGCGCGCCTGACGGAATGGGGTGGTCACGACGGCTTCCAGAATCCTTCCACGTGCAGTGTCTACTTCCTCGGGCTGTACCGTTTGGAGTAGAGACGGGCAGGAAGTCCAGGGGTCAGGCGGGTAACGAACATATGTCGGTCAACTGGAGTGGGCAACAAGGATGGAAGAGCGGGAAGGAACAAATGGACCGGTAGCGGAGACCCTTCCTGTCTTTGACGTTGAGACGCTGCGGAACCGGAAGATTGCGGAGCTTTTTGAGATTGCTCGTGCACTCGGCATCCCCAACTATGCTGATATGCGGAAGCAGGATTTGATCTTCCGCATCCTGGAGGCTCAAGGGCAGCTACTTCGGGAACAGCAAGCGCGAGCTGCCGAGGAAGTTGGGGTCTCCATTGTGGAGGGAGTCTTGGAAATCGCCTCTGACGGAGGATATGGTTTTCTGCGCTCGCCCGAGTCCAGTTATCTACCTTCGCCCGATGACGCCTATGTCTCGCCTTCGCAAATCAAGCGCTTTGGCTTGCGGACTGGGGATACCATTCGGGGGCATGTTCGTCCACCGAGGGAGGGGGAACGCTACTTTGCCTTGCTCAAGATTGAATCCGTCAACTACCTGCCGCCGGAGGCGGTCAAGGACCGCCCGGTGTTTGAGGATTTGACCCCCGTCTACCCCACGGAACGCTTTCGGTTGGAGACGGTACCGAATGAGTATTCTACCCGCATCATTGACCTGCTGTGCCCCATTGGCAAAGGACAGCGTGGACTTATCGTTGCTCCACCGAAGTCGGGGAAAACCATTCTCTTACAGCAGATAGCAAATGCCATTAGCCGCAATCACCCTGAGGTCAAACTCATTATTCTTTTGATTGACGAACGCCCAGAGGAGGTTACCGACATGCAGCGCTCCGTCCGAGGGGCAGAAGTGATTTCCTCTACCTTTGATGAACCGCCGGAGCGTCATGTGCAGGTTGCCGATATCGTACTGGAGAAAGCGAAGCGTTTGGTGGAGTGCAAGCACGATGTGGTGATCCTGCTGGATTCTATCACGCGTCTGGCGCGGGCAAACAACACCGTGATTCCTCATTCGGGAAAGATCCTCTCCGGTGGAGTTGACGCCAATGCTCTCCATCGTCCAAAGCGTTTCTTTGGTGCGGCACGGAAGGTTGAAGAGGGGGGATCCTTGACAGTCATTGCCACAGCGCTCATTGAAACAGGCAGCCGTATGGACGAGGTGATCTTTGAAGAGTTCAAGGGTACCGGCAACATGGAGTTGGTCCTGGACCGCAAGCTGGCTGAGCGGCGAATCTTTCCTGCCATTGATCTAAATCGCTCGGGTACGCGCCGGGAAGAGCTACTCTTGACACCGGAGGAGCTCAATCGGGTTTGGATCTTGCGAAAGGTCTTAAGCGAGCTTCCCCCTGTGGAGGCTATGGAGCTATTGTTGGAGCACATGCGCCGGACCCGGAACAATCGGGAATTCCTGGCGACGATCAACACTCTGATTACCGAGTAAATCCGGCTTGGGGTCATGCAGCTGGAAGCCGCACCGCCCCAGAACCATGTCCGCCTGATGAATGCTTCTCTGGCGTTAGGGATTGCAATTCTGGGGGCAAAGTGGGCTGCCTACATCGTGACGGGTTCCGTTGTGATCTTCTCAGATGCGCTGGAGTCGGTTGTCCATGTCTTGGCAGTTGCGCTAGCGTGGTATGCGCTCCGGGTGAGCTTCCGTCCTCCAGACCGGGAACATCCTTTCGGGCACTTCAAGGCGATGTACTTTTCCGCAGGGGTTGAAGGGGGGCTGATCGTGATAGCTGCTGCCGCTATTGCAATGACAGCAGTGGAAAAGCTCTTCACAGGCGTTGTGTTGCAGCATATAGGCGAGGGGATCGCCTTCACGTTGCTGGCGGCGGTGGCAAATTTGGTCTTGGGCATACTGCTGGTTCGCGAAGGGAAACGCTCTCGCTCCCCCCTGCTCATTGCCGATGGGAAGCATGTCCTAGCCGATGTCTGGACCAGCGCCGGGGCTGTCCTTGGGTTGCTTCTAATCAATGCGACGGAATGGTGGATAATGGATCCACTGCTGGGATGTCTCGTTGGGATTCACCTGGCCAAAGAGGGTGTGCAGTTGGTTCGTGGAGCTATTTATGGGCTCATGGACCAGACGAATCCGGAGCTGGAGCAGCGGGCTCGGCGGGCATTAGAAGATTTCTGTGCTGAGCATGGGCTTCGGTATCATCGCTTTCGCCTGCGGGAGGTCGGCCCGCAGGTCTATATTGATTTCCACCTCCAGTTTGCCGACGGAACTCCGATTGAGCAGGCACATAAGCTGGCCACAGAAGCCGAAGAGCGTGTTGCCGAAGCTGTTGCCACCCGAGCCGATATTATGACCCATCTGGAGGGCGAGGAGCATGCGCCAACCCATGATGACTTCCGCCGTCCTCGGTGCCAGGACTTAGCGCCTTTGTGATGGAGAACGGGGCTGCGTCAGAAAGTGGATATGTCCCACAGGAGAGCAGGGATCGGAGTGCTCCAGAGCTACCACCGTTAGAGATGTGAGTCGTCAGTGTCGCAGCGGAGTTGAGCCGTCGGAAGTGGAAATGAGCCATAGGAATGCTCTGGGGCTGTACACTTGGTGGGGACGCTGTCTTTTCTTAGCCCTTGCTGGAGGGCTCTGTTGGGCACAGGTGGACACAAACCAGAGATTCCCCCGCGGTAGAGAGCTTTGGCAGTATCGGGCTCGTCCAGAAGGGATCGGTCCCGGGCAACGGGCGGTATGGGAAGAGCATTACGAATTTGATACCACCACGTGGCAGTGGCGTCGTCGCCTCCTCTATGACGGTATTGAGCTGCTGCCACCGGCGGTGTGGAGCTTGGAGGAGTATTTGCAGTGGCGCCAACGTCTGTGGCAGGACCGTATTTGGGACTCCTTGTGGCAGAGCTACGATATCCGTTTGGCGCTATCTCCACAAGAGCGGAATCAACTCTTGGGACAAATTGCTACCCTTACCATTCCCCTTCCTCCTAACCCCTTGCTGAGGCTTTTCGGCAAGCCGGAAATCAGCATTTCGGTTGCTGGGGATGTCAACATCCGGGCAGGATGGCGCTGGGATTGGCAGCGCTTAGGGACGGCTTCGGCAACAGGGCAGGTGCAGTCCAGTCCCATCTTTTCCCAGTCCATCAACCTGAACGTCTCCGGGCGCATCGGGGACAAGGTCCGGTTGGGCGTGGATTGGGGCTCTCACCGCATGTTTGAGTTTGACAACAAGTTCCGTATTGGATATGAAGGCTACGATGACGACGTCGTCCGTAAGGTTGAGGTCGGGAACGTCAACTTCCAGACCCCTTCAACGCTCATCGGAGGCGCGCAGGCTCTGTTTGGAATCCGTTCCGATTTCCAGTTTGGTCCGCTTTTCCTCAAAACCGTTGCCGCCCAGAAGCGGGCAGAGCGGCGGACGACGCGTATCCAAGGTGGAGCGCTTCGGCAGCGCTTTGCACTTCGGGCATATGATTACGCCCGTAATCACTTCTTCCTGGACACGGCTTACCGGGCCGTCTACCGAGAGTATTTCCGATACGCTACTCCGGTTGTCCCCGCCTCAGCAGCGCCGCTACGGGTCAAAGAGATTGAGGTCTGGGAGAGCACGACAGATTTACGGGTCACGCAGGCGGCCGAAGCAATTGCGTTTGCAGACCTTCCGCCCGTTGCCATTGGGCAGCGATATCCCGAGCAGTCCAAGAGAGCAAACGTTGTTGCCGGGGAGGTCGAGCGCGGGCGCTTCGTGCGCTTGGATTCCTCGCATTATCGCTTCAATCCTCACTTGGGGCTGTTGACATTGCTCAACCTGCGGCAGGACCGCACCTATGCGGTTGCCTATCGCATTGAAGGACCGACTGAAAGTCCCGACGATGATCAGGTCTACGGTACCTTTGCAAACACCGCTGGGGAGCGGGACACCCTGGTGCTCAAGCTGGTATATCGTCCGAATCTACAGCCAGGGTTCCGAACCCTCTGGGCGCGGCAGCTTCGGAATATTTACCCGATCGGGACGCGCAATGTCCAGGAACTCACCGTTCGGGTCTGGTACGTCCGGCAGAGCAATGATTCAACGGAGGTGCTTGAGGGAAGCCCGGACAAGCTGGTCACAATTCTGGGCGTAGATCGCGTCAACAATGCAACGGGAGATCCAACGCCGGATGGGGTCTTTGACACAGGGGTCCAATCGCCGTTTTTCAATGCCCAGACGGGGGAGATTATCTTCCCTTCGTTAGAGCCTTTCCGGGAAGGGCTCCGTCAGTATTTCGCTGCTCGTGGGACGCCGTCCTTAGCAGAACGCTACGTCTACGGCGCTATCTATGACACAACGGTTGAGGCAGCCCGCCTGCAGACGGACCGAGACCGATTCATTATTGCTGGCGAAGTGACCGGTTCGGCGGGCGCTCGCATATCCTTGAACGCTTTCAATCTAGAGCCGGGCAGTGTCCGTGTCTACTTAGACGGGCAACTCCTGAAGGAAGGAGAGGATTACACCGTGCAGTACTACAGTGGGGAGGTCATTCTCCGTAATCCCCGTGCCCTGTTGCCGAATGCGAACGTAGAGGTGGAATACGAGCCCCGCGACCTCTTCTCCATCGGGGCTCGGACCCTTCTGGGACTTCGGGGAGATATGCTCGTACTCAATCGGCGTTTGCTGAAAGCGACCTGGGGATTCACGACAATGTTCTATCACCAGGCTGCCCTCATCGACCGAGTCCGTCTGGGGGATGAACCCGTTTCCAATTGGATGGTGGGGACAGACTTTAACCTGCAGTGGGAGACCCCATGGCTGACGAATCTGCTCCGCACCCTTCCGTTTGTGGATACCAAGGAGCCCTCGCGTTTGGTGCTGCGAGCCGAGCTGGCGCAGATGCTCCCCAACCCCAATACACGGCGCTCGGAGGTTGCCTCTGATAACAACGCCCCGGTTGTTTACCTTGATGACTTTGAAGGGGCGGACCGTCGGTTCCCGTTGGGGATGTTTCCGGGGTATTGGCGCCATTCTTCGCCGCCGGTTGATCCCGAGATCGGACCTGATGCTCCTACGGTTGCGCTTTACCGAGGTAAGCTCTTCTGGTACCAGTACTTCCTTCCAGAGACACCTATCCGGGAGGTCTATCCGAACCGGGATGTCATTCCGGGGCAGAGCAATTTGCGGGCACTCTCCATTGTCTTCCGCCCGGATGAACGGGGCATCTATAACCCGAATCCGGCGTTTGTTGACTTCCGAAATCCGCTTTTTGATTCCACGACGGCTTTCGCACGGCAGCCGGAAAATCGGCGTCGAATCTGGGCTGGGATGACACGACTGCTGTCGTCGTATCCGCTCAATCTTGACGCCGAGAACTTCGAGTATCTTGAAATCATGATGCGCATCGAGCAGGCCGAGCCCGATGCTCGGCTCTTCATTGATTTGGGGCAAATCAGCGAGGACATCATCCCTAACGGGAAGCTGGACACCGAGGACGGTATCACTTCAGCAGCTCCGCTGCCCAATGGGATTCTGGACGCAGGGGAAGATGTGGGTTTAGACGGGTTGGACGATGCGGCCGAGCGCGCCCGCGCGCCATTCCCGTTGTCGCTGGAGGAGGATCCGGCGCGGGATAACTTTTCCTTTGACTACACTAAGGACCCGGGGTTGCTGACTCAGGCGGATTTTGAGCGGTACAACAACCCTGAGGGCAACTCCCGCTCGGAGCTGGGACAGTTCCCTGATACGGAGGTGCTCAATCCCAACAATGGGCAATCCCTCATGCAGGAAAACAGCTATTTCAGCTACGAAATCCGCTTAGATCCTAATCCGGCGACCAACCCGCAAATTGTCGGTGGTGGGAGCAATGGATGGTATCTCTACCGTATCCCCTTGCGGCGCCCCGATCGCGTGGTGGGGAATCCTCTTTTTTCCAACGTGCAGTATGCCCGCCTTTGGGTCAAGGGAGGAGCCCTGACGGTCCGGATAGCAGATTGGCGCCTTGTGGGGTCCCTGTGGCAGAGGCGTCATCCCTTCCAGGCGGCTGCTACCGATGCGGATTCTGTCTTGGAGATCGCCTTCGTCAGCCGCGAGGAAAACAGCGGTCCGCCAGACTACTATACGATGCCGCCGGGGGTCCTTCCCCCACGGCAGTTGAGCAATCCTGACCCTACGCGGGATATTCGGCTCAACGAACAATCGCTCGTTCTCCGAATCCGGAACCTGCGTTACGGGGATGAGCGTATGGCGGTGCGGCTATTTCCACAGCGGCTGGATCTGCTGTACTACCGGAGGCTAAAATTCTTTGTCCACGGCGATGGTAGCATGCCCTTCCGGATAGGACGGAGTGAAGTACCTGTGGCAGAAGTCTTTCTCCGCTTCGGCATAGACTCCTCCAACTACTACGAGTACCGGCGTCCGCTACTCCAGGGATGGCAAGACATCCAGATTGATCTGCAGAAGTTGGCAGCATTGAAATCGCTGCGGGATTCGCTCTTCCAGCAGCAGGTCGTAGAAGCGGCATTACCGGGGGATGAGCTGGGGCGCGTGCGAATTCGGGGGAATCCCAGCTTGACACAAGTACAGTTCATCGGTCTTGGAATTGCCAACCCTGCCGAGCGCTTCCCAAACTTTCTGACAACAACAGTGTGGGTGGATGAGCTTCGGTTGACAGAGCCCGATGCCCGATCGGACTGGGCAGGGGTAGCAGCGGTAGACCTTAAACTGGCAGACATTGCCACCATGAACATCAACGCGATGCGAACCCAGCCGGGCTTCCATCGGCTGGAGGAGCGCTTCGGGGACCGTATTCTCCGGAGTCTTTGGAACGCAACCGTTACGGTAGCGGCGGAAAAATTCTTCCCCGCCTCTTGGCGAGAGCTCCGAATTCCGCTGACGTACACACACTCAGAGATGCTGGAAAAGCCGCATCTCATCCCGCAAAACGACATGCCTGTGGAGGAAGTCGCCAATGTCGTCCAGCAACAGCGCTTGCAGCAGGGAGCATCTCCGCAGGAGGCAGCGAAGGCAGGGGAGGAAATACGCCTTCGGAGTCAGACGCTCCGTGTTCAGGATAGCTGGGCATTGACGGGTCTGCGTCCCGGTTTACCCTTCAAGACTTGGTGGGTCAGGGATATTATCAACCGGTTTACCATCGGGTACGCCTACGCCCAGGAATTTGAGCGCTCACCGCAGATTGCCGAACGCTTCCGCTGGCGGTGGAATCTTACACTTCAATACGCCGTGCAGATGCAACCCCTTATTGCCCTGCGCCCCCTGGGATGGGGAGCAAAAGTCCCGCTAATTCAGGAATTCTCTGCATGGCAGTTAGCTCCGTGGCCAACCACTTTCGGATTCGGGCTGACGCTGACCCGCGGGCGGCAAACAGAACAACTCCGAGATGTACCCTTTCCCAGTCCGGTCGTGCGCGAATTCACGGCTCAGAAACAGCTGCAGGCAACGTGGCGTCTCAGCGAGGGAGGCTTGCTCAATCCGACGGTGGACTATTCCGTGACCTCTAATGCAACCCTGGTTCCGATAGAACTGGACCCTCTCACAGGGCGCCAGCGGACCGGTGGGGAAATCTTTCGCCAGATGCTCTTCCGGGGCGGTAGCCCCCTCTACTTGGGTGAAGACAATTCCGTGCGACAGAACGTCACGTTCAACTTCCGCCCGCGCATTGCGGAGCTGTTGCGAGTGCAGCGCTTTGTGGATATGACAGGCTCCTATACGGTGACGTACTCCTGGACCGATCCCCGACAACCCGATCCAGCAATCCGGGACGTGGTCAAGCAGGCGCAGTGGCAGAGCTCATTCCGCTGGAATACGGCACTCCGCCTCAAGCAGCTTGCTGAACACTTGTTCGGCAAAGTATCCTCAGCAGATACCCCAAGCACGGTTGCTCGGATACTGCGGGTTCTGCGGAGTGCGCTTGTCGATTACGACAACTTCCAGATTAACTTCCAGCAGGACAACAGTTCGCTAAACCCTGGGGTTCTGGGAGGTACGGGGTTGACGAATTTCTGGTTCCGGGCGCCCCTGTTTCGTCCGGAAGACCCTATTTACGGTCCGACGATGGCGTACCAGTTGGGACTTTTGGCCGCCCCGCATGGTCGCATTCGCGTGGTGGGGCGTTCGGGATTCCCATTCATGGGCTTTGTCACAACCCTTGGTAGTCGCCCGCCCAACGCAGTGCTCCAGGAGAATTTTTCTCAACGGAGCGTTCTGGATATGCGGACATCGCGTCCCCTCTGGGAAGGAGCAACGTTGACGCTGTCGTGGAAGAGTGAGTTCGCATATAACCGCAACTGGACTTTGCGGACGGATGCCAACGGTGTTCCCACGCCGACCAATGTTGTGATCACAAATTCATACAGCCGTACGGCGCTGTTTCTGCCTCCGCTTCTGGTATTGGCGCTCTTCCGTAATACACCGGAGCGGGTGTTGGAATTGTATGACCAGCGGCGCCAAGCAATCCTTGGCAGCGTTGCTGATACCACCGAACGGAATGTCCGCTTACAACAGGCGTTGTCTGAAGCCTTCCGTGAAGGTGTGGAAAGTTTCCGCTGGTATCCCGGGGCTTTGGCGCTCATTCTGCCCCGAGTCAACTGGATGCTTCGATGGGATGGACTGGAGAAATGGTGGCTCTTCCGTAGGGTGAGTGCACAGCGGGTGTCTCTGGAGCATTCGTACACTTCCACGTATCGGGAGAACACCCGGCTGACAGATCGAGGACGCGTCATTGACGCACAGCAGGTGGAAGCGAATTTCCAACCCTTCGTCGGAGTGACGGTCAATTTTGACGAAAAGGTCTTTCGAGGGCCAGCGACGGCGGTCCTCCGGTACAATGTTCGCTATAGCTACCAATTGGGAGCAGCGGCTCGCTCTCTGCAGCGGCAAGTTTCGCATGAGTTCTCGCTCCAAGTCAACCATATGCGGCGAGGGTTGGTGGTGCCTCTCATTGGGACGGAGCTGAAAAACGACGTGGAATTGAGCCTTCTGGCTTCGGTGCGACGGAACGTAACGTCATCGCACGATGTATTCCGTTCCGGAGGTCCCGATGGGCTGCGGGTGGATGGCAGCACGCAGATTACCGTGGAGCCGCGGGCGCGCTATACGATTAGTCAGCGTTTGACAGCGGCCTTTTTCATGCGGTACGATGGGGTTTTCAACGAGGGAGCAGCGCAGCCGGGATACAGCACCTTCCAAATTGGGATGGACATTCGGTTGGGAATTTCCGGCGGTCGGTGACGGGATGGTAGCCTGGGAATGTGTGGAAGAGCCCCGACGGGCGGCACAACAGCTGAGGGAGCTTGAGCATCGCAGGCGTGCCTATGTCCTCTTGCCTTGGGCTCATCCGGCGTGCTTACCGGATTTCCAACCGCCTTTTGACTGGGTGCAGCAGCCTGGAACGGACGTAGCACCGCCACGGCGACTCCTCTTCCGCTTGCTCCGTGCTCAGACACGCTTTAACCCCGCAGAGCCTATCCCAGGAGAGCGGGTTCGCTCAGTGCTGGTATTCCGCTATGATGCAGTGGGGGATTATGTCGTGACAACCCCACTCCT
>Ga0105160_1000899_pt1 | contig 12825 bp, 10 predicted proteins | sample GXS110809BmetaG_FD_89591 | JGI IMG/M metagenome (GOLD analysis project Ga0105160, IMG submission 89591) | Hot spring microbial communities from Gongxiaoshe hot spring, China to study Microbial Dark Matter (Phase II) - GXS 110809B | ecosystem: Environmental > Aquatic > Thermal springs > Hot... | reverse complement strand
GCTTTGAAGAGGTAGCCGTTCTGATCGGGGAGCGGATATGCCTCAGGCTCTTCGGTGTCGAACTCGTCGCGGATCTCGCCGACGATCTCCTCGAGAATATCCTCGATGGTCACCAAGCCTGCCGTGCCGCCGAACTCGTCCACCACGATCGCCATGTGCACGCGCGCCTTTTGCAGCTCTTGCAGCAGCTCGCTGACGCGCTTGGATTCTGGCGTGAAGATCACAGGGCGCAGCATTTGCTCGAGGGGCGGCTTGTTGCCGTCGCGCAGTTGCTTGAGCAGGTCTTTGGCGTAGAGGATGCCGATGATGTCGTCAATCGTCTCGCGGTAAACCGGGATGCGCGAGTGTCCCGCCGCGATCACAGTGTCCAGGGCTTGGTCGAAGGGCGTGTTCACCTCCAGCGCAACGATGTCCAGCCGCGGCACCATCACCTCGCGCGCGATGGTGTCGCCGAAGTCGAGCACCGAGAGGATCATGGCTTTTTCTTCCTCTTCGATCAGCCCCTCTTCCTCGCTCGCGTCCACTAGCGTTTTGATCTCCTCTTCGGTAATCAGCGCGGCGCCTTCACGCTTTTGCCCGCCCATCGGGATCGCCAGCCAGTTGCTGAGCGTCACCGCAAAGCGCACGAACGGCGTTAGCCCGAGGCTAAATGCCTGCATTGGATACACGAGCGCCAGCGCGAGCGTCTCGGTGTAGCGCAGCGCGAGCGCCTCGGGCACCAGTCGCCCCACGACGAAGAGAAACAGCGCGACGATGATCATGACACCGACAAAAGCGAGGACGCGCGCCGCGTCTTCGGGCAAGGCGAGCGCGATGAGTTGGTGGTGCAAGGGCGGCACGAACGCGAGCGTGCCCAAGCCAGCGGCGAAGACCAGGCTGAAGAGGGCGCCGATCTCAGCCGTCGCAAGTAATCGGCTTGAGAGCTCGACGAGCTGATGCACCAATCGCGCCGAGGCTAAGCCGCGATGCTCCAGCTCGATCAGCCGAGGGCGGCGCATGTTGATCAGCGCGCTGCGGGCGAGGGCGAAGAAGGCGCGGAAGCCAGAGGCGATCAGGAATAACGCAACGTCCATCGCAGCCCTAGTCCTCGTTGGGGCGCAAGCGGCGAATGGGGCGCGCCGGCACGCCAACCGCGAGCGTGTGCGGCGGCACGTCTTTGGTCACCACTGCGCCAGCACCGGTTTTGGCTCCTTCGCCGATGCGCACCGGAGCGACAAGCATCGTGTCGCTGCCGATGAAGGCGCCGTCGCCGATGTGCGTCGGGTGTTTGCGCTCACCATCGTAGTTGCACGTGATCGTGCCCGCGCCGATGTTCACGCCAGCGCCGATCGTTGCGTCGCCCACGTAGCTGAAGTGCCCCATCTTGGTCTCTGCGCCGAGCACGCTGTTCTTCACTTCTGCAAAGTTGCCGATGTGCACGCGCGGGCCGATGTGCGCGCCGCCGCGGATATGCGCAAAAGGCCCAGCGTCGGCGTCGTCGTCTAAGCGCGAATGCTCGATGACGGAGTAGGTGATGCGCACGCGGCGCCCGATCTGCGCGTCAACCAACATGCTGTTCGGACCGATCTCACACCCTTCGCCGATCACGGTGTTGCCGCGCAAGAAGGTGTTGGGGAAGATCACCGTATCTTGCGCGATTTGCACCGTCGCCTCGATGTATGTGGTGGCAGGATCAACGATCGTCACACCGTTAAGCATGTGTTGAGTGTTGATGCGCTGCCGCAGCACGGCTTCGGCGCGTGCAAGCTCGGCGCGCGTGTTGATGCCAAGCCCTTCTTCCTCAGGCACTGTTACGGCGACAACCGCGCGACCTTCTGCGTTGGCAAGAGCAACGAGGTCGGTGAGGAAATACTCGCCCTTGCGCGGGTTGGGCTGCACGCGCGCCAGCGCCGACCACACCCACGTTCCGTCGAAGCAATACGCGCCCGCGTTCACTTCGCGGATGCGGCGCTGCTCGGGGGTGCAATCCACTTCTTCGACGATGGCGCGCACGCGAGCGCCATCCTCGCTGCGCACGATGCGCCCCAGGCCCTGCGGGTTTGCGGGCGTCATAGTGAGCAGCGCAACCGCTGCGTCGGCTGCGCGGCGCGCTTGCACCAAGGCGCGGATGGTTTCGGGTTGGATGAGCGGGGTGTCTCCGTTGAGTACCATCACCTCGGCAAAGCCTTGGGCGTAGGGTTGTGCCTGTTGGACAGCATGCGCTGTGCCGAGCGGCGGCGATTGGGGAACAAGCACAACGTTCTGACCGAGATGCTCACGCAAGGAGACCAGCGCGGGGTTGTGCACCACGAAGATTGAGGGGATGCCTGCTTCCGTGAGCGCGCGCAGCGGGTAGGCGATCATCGGCAAGCCGCAGAGGGGATGCAACACCTTAGGCAAGGCAGACTTCATGCGCGTGCCAAGCCCCGCCGCCAACACCACCGCGCATGTGGCTTGCCGCAAGTCGCCGTCAGATGGTTCTGGCGTCATGGAAACAAAAACGCAGAATCGGCTTGCGCGCAATTCTGCTTTGCTGAGCCAACTGGGGAGGTTGGATTCGAACCAACGATCCCCTGATCCAGAGTCAGGTGCCTTACCGCTTGGCCACTCCCCAAATTCAATTGTGCGCTTATTTTAGCACAGATGCGCCGCTTGGGAGACCTACAAACAAAGTGCGTTACACTGCGGTGAACGATTGCTGAACATGCTTGCATGGACGCACGTCGGGCCGGGAAGAATTGCTCAGGAGGAAGACCATGAGTGTGGCGAGCCTGATCAGCGCGTTTGGGCTAGCGGGTGCGGCTGGCTTGAACGCCTACATTCCTTTGCTCATCGTCGCTGTGTTGGCGAGAGCAGGGTTGCTAGAGTTGCGCGAGCCTTTCGATGTCTTGGCGAGCGTACCGGTCATTGTTGCGTTGGCGCTGCTCGGCGCGATCGAGTTTGTGGCGGATAAAGTCCCAGCGGTCGATCACGTGAACGACTTGATCCAAACCTTCGTCCGCCCTGCTGCGGGTGCCGTTCTCTTTGCGGCAAACACAGGGGCGGTGAGTTGGCTCGACCCGACGTTGGCGCTCATCCTGGGGTTGGTGACGGCGTTTGGGGCACATTCGGCGAAAGCCGCTGCGCGCCCTGCGATCAACGCGGCGACGATGGGCATTGGCGCGCCCGTGGTGAGCCTCGCCGAGGATGCGACTTCGGCGTTCACGACGCTGCTGGCGATCTTCGCGCCGGTGTTGCTGGTGCTCTTTGTGCTGCTGATCGCCTTCGTGGGCTACCGAGCCGTTCAGCGCGCACGGCGGGCAACGCACGCGCGCGCAGCGCGGTGATGCGGTCTGTCGTCGGTCACCAGTGGGCGGTGCGTCGGTTGCGTGCGGCGCTGGCGCAGGGCACGCTCGCCCAGGCGCACCTGTTCGTTGGTCCAGCGCAGGTCGGCAAGGCAACGCTTGCGCGCGCGTTGGCAGCCGCTTTGCTTGGTGAGACACCGCGCGCGCAACGCCTGGTGGAGACGGGAAAGCATCCTGATCTGCTTTGGTTGGAGCCAGACGGCGACAGCATCAAGGTTGAGGCAGTGCGCGCGGCGCTTCATGCGATCACCCTCGCACCTGTTGAAGCGGCACATCGCGTGTTGGTGATTGACGAAGCGCAATCCATGACCGAATCGAGCCAAAACGCGCTGCTCAAGACGCTTGAGGAACCCCCGCCTGCGGTGGTGATCGTGCTCATCGCGCCGGTAGCTGAGCTGCTGTTGCCCACGATTGTCTCGCGTTGCCAAGTGTTGGCGCTGCGTCCCGTGCCCATCGCGCAGATTGCAGAGGCATTAATCGAGCGCGGCGTTGCGCATGAGCGCGCTTGGTTCATCGCGCGCCTCTCACGCGGACGCGTGGGCTGGGCGTTGCGCGCGGCGGCAGAGCCGTCGCTGCTGGAGGCGCGCGCGCAGCGTTTGGATGATCTCCAACACCTTGTGCAAGCGGGCTACACTGATCGCTTCGCTTATGCTGAAGCGCTGGCGCGCCTTTCGCTTGAGGAGCAGCGCGCTGTGCTTTTGGACTGGATGCTTTTGTGGCGCGATGTTGCTCGCTTGCATGTCGCACCAGAAGCTGAAGTGTTGAACAGCGATCGCCTGCCGCTGGTGCGCGCGCTCTGGGCTGCGGTGCCGCTTGCGGAAGTGGCGCATTGGCTGCGCTTGCTCGCGCGCACACTTGCGCGCCTCGAGGCAAACGTGAACGCGCGCCTTGCGTTCGATGTGTTGCTGTTGCAACTGCCGCGGCTGTCGCTGGCATCGGAAGCCGCGCTTGCAACAACGTGAGCTAAGCCGCCCTTGCGAAAGCAGGAGGAAGCAGGTACGCTTGGCAGTGCTATGACGCTCGAACAAGACGCCCTCACGCTCAACGGCACGGTGCACTGGACCTCGGAGTCGCTCATTGCGCGCGATCGTGAAGTCGTCAGCCCCGCGATCTACCGCTACACCGATGTGGCGTTTGCGCGCGGCGAAGGCGTGTTCTTATACGACTTTGAAGGCAAGCGCTACTATGACATGGCCGCAGGCATCGCCACGATGAATGTTGGGCACTCGCACCCACGCGTGGTGAGGGCGATTGCCGAACAAGCGCAAACGCTTATCCACGCCGCGGCGCATGTCGGCTACATGGCGCCCTACGTCGAGATGGCGGAGACGTTGTTGAGCCTGATGCCGGAGCCACTCGACAAGGGCAAGGTGTTGCTCGTCAACAGCGGCAGTGAGGCGGTGGAGACGGCGCTCAAGCTCGCGCGCGTCGCCACTGGGCGGAGCATGGTGCTTGCGTTCATGGATGGCTTCCACGGGCGGCCGATGGGCGCGCTCGCGGCGACAGGCAGCAGCAGCGCCTACCGACGCCATCTCGCGGGCTTGCTCACGGGCGTTGAACACGTGCCGTATCCCCATTGCAGCCGCTGCCCCTTTGGTCACGGCTCGCGCACACCGCAAACGTGTTGCGGACAGTGGAAGGCGTTCATCCAGCTCACGCTCGAGAAGTTAGTGCACCCTGACGATCTCGCCGCGATCCTCGTCGAGCCGATTGCGGGCGAAGGCGGCTACATCGTCCCGCCCGATGATTTTCTCCCCACACTGCGCGCGATCTGCGATCGCACAGGCGCGCTGCTGATCGTGGACGAAGTGCAAACAGGGCTGGGGCGAACAGGGCGTTGGTTTGCGTTCGAGCACAGCGGCATCGTGCCGGACATTGTCGCGCTCGGCAAGGCGATCGGCGGCGGGCTGCCGCTTGGCGGGGTGGTGGCGCGCGCGGAGATCATGAACCGCTGGTGGCCTGGCGCCCACGGGAGCACCTTCGGTGGAAACCCGATCGCCTGCCGCGCCGGCCTGGAGACGATCGCCATCATGCGCGAGGAGAACTTGCTCGAGAACACTGTGCGCGTTGGGCGACGGCTGATGCAGGGCTTTGAGGCAGCGCGCGCGGAGGTCCCTATGATCGGCGAGGTGCGCGGCAAAGGGTTGATGGTCGCGGTGGACTTGGTGGACGAGCACAACCAGCCGATCAGCACCGAACGACTGAAGCAGGTGATCAAGTCGCTGGCGAAGCACGGCGTGGTGATGACGAAGTGCGGTCCAAGCGCGCTGCGTTTCGCACCAGCGCTCATCCTCACCGAGCAGCAGGCGGATGAAGTGGTCGGCTTGGTCACCGAGGCGCTGAAAGCCGTGTGAGCGCGCGCGTGCTGACGATGCTAGCCGTTGTCAAAGAGGGACCAGGGCCAGGGTTTGCGCTGCGCGAAGTGCCTGTTCCGCAGCCGCCACCGGGGTGGGTGCGCGTGCGCGTGCGCGCAGTGGGCATCTGCGGCACCGACATCCCCATCTTCGAGGGCATCCGCAAAGTGCCCTATCCGCTGATCCCCGGGCATGAGTTCGCAGGCGAGATTGATGCGCTCGGCGAAGGCGTGCAGGCGTGGCATGTTGGTGAGCGCGTCGCGGTCGGGTTAGTGATCGGCTGTGGCACGTGTGCCGCGTGTCGGCGCGGCGAAGAGAACCTGTGCCCGCACATCACCGAGATCGGCATTCACATCAACGGCGCGTTTGCCGAGTATGTGCTCGCGCCAGAGAAAACGCTACATCGCCTGCCCGATCACCTCAGCTTCGCTGATGGCGCCTCGGTTGATCCTGTGGCGTCGTCGTACCGCGGCATTCGTCGGCTGAATCTTCAGCCGCAAGACGACGTGGCGATCTTCGGCTTGGGCCCAATAGGGCTTTACGCTTTGCAAGCGGTGCGCGCGCATGGCGTTCGGCGCGTGATCGCCATTACGCCACGGCGAGGCTTGCGCGCTGAGATCGCTTTGCGCACAGGCGCGGACGCCGTGATCGAATCGGCGCAGGCGCAAGACCTTGTCTCGGCTGTGCGCGAGGCCAACCATGGCGCGATGCCTTCCGTCGTGATTGAAGCGACGGGCAAGCCTGAGGTGTTCCACGACGTGTTCCGCGTCGCAGCGCCCGGGGCGCGCGTGTTGCTGCTTGGCATTTTTCACGAACATGCGCAGTTCGACCCCGCGCAGATCATCCGCAAGGAGCTGCGCGTCGAAGGCAGCTTTTGCTACACATGGGACGACTTCGAGGCGAGCCTCGACCTGATCGCGCGTGATCTGGTGCGCACAGCGCCCGTGATCACCCACACGCTGCCGCTGGCGCACATGGCAGAGGCGCTCAGGCTCATTCACCAGCGCGAAGCCGTGAAGGTGATCCTCGAGCCATGAGGCTGGGTGGTTAACGGGCACGCGTTTCCCCGCTTATAATCTCCAAGGCTTGAATGGGCAATTTGTATCACGGAGGGATCAAATGAAGTTCCATCATCAACCATTCGCTTGGCTCACTGCTGCTGCGTTGCTGCTCGCCGCATGTGCTGCGCCTGCCGCGCAACAAGGGCAACCCCAGACCGTTGAGGTGACGCGCGTGGTTGAGGTCACCCGTGTCGTCGAGGTGCCCGTCACGGTTGTGCCAGCGGAATCGCCTGCACCAGCGGCAACGCCCGCGCCCACTGTGCCTTCAGGCTTTGGGGCGACGCTCAAGGCGATTCGCGATCGCGGCAAGCTGATCTGCGGCGTAAACAGCCAAGTGCCCGGCTTTGGCTTTGTGGACCCGAACGGCAACTTCAGCGGGTTCGACATTGACTACTGCAAGGCGCTGGCAGCAGCGATCTTCGGCGACGTGAACAAGGTGGAGTATCGCCCGCTCACCGCGGAGCAGCGCTTCGCAGCGCTCCAGAGCGGTGAGATTGACGTGCTCATCCGCAACACCACGTGGACGCTCACGCGCGACACCGACAACGGCAGCAACTTTGTCGCCACCACGTTCTATGATGGTCAGGGCATCATGGTGCCGAAGGACTCCGGCATCACCAAGCTCGAAGATCTGAACGGTGCCACGATCTGTGTGCAGAAGGGCACGACCACCGAGCTGAACCTCGCCGACCAAATGGCGGCGCGCGGCTTGCAATACACCCCCGCGGTGTTTGAGGACGCGAACAGCACCTTCGCTGCTTACTCCGAAGGCCGCTGCGATGCTGTGACCACAGACAAGTCCGGTTTGGTCTCGCGCCGCTCGGTGCTTCCCAACCCCGACGATCACGTGATCCTCGACGTCACGCTCTCCAAAGAGCCGCTCGGTCCAATGGTGCGCCAGGGAGATGACCAGTGGTTCGACATCGTGCAATGGACCGTGTTCGTCACCTTCGCCGCTGAGGAATTCGGCATCACCTCGCAAAACGTGGACGAGGTGCGCGAGAAGGATACGCGCCCCGAGGTGAAGCGCTTGCTCGGCACCGACGAGAAGACCGATCTGGGCGCAAAGCTCGGCTTGAGCAAGGATTGGGCATACAACATCATCAAGCTGGTGGGCAACTACGCCGAGATCTATGACCGCAACCTTGGACCCAACACCAAGACCTACATCCCGCGCGGTCCAAACGAGTCGTATCTGAAAGGTGGCTTGCTCTACGCACCGCCATTCCGTTGAAGCCTTCACTTGCAAGCGCGCTCAGCCCCTGCGCTCCTCAGGCGCAGGGGCTTTTGTTTTAAGCCGCTCAACAACTCTTTTGAGCATGCTGAAAACCTTAAAAAGCAACGCGCCTAGTTGACAACTCAGTGCGGCTCAATAGAATGCTCGCTAGCACGATAAGTATGATGAATCTGAATAGTTGGATGTTTTGAGTATGCCGCGCGCGTATGAATCTGAACTTCTTGACTACATCACGAGCCGGTGCTTGAAGCCAGGCGATCAGCTTCCGCCGCTGGAGAAACTCAGCGACGAGTTAGACGTGAGCATCGGCAAGTTGCGCGAGCAGCTTGAGGTGGCGCGTGTGCTTGGCTTGGTTGAGGTGCGGCCGCGCACGGGCATCCGCGTGATGGAGTATGACTTTGCGCCCGCGGTGCGCGCCAGCTTGATGTTCGCGCTCGCCTGCAATCGTCACCTCTTCGAGGCGTATAGCGAGCTGCGCAACCACGTGGAGTTTGCCTTCTTTCACGAAGCGGTCGCGCTGCTCACCCCTGAGGATCACCGAGAGTTGCGCGAGCTGATAGCGCGCGCTTGGCAGAAGCTCGAGGAGCACCCGCCGCGCATCCCGCACCCTGAGCATCGCGCGCTACACCTCACCATCTTTCGGCGGCTGAACAATCCTTTCGTGAAAGGCTTGCTCGAAGCGTATTGGGATGCTTACGAAGCCGAGGGGCTGAGCGTGTTCTCAGACTACGACTACCTACACGAGGTTTGGACGTATCACGAAGGCATCGTTGAGGCGATCGTCGCTGGCGAGGTGGACAAAGCGCACCAACTGCTCATTCAGCATACCAAGCTGCTTCAGCGCCGGCCGACGCCACGCACCCAACGACGTAGCACGGTGCCCTCATTCTCCAAAGTGGAGCAACCGCAAGTTGCAGAAAGCTAGTTGCACCTGAACCCGAGACGGTTCAAGGAGTGTAATCCGATGTTAAGAGACTTCGCTTCTCCCCTAACGCCTCAGGAAATTGGCGTGAACCCGCAGCCGCGTGTGCCGCCCGTGACCGAGCCAATCGTCAACGACTTCTCGATCATGGTCGCCACCAAGAACGGCTCGGGCAGCCAAACCGCCAACCTGGCGTTGTTGCGCGCCCTCTTCCGCATGGGCATCCCCGTGAGTGGCAAAAACGTCTTCCCCTCGAACATTCAGGGAAGACCCACGTGGTACTTCATCCGCGTCAGCAAAGACGGCTACATCGCTCGCCGCGACGTCAACGAGATCGTCGTCTCGCTGAACCCTGAATCGTCGCTGGAAGACCACGCTGCTGTCGCGCCTGGTGGCGTGTTCATTTACGCCGACGACATCGGCTTGCCGATCCAGCGCGACGACATCCACTACTACGCCATCCCTGTTAAGGAGCTGGCGCGCGCACACGAGAGCGACCCTAAACTGCGCACCTACGTAGCGAACATGGTGTATGTGGGCGCGCTGTGTTACTTGCTCGGGATCGACGTGAACGAGATCGAAGCTGCGCTCCTGCACCACTTCAAAGGCAAGCAGAAGCCGGTCGAATCCAACATGCGCGTGGTGCGCGCGGCAATGGCGTGGGCCTCTGAGCATCTCGTCAAGACCGATCCCTACCGCGTCGAGCGCATGGACAAGACCAAAGGGATGATCCTCATTGACGGCAACACCGCAGCCGCGCTCGGCGCGATTTATGGCGGTGTCAGCTTCGTCTCGTGGTATCCCATTACCCCGGCGACCAGCCTTGCCGATGCGCTGTATCAGTATTTGCCCAAGTTGCGCCTCGACCCCGAGACAAAGCGCCCCACCTACGCCATCGTGCAAGCCGAGGATGAGCTGGCGGCGCTGGGCATGGTGATGGGCGCGGGATGGGCAGGTGCGCGCGCCATGACCAGCACCTCAGGTCCTGGCATCTCGCTCATGGCGGAATTTGCTGGCTTGGGCTTCTTCGCCGAGATCCCCGCTGTGATCTGGGACGTGCAGCGCGTCGGTCCTGCAACTGGTCTGCCCACACGCACCTCACAGGGTGACATCCTCAAGGTGCACTATCTCGGTCACGGTGACGCAAAGCACCCTGTGTTGCTGCCGGGCAACGTCGCCGAATGCTTTGAGTTCGGCTGGCGCGCGTTCGACCTCGCGGAGCGCTTGCAAACGCCCATCTTCGTGCTGAGCGATCTCGACCTCGGCATGAACCAATGGATGAGCCCGCCGTTTGAGTATCCCGATCAGCCCATGGATCGTGGCAAGGTGCTCACGGAGGAGCAGGTGAACGCCACCAAAGGGTTCGCGCGCTACAAGGACGTGGACGGTGACGGGATCGGTTGGCGAACGCTCCCCGGCAACCAAAGCCCGTTCGCGGCTTACTTCACGCGCGGCTCGGGTCACAACGAGCGCGCGTTGCTCTCTGAGCGGCCGGAGGATTGGGAGAACAACATGCTGCGCCTGCAGCGCAAGTTTGAGACGGCGCGCAAGCTCATGCCGCGCCCCGTGGTGGACCTCGACCCAGAGGCAGAGGTGGGCATCATCGGCTTCGGCTCGACCGACCCCGCCATCCAGGAGGCGCGCGATCTGCTGCGCAAGCAAGGCATCCTCACTTCCTACCTGCGGTTGCGCGCGCTGCCAATGAACGAGGACACCACGTTGTTCCTTGTTGCGCACAAGCGCATCTACGTCGTGGAGATCAACGCCGAAGGGCAGTTGGCGCAACTGGTGCAGCTCCACGCGCCAAAGGAGGCGGCAAAGGTGCGCTCGATTCACAAGCTTGACGGCCTGCCGCTCTCCGCGCGCTGGATCAGCGAGGCGATTGCATATCAGGAAACCTACAAGCAGGAGGATTAGCCCATGGCAATTGCGACGACTGCAAACGGCGGCAACGGCGCAGCGACGAAAGCCGCGCCCGTGCGCGCCGCTGCGCTCAACAGTATCGGCTTGAGCAAGCTAGACTACAAGGGTTTAGAGTCCACCTTGTGCAACGGCTGCGGCCACGACTCGATCTCCTCGCAGATCATCACGGCGTGCTACGAGTTGGGGCTGAAGCCAGAGAACATTGTGAAGTTCAGCGGCATCGGATGCAGCAGCAAATCGCCTGCCTACTTCCTCAGCCGCTCCTTCGGCTTCAATGCCCTGCACGGGCGTATGCCCTCGGTGGCGCAGGGCGCGTTGCTCGCAAATCACAAGTTGCTCGGGCTTGGCGTCAGCGGCGATGGTGACACAGGCAGCATCGGCATCGGGCAATTCTTGCACGTCATCCGCCGCAACCTGCGCATGGTGTACATCATTGAAAACAACGGCGTGTATGGCTTGACCAAGGGGCAGTTCTCGGCAACAGCCGACTTGGGGCAAGAGTTGAAGCACGCTGGCGTGAACGAGTTTCCACCGCTCGACCTTTGCCACCTCGCCATTGTGGCGGGCGCAGGGTTCGTCGCGCGTTCGTTCGCGGGCGATCCCAAGCAGGTGGTGGAGCTGCTCAAGGCAGCGTTCAGCTTCCGCGGCACCGCCGTGATCGACATCATCAGCCCGTGCGTCACGTTTAACAACCACGAGGATTCCACCAAGAGCTACTCTTGGGGCAAGAGCCACGATGAGCGCATCAACGACTTCGGCTTCATCATGGCGCAGGAGGAGATACGCGTGGAGTACGAGCCGGGCGAGGTGAAAGAGGTTGAGATGTTCGACGGCTCGAAGATCTTGCTGAAGAAGCTGGACGGCAGCCATGACCCCACCGACAAAGAAGCAGCGCTGCGCCTGTTGATGGAAGCGCACGACAAGCAGCTCTTCATCACAGGCTTGATTTACATCAACACCGAGCGCCCGAACCTCGCCGAGACGTTCCGCCTTGGCGATACGCCACTTGCTTACTTGCCAGAGTCCAAGCTGCGCCCCTCGCGCGAGAGCTTGGAGCAAATCATGCGCTCGATGATGTAGCGAGAACGATCCCTTTGCGCACAAGCGGAAGCGACGCGCTGGAAGCGCCCCAGCGCGTCGCGCTTTCATGCAGGTAAGCGAAACAAGGTGTGGGCGTTGTGCGAGGTTTGTGCTGCAAGGGCTTCGAGCGCAAGGTGCCGCATCTCCGCGATCGCGCGCGCGACGATCGCCAAGTAAGCTGGCTCGTTGCGCGTGCCGCGTTTGCCTTGCGGCGGCAAGTAGGGCGAATCGGTCTCGAGCAGCAGGCGCTCAAGCGGCACGTAGGTGACGATTTCGCGCAGCGCGTGCGCCTTGGGGTAGGTGACGGGTCCGCCGATGCCGATGAAGTAGCCAAGGTCGAGCGCTTTGCGCGCGTGATGCAGCGCGCCGCCGAAGGCGTGCATCACCAGCGGCAGGTCGCGCCCGTGCGCCTCCAGCAGCGCAAGGCAGTCGTCGTATGCCTCGCGGCAGTGGATGATCACAGGCAGCGCTAAGTCGCGCGCAAGGTTGAGCTGTGCGATGAAAGCCTCGGCTTGTTGCTTAGGCGTTGCCACGTTCCAGTGGTAGTCCAGCCCAATCTCACCGATGGCGACGACGCGCGGTTGCTGCGCGAGCGCACGTAGGGCGTCGAGCGCTGTCTCGCTGAAGGTTGTGGCGTCGTTCGGGTGGATGCCGACGGCGGCAAACACGTCGGCGCGCGCCTGCGCCAATGCAACCGCGCGCCGACTGCTCTCCAGGTCGTAGGCGGGGTTGACGAAACGCGCTATGCCTGCCTCGTGCGCGCGAGCGAACACCGCCTCGCGGTCGGTGTCGAACGCGGGTGTGTCGAGGTGGCAGTGCGTGTCGGTCAGCACGTGGCGCGTCACACCTGCGCGAGCTTAGCGCCGTCCTCCAGGATCGCGCGCACCAGCTTCTTCTTGGTGGTCTCGCAGTAGATGCGCATCAG
>Ga0105160_1000898_pt1 | contig 12835 bp, 8 predicted proteins | sample GXS110809BmetaG_FD_89591 | JGI IMG/M metagenome (GOLD analysis project Ga0105160, IMG submission 89591) | Hot spring microbial communities from Gongxiaoshe hot spring, China to study Microbial Dark Matter (Phase II) - GXS 110809B | ecosystem: Environmental > Aquatic > Thermal springs > Hot... | reverse complement strand
GGGACGCCGACGCTACGCGAAGCGCGTTCGCAGCATCGGCACCCTGCTTGAAACACCGAGTGATGTTATACCAACTAAGGTTTCAAGTGCATCGTCGGCGGGACGCCGACGCTACGCGAAGCGTGTTCGTAGCGTCGGCGTCCCGCCGACGATGCGCACTGCATAAACTCTCGATTGGTATTAGGGGTTGCACCCTTATCAGGGGGACACGAAGCGCAAGCGGGGCAAAATCGGTCATTAGTACGGCAGTGAGGTAGAATTTCATTTCCCTATGGCGGTTCAGATTTACAAAGAGGGCGCGGCGGAGTTCCACCTGCCGCAGAGCGCGCATGTGTTCTACAACCCGCGTGCGCGGCTGGGACGCGACCTCGGCGTGCTGGCAATGCGCGCCGAAGCCGAACGACTCGAACGCCCTCTCGAGGTCTTAGAACTCATGGCGGGCGCGGGGCTGCGCACGAAACGCTACCTGCTCGAAGCCCCCGTGCAGCAGATGGTGGTCAACGACGCCAACTACACGAGCTTCGAAGTGCTGCGCGCCCATGTGGAGAGCGACCCGCGCGTGGAGCTGCATAACGAACTCGCCCAGCGTCTGCTGTGCCGATTCTATCTGGAAGATAGGCGGTTCGACTGGATCGACTTAGACCCGTTCGGTACGCCCTCGCCCTATGTGCCCTACCTGACGGGCGTGGTGCGCTGGGAGGGGTTGCTATATATCACGGCGACGGACGCGCCCGTGCTGTGTGGAGCGCAGCGCGGCGAGGCGCTCAAGTCCTATGACGCCGTCTCCGCCTACGGACGCGAATGCCACGAAGTTGGGCTGCGCATCCTGATTGGTTTCGTGCAGCGCAGGCTAATCCAGGCGAATATGTATGGGGTTCCCCTGCTCAGCTTTTTCGACGGCTACTGCTGGCGCACGCTGATTCGCGCGTTCAAGGGCACGCGCGGCTTCAACATCGAACATATGGGCTTCATCGCGCAGACGCCCGACGGCGAGTATCGCGCGACGATGGCGGGGCTGCCCGCGCCTGTGAACCACGAATACAATCCCTCCACCACCGTGCGCTGGGCGGGACCGCTCTGGCTCGGACCGCTGCACGACCATGCCTTCCTGAGCGCGATGTACCGCAACGCCCGTGAGGAACACTTCGACCACGCCCGTCGATTTCTCAGCAAGCTGAACCGTGAGCTGGACGAGCTGCCCATCGTCTACAGCCTGCCCGTGATTGCCGATCGCTTGAACAAATCGGTGCCGTCCACGCGCGAGGCGATTAAGTTTCTGCGGGCGCAGGGCTATCGCGCGTCGCATGTGCATCACTGCGGGAACGCCATTCGCACGGACGCGCCGCTGCGCGTGATTTTGAGGCTCTGGGAGCGATAGGAAGTTTATACCAATCGGGGTTTCGGATGTCGTGTGTCGTCGGCGGGGACGCCGACGCTACGCACATGCCTCGCGTAGCGTCGGCGTCCCCGCCGACGACACACGACATCTGCTCCACCTGTTGGTATTACTCCCCCTGCAACCGTTTATACAGCGGCGCGGTCTGCTCTACCGTGTGGCGGATGTGGAATCGCTCGGCGGTGCGCAGCGCGTTCTGGGAGAGTCGGCTCGCGAGCGCGGGGTCTTGCAACAGCCGCAGCGCCGCCTGCGCCAGCGCATCGGGGTTCTCTGGGGGTACGAGCAAGCCCGTGCGTTCATGCTCAACCAGACGGCGCATCGCAGGGATGTCGGTCGCCACGACGGGCAGCCCGCAGGCAATCGCCTCCATCGTGGACAGCCCCAGCCCCGCGTCGCGCGCGGGGGCAAGCAGCACATCCGCCGCCGCGTAGAGTTCCTCCACCGCGCTCCAGTACCCAAAAAAGCGCACATGATGGGGGCGACGGCAACGGGTGACCAGCTTGACCAAGCGCGTGTTGTCGGGCCCGTCGCCCGCGAGCCACAAATCCGCCTCAGGAAGAACTTCCCACACCCGCTCCATCGCCTGAATCGCGAGATCGAACCCCTTATGGCGCACGAACCGTCCCACACAGAGCAACACAGGGCGGTCAGGCGGCACGAAAAACTGCTCGCGCATTGCATCGCGTCGGGGGAGTTTCTCGAACCGCTCTAAGTCGATGCCTCCGGGCACGACCTCGATGCGCGTTTCGGGCACGCCGCCTTGTGTCAAGCCCGCCTTCACCTGCTCGGATACGGCAGTGATGACGCGGGGATACTGCGCAATCCACCGCCACAAGGCGCGCACCAGCGCGCTCTTGCTCAGCAACAGGTGGTGCACCGTCCACATCCATGGGTACTCGCGTCGGAACGCCCACGCGCAAATCCAGCCCGCCCGCACGCCATGACAGTGGACGAACGGGAAGTCGCCCGCCCGCTCGCGCAGCGTGCGCACCGCGCGCGAGTCGGCGATTAGCCCCGCGCGGTCGCGAATGAACTCTGGTCCTGTAAGCGTCGGCGCGTAGCCGAACTCCGGGAGATACTTTATCAGCCCCTGCACATGGCGCAGCATCCCGCTGCTGCTGGGGCGCACGACAATCAGCACGGGCGTCCGCTCGCGTCCATCGCCAAACGCGGGCTGCTCGTCGGGCACAATCGTCGGTCGCTCCAGCAACAGACTGCTCATCGGGGTACGGGCGTCGCCTCCAGGATACTGGTTAAGATTCTATCCGCATTCAGCCCTTCCACTTCCGCTTCGGGCTTGAGGATGAGGCGGTGGCGCAGTACGGGCAACGCCATCTGCTTCACATCGTCGGGCGTGGCGAACCCGCGCCCGCGTAGCGCCGCCAGCGCCTTGCTCACCAGCAGCAACGCAATCCCCGCGCGCGGGCTGGCGCCCACCAGCAAATAGTCGTTCTGGCGCGTGCGACGCACGATCTGCAGGATATAGTCGCGTACCTCGTCGGAAACCTGCACCTCGCGCACAATCGCCCGCACGCGCTCCAGCTCCTCCGCCCCCATCACGGGGGTCAGTCCGACCTGCTCCAGCTGATGCGAGCGGAAGCCCTCGTCGTGCAGCTTCAAAATCGCCCGTTCCTCCTCCTCGCGCGGGTAGTCCATCACGACCTTCAGCAGGAATCGGTCTAACTGCGCCTCAGGCAGGGGGTAAGTGCCTTCGTATTCGATCGGGTTCTGCGTAGCGAACACCATGAAGGGTCTGGGCAGCGCGTGCGACACGCCGTCGATGGTGACCCTGCGCTCCTCCATCGCTTCCAGCAGGGCGGACTGCGTTTTGGGGGGCGTGCGGTTCACCTCGTCCGCCAGAATAATGTTCGCGAAGATGGGACCGTAGCGCACGCGGAACTCGCCCGACTGCGCGTCGTAGATGGTCGTGCCGATGAGGTCGGAGGGCATCAGGTCGGGCGTGAACTGCACGCGGCGGAACTGCAGTCCGAGCGTCTGCGCCAGCACGCGCACGAGCAGCGTTTTCGCGATGCCCGGCACGCCTTCAATCAGGATGTGTCCATCCGCAAGCAGGGCGCAGAGCGCTTGCTCAATCACGCTCTGCTGCCCGATAATCACGCGCCCAATCTGTTCCTCTACGCGCTGGAGCGAGTAGCTGACCTGCTCGACCGCGACCACCGTTCAGTACCTCGGATCGTGATGGAAGTGGTGATGGGTTTCGAGCCAGCGAATGGTGCCGCTGCGCGAGCGCATCACCACCGAGTGGGTAATCGCGCCCCAGCCCGTGTAGCGCACGCCGCCGAGCAGGTTGCCCCCCGTGATGCCCGTCGCGGCGAACACGACATTGCCCCATGCGAGGTCTTCCATCGTCAACACGCGGTCGACATCTTCAGTGCCGAGCAGTTGTTTGGCGCGTTCACGCTCCTGCTCGTTGCGGAACACGAGGCGCGCCTGAATTTCGCCGCCCATACAGAGCGCGGCGGCGGCGGAGAGTACCCCTTCGGGCGCGCCGCCGATGCCCATCAGTACATCGATCTCGCCTTGCGGGTCTAACGCCTCCAGCGCGAGCGAGAGGTCGCCGTCGGACACCAGCCGGATGCGCGCCCCTGCCTGCCGAATCTCGCGTATTAGTTGCTCATGGCGCGGGCGATCGAGCATGCCCACCGTCAAATCCTGCACCTCTTTGCCCAGACTCTTAGCGATGACCTTGAGGTTCATGCGCGGGGGCAGGGTGATGTCCACCGCGCCTTTGGCGGCGGGTCCCACCACGAGTTTGTCCATATAGATATCGGGGGCGCGCAGCAGTTTGCCCTCGCCCTCGATCGCAGCGGCGACGACGCTGATTGCGCCCGGTTGCCCGTTCGCAACCAAGTTGGTACCCTCCACCGGGTCGACGGCGATTTGCACGGCGTAGCCGTTGCCCGTGCCGAGTTCCTCACCGATGTAGAGCATGGGCGCTTCATCGCGTTCGCCCTCGCCAATCACCACGACGCCTTTCATGTCGATATCGCCCAGCGTGCGGCGCATCGCCTCACACGCCGCCTGATCTACCGCGTGACGGTCGCCCTTGCCAACCCAACGACCCGAACTGAGCGCTGCCGCCTCAGTCGCTCGTACAAAATCCATGCCCAGATTCCGATCCATAAATCATCACCTCATGCAGAGTGTCGTCCTCGACAGGGACTATTTTCGGCAGGCGCGTGCGGTTTCCTGCTGCACAAGATACCCTTCCATTCGTGCATGCAGGGGTGGGGCGCACCCACGCTTACAAAGCCCAGTCATGCGGACTTATGATTAAGAAATCGGGGCGTGGCGCATAGAAAGTCAGAATGGACGCTTTTAGGCAGACGGCTGAAGCCGTTCTTGTGCAAACGGAGCCGACCTGCGTCGGCTTAAGCCCGCGCAGGTCGGCTCCGTTTGCACAAGAACGGCTTCAGCCGTCCATACAGTCTCTCAGGCGTTGTAATTCCGCCCTCACCCCCTAACCCCCTCCTGATAAGGGTACACGGCTCTGCCTCAACTTCAGGCGCAGCAGTCTCATTTGCCACGCTTTCAGAACCCTATGCAGAGGGCAGAGACAGATTTTTCTCGAACCCCCTCCTTGAGGTTCCCCCTACTGCGTAGGGGGAACCGCCCCCTGCTTGGTTCCCCTCGCGAAGCGGGGGGAACCTAAAGGAGGGGGGAATGGTCAGTTTATTATTCAACCCCCATTACAGAGAGGGGGATAGGGGGGTGAGGTGAGCGAAATCCGGAGCGTTCGGGGGGTAGGTGAACTCAAGTGTTGTACCCTTATCAGCCTGCCCCCTCTCCCACGGCGTGGGAGAGGGGCTGGGGGTGAGGGCAAACAACAGCGGGCGCGCCTCCAACGAAGGTTTCACGGTATTTGAAACGCCGATTGGGAAGTACCTACCGTACAAAATCATCCACTTGGTGCGACGGCATTCTTGCCATCGCACCCAGTACTTCGCCTCTCGTGATTATTTGGATGTTCTGCCCCCCTCGTTGAGGCCCCCCCCGCGTCGCGAGGGGAACCGAAAAACTCACTCGGTTCCCCCTACGCAGTAGGGGGAACCTTAAGGAGGGGGTGAGTGCCTGTCTGGTCAACTATTTGTTCAAACCCCAAAGTGCCTCAAATGTGAAATCGCCCTGTTTTGGTACGATGGCGTCCCTTTGCAGACACACCGTCGCCTGCCCGCTGCCCCGATACCGCCCGACGACAATCAACGGGTCGCCTGCGCACAGGTCGGGCAGCTCCACAGAATGCAAATCGTAAGCCCCAACATCCTCGATTCGAAGGCGCAGGTTGGTCAGCAGGGGCAAGTTGATTTGGTCATGGAATTGCGAGACTTTTGCCTCAATATGCCCGTCAGGGCGTACATACTCCGACGCGCCGCGATGCGCCTCTGCGAGCTGGTCGAGCCGATGCTCATTCACATCGTCGGCGACGCTGAAGTTGAATATGTGGATGGCGCGGCGTAGACGCTTCACGGGCTTCGGCGTTTCAAAAGTTGAGGTAGACTCTTCCCTGTGATACCCCTTCTGATTGCGAAGAAACGCGACGGCGGCGAGCTGAGCCGTGCAGAAATCGAGCAAATCGTGATGGGCTATGTGCGGGGCGAGGCGCCCGATTATCAGGTCGCCGCGTGGCTGATGGCGTGCTACCTGAACGGCTTATCCGACGCCGAGACGCTCGCCCTCACGGAGATTATGGCGGCGTCGGGGGAACAGTTAGACCTGTCGGGCATCGGCGCGCCCACACTGGACAAGCACTCCACAGGGGGCGTCGGCGATAAGACGAGCCTCGTGCTAATCCCCCTGCTGGCGGCGGGCGGGATTGCGCTTGCCAAGATGTCGGGGCGCGGACTAGGCTTCACGGGCGGCACGGTGGACAAGCTGGAGAGCATCCCCGGCTACCGCACGGAACTTACGGCGCAGGAGATGATAGCGCAGGTGAAACGCATCGGCTGCTGTCTCGCGGGGCAGTCGGCGAGCCTCGCGCCCGCCGATAAACTGCTCTATGCCCTGCGCGACGCCACCGCCACCGTGGAGAGTATCCCTCTCATCGCCGCGAGCATTATGAGCAAGAAACTCGCGGGCGGGGCGCAGCATATCCTGCTGGATGTGAAGGTGGGCGCGGGCGCATTTATGCCCACGCGCGAGCGCGCCGAAACGCTGGCGCAGACGCTCATCCGAATCGGCGAGGGCGCAGGCAGGCGCACCCACGCTGTGCTGACCGACATGAGCCAACCGCTCGGCTACACCGTCGGCAACGCCTTGGAAGTGCGCGAAGCCATCGAAACCCTCCACCCCGATGGGCGCGCCCACCCGCGATTCCGCGAGCTGATTCTGCACCTCGCCGCACAGGCGTTCACGCTCTGTGGGCTGGAACCTGATTTAGAGTCGGGCGCGGCGCGTGCAGAACGGCTGCTGAAGTCGGGCGACGCGCTGCGCAAGTTCCAGCAACTGGTCGAAGCGCAGGGCGGCGACCCGCGCGTGGTGGAGAACCCGGCTCTGCTGCCGCAGGCTCCCCTCGTGGCGGAGATGCCCGCGCCTGAAATGGGCTATGTGGCGCAGGTACATCCCCGTCAGGTTGCCCTCGCATGCCTGCAACTTGGCGCAGGCAGACAGAAAAAAGAAGACACCATTGACCCCGCGGTGGGGGTGGAGGTGCTGAAAGCCGTCGGCGACCCGGTTCAGGCGGGCGAGCCTGTATTTCGCATCCACGCTCGCACAGAGGCGCAACTCCAGCAGGCGCAGGCGACGCTCCGTGAGGCAATCAAGATAACTGCGACGCCCGCGCCAGCCTCGCCCGTCGTTTTGTGAAGTTCGCCCCTCGTCAGGTATCCTATTTCGTATGAAACGCCTGTGGCTGGTCGGACTGACGGGGCTGATTGGCGTCGGAAGCGTCGCCTGGGCGCAGCTCAGGCAGATTCAGTTCAAAACCGAGGTGATTCTGGAGCGCGTCGCCTACGCGCCGGGCGCGACCGTGAACGGCGTTCTCGTCATGCAGGTCGATAAACCTTACCATGTGAACGCGAACCCCGCCTCGGAAGACTATCTCATCCCCACGGAACTCAAAGTCGAAGCAGGCAAGGGCTATAAGGTGGGCAAAATTGAGTACCCGAAGCCCATCGAGAAGGCGTTCGGCTTCTCGGAGGGCAAGCCCATCAAGATTTACGAAGGGCGCGTGCCCATCCGATTTCAACTCACGCTGGATAAGGCCGTTCCGAAAGGGACTCTCACAGTCAAAGCCACGCTGCGCTATCAGGCGTGCGACGATACCGCCTGCTACCCGCCGCGTCGGACGCCCCTCGAAATCAAAATCCCCATCGCCGACAAAGACGGCGCGGTGAACCCCAAATATCAGGAAGCGGTTCAGGCGAGCGAGCCGGGCGACAGCGCGTCGGGCGGACTGATTGAATACAGCAAAGGCTCTGGCGGACTGGTGGGCAAGCTGGAAGAGTCGTTCCGCACGGGGCAGTGGGTATGGTTCACGGCGATTCTGTTTGTGGGCGGGCTTGCGCTGAACCTCACGCCGTGCGTGCTGCCGCTCATCCCGATTACGCTGGGGTTTTTCAGTATGCAGTCGCGCGGGCAGGTGGGGCAGCGGGTTGGACTCAGCGCGCTCTATGCCCTGAGCATGGCGGCGATGTACGCGACTCTGGGCACAGTCGCCTCGCTGGCGGGCAAGGCGTTCGGGTTCCAGTTCCAGAACCCGTGGGTGCTGGGCACGCTGATTGTCCTGATTGTGCTGTTCGCGCTCGCGCTGTTCGGGGTGTATAAGTTTCAGGTTCCGCCCGCGCTGATGCGTTTTGTGGGCGCGCGGCAGGGCTGGGTGGGGGCGATTCTGATGGGGCTGCTGGCGGGCGTCGCCGCCGCGCCGTGCATCGGTCCCGTGATTGCCGCGCTGATTCCGATTGTCGCCGCGCTGGCGAACCCGATGATTGGGTTCCTCTGCTTCCTCGCGCTGGGACTGGGGCTGGGCGCGCCCTACTTCGTGGCGGGGCTGTTCTACGAGCGCGTGCAGAAACGCATCCCGCGTTCGGGCGAGTGGACGATTCTGGTGGAGCGCATCTTCGGCGTATTGCTACTCGCCGTCGCGCTGTTTTTCGCGAGTAGCTTGGTGGCGCCACAGGTCTACGGCTGGGCATGGGTCGCCTTTTTGGGGCTGACCGCGCTCTATTTTCTGTTCGGCGAGCGCAAGGAGATTACGCAGCCGCGCGTCGTGCGCTTCAAACAGCTGATTGGCGTCGTGTTCGCCGCGCTGACGCTCAATAACGCGCTCTCAATGATGCGCCCCAAGGTGGAAATCGCCTGGGAGCCATACTCCGTCCAGAAACTGGAGCAGGCGAAGGCGGAGGGCAAGCCCGTCCTCATCGACTTCACAGCCACCTGGTGTCAAGCATGTGGCGAGCTAAAACACTACACCTTCACTGACCCCGCTGTGGTGCGCGAATCGGAGCGGTTCGTGCGCCTCGTGCTGGACGCCACCACCGAGAGCGACCCCGCCGTCCAGGAGGCGTTGAAACGGCACGAGGTGGTGGGACTGCCCACGGTAATTTTCATCGACTCGCAGGGCAACGAGCGACGCGATTTGCGCCTGACGGGGTTCGAACGGGCGAACAAGTTTCTGGAGCGGATGCAGGCGGTGCAGTAGGCTAAATGTAAATCCTGTAAGTGGGAACCTCAAACAGTAGCGTGACAATCGACCAGAGCGACCCCATCGTGAAGTCGCCCAGAATCAGCCCCAGCGCGAACTGCAAGCCCTGCCGATGCACATGCCAGCCGCCAAAGCGCAACAGCATCACCTTCAGCAGCCAGCCCAGCAGAAACGGGAACCAGAAATAGTCCACCGCGAAGCTCACGCCGAGCGCGTAGCCCGTCGGATGGAGGGGGAACGCGGTAAACACCGAACGCAAGCCCTTCAGCCCAAGCACCATCAGCGCGCCCCCCGCCAGATAGTACCAGCGGTCGGGATGGCGCAGCGGCTCGTCGGTGAGCCAGGTATTCAGGCGGTCAAACGACTCGCGTCCCAGCCAGAACTTGAAGCCCTGACACGCGCCTTCCGCCCCGAAGCGGTAGGTCACATGCAGGTTCGCCCAGCACACAATCACGAACGCGAGCGCAGACACCGCCAGAATCAATCCGCCCAGCCACAGCGGCGAAAGCGCGTAGTTTTGCCCCATGCGCAACGCCTCCAGCTGATTGGGCATCGGATGACAGCGATAGCCGCGATTGAACCAGTAGAGCGACTGCAGCACCGTGAGATTTTGTACGCCCAGCCCCCGCAGGGTGAACACATCGAACAGGATGCGCTGCGGGTTCACAAAGTAGATTTCGTGGGGCGCGCCCAGCTCCGCGCGCACGCGCGTAATCGTGAGCGCGAGCAAAAAGTAGATGCCGAAAAAGAGCGCGGCGACCCAGAAGTCCATCCGCAGCAGGAAGAGGTTATACAGCGCGAGGACGCCCACGCCCGCGCCCAGCCCCAGCCAGCTGAGTTTATACAGCAGGCGTTCGGGATGGTCGGGCGTCCACGCCGCGCGCCATGCGTCCCGAAAGGTCGCCCGCGCGCCCCATAGCAGCGTCAGCCCCAGCGTCAGCCACGCGCCCGCCGCCTGCTCGTTCAGGAACGGGAACCCGCGCCCCGCCGCCGCGTCCCAACCCATCGCCGCGCCCAGCACCTGAAACCCCTTCCGCGCCAGCATGAAAAACCACGCCGAGAACGCCAGATCCGCAGGCATCAGGTACGCCAGCCCCACCGCGAACGGATACGCCGACATGTTGAACGGCGCCGCCGCGCTCCATGGACGCGTCGTCAAAAATTGACCGATGTTATATTGCTTGATCCACTCGATGTGCGGAAACGAGGGGAACAACACATGCAGCCCGTTCAGCCCGCTGATGGACAGCGCGACGCTGAACCCCGCCCACATCCAGCGCGACTGCCAGAACCCGCCCGACGGCTCCGCCATCGCCAACGGCAACTGAATTAGCGGGAACGCCAGCTTCTCGCTCTGCGTCCACTGCTTCAGCACCAGAAAGTTCAGGCACAGACACATCAGCACGAGCGTCAGGATTAGCCCCGCCCAGAGCGCGAGCGGCTTCGCCCAAATCAGCAGCCAGTCCCAGCGGTAGGGCGAGACGCCGCCGTTATAGAACCCGCGCACGGCGTCCTCATCCCACACGAACAGCGCGTGGGGCACATAGTCCATAAACCGCTCACGCCAGCCTGTTTCGGGCGCGCCATGCCGCTGCAAGTGGGCAATCGCGCCGAACAGGTTCTGCAGCATATCGTGCCCTGCGAATACCGCCCCCGTGACGATGATGATGTAAACGACGGTCAGCTCCGCGCCCGTGAACAGCCCCCGCCCCTGCCGCGTCAGCAGCCAGTTCAGCAGGGCGACCACGAACAGCGTGAAAATCGGCGTGATGAAGATGGGCAGGCTCGTGACATCGAGGGTGTACCAGCGCACCTCGATCACAGTAATCCAGTAGATGTTGAGCGTCATCAAGGCGAGACCGAGCGCGAACGCGCGGAGTCGCACGCGCGTCTTCTCGCTTGCGAACTCCCCCCGCACCGCTCGCCTTTTGGTCTGTAAAGGCATGCCTCGAAGCGCAAGTATACCGCAGTCAGCTTGTAATGCGCTTTACTATTCAGGCGCGAACAATTCCAGTGTATGTCGCGAGGGGGGGGAATCACGACGGCATCGACAGGAGAACCTCTCGACTTGACGAACTCCTAATCTCGGAGGATTCCCTATGCCGCAGGTGCGTTTCGATACCTATTATCGCTACGACGAGCTGACGCAGATTTTGCACGCCTACGCCGAGGAGTACCCCGACCTCGTGCGCATCGAGAGCATCGGCAAGAGCTACGAAGGGCGCGACATCTGGCTGCTGACCGTGACCAACTTCGCCACTGGGCCTGCTGAAGAGAAGCCCGCCCTCTGGGTGGACGGCAACATCCATGCCAGCGAGGTGTCGCCCTCCAGCGCGTGTCTGTATCTGATTCATCGGCTGACGGGCGAGTATGGCAAGCATGAGAAAATCACGCGCTGTCTGGACACCCGCGCATTTTATATCTGCCCGCGCGTGAACCCCGACGGCGCGGAGTGGGCGCTCGCTGACAAGCCCAAAATCATCCGCTCCAGCACGCGCCCCTACCCCTACGACGAAGACCCCATCGGCGGGTTGGTGACCGAAGACATCGACGGCGACGGACGCATGCTGATGATGCGCATCCCCGACCCGAACGGCAACTGGAAGAAGCACCCTGACGAGCCGCGCCTGATGATTCGCCGCGACCCTGACGAGGTGGGCGGCGAATACTACCGCATCCTGCCCGAAGGCAGGTTCGATGAGCCGTTCGACCCCGCGATCCTGACCATTCAGCCGAAAAAAGAGGGCTTAGATCTCAACCGCAACTTCCCCAGCAACTGGAGACAAGAGTACGAGCAGCACGGCGCGGGACCCTACCCCACCTCCGAACCCGAAGTGCGCGCAATTGTGGACTTCATCGCGAAACACCCCAACATCACGGGCGGGATCACTTTTCACACTTGGAGTGGCGTGCTACTGCGCCCCTACAGCCACCAACCCGACGACGCCTTCCCCGCTGAAGACCTGTGGACTTACCAGAAAATCGGCGCGAAAGGCACCGAAATCACGGGCTACCCGAATATCTCGGTATATCACGACTTCAAGTATCATCCCAAAGAGTATATTTCGGGCGTGTTCGACGACTGGATGTACGACCACATGGGCGTGTTCGCGTGGACGGTAGAGATCTGGAGTCCCCAGCGGCAGGCAGGCATCACCGAGTATAAGTTCATCGACTGGTATCGCGAACACCCGGTAGAGGACGACCTGAAGCTGCTCAAGTGGAGCGACGAAGCGCTGGGCGGTAAGGGCTATGTGGACTGGTACGAATTCGAACATCCGCAGCTGGGCAAGGTGGAGCTGGGAGGCTGGGACGCGCTCTATGCGTGGCGCAACCCGCCGCCAGAGTTTCTGGAGAAAGAGGTCGCGCTATTCCCCGACTGGTTGGTGTGGCACCTGCTGATTTCGCCGAAGCTGGAAATCTACGAGGCGAAAGTGGAGCCGCTCGGCGAGGGCGTGTATAAGGTGCGTCTCGTGGTGCAGAATACAGGCTGGCTGCCCACCTACATCACGAAGAAAGCGTTGGAGAAGAAGGTCGTGCGCGGCGTGATTGCCGAGATCGAGCTGCCTGAGGGCGCGACTCTGCGTTCGGGCAAGCCGCGCGAGGAGCTGGGGCAACTAGAAGGGCGCGCCTACAAGCCCAGCGCGGCGAATGTGTGGAACGCCGACCCGACCGACGACCGCGCCAAAGTGGAATGGGTCGTGCACGCCCCACAGGGCGGAACCGTGCGCATCACCGCAAAACACGACCGCGCGGGCGTCGTGCGGGTTGAGCTGAGG
>Ga0105160_1000897_pt1 | contig 12842 bp, 7 predicted proteins | sample GXS110809BmetaG_FD_89591 | JGI IMG/M metagenome (GOLD analysis project Ga0105160, IMG submission 89591) | Hot spring microbial communities from Gongxiaoshe hot spring, China to study Microbial Dark Matter (Phase II) - GXS 110809B | ecosystem: Environmental > Aquatic > Thermal springs > Hot... | reverse complement strand
CGGGTGAAGGCAGGGGACGCGCTGACCGAAGGGCCCAAGAATCCTCATCGGATCCTGCGGTTGCTGGGCCGTGAGGCGGTGCAGCTCTATCTGCTCAGCGAGCTCCAGAAGGTTTATCGCTCCCAGGGCGTGAACATCAACGACAAGCACTTCGAGATCATCATCCGCAAGATGCTAAGCAAGGTCCAGATCATCAACCCGGGCGACACCGACTTCCTGCCCGGCGACCTGGTGGATCGTTTGCTCCTCCAGGACATCAACGCCAAACTGGTCGCGGAGGGCAAGCGCCCGGCTACAGCCCAGCAGGTCCTGCTCGGCATCACAAAGGCCGCCCTGGCGACGGATTCCTTCCTGTCGGCCGCTTCCTTCCAGCACACCATCCGGGTGCTGGCCGGGACGGCGCTGGAGGGCAAGATCGACGAGCTGCGGGGCCTGAAGGAGAACGTGATCATCGGCCGTCTGATCCCTGCCGGGACCGGGTTCCGGTATTACGCCGAGAAGCGGGGCATGGCGGAGATGTCCCGAGGCGGCACCGGTCCCACGCTGGCGGAGGCGGTGACCACGGCCATCGACCTTTAAAGCAGGAAGGCTGGAAGAAGCACCCGGGGGTTGGGGAGGCGTTCCGCATTCGGTCCCAACCCCCTCTTTTTTGTTCGGGACCTGCTTTGCCGCAAACGCAAAGATGAAAAGAGTTGAAGGAAAATTTTCTGTGTGGGGCGGGCCGCGTACGCGGCCCGCCCCACACAGAGGCCCAGTAGCGGGCTTACCAGGGGAGCATGATCTCGTTTGGAAAGCTCGAGAGCTTTTGCGGACAGAAGAGGCTATCAGAGACGGCCTCGCTGTAACTCCCAAAGCTGATCTTCCACGAGGTTCATCAGCATCATGCCTTCGATTTTTGTGGCCCTGGATCTGGAGACCACGGGTCTGGACCCGGAAACGGATGCCATCATCGAGATCGGGGTCGTCAAGTTCCGGGGGGAGACCGTGCTCGACACCTGGAGCACCCTGGTCCGCCCTGAACGGCCGATCCCCCCCTCGGTGGTCGAGCTCACCGGGATCCGGCCGGAGGAGGCCGAACAGGCGCCCCCCTTGCGGGCGGTCCTGCCCCGCCTCCGGGCGATCGTGGGGAATGCCATGCTGGTGGGCCACTCCATTGACCAGGATCTGGCATTCCTGCGCCGCCATGGCCTCTTTCTGGACAACGAGGCCCTGGACACCTATGAACTGGCGGCCATCCTGGTCCCCTATGCCGGCGCCCACGGCCTCTCCACCCTGGCCCACGACCTGGGGATCCCCGTAGGAGTGGTTCACCGGGCGCTGGAGGACGCCCGGCTGACCCACCGGCTGTTCCTGGCCCTGTTCGAGCGGGCCTGCCAGCTGCCCGAGCCGATTCTCGAGGAAATCGTCCGCCATGCCGCCCATCTCCCCTGGCCGCCCCGGCGCTTCTTTGAGGAGGCCCTGCGGGCCGTGCAGCGTGGACGATTCGCCGACCAGAGCATCGGGGCCCAGCTGCGGGCGAAGGGCCTGGCCACCCCCGAATCCTATCTCGCCCCCCCTCCCGTGCGGGCGCGACCGCTGCGCCCCAGGCCGCAACCCCAGCCCCTCGATGAGGAGGAGCTGGCCCGGCTGTTAGAGCCCGGCGGCGCCCTCTCCCGGATCTTCCCGGAATATGAGCATCGCCCCCAGCAGGTGGCCATGCTCCGGGCCATCGTCAGGGGGTTTAACGAAGGGAAGCACTGGATGATCGAAGCGGGAACCGGAGTGGGCAAGAGCCTGGCCTATCTGATCCCGGCCGCCCTCTGGGCCATGCGAAACGGGGAGCGCGTGGTGATTTCCACCAACACCATCAACCTCCAGGAACAGCTGCTCCAGAAGGACATCCCGATCCTTCAGCGCCTGCTATCCGAATCCGGCCTGGCCGATGGCTCAGCCCTGCGAGTGGCGTTGCTGAAAGGCCGGGCGCATTACCTGTGCCCGGCCCGGTTGACGCATCTGCGGCACGCCGGTCCGGCCAGCGTCGAGGAGATGCGGGTGCTGGCCAAGATTCTGGTGTGGCTGCCCACGACGCAAACAGGGGACGGCGATGAGCTGTATCTGCCCACGCCCGTAGAACGGGCGTTATGGGCTCGCCTCTCTGCAGACAACGAGACGTGCACGGCCGAGGTGTGTGCCGCGTGGGGCGAAGGGGGCTGCTTCCTCCATCGGGCCCGGAAAGCCGCGGAAGCCGCCCACCTGATCATTGTGAACCACGCGCTGCTCTTCGCCGATGCCGCCACGCAGAATATGGTGCTCCCGGAGCATCGCCATCTGATCATCGACGAGGCTCACCATCTGGAGCAGGCGGCCACAAAGCAGCTAACGGTGGAGATTGATCGCTTCGGGTTGCTGCGGCTGCTCCAGGAGGCCGGGAGCGCCCGGGAGCATCGGGGCGGGCTGGTCGGGGCCCTGCTCCAGCTGGGGCGGAACCTTCCCCCCGCATTGCGCAACACGCTGGCCGGTATGACCCGCCGTTTGAGCGATGCGGCGGAAGCGGCCCGAACCGGCGTGGATGTCCTGATGAACGCCCTCACGGCCTTTCTGGAAGAGACCGCTCCGGGCAGCGGAGAATACGCCCGCAAGGTTCTGCTCACAGGCGCCGAGCGGAACCGTCCCGCCTGGGCTGCGGTGGAGCAGGCCTGGGAGCTCCTCGCCGTTCGCTGGGGGGCGATTCAGGAAGCCCTGAACGCGATCCGGGCTGCGCTCACAGAGTTGCTGGACCACGGGTTCACGGAAGTGGAGGAAGCCCTGGGGCTGGCGAACGGGCTCAGCCATGATTTCGAGAAAATCCGCCAGGCGCTGGAAGCCGCCATCCGAAAGCCAGCGCCGGATACGGTCTACTGGCTGGAAGGCCATGTGGGCGAGGGGAACTGGGCCCGCGTGGGCCTGTATGCCGCCCCCCTCGATGTGGGGCCGCTGGTGCGGCGGCACCTGCTGGAGCCGAAGCGGTGCGTGATCATGACCTCGGCCACCCTGCGGACGGTGGATCGGGAGCGCCAGGAACCCTCCTTCGCCCATCTCAAAAACCGGCTCGGGGCCTGGGAGATGGAGGAGCTGGCCCTGGATTCCCCTTTTGATTATCGGCGGAACGCTTTGCTGTATCTGGTGACGGATATCCCGGAGCCCGGTCAGGCCGGCTACCAGCGGGCGGTGGAGCAGGCAATTCTGGAAGCTGCCCGAACCATCGGGGGGCGCACCATGGTGCTCTTCACCGCATATGCTCCCCTGCGGCGGGCTGCTCGGGCCCTGGCCGCCCCCCTGGCCAGGGTCGGGATCGCCGTGTATGAGCAGGGCGACGGGAGCTCCCGACGGCAGCTGGTGGAGCGCTTCCGATCCGCGGAACGGGCCGTGTTGCTGGGGACCCGAAGCCTGTGGGAGGGGGGGGACATCCCGGGCGAGGCGCTTTCCTGTCTGGTGATCACCCGACTTCCCTTCGAGGTTCCGGACGAGCCCGTTTTCGCTGCCCGGAGCACTCAGTATCGAGACCCGTTCCTCGATTATGCCGTGCCGGAGGCCGTGCTGCGGTTCCGTCAGGGGTTCGGGCGGCTGATCCGCAGCCGCTCTGACCGAGGGGTGGTGCTGATCCTGGACCGACGGATCACGAGCCGCTCATACGGCGCATGGTTTCTGATGGCGCTTCCTCCATGCACGATCCACCGGGGCCCCCTGAGCGAAATCGGACCCGTGGTCCAGGCATGGCTGGAGTCTTCAACGGGAAGGTGAGGCTGGAGGATGAGCCATCCGTCGTGTACTCGTATGCAGGGTGCGTCTTCGGCGGGCCCTGCATATCCCGAAAGCTTCTTCTTCCCTCTCTTGCAGCCCGTTGCGCTGCGAGAGGGACTTCGGCACCTTTCGTCCCCCATGGGAACACGGCTGGATTACCGGATGGTTCCCTCATAACGCTTGCCTCGTCCAATTCATCGCGCGTAAAATCAAAGTCATCCCGTGACCTGGATGGATGCAACCTGCTCCTCGGGGAGGCTTTTGGGGGCGGGGATGAGCGTCTTCGGCGCTCGCCCTGCTCAAAAATGCTCTGGCAAAGGATGGGAGGTGAATGGTGGAGCGGAACGCGCGGGGAATTCTCGAGGCATGGGGAGGGCGGCTGGACAGGCTCACCCTTTTCCTGCGACAATCGGTCCAGGGGAGCGCGCTGTGGGTTCCGATCCTGGCCGTCTTCACCGCCCTGGTGATGGGCGGCATTGTGGTGACCCTGGCTACGGGTCAACCCCTCCTGGTCCTTCTGGCCTACCGGGGGCTCTGGGAAGGAGCCTTCGGATCCCCGAAAGCCCTCAGCGAGACCTTCGTCCAGATGACCCCCTATGTCTTCGCTGGGCTGGGCATCGCCCTGGCGTTCCACGGTGGACTGTTCAACATCGGGGCGGAGGGACAGCTCGCCCTGGGGGCCATCGTGGCGGCATGGATCGGGTATGCCCTTCCCTCGCTGCTTGGCGGGACGATCCCGGCTGTCCTTCATATCCCCCTGGCGATCCTGGGCGGAGCCCTGGCCGGAGCTTTCTGGGCGGCGATCCCGGGCTGGCTGAAGGCACGCACAGGCGGACATGAGGTCATCAACACGATCATGATGAATTACATTGCCCTCCTGATGGCCAGCTACCTCCTGAACGGCCCCATGCGGGATCCCAGCCCCACGAATGTGGTCGCGCGGACGCCCCGGATCGCCGAGACGGCCCGGCTTCCCCGGCTGTTCGCGGACCCGGATCTCCGCCTCCACGCCGGCTTCCTGATCGCCCTGGGGATGGCCCTATTAGTGGCCTGGCTTCTGTGGCGGACCACGCTGGGCTTCGAGATTCGGACGGTGGGCCTGAACCCCCACGCCGCCCGCTATGCGGGCATCCCCATCGTCCGGATCACTGTTCTCACCATGGCCATGAGCGGCTTCCTGGCCGGGATGGCCGGCGCGGTGCAGGTGACCGGGCTCAATTACCGTCACGAGCTCAGCTTCAACCTGGGATACGGTTTCGATGCCATCGCCATCGCGCTGTTAGGCAAGGTCCATCCTCTGGGCGTGGTGCTGGCGGCCTTCCTCTTCGGCGCCCTGCGCAACGGGGCCAGTCGCATGCAATTTCTCACTCAGGTCCCGGTGGACCTGATCTCCGTGATCCAGGCGTTGATTTTGATGTTCGTGGCCGCAGAAGCCATTGTGCGCGCCCTCTATCGTCCCCTCTTCCGAAGGGCAGCCGAGGCCGAACGGATGGTGCTGACCCGCGGGTGGGGGGAGCTGTGAAAGCCGGGCACCTTCGATGTTCGGTTTGCTCTGTTGCAAACTAGAGGCTTTATTACCCCCTCCCCCCGCCGCGAAGCGACGTGGGGAGGGGCAAACGCGAAACCCGAGCGGGTACCGCCAAGATCGCAACAGAGCATGTTCGGTTCCCAATTCGCCGAGATAAAGGCGAACGGCGTCAGTTCTATGAAAACCAGTCTTCTTTTCAGAGAGGATACAGAATGGACGCGCGTCGATTCGGCTTTGTCATCGGCGTGATCGCCCTGATTTTTGGAACAGCGGTGGCGCTGGGCTACGGGCGCTATCCGGCGGCGGTGATCATCGTCAGCATGCTGTCCACCACCATCCGGGTTTCCACCCCGCTGGTGCTGGGAGCCCTCTCCGGCATCTTCTGCGAACGGAGCGGGGTGGTGAACATCGCCATCGAGGGCATGATGCTGACGGCAGCGTTCACCGGATTCACGGCCTCACTCTACATCTACGACGCCGGCGCTCCCGGGCTCCTGGCCCTCCTCCTGGGCGTGCTCATCGCCATCCTCACCGGCGCCCTCCTGGGCCTGCTCCACGCCGTTCTCTCAGTCACCTACAAAACCGATCAGATCATCAGCGGGACGGTCATCAACATCCTGGCAGTTGGGATCACCGGCTATCTGAACCGTCAGCTTTTCTTCGGCGGCCAGATGCCCCATTCCCCTGGAGTGCTGCCCCGCATCGCCCTGCCCGTCCTCTCAGACCTCCCTCTGGTGGGGAGCATCTTCAACCAGCAGCCGATCACCTGGCTGGCGCCGATCCTGGTGATCCTGGTGCATATCCTCCTGTTCCGGACCGTGTGGGGGCTGCGGACACGGGCGGTGGGCGAGCATCCCCGCGGCGCAGACACCCTGGGGATTGATGTCATTCGCCTTCGCTACATCAACGTGGTCCTGGGAGGGGCCATCGCCGGCCTGGCTGGCGCTTACTTCACCCTGGAGTCGGTGCCGGCCTTCGAGCCCCTGATGACCAGCGGTCGGGGCTTCATCTCCCTGGCGGCGATGATCTTCGGGAACTGGACGCCGTTCGGCGCCTGGGCGGCTACGCTCCTCTTTGGAGCAGCCCAGGCCCTTCAGGCCAACGCCCAGCAGTTCGAGTTCCCCGCCCCCTCCCAGTTTGTGGGCATGGTGCCCTATGTGATGACGATGCTGGTGCTCACGGGCATCGTGGGCCGGACGATCCCCCCTGCTGCCGATGGGCAACCCTATGAGAAAGAAGCCCTGCCGCCCCGGCGTCGGGCGGCCCATCCCGCCCCGGCTCCCCTCTCCGTGGATGGGACGATCCTGCAGGCCGTGGGGATCGTCAAGCGCTTCCCGGGGGTGATCGCCAACGATCACGTGAACTTCTCGCTGCGTCGAGGGGAAATCCACGCAATCCTGGGGGAGAATGGGGCGGGAAAGACCACCCTGATGAATATCCTCTACGGCCTCTATCACCCCGATGAGGGGGAGATCTACGTGAACGGCCAGCCGGTGGAGATCCGCAGCCCCAGCGACGCCATCCGCCTGGGCATCGGGATGGTCCACCAGCATTTCATGCTGGTGCCCGTGTTCACCGTGGCGGAGAACATCATCCTGGGTCAGGAGATCCGCCGTGGACCCTTCCTGGATCTCCGGCGAGCGGTGGAGGAAGTCCGCGCCCTCTCCCAGCGATACGGCCTCGAGGTGGATCCGGAAGCGCTGGTGAAGGATCTGCCGGTCGGGGTCCAGCAGCGCGTGGAGATCCTGAAAGCCCTCTACCGGAAGGCGGACATCCTGATCCTGGACGAGCCGACGGCGGTGTTGACGCCTCAGGAGACCGAAGAGCTATTCCGGGTGATGCGCCGCCTGCAGCAGCAGGGGGTCTCAATCATCTTCATTACTCACAAACTGAAGGAGGTCCTGGCCGTCGCCGATCGCATCACGGTGCTCCGGAACGGCCGCGTGGTAGGTACCCTGACGCCCCAGGAGGCCGACGAGGCGCATCTGGCGGCGATGATGGTTGGCCGCGAAGTGATGCTGACCGTGGAGAAGACCCCAGCCCGGCCCGGCCCGGAGGTCCTGCGGGTGGAGGATCTCCGGGTCCGCGACGACCGGGGGGCGATGGTGGTCAATGGGGTCAGCTTCTCCGTGCGGGCGGGCGAGATCCTGGGGATCGCCGGGGTGCAGGGCAACGGCCAGACGGAACTGATCGAGGCCCTGGTCGGGTTACGGCCGGCTGCCGGCGGCCGGATCTTCCTGCTCGACGAGGAAGTTACCCTCCAACCGCCCCGTCATCGAACCGAACGGGGGATGGCTCACATCCCGGAGGACCGTCAGAAGCACGGCCTGGTGTTGCCTTACTCCGTGGCGGACAATCTGGTGCTGAACACCTACTATCAGCCTCCTTTCGCCCGCGGCATTCAGCGGCAGCCCCAGGCGGTTCTGAATCACGCACGGCGGCTCATCGCTCTCTATGACATCCGAACGCCCAGTCCCTATACCCCGGTGCGAAGCCTCTCCGGAGGCAACCAGCAGAAGGTGATCGCCGCGCGGGAGCTTTCCCGCCCCATCCGCCTGCTGGTCGCCAACCAGCCCACCCGGGGTCTGGATGTGGGAGCGACGGAATATATCCACCGCAAGATCGTGGAGATGCGGGATCAGGGGGCGGCTGTGCTTCTGGTTTCCACGGAGCTGGATGAGATCTTCTCCCTGGCGGATCGGATTGCGGTGATGTATCGGGGCCGCCTCGTCGCTGTCCTGGATCGAGCAGAGGCCACGCTGCAACAGATTGGACTGCTGATGGCTGGCGTGCTCCCGGCGGAGCGATGGCCGGTTATAGAGCGCTCCGAGCGGATATGAACCATTCATGGGATGGCTGTGCCTTATGGGATCCCCATTCCTCCCCGCTTTCGGTGGGGAAGAGGGGGATCCCTGTCGTAAGGATGGGCAATCGGTGCGGCGGGCGGGATCACGGGGCCATCCTGCAGATCATCCTCTCGGGAGGCATGGATGAAGCGGATTTGTGTGATCGGCGCGGGCTATGTCGGGCTCACCACAGCGGCCTGCCTGGCCGACCTGGGCAATCGGGTGGCGTGTGTGGATATCAACGAGGAGAAGATCGCCATGCTCCAGGAGGGCCGCCTTCCTATCTTCGAGCCGGGGCTCGAGGAGATCGTCCGCCGCAATATGAAGGCTGGCCGGCTCTCCTTCACCACCTCTTATGAGGAGGGCATCAACGGCCTCCCGGCGGAGTTCGTCTTCATCGCCGTGGGAACCCCGGAGGGAGTGGATGGGGAGGCGGATCTGCGGTATGTGCGCATGGCGGCTGAGCGCATCGGTGAGGTGATGGATCACCCCATGATCATCGTCAACAAGAGCACCGTGCCGGTGGGCACAGGGGACTGGGTCGCGGATATCGTGCGCAGCCGCCAGCGTCAGCCCATCCCGTTCTGGGTGGTCTCTAACCCGGAGTTCCTGCGGGAGGGATCAGCGGTTTATGACTTTATGAACCCGGATCGCATCGTGTTAGGGTCGCTGGATCGGGAGGCGGCGGAGAAGGTAGCGCAGCTTTACCTTCCTCTGCGCAGCACCATCATGATCACCGATCTGCGCACCGCGGAGATGATCAAATACGCTTCCAACGCTTTCCTCGCCACAAAGATCTCCTTCATTAATGAGATCGCGAACATCTGCGAGGCCCTGGGCGCCGACGTCAAGGAGGTGGCTGCCGGCATGGGCTTCGATAAGCGTATCGGCCGCGCCTTCCTGGACGCGGGGGTCGGATGGGGGGGGTCGTGTTTCCCAAAGGATGTCAAAGCCCTCATCCATATGGCGATCGTTCACGGCTGCCACCCCCAGCTGCTCCAGGCCGTCGTGGAGATCAACCGGGATCAGCGGCGGCGGGTGGTGGGGAAGCTGAAGGAGATCCTGGAGGACCTGAGCGGCATGGTGATCGGCCTGCTGGGGCTGGCCTTCAAGCCGAACACCGATGACATCCGGGAGGCCCCCGCGCTGGAGATCGCGGGCTATCTCCTGCAGGAAGGCGCCATCGTTCGTGCCTATGATCCGGTGGCCATGCCCAACGCCGCCCGAGTCCTGCCCCAGCTGATCATGTGCGCCGATCCCTACGAGCTGGCCGATGGCGCGGACGCCCTGGTGGTGGTGACGGACTGGAACGAGTTCAAGCATCTGGATCTCCCACGGATCAAGCAGCTCATGCGCCGGCCGGTGATCATTGACGGCCGCAATATCTACGAGCCGGAGCTGATGCGGGAACTGGGGTTCATCTACCGGGGGATCGGACGGGGATACAACCATCCGAACCCGGGATCCCACGCCCGTTGAGGGCGTGGATCCCTTCTTTATCTCAGTTCTGTTTTGGGATTGGGGCGGGCGCCTTCGGTGCCCGCCCCAATCCCTCCGAGCTCTGGAGCTTCCTTTTGCGAGGGCAGCTGAGGGGGCCGTCTTTTTCATTAGACTTGTTGCGTAATTGTAGAGACGATCGCCCTCGCCTCAAAAGCCCCCTTGCCGTAGTTACGCAACAAGCCTATTCCCCATAACACGCCAGCCCCAATCCCCCTGGCCCGGCATGGGTGGCCACGGCCGGCCCCGCTTCGGCGACGAAGATCTCCGTTGGCTGCAACTCCTCCTGCAGGGTGCGGGCGATGACTTCCGCCACCTCCGAAAGCCGGGTGTGCATCACCCCGATCCGCAGATCCCGCCGCCCGCGCGCATATTCCCGGATCAGCTCCTGCAGCCGGGCCCGGGCCCGTTGAGTCGTCCGCACCCGCTCATGTGCCTCAATCCGGCCCTCGTGGAGCTTGAGGATCGGCTTTAACTGGAGCAAGTTCCCCATCAGGGCCTGGATGTTGCTCACCCGCCCCCCCTTGGCCAGATACTCCAGGGTGTCCAGGACGAAATAAAACACCGTGCGGGCTTTCATGAACTCCAGGCGCTCCACGATCTCCCGGGCTGTTGCCCCCGCACGGGCCATCCGGGCGGCTTCCAGCACCAGGATCCCCTGCGGAACAGAGATCAACCGGGTGTCCACCACGTGGATTTCGGCCTCGGGGAGCATCTCCCGAGCCGCCACCGCCGCTGCATAAGTCCCGCTCAACGCAGAGGAAAGATGGATGGATACAATGTGATGCCCGGCCTCGCTTAACTGGCGATAGGCCTCATAGAACCGACCCACCGGCGGCTGAGAGGTCGTGGGGAGCGTCGGGGAGGTCCGGAGATAGTGATAAAAGGCCTCCAGATCCAGATCCTCCCCCTCATAGTAAGTCCGCCCGCCCATGTTCACCACCAGAGGGACCAGCGTGATCTCATACTGGCGAAACAGTTCCGGCGGAAGATGCGCGCCGCTGTCCGTCACGATCCGAACCATCCGGGCCTCCTCAGGGAGTAAAGTGGCACCTGGTTGCGATGGGTTTTAGAACTTCAGGTCGCCGGAGTTAGCGGGGAAAGCGAGTTGCCCATTCTTTATCCCCCGTAATACCATCCGGTATCCCACATCACCAGCGGCTTCGCCGCGGGATCCCGCAGCCCGGCCTCGATGACCTCGGCCACAAACACGGTGTGATCTCCCCGATGCACCGCATCGGTCACCCGCGCCTCAAACCACGCGGGCAGGTCCAGCAGAAGCGGCGCGCCGGTTTGTGGGCCTCGTTCGAAGGGGTAACCGTTCAGCCGGCCCTCGGATACCTGGGTGGGACGGAAGAAGGCGGCGGCGATCTCCTTCTGCCCGGCCCCCAGGATGTTCACAGCGAATCGACCGGTCCGCTCGATCAACGCATGGAGATGGCTGTCCCGCTTGACCCCCACCATCACCAGAGGCGGGTTGAACGAGGCCTGGGAGAGCCAGTTCACCGTCCCGGCGGCGATCTCCTCGCCGTCCGCCGCAGTGAGCACGTAAAGGCCATAGGTGATCAACCTCAGTGTGCGCTTGCGGATCTCCGGGTCCATGACTTCAATTCTCCAATCCAGAATGTGGAAGGGGTTCGAGGAATAGCTTACCGGCAGCCCGTCTCTAATGCAAAGGTCCGCTGGGAATCCCCCGAGACTTCTGGCGGCAAGCTCTCTATGAAGTGACCCGTGGGCCCCTCCCCCTCCAGGGCACTTCAGGCATCGGGTAGGAAGAAATTCTGGGGCTGGGCGGGCCGCTGAAGGTGACCCGCCCAGCTCCATCCCCTTCTTTCGGTTCGATGGGCCGCCTTTGGCACCCCCCAGCCTCAAAATCCTTTCCGAAAGGACGAAACGCGGAATCTCCTGGTTTGAAATTTAATACTTGACAATATTGATCTTATCGATTAACATAATGAGGTTGGATGAAACTGGAGGTGTAAAATGTTTATGGATCCCGCTCTTTGGGCCTGGGTATATCGCCGAAATCGAGAGGCGGAAGCCCGGGTAGAGACAATGCGCAGGGCCGCCGAACAGGAAGGGGAACAGGAAACCCTCCGGTTCCAGGTCGGGGCGTGGATGATCCGTTTCGGACGCTGGATGCAGGAGCGGTAGGACAACTGCAAGCAGTTGTCCTACCAGTCACGGCGATAGGGCCGTCAGATGAGCTCGGGCGGCCTGGAAGTTGGGGTTGAACCGGAGCGCCTGCTCGAAGAGCGCCCGGGCCCGCTCTCGATCCCCCAGCGCCAGCAACGCCTGGCCTTTATAGTCATACCATTCCTCAACGTAAGGGGTCACCCGCAGGTTCGCATCCGCCAGAGCGATCACATCGGCGTAACGGCCGACGGCCAGATACGCTTCGAAGGGCTCAAACCGATACCACAGGATCCGCCAGGGCAATCGCAAGGCCCGGGCCTGATCGAATGCCGTTGCGGCGTCCTCCGCTCGCCCCAGATGGAACAGCGCGGCGCCCACGTTGAACCAGGCGAAGGCATCCTGAGGATTTGCCGCCACCTCCTCCTGCGCCCGCGCCAGCGTTTCCTCCCACATCCGACGGTCGTCATCCCAGACCGGGCCGATCAACTCCCGCAGGCGGCCCTCCGCCTCCGGGGTGTAGATCACGATATATGTTCGATTGAAGTGCCGCCAGTAACGGTCCACCTCTCCATAGGGAACCCCCTGATTGGGCCCCATATAGGAGTCCATAATGATAAACTGCCCCGCCCGCTCGCTGTAGCCGATCAGGAGCTTATAGTGTCCCATCCATCCCTGTTTGGGATCCGGCTCGAAGCCCGTTTCGATGATGACCGGGAAGCCGGATCGAAGCAGTCGCTTGAGGAGCTCGATGTCTCCGTTCACCCGAACCCGCGCGCCAAGCCCGAGGCTCCGGGCGAAGGCCGCCATTTCCTCCGGTGAGACATTTTTATCCTCTGGATCCGGCTTCAGGACAGCCGCCGCATCCCGCTGGGTGCCCCGCCATCCATAGAAGCTCAGCGCCATCGCCAGGGTCGCCGGACCGCAATTGTTCCAGGTCTGGAACGCATGGCGCACCCCGTAGAGCAACACATCGGCCTGATCCAGCGCTGCCGGCGTGTTTCGCGCCGCCTGGGTCGGCCCCGGGAACGCCACCCGGGTAACGGTCGGCGTTGGAATCGAGCGGGACGGGGTGAGCG
>Ga0105160_1000895_pt1 | contig 12854 bp, 5 predicted proteins | sample GXS110809BmetaG_FD_89591 | JGI IMG/M metagenome (GOLD analysis project Ga0105160, IMG submission 89591) | Hot spring microbial communities from Gongxiaoshe hot spring, China to study Microbial Dark Matter (Phase II) - GXS 110809B | ecosystem: Environmental > Aquatic > Thermal springs > Hot... | reverse complement strand
GGACATCTCCGGCGCCCCGCGTACGGACGCCGGCGCAATCCGGCTCTACTGGGTCGTGATTGGGGGCAGTTCGCCGTCGCTGCCCCAGTGGGAAATCGAGTTCGAATTCAACGCAGACATCACCAGTTTGGAATCGCCACCGCCGCCGGCGTTTGCGTGCGGTGGGCTGTTCCAATCGGCGTTCTATGGGTTCACCACGGCTATCCGTCAGCGCGATACCCGCAACGAGTTCCGTGAACTGACGAACCAAAGTCCGAACGCTTCCGTTTCCACACAGGCGCTGGGTCAGCCCAAGAAATACTTCTCGCTGGAAGCGATCGTGCGCATGCCAACGCAGTTCGTTTTGAACCTCGCGCAAAACCCGCCAACATCGACAACAGTCTATGAACTCGTATTGGGGCTTACCAGCGGCAGCTCGTGGCAGGAAATCGCAACCGTTCCGTTCTCAGTTCCGCACGCTGAAGCCGCCAGTGCGTTCGGCCCCGGCGCGAATATCACCGTCAATCTATACAGACCCGGCACAACCACGCCCTACGACTACCGCACAGGAAAAACGCCGCCTGATCTGGCGCGATGTCTTGTTGTTCACGGCTCGAACTATGAAGTAGTCGAACTCAAGCGCGACGTGCCGTCCACGGTTATCAATCGGTACATCATTGTCAACCGAGGATTGGAATCGACCACGGCGCAATCGTTTCCTGCAGGCGCAAAGTTCTACTTCTTGGACACGATGTTCGCGCTGAACCGAATGCAGACAATCCGTGGATGGATCAGCGGCGGCGAACTGCCGTTTGGGCCGATTATCACCGCGTATGACCGCATCGTTTGCGCAGATATCGCCACCGGATGGATGCGGTTCAGCACCAAAAACCATCCGCTAATGTTTCCATCACTCGCGCTTGTGCCCGGCGATGGGTTCGCGCAACCGATGCCGGACATCATCTACGAGATGGCGCTAGAAGGCAACAGTCTCATCGCCTACGGCCAGCAGAACGCCTACTCCCTGATTGTGCCCGATCGGCAGACACAGACGATGCCAATCGGAATCGCATCTCCGAAACCGCGCGGGTATCAATGCACCAGCTACGGGTATCTGATTACCAACGATGGCGTGGTCAGTCGCGAATCGGTCGTGTTCCCCGCCAAATACAACGACCCGACGAAACGTTCCAAGATCCTATTCACGGGTTCACGAATCTACTGGTTTTACGGGAACCGAATCTATTGGTCAGACCCCAACGAGAAGGGCGTCTACCGACACACGCTGCCAGACGTGCAGGAGATCCTGGATATGGATGTATTCCAGGAGGACGCGGTTGTGCTGGTGCGTCTAAACAGCGGTCAGCTTCAAGTCCATCGGCTACGCGCAGGAACAGGTCGAGTTCCCGGCGGGTCAATAGAATACGGCTGGGTCGGCGAAGCGAAACGCGCCCAGATCGAACGCATCCATGTCTGGGGTCGCGATTTGAATATCCACTTCATCACTCCAAACGGAACCACAACGCGAACACTGTCAGGCGAAGGATTGCTCAGCATCGATGTTCATGCGCCGGGACGGAAACTCACCCAATCGTTCCAGCTCAAGGTCGAGTTTCCCAACGCGAACAGCTATTTGGAACGCATCTTGGTTGAACCACTCGTTTCGCCATTCCCTTCAGGCTCCAATACCTAAAGCGGAGGGGAACTATGCCGAAAACAAAAGATATTCCAACGGACGAGCCGAATGGTCATCCGGTCATCGAAACCGCTCCTGTTACTGTCTCTCGCGAGGAATGGGACGCACTCGTCAACCGGGTGCGTGCGCTGGAAGAGACGGTCGATCGGTTCATTCGGCAATACAAGGCAATCAACCACAACGTGCAGGAAATCAACTACCGATTTTCGGAGTGGATGGCGCAGCAATCAGCAGGTAGGTAATCGACGATGGAGCAGGGCAGCTGGATGAACTGGTTCGGTCAGGGCGCGACGCCGCAGCAGATCGGATCCAATCTGGATTTCCTGATGCGACTGACGGATCCCGTGTTGCAGATGCAGGGCGTCGCGCAGTATTTGGCGTGGCTCAACGAGGCGATGCGTCAGGATCGGATCCTCGCGTCGCAGATGGACAAGCAGCGCAACGAACAACTTCGCGAGCTGAAACTGCTTGAGGAGCAGATGCGTCGGAACCAGGCGATTCTGGAGGCGGACGCTCGAAAGCTCGAAAGGGAACGAATAGCAACGATGATGCAGGGCATCGGCAATCTCGCGAAGTTCTTCTCTGACTTCCTCAACGAGCATCCGAACCTGTTCAAGAGACCATCGCGGTCGCGATCTGCAACCCAGAAATCAACAGCCAATACCGCGATCAATCCGACGCCACCGAGAACTCCCAACCCTCTCTTGCCGAGGAGTCCGATAGATGAAATAATCACATTCTAAGGAGGAATCGCGCCATGGACTTGATGGAACTGATGATTTGGGGAACGATTGTCGTGCTGTCGGGCGGCATCTTCAACACGATCCGCCGAATGTTCACGCTGCCGAAACGGTACAACAGCCTCAGCGATATTGCCCGCGATCCGCTCGGCGCCCTGAAAAACGCGGCGCAGTGGGCGGTTCCCATGATGTTGGCAGGTGGTGTACCTGGACTAACCGCATCGCTGAAAGGTTTGTTCAACCCCGCGACTCTCAAATCGATTTTTTCCATGAAAGGGCTTTCAACCGCGCTACCGTTGGCGAGCGCTGGGTTGAACGCCATGGCGACAATTGAACAGCAAAAAGCGATGCGCGAACAGCAGCGACTGGCGGAGCGTGAGGCGCGCCGTGCTGAGGCGCTGGCAAACCAGGCAGCGGCGCAGCAAGCCCTGCTCCAGAGCATGCCGGGTACAACGCCCAGTTCCGCTGCAAACGTGCCCGTCGACATGGCGACTTTGTTTGCTTCGCCTACCGCCGGAATGCCGCAGCCCACGTCTTTCGTCGGACCTGGAGCGGGCAATATCGCACAACTGCTGAATCTTTCGGAGGACGACCTGCGCGAACTAATCCGTCGCTCCGGTTCACGCATGGCGTAAAGGAGAGACCACCCCATGGCGACGCGGCTGGGCGGACTGATCGTAGATAGTCGAAGGGACAAGGCGACGCGCAGCCCGGCGGAGAAGACTTACGCTTCGTCGGGCGAGGCGATTCGCGAACTGATTCGACGCGCCCTACAGGGCAAAATCGAACCCGAAAACTATCTCCAGGCGGTTCAGCTGATCCGTGAACATGGCGACTTCGAACTCGGCAAACTCTTCGCAGCGATCAACAAGATGGAAAAACAAGCTGAACAGCAGGAGGCGAGATAAGTCGTGCCGTTTATCGGGTTCCAACCGCAGCCGCCGTCGCGAAAGAAACGAAGTGTTCCAAACCCGTTTGTCTCCTTGGCGCAACAAACGGAGCAAACGCCACCGCTGACAGGTCTAATAGGTACTTTGCCGCTGTTTTCGGAGGACTATCGTCTATCCCAACCGTCAACTGAACCCATCGCCGAACCCATCGTCAGTCAAAATCCGCCCGCAGGAGAAGCCACAGACGATCCGTTTCGCATGAGGATGGCTGAGCTGGACAAACACCGCGAGTCAATCCAGCGTCAAATCGAAGCCATCGAGCAGTATCTCGGCGACATCCATACGCGGTTCGAAAGCTACCGCCAGCTCTCCGAGGAGATGCTCCGCCGAAGTAGGGAGGAGATGGAAAACGTCATCAGCCGGTTGCCCCAGCGTGAACCGATTACAAAAGCCGAGGCGATCGCTGTTGGCATCGCGGCTCTGTTCAATCCTGCCGCCGCCGGCGCTGCTGCGGCAGGCATCATGGGCGCAAAGGAGCAACGGTATCAGGAAGATTTGAAGCGGTACGAAATGCTCGCTGAGAACGCCATCAGGCGGTATCAGATCGAGAGTCAGCAGGCGAGTTCGCAACTTCGCAACCTTGTCGACTACGCGCAGACCGATCTCCAGCGCAATATGATGCTGCTCCAGTCGCTTTACAACCAGTTGGGCGCGACGGAACAGCAGAAGAACCAGCTGCTGCGATTGCAACAGCAAAACGAGTGGATGCAATCGCGTTTGGCGCTCCAGGCGGAATGGAACGACATCCGCGCACGGCTTGGAGAGAACCGATTGATGCTGGACTATTGGAAAGCGGAAGAGCAGCTCAGTCAGCGCCGAGGCGAACTGCTCAACCGCACTCTGCGATTGCTCTCCTCCGGCGTCGCCGCCGAGATGACGCCCGAACAGATTCAAGAGTTCCTGCGCTCCGTGCCGGGTCTGGAAGAAGCGAGCGTTCTCAACCACCCATCGATGCAGCCGCTGCTCCAGAATGTGGCAAAGCTCGCCGAAAGCAGTCAACTCTACCGCGCTGCACGAGCCCAAGCGGCTGCAGGCGCCGCCGAACTGCTCGCAAAGTACGGCGAACAGGAGATGCTGGCGAAGCTGGAACTTATGGCGAGCCGAATCAAAAACGAAGCGCTCAAATCGAAACTGCTTGCGGTCCGTGCGGAACTGGCGAAAATCAATCTCAACGACGCGAAACAGGGCAAGGTTTCGCTATCCGCGTTGAACCAACTTGCGATTACGCTGATTACGATGGACGAAATCGCTCGTTGGGCGGAAGAGAACAACGAGCCGCTCAGCGACGAGTTCTACAATATCCGCGATGCGCTCGGCGAAGTGATGATGATGAACCTGAGGCCGCTTGGCATCAATGCGAACCTCAACCCACCCAGAGGGCTGCGCGGTACGCCAGGCGCGGCTCAACCTTCGCCGCCTCAGCAAAGACAACCCGCCTCGACGCCTCCAACGCCGTCGTCTGGTTTGTTTGGCGGCGTTGGCGTTCAAAGAGGACCGCAACAATCGCAGCAGAGACAAAGAGGCGGGACCCAACAGAGGACACCACCAGGTCAGCAAGGTCGCCAGTCGCAAACGGGCGCTGGTTCACAGCGCGGTCGCTTCATCGGCCCGTAGACAATACCTATCTTGGAACTCCGTTAGTAGGCGGAGCAGTCGGCTCGTAACAGAGCGCGACTGTCATCCTGCGTGCGAGGACGGAAACGATGGATCCACTACAGATTTGGAACCACTGGCGTCAGCGGGTTGCGCCCGAAATCAGTCGCATCCGCCGCGAAGTGCTGCAACACGATCGGTTGCCCAGAACACGGTTCATCCCAAACGAAATGCTGGGCGTGCGTGATGGAACCGAAAGCTGGGTGACCGTACCGTTCGGCGTGGAATATGAAGACCAGCAGCGCGGCTACCTGTTCAGCCTCAACATCGATAGACGGGCGCGAATGCTCTGGGACAATACATTCACGAACCGCCCGCCTGAACTCCCCAACATCAGTGAAGCCATCGATGAGTTCATCCGACAGAACCCCGACCGAGTCGTTCCGTATGAAGGCGCCGAGGATGAACCGCAGCGATGGGAATCGAACGGTCGCGCCTTCTATGAATGGCTGCTTCAGAACCAAAACCGGTACGGACACTTGCTACCGTTTGTTCGACCGCCGAAACGCAACTACGACGAGAACGATCTAAAAGCCATCCAGCGGTTCGAAACGCAGTCGCTCAAGCACTACAACCTCAAAATCACTGTACCGAGGCAAGTCGGTAAACAGCAGGTTCAGGAGACACGAACCATCCAGCTCCGCGCCTATCCGGGCTTCTACCGCAACGATGACGAGGCGCTTCAGGACCTGGCGCAGCTTCAGAGCGCACTCGCGTCCCGATACGCCCAGCGGCTGAAGGAAGTCGCACTGCCCCACGAAACCAACGAGACACTCTATAACCTCCTTCCAGTCAAACACAAACCCGACCAGTCGGTCGTGGTGGCGGTTCGCGGGGAACAAAACGGCAAGCGCGGATACTATCTCCTCTCGCTTGATACGCTCGCGTACGATCCGCAGAAAGTGAACGAACATGAACGGATTCTGAGCGAAAACGCGAGGCTGTATCAAGACGCTGTGCGGAGAATTCAGCAGCAGGGCGTTTCGCTCCCGTTCATGAGCGATGAGGAGCTTCGCGTAAGATACAACATCGATCCGAAATCGCGCGAGCTGGTTGTCGTGGGCGGTGCGCGTGGGAACCAGATCATCCTGAGGAACCCAATCACAGGTCAAACGCCCATGCCACATCTGGCACAGCCGCCGTCGTTCGCCCGACGCGAGGATCGCTCCGCCACTGTCGCGCTTGTGAAGCTCCCTTCGGGTCAGTGGGGCGAGCTGTACCTGACAGGAATACGAGTGGACGAGCCGAACGCCGGTAAACTCGCCGATTGGATACGACGGAATAGCGTCTATCAGCAGGCGGTCGAACAACAATACAAGACGAACTCGCGTATCAAGCCGCTCACTGAGGAAGACATCAGAGACCGCTACGGCATCGCGCCGGAGCAGCTCCGCAATCGGAGCATCGTGCCCGTCGGCGTCGCGAAACTAACCGAAGACGGGAAACGAATCGAATCGTTCGAGTGGTACACAGCCAACCGCGCACCGCTCGTGGAACAGGCGTTCAAACAGTTCCGGTCGATGAACACCGGACAGATCGTCTCCATCTTCTCGAATGTGGTATCGGATCCGAACCGCGTCGAGCAAAGCCCAGAGGTGCAGGCGACACAGCGGTGGATCGAAACGCTGTATGACACGGACCGGATGAACCTCACCCGCCGGATCCTCAATAGTCAAGTGCGTGGTTGGAACACGAGCCTCTACACGATTACGGAAACCCGACCGAGAACAACGCAGCGCGCTCCCCGTCTTGGCTATGACGTCGGCGCGCCGGAGCGGGACAAGGAAACGATTAGTGTTCCCACACCGTTCAGCGAACGGGATTGGCTCGCGCTGGGCTTGGCGGTTCGAACCGTGCGACACAATGTCCAGCCCACCAATTGGCGCGAGTATGAGCGGTACCTGGAAGGATTGTACGACCCAGCGCGCCACTTCGTGGAGCTTTCGCGCAACTACACCATCAACCGCCTCACCAACGCTCAGTCCGCTTTGGTGCGTCAGTATCCCCAACTGCGTCAGCTGCTGGAAGAAACCAAAACGGCGCTCCAGCGCGGAGACGAAAACGCCTACCGCCAGCAGTTCCTGAAGTTCATCCAGAGTTTCTACCAGCCGGTGATTGCGGAATATGACGCGCTGATCCATCGCTACCATACCGCTCGCGACAAAATCAGCGAATGGTTCCGCAATCAAAACCGAATCCAGCGGTACGGCGATCGGTTCGCTCGACGGAACGAGCGCGACATGCGGGCAGGTCTGAATAACGAACACGCACTGTTCGCCGTGTCGTGGCTGAACCGTGTGGCGAGACCGGCGCTCCAGCGTGAAGGGTTCGTCACGCTTGGCGAAACGGGCGCAAACGTCAGCGCCATCCCGGACGCGCTCCGAAACCAGATTCAGTCCGCGCTTGGTCGGAACGCCGGCGCGGTTCAAACCATCATCCAGATTAGTTCCTCATCCGTCGCAGAAAGGCCCGTCACGGGTCAAATCGCCAGCGTTCACGATCAGAACCTCTATCTGGTCAAGACGCCGCGCGGCTGGTACGAAGTGGAAATATCGCGCACCTACGGATCAGCGCGCAGACAGACTGTGCGCCAAAAGCCGCTGGGCAATAGCGCGGAAGAGGCGCTCTGGCGGATCGCTCGTGGGCGCGGTATGCTCGCGTTCGTCACTTCGGACGCCGATGTCGGCACGTACAACGCTTTCCGTCTCTGGCTCGCGGCGGATACCATCTACAACGAAGCCGTTCGCAGAGCCGACGAGGAATACAACCGTCGCAGAGCCGAACTCCAGAAACGCTATCAGGCGGGCGACAAGTTCGCGATGATGGGACTCACAGGGCTCCGCTCTAAGCTCATCGCGAAATATGCACGCGAACTCGCCAACTCCGACCAATGGAAACGGCTTGACCCCAATCTTCCCCAGTTCGTGTCGATCTATGCGGAGTTCAAATCGGGCAACAGCGCGCTCGGGCGCGTGCTGGCGGATAGGCGACTGTTGCCCGGCACTCCGCTCTGGGACTACATCAACGAACAGCGCCACTATGACGGCGTTATCTATCAGCGTCAGGCGGAGACACTGAGAATTCCCCATCGGCGCTGGCTCCCATGGAATATCGCCAAAGAGCGTACCGCCGAAATCGTGGGCGAGATGATGCGCCGGGCGCCTGTGCCCCAGATCCGTCAGGCGTTCGCTCAGCTCCGCGACGATTCGCTCCGACAGCTCAACGAGCGGTTCGCCGCGCTCCAGCGTGGCGAAGCAATTATAGGCGACATCGGACAGGCGCTGATTGGCGCCGGCGCTGCGCTGATACCAAAACCAGTCACGGCGATAGCAGGCGCTCTGGCGGCAGGTCAAGCCCTGCTCGATTTACCGTTTACCCTCGCGGAATCCGCCGCCGTCTGGACATCCGGAGTCGGACCGTTCGATGCAGAAGAAGGGCTCGCCGGCGCTGTGAACCGAATTGTCGGCTCCATGCCCGCTGTGAACCTTTTCGGCGCGCTTGCCGAAGGTCTCGACCGGGTTTCCTACAACACGTTCGGTACAGCGTTCGACCCGTGGCTGACCAATATTCAGGAAAGCATCAACCGCGCGTTTGGGCGAGACCTTGCTACCACCACAACACGCCAGATTGAACGTGTATCCAATCTGGTCAAAACGGACATCAATATCCCGATTGATTGGTCGCTTCCCAACGGCAACAACAACCTCGGCGCCCAGCTGAACCTGCTGTGGACGGACATGGATCCGCTCCAGCCGACAACCGCGCATGCATGGTTCATGGCGCCGACAGGTCATGTCGTCAACGACGGCATCCTGATGTTCGTTCAGAGTGCGCTCTCGCCCGCTCTCGCCTCGTTCGGATTGGGTGTCGGCGCGTCACGGTTCCTTGCGGGCACAGCGCTCCGGTATGGCGCAGCAGGCGCACGAATGATGCGCAGCTACCGCTCGCTCGTTGCGGCAACCCAGGCGGCGCAGGCTGCAGAAGGTCTCCACCGATTGGGCAAGCTCCGACTGATGCGCGACCTGGCTCGCCGAGTCAACCCGCGCGTTCTCGAAGGCGTCGTGGACGCCACGGCGGAATCGGTCGATTTCTTGACCGACGTGATCGACTTCATCGAATCGCCATCCGAACTGGCGATGATGTCAGTTCTGGAATATGGTCGCGGCTACTTACGCGGCGTCGCCCAGGGACTGCGCAATCTCCGATATTTCCCCAAAGCGCTCATCAACCAGCCCATCACTTATGTCGATGAGAACGGACGCGAACAGGTCGGAATCGTTCGGCGTTATGAACGGGGCCGGTACATCGTTCAGGATCCGAACGGGAACGCCATCGAGCTGCGCGATCACCAGATCACCATCCCGCTGATGGATTATCATCCTGCCGGCGCGCCGATTCGAGGAACCTACCGAACCGAAGAGGGAGAAACGGTGGATGTGTTCTACCTCGGCGCGCCCATCAGCGAAGAGCAGCTGCTCACCCGAACAACAACACGGAGACTGAACCCCGCATTCAAAGCAGACGGGGATTACATCGTCCAGGTAGGCGAACAACCTCTCCCCATTCGGGTTGTCAACGGTCGACTGGATGCGCCGTCGCGTCAAGCGCTCCAGTCAATAGACGAAACGGCGACAGTCGCTATCGCCCCGGCGGAGAACCCATCGGCGGTTCAATCCGCAACAGTCAAGGAGCTGCTGACCGAGAGCGAAACCACCGAGACCGTTCAAGACGATACCGCCGTGTTCAGTGTGGGCGATTCGCTCACGGGCGAGAAGTTCGTGATTGGGCGCGACGAACAGGGCAACCGCACCTACGAACGAATCGATCAGAACGGCAACCGATACCAATACACCGATTACGCCGCTTGGCGGAACGAACTGCTGCTGGCGGCGGCTCGGAACCGAAACGCGGTGTTCCGAATCAATCCCGCCACAGGCGAGGTCATCAACCGAACCGTGGCGATTCGTCCTGTACCTTCGGGTCGAGCCGCGCTGATCGCACGCGAAGCCGAAGACGGCAGCCTGATCTTTGAAGAAGTTCCCGCATCGCGGTTGACTATCCAGCGACCGACACTGGCGACCATCAAACGCCAACCAGCGATGTTGGAAACCGCGAAGAAGATTCTGCCGCTCAACCGCCAAATCGCGATGCGTCGGATCGCCAACCTCGCGGATATCGAGGATGTCGAGTGGACAACGGCGAATCCGAAACAGTCCGTGGAACAGGCATGGCGCGTCTCGACGGTCGAAACCGCGATTCGTCCCGCAGCTCGGTTCAGGATTGCGGGCGAACCAGAACCGCTGGATGTCTATGAAATCGGTTCGATCAGCGAAACCGTCGAGGGACAGGTCGGATGGAACGGATGGCTGGTTTCCGCGATTCACGAGGGCAAGCCCATCTTCGGGGTTGCGATTGCCGCTGCGGAAAAACCCGGTAGGAAGCGCGGCGAACGACAGCGCTGGATCGCCGTGGTGCAAATCGAAGGCGGCTCGATGGGCGAAGTCGTGTGGGTTCCCGAAACCCGGCGGATGTGGAAAGCCGCTGTCAATCAGGACGCAGTGGTGACACCCACAGGCGAGCCCATCCTCAACCGTGCGGGTATCGAACACCTCGTTGCTATGCGCAACCTGATATTCCAGCGACCCGACACGGCGTTTATCAGCCCCACGGGGGGAATGGATATTGTAGAACCCGAAGAGGCGGGACAGAGCATCGTCGCACTTGCCGAAGCAAACATCGCAGGCAACGCGATGTTCGAAGCGCTCACCCTAATCGCGCTTCACGGCGAACGCGCCATCGATTTCGTCGAGGACAACACCAGCCTCGCGGCAACCTTACTGCGTGAGGCGATCCAATACGATCCTGAGACGAAGACGGTTCGGCTGACTGAAACGGCGCGACGCGAACTGAAAGAGGAGCTGGATTCGCCCCAGCTGCGCGAGGCGAGCCGCGCCGCTGAAGTGGAAGCCGACTATGACCAGATTATCGAAAACGAAATCGACGCGGTTGAGACCAGCCTGACAACAGCGATGGAGGCGATCCGCGTCGATTTCGAATCGCATCCCGACATCGGCGTCCGAGAATACATCGACCTGCGCAAATCTGCAATCACTTCGTTTGTGCTGTATCTGTCTTCGACGTTGCTGCCGAAAACCAGCAACGCCGAAGCAGTCGCATGGATGTACCAAACACTGGAAACCATTGCGGAGACAACCGAAAATGAAACATGGCAAGCCGAACTCCGTGGTCAGCTCAGAGCCCTCGCCGAGGATCCCGAACTTTATCGGCAACCTGAGGCTGTTCAGAAATCAACGATTACCGATTTGTATAACCGGTTCACCCGAGCGCTGCTCGATCTCTTCGAGGCAACCGAAGCTAACCCTGTGGCTGTCGCGCTGTCACAAGCGCCGATCGGTGAGATCCTAAGAGCTCGTGTGGACATGGAGGTCGCGCTGGGCGTTATTCTTGGCGGCGGCACGGAAACCATCCGCGAACTCAATCGCCAGGTTCGAAAAACCAGCGAACCTCAAACGCCAAGTCAGCAGGTGGCGGCGGTTGCGGAACAGATTGCTGAATCTGCGCAAGTCGCCGAAACACCCGCGCCTGCCGAAACGGCCGAAGTTGTTGAACCTCGCGAGCCAAGCCGAACCAAACGCGCCGAAGAGAGAACCGCAAGAGAACCGGAACCAGTAGCCGCTGAACCTATCCAGCTAGCAGAACCCGAACTCGTTGAAACCGCTGAAGCGATCGCACAACAATTAGAACCTGAACTTATTGAAGCCGCCGAAGCGATCGCCCAAGAATTAGAACCCGAAGCGGTTGAAGCCGCCGAAGAACTCGCACTGGAAACCTTTGGAGAACCCGTTGAAATCACGCCTGAAGAGGCGATGGCGTTTGACGAAGATGAAGACGCGCTTACGGAAACAGTTGTCTACCCGAAAGAGGAAGGACAGCTAAGAGAGACAGCCGAAAAAGCCGTTCCCGCCAGCCGAGCTGGGCGAAGACGAGAAGCCATCGAACTGGTCGAGTTCCTGCTGGGTCGACGAGCCGCAAGACCGCGCCGTCGTAAAACCGTCGAAGTTGCGCCTGAACCCGAAGTCGCCGAGGCGGAAGAAACCATCCGCGAGCCGATGGTCGAAACCGCCGAACCAGCTCCGGTCAGTGCAGAAGCGCCTGCAGTGAGTCAGCAGGCAAAAACCGAAATCGTCAGCGCGGAACAAATCCAATCGCTAATCGAACAGCATGTCCGACAACCGATTGAACAACTGCTTTCGGAAACCGATGAGCTGGCGCAAAAACTTCCCGATACCGGCTTCGACCCTGAAGCGATTGCGCAAATCGGTTTCGGGCTGTCCGACATCGAGGCGCGGCTGTCCAATATCGAATCCGACGCAACGGTACAGTCGCTGCTCGCAAAGAAAGAGAGCAAAGCGCAAACATCACGGTTGATTGACGAGGCGCAATCGGCGATTGAGCGGCTCCATGAGCGGATCCGTCGCGAGGCGTTGCTGCCCGGTGTGCGAGGAGCGCGAGGCGAAACCGAACGCAAATATCGCACATACCACATCGTCGCTGCTGTCTATCGTCAAACACCCTCGCGTCAGAAACGAGAACGCGCTCTGGAAACCATTTTCGGCTCGCCCTCGAGCGAGGCTATCAAAACCGCACTGGCGGAAACGAAACAGAACACCCGAATCATCGACGATTTGCGCAACCGGCTCTCCAAACTCCACGAGACCATCACCAGCGACGAAGCGATTACCGACGCTCAGGCAGAAGAGTTCCTGTCTCTTATCAACCATCCGATGTTCGGCGCGGCAATCCATGAATATACGC
>Ga0105160_1000894_pt1 | contig 12869 bp, 10 predicted proteins | sample GXS110809BmetaG_FD_89591 | JGI IMG/M metagenome (GOLD analysis project Ga0105160, IMG submission 89591) | Hot spring microbial communities from Gongxiaoshe hot spring, China to study Microbial Dark Matter (Phase II) - GXS 110809B | ecosystem: Environmental > Aquatic > Thermal springs > Hot... | reverse complement strand
GAGGAGGTAATAGCCGAGCTGGAGGCGTTGGGCGTGTTGAGCACGTGGCGAGCGCTTCACCTCGCCGATGACGAGTGCCTCATCCTCCTCGGCATCAGTGGGGCGACGTCGGAGCACGTCGACCTTCATGCCTGGGAGAGAGAGCTCCTTGCGTTCGCGGGGATACGCTGACTCCGCGAGCAACCGTCCCAACGCCAGGAGCTCGTGGTCGCGGTAACCTTCGATGGCGTGTCCGGCGAGCCAGATCTTTCGATCACAGATGCCGACATATGACATGAGTGTGCCGGTAACTATGCTTTCCATAGTCGCAGCCCAATCAGATCGCAAGGAACTCGGGAGACGTCGCGTCAGGCAGAAGTCCCAGTTCTGGGTCATAGTTGACTGCAGCCACCAATGTTCCGTCTTTCAGTTGCGAGATTCGATTAGCACGGCACAACTTCCAAAATGTGCCCATTGGCAGCGGAACGAGTAATTGGCTTGCAAGCAGTGCACGTCTTTCTACACTATGGCGCGTATATTCCTCCAAGAAAGCTTCCGGAAGCACCTCAACGCCTTGAAATAGCTGATAGAACTCCTCATATGCTGTCTCGACAGTTTGAAGGGGCCGCAAGCCATCAATGACACTGCGGAAAGATGCGAGTGCTTGCTCAAACCGTGTCCCTTCGTTGGTTGTCCAGCCGTCGCGATAGACGGCCCCAACCCATTCCTCAGCGTCCACAGCAGTGAGGCACGTTCCGTGTGGTGGCGCAGTTCCTGCTGTCATCTGGAGACGCTCCGGGTCGTACACGTATTGAACGACCGGGTCGAATGTTCGGCTTATCAACACTGGAACCGGCCTACCGTGCTCGTAATACCGGTTGACACGCCCCAGACGCTGCAGAAGGTCGTCAACAGGGGCTATTTCGGTCAACATCGTATCAAAACTCACATCAAGGGATACTTCGACGACTTGGGTCGAGACGAGGGCACGTATATCAAATGCAAGCATTCCTCGCAGTGCCGCCAAAATTTTTTGCTCCCGTTCAACACGATCACGTCTTGTGAATCGTCCATGGAGAAGGTGGACACCTGTGTCGAGTTGTTCCCGAAGGACTGTATAGAGCGTCTGCGCCTGCTGCACTCGGTTCGCAACAACCAACACTCGTTTCCCACTGTGCACTGCGGCAACGGCGTGATCCACCAGTTCCTCGAGCGGATCGTCAGCCCAGAGGAGTTCGTGGCGGGAAGTCGTGAGAAAGACAGACGCCCAGTCATCCCGAGCCGGAGGAGTGTCGAGACGGAACAGTGCCAGAGGAGCTCCCCAGGCACGCTCGATTTCTTCACGCAAAAAGGTGGGGAAGGTCGCCGACATAAACAGGCAACGTCCACCGAGTTCCCGCAACACCCGGACGAGCTCAAGCACTAATGCCGTGACGTGCGCATCATAGGCGTGGATTTCGTCAAAGACGACGAGTGCCCCGGTGAGTTCGGCCAGTCCGAGTTCGTAGCGCTTAATACCAAACAGCCATTTGATCAACTGAAACGGAGTTGTGACCTTGATTGGCTTATGCACCAAGCGGTTCAACTCGCTCTCTGCCCGAGCAGCCTCGTACGCTCCGCTATAGTCGTCCTCATCACTAAAATAGCGCTGAAAAGCCACTTCAAGCGCACGTGCGTGCAAGACACCAACAAGTTCCTGCCCAAAGACCGCGCTCAGTGTTTGCCCCATTGCCTCGATACTTGCCTGGTACGGCAGAACATAAAACACGCGCTCACCCGCTCGGCGGTTGCGAGCGATCCATCGCAGTGCGGCGTGTGTCTTTCCTGCACCAGTTGGAGCCATCAACACCGCACTGCCAACATGTTCGCCAAGTGCCCGCTGAAAAGCCCGTAGACTGGAATTTTGCCCGGCTTGCGAGGAGACCAACGGTTGTTGCGGATACTGGCGCTCCCAACCCTGCGGCAATGTTGCCTTCAACATTGGCACGCCCGCGCTGGCCGCATGATCTGCTGCCAGTAACCAACCACGCGCAAGGGTGAAGAGGAACCCTTCGCGCGAGCGAAATGGGTGCAGGGCCTGAGATTCATTTTGCAGCTGCCGCAGGAAGGTCGCTGGAGACTCAACGGCTGACCAATGCTCCGGCAACCGATATTCGGCCAACACCGGCAAACGAGACCAGAATGTATGAAGCCACTCCCAGAACGCTGCAAGTTCCTCAACGCGCTGACGAAACTGTTCACGAGCTTTCACCAGGAACTCAGCTTTTGGAAGAGCCGGTAGGCCACAGTTGGTTTCCAGCTGGGAATCAGTCAGATCACGGTGGTGTGTCAAGACAGCGGCGCTGGCAAACCTTCTCACCGCAGGATCAATACTTGCTGCGGCAAGGAGAAGAGCGGTTGAGAGCACCTCGTGACGAAACTGCCACCGGAAGGAACGGTCGGAAAGCGACCGCTGGAATCCGACCGTCGCTTTACCGAGATCGTGAGCGGCAGCGGCAAGACGCAACGAAGTCACGAGTATTTCCGCATCCTGCGGCCCAAGGAGATCCAGCCAAATGGGGTGATAGGCCTCGATGACTGACTCAACGTACCGAAGAACCTCCAGCGTGTGATCGCGGAGGGTTAGTGGCGGGTGAGACTTGGCGAGTGGTTCAGCGATCACCATGCAGAAGCCACTCCCTTCGATAGAGAGGAACGATGGTACCTGTCGCTCGGTCACGGAAGAGCCAGCCACCTGCCGCTCGAATATTGGCAGCCATCGGCCGCCGCTGCACTCGTTGCCCGTCAATGATTCCGAACATCTCGATGCGAACCGGCTGTCGGTCAGGGTCAGCGGTGAACGCAATCGGCAGATTATGGAGAACTGCAGTTACCCCATTTTGTGCTATGAGGTGAACGGGGAGGAGGACACCGAAGAGCTGCCCCTCCTCAACCGGCTCAAGCACGGCTTCTGCCATCTCCTCGGTTGCCGCCAAGTCCTGACTGCGCCCAAGAACCAGCGGATATCGGGGACGCCGGAACGACTCCCACCAATCGGGCGGCAAAAAGAGCGTCAGTTCAGGATTCACCAAAAACTCTCGCCAAACAATATTACGCTCGGCGTAGCGAGGAGCGTCTTCCAACTTCTTGCGTTCAACCCCGTAAATTGTCTCGAGATCCCTGGCACGAGCATCGTATGTACAACAATAAGCAAGCCAGGGCACCTCATCGGGCAGAATCCAACGTCCCGCTGCCGCCGACAAGAGCCCAAAGATCGTGGAAAGGGGCGGTACCGCAAGGGACAACTGATAGGCCACAAAACTTGGGACACGGAAGGACGCGGTGTAGGCCTTCAGACAGATACGTATCGCTTGGAGTGCTCCATGGCTCATCACAAGCCCTTCACCCTTGTATTACGCCACGTGCACGAAAGCCATTTCGACGAGTTCGGCAGCCTTCTCCAATACAGCGCCAGGCGATTCAAGGAGTTCCACACCATTAAAGGAGTCCTCTCCAGATTGAAGGGTATGGCGTACCTCTTCTTCATTCGCAAGAATCGTCGGCCGAAAACCGACAAGAACGGGACGACCCCCATTGACCGGCAGCAGTCGATCCTTGTAGTCACGCAAGACCGACCGAAACCGTTCCAAGTTGAAGAGCAGCTGCTCACTGGTCTCCGAGTCAGCCATAAACAGATTCTGGAAGGGTGCATTACCGCCATCGACAAAGCCCACCACAACCGCGACAGGGGTAACATCGGAGAGATTGCGAGCAAGACGAGCACCGCCACGGAGGCGGCCAAGCGCGAGGAGGAGATCCTGTACTCGCCGCACTCGCTCGCTGCGCGGGAGCTGGTAGGTTAGCCTTCCAGTGCCATCGTTCGGGCCTGGCTCAAGACCACTACGGCCCTTGACAAGATCTTCCGCCACATCGGCCATGGCACCAACAGCAAATCTGCCCACCTCAGTCAAGGAAACTGTAAACGCACCTTGCAGATATGTTGAATACAGCTGCGATTCGAACGGAATAATGTCACTCCCCGCCGGAAGATTCCGGGAGAAGTGACCAAAATCGTCAACGATGACATTTGGAAAGACAGAGATGAGGAGACTCGCTCGCAGCGGAGACACCCGGCGATAGGTATCGGCCCCGGCACCGCGCTTGCGCGCAGCCATGTATCCAAAAAGATCATCTTCAGCGTATTCAATCGGATTTCCTTGCGTATAGGCGCTTTTCGTCTCCCGAGTGATTGGGCTTGGCGTCCAACCAAAATCGCTATAGAGCACCTCGCGCCACCAACGCCGCCAAGCCTGTCCAGATACATAGGGATATCGGAGGCGCCCAAGCTGTATCTGCTTCACTACAATCGTGTTATCGGTCCGTCGTCCTTCGTCCTGACCCGCGTTGTTGAGCGCCGCGCCGTTGGCTTCGATGAGCACCGCACCCGTTACGATGGGATAAGACACTCGCCGCTCCATAGCCACTCCTCCATTCAACTCGTCTCCGTCCATACGATTACAGGCTCAGTCATACTGATTCTTCCGCGTCTTCTTCAGCAGCAGAGGCCTCTTCCCCCTCAAATACCTCAAGCTCGGACGGGAGTTCATCCCGAACCTGCTCGAACAAAAAGGCAAGAAGATAGTCACGCAACTGCCAGGCACGTATTGCGTCTTCGAAGGGCACAAGGAAGAGGAAGTCGCTGGCGCTCAACGCCCCCTGGCGCACTGCACGTAGGTAGACACCCCGTATCTGCTGCACAGTCCGCGCCGTGCTGAGATCGACGAGCCACGCTTTCCGGTTAGGGAGACTTTGGCGCAGTTGTTCAGCCAGTCTCTCCAGTCGTTCGATCACACTGTCAGACCCCAAACGTTGGGATATCTGCAGGAGGGGTGGAAACGCTACCCCATTCGTCTGACAGCGCTGCCACTCATAGGCAACCGCAAGCAGCACGTCGCGGACAAGGCCAGCCACCCGCGGTTCGTTCGGTGGTACGAGTACCGCGAACTCACGCGCACTCAAGAACTGGGCTCGCACCATGTCAAGCAAGATTGGCCGAACCTCGTTCAAGCGGGCCCGTTCGAGGCGACCAAGCCACTTCTTGGCGTCCTCGTGTTGGGCGAGTGCGATGCCAACTCGTTCCAGAAGAGCCAGTGTCGCCGAGGTCATACCGTATACCTCCAGAAGATAGAGGCGGTGACCAATCCAGCCTCCCAACAGCCGCTTTCCTCCATCGCTGGTCGAGACAAGACAGCGCCGAAGCAGCGGCTCGCCCCGGAGCATGCATCTTGCGTTGTTTTGGACAAAGCGTCGGCGATCGTCCGCTTGGCGCTTTTCGAGACCAGGAGAGACCTCAAGCAATTCCTTCTCGAACTCCTGAAACGCTTGCATCGACTCCAAGAGCAGCAGCTGCAAAAACTCGAGGAGTGCTGCAGGAATGGGCACAGCATCAACGTAGCCACGACGCAAATCATTACTGAAAACATATGCAACCGCAGGAATACCATGTTCATAAATCACCCGCAGTTGGCGCGAGAATTGCCATAAAAGCTGAAATAACAGCCGTACGATGGCACCCTCAACTCCAGCACTACGCCATTCACCATAGAAGTCGAGAGCCTGCCCTGCGCTGATTTGTTTGTTGAAGTGCTGCCAGCCGTATTGTTCAGCGATTTTCCCGCTTACAATCAGCTCTTGACAATGGAGAAACCAAATTCGTCCCCCTTCGCCGGCACGCAGGACCGATAGCGGCAGAAAGCGCAGTGCCAGCGTACAGAGCCCACAGAGCTCAACACCACACGCCAGCCCCGGATAGAAATTGACGGCACCAGACGTTAACGGTAACTTATCTCGTCGCAGAGAGGAAAAAGTCTCGGTAGGGCGTAATTCACCACACACCACGCATCGCTGCAATGAAGCGCTTTGATCCCGCAATGCCGCAAGAGCACGTTTGAGATCCTGCTGCAGTGCGTCTCGGTACTTTTGGCGGACACCATCAGGCCCATTCTTCCAGTTCGACGGATTAACAAGCTCACTGTTTGGGAATATCTGGGACAATGAACTCTTGGCAAAGGCACGGTCCAGGTTCAAGCCCAGGGCCTGATCACTGGTCATAATCCGCTCGAGTTCGCGACAAGCATCCCGCAAGTGCGCCTCGTTCAGGTCCTCGAGCCGGTTCACCCTTGCCGCAGCAGCAAGGGCTGCCAACCCCGCATCAACAAACGGCTGACCAGTCCAACGCACCCGACTCATCGTCTACCTGCCTCCCGTGCGTTGGCCCGCGCATCTGCATCCGCTTTCACCTCCTCCACATACCCGAACCCTTGACTGTTTTTCGCCCCGAGTCCCGCTTCAAGCGCAAGCCGGAGGTACTCCGCCGGTCCCTCCAGCAGAAATCGCCCGACCCACCCCTCGATCCACGTCCCCTTGTAACATTCCAGCCGCTTGCCCCTCGGATGCACACTGAGCGCCTGCACGCGCACTGTCCCCTCCCTCCCCTCCACACCGAGAACGGAGGCCTTGCGCCGGAGATTGGCGACCACCAGCTCACCAAATTCCTCATGCAGCGGGTTGTAGTACTGTGTGCGCCGCTTTCCCTTGATCTCCAACGTCCGATAGACCGTGATCGGCGAAAGGGCCCGTACCACGAGCCGCTCCTCCAGCGCCGGCAATGCCAGTGTGGCAATCTCCCGCACCGCAAAGTCCAAAGTTGCAATCCGTATTCGGCCAAACCGCAACAAGCCTGCAGCCAGCCCCAACGCCAGATCTCGCTCCGGCGATGCAAAGCGGAACCAGACCGGCCCCGTTACCTCTACCCCTTCGCCCGGCCGATACCGCACTTCCCCATGGAGCTGCGAGAAGACAAACAGCTTCAGCGGCCGTTGACTCTGCCAGTAGACACCATCGTGCAACGGCTGCCCTATCTCCCGCGGGAGATGTCGATAGATCATCGCCTGCAGCGCCTCACGGTACTGCAGGGGAAGAATCCCAAACCGGTCCGGCTCCAGCCGGATCTCCAGACGCACTGTCTTCCCTACCCAATTGCATCACTGCTCAGTCAACCTTAACCGCCCAACTCATGCTCTGTCAAGAACCTCCTTGATTCTCTAGTATCCTTGACCCACGGGAATACTGGTGTTCCCGTTGCACTGCAGCATCACGCACTCCCAGAGACACCGCAACGACCAGGGCGCCCAGCCCCTCCGCAGGAGCCTCCACACCCCATGCCCAGGAGGTTTGTGAGCCAAAAACGAGCATCCGCCGCATCTCACTGCCCTCGACTGCAGTGACGCAAAACCAACCCGGAAAGGGGGATCTCTCGTTGCGCCGTGGCCTCGACGGCTCAGTAGTTTAGCACTCCGCCGTCAGCATCCCCCAACAAGAGCTCGCCTGCAAGACAAGCCACTCCGAGGCCAACGCCTTCCGCAGTCCTATTACTCACCACCGAGTAAGCAAAATGGCACAGGGATATCGCAGCAGCAACTTGAAGGAAGGGACCTGTTGGGAAGTGCACCGCCCGCAGAGGACGCTCGGAGGAAACGCGATGCCTTGCTGCCTGGTCTCACCATGAATGAACCGACAACCCGTTCCCGTCTGACACGCTCCCCTTCCAGCAGACGAAGTCCTTTTTGTGCCGATTACCCAAACCAGGCCTGACCGACACGGCATTGCTCAACCCGCAACTCGTTCCGACAGTGAGTCGGCTGCTCAGTGCACGCCCCGGCAGAAGGCATCGGCTTTCGAAGCCAGTCTCCCGAAACGCAGTGGCATGGAAGGCTCTTGCTGCGCTTCTCCAACACTTGTCGCGCAGGCCATGGCGCACGCGAACCATCATCTCCCACGGCGGTGATGATTGCCGAGAAACCGGCGAAGTCGCCCCAGGCATGTGTGCACGCGCCCCCTTGCGGACACGCACCGCTGTGAGGGCCACCTCTCTGAGCAGGAGAATGCTCGGCCGGGAGAGAAACGAGAGGAAGCCGCCCTACCGGGTGTGAGGGATGACGCAAGACTCTTCCACGAGGTGATCCTCCGGCAGGAAGAATCGGCACCTTAGACACGCAGGGTCACGAGGAGCTCTGCCCCGCAGCGCTCCTGCTGACTTGAGGAGCTCCAGCACGCTCGGCAAGCACTCACAGCATCATGGCGATCACGGAGACTCCGTCACCGCTGCAAGGGAGGGGAAAGACAGTCAGGTCGCCGTGAACAGGTATCCGGTCCATTGGTGTCATGGTGTGGGGACTCATCGGCACGGGGGAAAGCCTCGCCGTCAGCCACACACCACAGGCAAACTCGCTCGCCGGCAGCGTAGCGAGAACCTCATGGTGTCACCACAAGCGAACCACCGCTTAGCAACCATCGGCGGGAAGGGTGGGATTCGAACCCACGGGGGCGAGTTTTGCTCGCCCCAATCGCTTAGCAGGCGACCCCTTTCGACCTCTCAGGCACCTTCCCAGAGAACGGACCCGCGGCGGAGAGGGAGGGATTCGAACCCCCGAGGCTCATCGCCTTGCCGTTTTCAAGACGGCCGCCTTCAACCACTCGGCCACCTCTCCGCGCACCACGCTCTAGTGTACAGACCACCACTCGAGCGTGAAGCCCGTGGTGACAGTATAGCAGCCATGACGGAGATCAGTCCAGGGAGCGTGCAACCACTCAAGTGGCCGCTCGCTACCAAATCGTCGGGGACCAAGCCATCCAATGCCGCACAAGGTCATTCGTGAGCCGCCCTCACTGCACTTGCCAGGCACTCTCCTACTCCGGATGACCACTCTGCCTTTTCAAACGGCCGCGATCGACTCCGCATCGCACGGACGGCGGAGAAGCCTTCACACGTGAGCTCCGTTCTGCCGCACCACGAACCCGCACTGAGCACTCGACGGACGTAACGCCCTGCACTTTCGTACCCCGATGCGAAGACACTGAAGCTCCAGAATAACCGCCACAGACCTGAGAGAACCAGTCGTGAGCGCGGATGGGTGGAAAGCCTTGTGGTGGCACGATGGAGGACCGCCGTGCCCTTGGCGGGACACGACCGGCTTGCAACCGTTGGACGGCAGATTGCTCGCGTCATCCCTGCAGTCCGCTCGTGTTCGTGCGCACCTGCACCCCTTGCGCCCGCCAGGTCAATGAGCGCCTTAGGAGATACACCACCATGTCTGCGAGGTAGTGATCGCAAGGACAGCAACGCAATCGGCGGACAAACAGTCAACATCGGCCGAGCACGTCACCTTTTCCCATACCTCTAGTGTCTGCCGACGCAACGGGACCGGCCTGCGGGCCGATGACAACGCTCGGACAGAAGGATCGGTCTTGTCCGGCCTTTGTCGCGCTCCAACGCACCGCTGTCGCCACTCCTGTGCGAGCTGCAAACAGTGTTTTTCCCCTCCACCAGAGTCAACCGGGTTTCGCGAGATGCCCCGGGTAACACTGCGACCGCTGGGGACACGCCAATCAGCAAAGGCTGGACAAGAACTCGCTGCACTTTCCTGACTGCATCCATGACACACACGGTCCCCAGCCCATCGTCGACGAACAGCAGGCATCGCCATTGGGAACAACCGCGGGAGCGCATGGGGTATCAGCTCGAATGGTCGGGCCAAAGAAAATTCGTGCGCTCCCGCTCGTTTCACCGGAAAGATGCGCGATCCACGGCGTCGACTTCGTCTTTCAGCGGGCGCCCCACCCGTACGTCCCTGTTGTGGTCATCAGTATCCTGCAGAGAAGAGACGCCCTCTCTTCTACCACACACGTGGCGTAGCATTTCCGGCCCAAAGGAGACAGGTGGTCGCTCGGATCCATGTCTGTCTCGCACTCACTCGAGATTTCTCCAACCAGTCCAGGAGAGGGAGCACCTCTGAGGTTTCCTGACCAGCACGAGACACTACCCGGTGCTTCCTTCGCTCAAACCGGTGGCAGCTTGAAGGTTTCCCAACCCAGCCTTGCCGGGAGGCGAGGATTCCACCCGCCGAAGAGCACCGCCGCATCAGCAAGCTTCCGGCACACGGCTCGGCGGCCTCCCACGACCAAGGTATGAGGTGCCGCTCGTGAGCTCACAGATACGAGCGGCCTCTGAACCGTCAGGCGAGAACCTCGGCGTCCATCGTCGTCGAGTCCAATCACGACGCGTCAGGGAGGAACTGACGCCGAGTTCCCAACTGACCCCTTGTAGCACGGAGTCGCCATTCACCAAGCATGAGGTGAGAACGCCTCGAGCGTCGCCCGAACACGCTCATACATGCTGTCTCCATTCATGAAGCATGAGGTGAGAACGCGGCGTCACCGATTGACGGCAACCTTGGAACACCGCAGGAGCTTGCGATCCGACCGGTAGCAACTCCGTTTCACCCCGTATCCGAATGCTCGGCTGTTCTCTACGACCGATCGGTTGCCGGTGGTACCCTGCTGCGTTCTCCCGTGATCCGCAACGACAACAGTGTCCGACGGGGGAGGCCTTCATGGAGGGCGATTGCCGTCATGGATCTGGGACAGGGACGCTCGTGCCCAAGAGGGACGCATCCACAGCTGGATTGGCCCCCTCGTCGGAGGTTCGAGGATCCCTCATGCTCGTCGAACGAGAAGGGATGTTGCGGTGGAACACCCCGCAGAGACTCGGAGAGACACGCAGGACGTGGGCTGACAGGAAGCGTTTCCCCACGATTCGGCAGACCGCTGCGCGGACGCACCGTGGGGAGTGGCCCGTCTGGCACGGGGGAACACGATGGTTCCCGTGGAACGGCTCTCCCCGTGCCACGCAATGACATCTTCTGTTCACCAAACACGAGGTCGACGGAGGCGATCGCAGTCGTTTGACGCTCGTCGCGCGTCCTCAGGGTGTGATGACGATCATCAGATGACGACCAAGGAGAGCTGCCTAAAGACAGCTCATGCTCGGACCGTTCAGTCCTGTGCGTCCGCTCGTTCAGCATCCTCTGCGTGGCCATCCGGCGACGTTCCTCACCGACCCAAACACGCCGCTTCCCCTCCTGGTCCGAACTCCTGCTTGACAACTGTGAGAGCGATAAGAGCCGCGCGGACCTGGTCGACGGCCGAGGCGGAGCTCCCGCTTGACCACCGAGAAGTCCCTTGCCCACCGAAGTACAACAGCCAGGCTCGTCATCGCCTGCGCCCCGAAGCCGTCCAACACGTGGCCAGGCTCGTGTGCTCCTGCACGGTGTATGGTTGGTATTCGGTGGCTATCCATTTTCTCACATAGTGAAAGACTTCCCACCATTTGGAACGGCGCGGGGCTTATCAGGTGCTCTCGATGTTGAAGCCCGGCGGGCTGAGGCCGGGAGCGTCCGGCGCTCTTCTGCAGCAGCGCGTGCGCGCGGTGAGGTGGTTGCCGTGGACCATGGTCTAGACCCCCTCCGCACGAGCACGTGCCGGAACACGGTGCCACGAAGACACCCTGCCGATGACCGCTCGGAGAAGGCACGCAGGGGAGCCCACACGGAGATGCCCGTTCCCGCCGTTCGCTGCTGCGCCGTGGAACCGCTCATCCGTCCAGTCTTCTCGACGACGTAGTCAACGACCTTTCGGCGCAAGCTGTACTGGGAAACTGACCTGCAGACTGGTTCGCGTTGCACAACGTCACCGGCGGCCTGCACCCGCGCTCGCTCCTCCCCGAGGTGGATCACGAAGACGATTGGGAAAGACCTAGGACGCCAGGAAAGCCCGAAGAGACGACTGGGAGCGACTTCTCTTTGCGAGAAACTTTGATGGCGAGGCACACGTGCCCCGCGTCCGCCAGGAGAAGTGGCTCCTCTTGCTGAACACTTCGCCGCAACACGCGAGAGCAGGGTGATGAACCAGGACATGGCCCCCTTCGGCCGACCGCACTTTTGCCGATCCACGGAGCACCAGACTCGAGTCGCGCGAGATACCAGCCTTCACCGCTGGTGGACAATGGCAATACTGCGGCTTGGCCGCGCTGGCAGCCATTGTCGTCTGCTGCGACGAGACCGCGATATCTGCCTCCTCCCGGGTGCGGCGAGGTTCGGCTGGAGCAACTCCTGTGAGGAGTCTGCGAGCTGCTCGACCACGCATCCGGCATTCCGCGATCGCACTGGAGCAACGCCGTGAGAGACCACGAGGCCACACCTTCTCGGTTCTTCTCAGCCACGCTGCGTCCTGGTCTTCCTCCCGGCACCATGAAGACCCCTTGGAGAATCGCCTGAGGACCTGATGGATCCTGCCTCACGGCGGGAACAAGGAACGTCGTGAGCGCACCTGCAACCTTGAAGACAGCGGTCGGATTGCATGGTCACACCTGATCCCTCGTCTCTCCTCGCCACTGCACCCTTGCGCATGCGGCGCCAATGGTTCCATTCCAGACGAGCAAAAGGCTGCGTCAGCCTCACCGCAGTCGGAGAAAATATTGACTGTGGTGATCTTGCTGCAGGTTCCAACCACTTGCCTCGGCCTCACGGCAGTTGGCCAGGATGCCTTCCGTCGATCTAGGTCAACGAGCGGGACACAGCCCGCTCTCCCGTCCGATGCTGAGACTGACGCCGGACGGGCAGAACAGCTGGCAGCTTGGGGATACGCCTCGTTCTCCGCTCAGATGCGAAGGTCGGATGCCCCCCATGGAGGTCAACTCATGAGACGACTCCAGTCTCACGCTGTGCCATTGGTGGAGAATGCACGTCCTCTATCCAGGTCGGCGAAGACGCAGCTCCTCCGGCCTTGGTCGGCTCAGGTGAACGGTGAGCTATACGACATCCAGGCCGTCGAAGACACAGCATGGCCCGAGTCGCTGGGTCCCCTTGTGGCCTGCCCTTGCTCCATGGAAGTCGGTGAAGCTGCAACTGGGGTGCGCGTGATGTGGAAGCCATTTCTCCATCGCCTTTGTCCATCGAGGTCGGTGAAGCTGCAACCAGCGTCCCCGGTCACGCCAAGCTCGCTATCGTCCGCTC
>Ga0105160_1000888_pt1 | contig 12903 bp, 13 predicted proteins | sample GXS110809BmetaG_FD_89591 | JGI IMG/M metagenome (GOLD analysis project Ga0105160, IMG submission 89591) | Hot spring microbial communities from Gongxiaoshe hot spring, China to study Microbial Dark Matter (Phase II) - GXS 110809B | ecosystem: Environmental > Aquatic > Thermal springs > Hot... | reverse complement strand
TGGCGACGAACTGAGCGGGTTGAGCCAGAGCATTCTTGCCCGCAACGGTGTCAATCAAATTACCTTGCCCTTGCCCCACAATTTGCCATCAGGCTGGCATATCGTTATCCGTGATGTGGTGACAAATTCAGTTACAAAGTTTCGTTAGGGACACCAGAGAACAATTGGCGTAGCATTTGCGCGTTGATGAAACCTTTGCCTTGCCAGTGGTTGTTGAAGATGGCGTAGGTTTTTTCGGTTTGCTGAACCAATAGTTTCAACTTTGGCAACCACTCTTTCAACTCATCTTCGCTGTAAAGGTAGTCGTAACGCTCCCATGCATGCTTATGGTGATGCCACTTTTCTGTGTTTCGCCCGTGAAAACGGACATAGCCAATGGGCGATGTCGCAACAGAAATTGGTGGCATCAAACCTGGCAGTTTTGGCTCGTCAACGCAAACGAAACCTAAACCAAGTTCTCGCAGGAAATCAAAGGCATCACCTTTCGCCCAACTTATGTGCCTAAACTCAGCGACGAGGGGGAATTCACCAAGCCACTCCACAACTTGGACTAAATGGTTGCGATTTTCGGGAGTGTTGTGGAAGCGTTGTGGGAACTGAACCAAAATGCAACCGAGTTTTTCGGTTTCAAGCAGGGGTTGAATTGAATTTTTGAATTCTGGCAGCACATCCAAGGCTTTTTCGGTTTCATGAGTGAAGGCTTTGTGGGCTTTGACGACAAATTCAAAACTTTTGGGAGTCTTTCTTGCCATCGTTTTGTAAGTGTGGGGTGAAAGGACGGTGTAGAAACTGGCATTGATTTCAACACAGTCAACGAACTGGGCAAGGTAAGGCAAATAATCTCGCTCAAGCAAATTTTGGGGGTAAACCCGCCCTACCCAATCCTCATACTTGTAGCCAGCAGTTCCGACTTTCAAAGAACCCATGCAGGACAACTCCTTGCAAAAACCCTCATTTGTTCACGACAAAACTTGCTTCAACAACTCAGGGATTTGAGAAGGCAAGTCGGCTACGGGCACGCTGGCTTTTTGGAAAGCCTCAATTTTGCTTTGAGCCGTTCCCATGCGACCCATAATGATTGCGCCAGCGTGTCCCATCCTTTTGCCTTCAGGAGCAGTTTTGCCTGCAACAAAAGCGACAACAGGTTTTCGCATCTCCCTTTGAATAAAGGCTGCTGCTTCTTCTTCATCAGTGCCTCCAATTTCTCCGATGAGCACCACAGCATCAGTTTGAGGGTCTTCGTTGAACCGTTTCAAGATGTCAACAAAGTTCTGCCCAATTATCGGATCGCCACCAACACCGACGCAAGTGCTTTGCCCAAAACCTGCATTGGTCAATTCAGCCACAACTTCGTAGGTTAAAGTTCCGCTCCGAGAAATAACTCCAATTCGCCCTGGCTTGAAAACATGAGAGGGCATAATTCCGACTTTGCATTCGCCTGGGGTTATGACGCCTGGGCAATTTGGTCCGATGAACCAACAGTCGTCACCAGAAAGTTCAAAAGAGCGAGCAACTTTGAGCATTTCCTGAGTCGGGATGCCTTCAGTGATGATGACAACACCTTTAACTCCAGCATCAAGGGCTTCCAAAACAGCGTCGGCAGCGAAAGGTGCTGGAACGAAAACGATGGAAACATCAATTGCTCCCACAGCATCAACGGCTTCACCAACACTGTCAAAGACAGCAACTCCGTGAACGCTCTGACCACCTTTGCCTGGCGTCACTCCTGCAACGATTTTCGTTCCATACTCAAGCATGAGTTTTGTGTGAAACTCGCCCTCACGACCAGTGATTCCCTGCACCAAAACCCTCGTGTCCTTGTTGACCAAAATAGCCACACAAAACACCTCCTCACTGATTGCGCTTGATAGAAGCGACCTTAGGATAATTTTGAGCCACAAATTTCGCCAATCGCCTGGCAAAAGACTGAGCCGAACTGATAACAACACTTTCAACTTGCTCGCCCTTTCCGAAAGTGACAACAAATCGCTCTTCAGAAGTGAACAAATTCTCGCTTGCTTTGCCACTGAGTTGCAATTTTAACCTCAACTCCCATCTGAACCAATCACTCAAATGAGGCAATGGTGAAATTTCCCAGTTTTTCAAGTCAACTTGCAAGAGGTAAATTTCGGCTCGGTGTCTTTGCCATCGCTTAACAGGTTGAAAGTTTGACGAAGAGCGCTTTGATTCCTCGGCAATTGCTGACCAGAAGTTTTTGCTGACCTCTTTGGCAAACTCCTGCCACAATTTTCCCCCCAACCCATTCTTAGTTGACATTTGCAAGTCAACATAAACTTCGGGTTTGAGATTTGGTGGTGGGGCAAGTTTTGGCGGAGAGGAAGTTAGTGACCTCCAGCGACGAATAGCGTCGTCAACGATTTCAAATCTTTCGGAAATGAAAGGGTGCGACCTGAACCAACTTATGAAACCTTTTTCACCAACCCAATTTTCCAAGACCCTTTTGGCTGAGTTCGTGTCAAATCCCGCTTTAGCCATCAATCTCACCGCTTCCGCATCGGCTTCTCTCTCCCTTTCTCGGCTGTAGTAACTGGCAACAGCATTGACCAGTAACTGAAGTCCCGTCCCGACCACAGAAGTGCCAAGCCCCCTCTCAACTTCAGTCCTTATCCGTTCCAAACGGCTCGGATTAGTCTCAAGGTTTCTTGGGTGATCTTTGATAAGGTGGGCAACTTCGTGGGCAATAACGAAGGCAACCTCGTCTCGCCCGTTCAATTGCTCAAGGAGACCTTCAGTAATGATGAGGAAACCATCTGAATTGATGAAAGCATTTGCCTCTTTTAAAGGTAACACGAGGACGCCTTTGAATTTGTCGGCATTGGGTTCGCCTTGCAAAATCAATTTTGCGATCGCATCCAACTCCCAATCCGTTTCAGCGCCCCAACTTTGCCAATCAGTTGGGACATTTGAACTCAGATTTTGACCAAAAGTTGAGACGGCACTAATTGCCAGTGAAGCAAAAATAAGGAGCGAAACTAAAACACGCATTCATCCATCACCGTTAAAAAGTTTTGCACGACTGAAAATCAAGGGAACGCTCTTTGCTCAAAAGGTTGTGGTGGGCTTTGTAGGGCATGGGCTTTGTTCCCTGCCGACGAAATTTGGAAAGTCGGCGTGGCATGGAAGCCCCACTCAAAAGGTTATTGGTGGGCTTTGTAGGGCATGGGCTCTGTCCCATGCTGACGAAATTTGAAAAGTCGGCGTGGCATGGAAGCCCCACTCAAAAGGTTATTGGTGGGCTTTGTAGGGCATGGGCTCTGTCCCATGCCGACGAAATTTGGAAAGTCGTCAGGGCATGGAAGCCCCCGCTCAAAAGGTTATTGGTGGGCTTTGTAGGGCATGGGCTTTGTTCCCTGCCGACGAAATTTGGAAAGTCGGCGTGGCATGGAAGCCCTACTCAAAAGGTTATTGGTGGGCTTTGTAGGGCATGGGCTCTGTCCCATGCCGACGAAATTTGGAAAGTCGTCAGGGCATGGAAGCCCCGCCCTACATAGGAAAAACATAAGCATACTCTTACAACACCGTTCCAAATTTTAATGCCATCCATGACTAAAAAGGACTATTGGAAGCAGCGAGAACCTGAAGTATTGTTACAATCACCACCGCAAGTCCTGCGTTGTGATGGATCCCAACCACTGCAAGTAAAGCCACATGTGTCTTGTCTACTTGATGGTATACAGCCTCTTACCGTTTCGCAGCCCTCAGCAGTAGGAAAACAATTCACAGCAGTAGGACGACAATCCGGATCGCAGGTGTCTCCTGAACAAGTTGGTCCTGAACAAGTTGCCCCCGAACAAGTTGGCCCTGAACAAGTTGTGCCACTGGTAGGAGGTGGGGTTGTAGGTGCATCACACTCTACCCTAAATATTGCTGCCGCCCTTAACCTTCTCGGATTTCTCAAAATCCCAGGGATAGGCACTACAGGTGCATCGTAAGTAATCTCCACCTTGAGGAAACCTCCCCTTTGTCGCCTGTTCGGTGGCAAAGGATTACCGTTGGAATCCATTGATGTGACAGTGATAACCCTACTGGCAGCGTTGGGTAAAAAGTCAGTGCGTTGTCTTACAAGGGTGATTATGTGTTCGTCATAATCTTGGTCGTTGTCTGGGTCGGGACAGGTTACGCCATACCTTGCACCATCTCGGACTGCGTTATTAAGGGTGTGTAGCCATCCGAGAAGTTCTCCGAAGACCAACATGCCCAGCATAAGCAAAACCAAAACACTTGCAACAATGGAAAACTCTACGATACTTTGCCCCAATTTCTTGCTTAACTTAAGGGAACGCATCCATTCTGCCATTTCCTTTGACCTCCTTTGTCCTTTAAAGTAATTTTGTCTTTGCACCAAGTATGACTTAAGTTCTTTCGGTTGTCAATGACTTACGGCTTTGCGAATAAACGGCTGGAGAGATGTTCCCAAGCCTTCATTTTCTTTGGCGTCATGATGTCAAGGTCACTTAACGATTCAACCAAAGAATCTCGGTAAAGTGGCGATGGTTCAGGTGTTTGGGTGGGATGTTGCCGACCTTGTAAAAGCAACCACGCCGAAAACAGAGCCGTTAATGTAAATGCCAAGAGCGTTTTTCTCACTTCCTTCATCACCTTACATGAATGAAAGGCTTTTAATTCACGGTCGTTCCTTCAGCACAGTTGCGATACAGCGTTTGCTGAAAAGGTTTTGCCATAAAGGGTGCTCATTTTAACAGGTTGAAAAGCAACGAATGTCTCAACCTTTGCTGTTCATTCAAAACTTGCAAAGAGGCTCCGAAGGCTTCTTTGGCAAAAGTTAGGGCAAAAGGTGCGATGGTTACTTCACCCTTGCCCAACTTGACGACTGCGATGGCTGGTTGCCCGTTTTTCAATCTTCCCAGCACTCTTCCCTTTTTAGTCATCGTTAAAGGCGCAATTTCTAAGCATTGAACTGACATACCTTCATCGTTGCTGACCCAATCTTGAGGCTTCAAAGCATCAATTTTCACGGTGACACCTAACTTACGGCTTAAATACTGGTAGGCATGGTCTTCAGATAGAAGGCGTTGAGCGATTTTTCTCTTTTGTGCTTCAGTTTTACGCTCAACGGGATGGACCTTTGGGGCAAAGAAAGGATAAACAGCGAATTCCACTTCAACGCCCGTTTCATCACGAATATCAGGTCGTTCCCAGCCACTGGCGTCAATAAACCATAACAACCGTCCACCTTCTCTAACCCAGTCTATCAACTTCTGAACTTGACTTGGCTTCAGTTTCACTATTGGTGTCACTAAAACTGCTTTGGCTTTATTGCGAGCAGCATCTTTTGGCAATTCATTTGGACGAATGAGCCTTGGGAGTAAGCCGATGCGTTGTGGGCTTATGAAAAACTCATGAAACATGTTCTCTGAAGGGTCATGAGGCGCTTTGCCAATGAACAAGCGATAATGATGCTCTTCCCCAGAAAACAAGAAAAAAACTTGCTCGCCCAAAGGGATTTTTTTACTGGGTAGAGATGCATAAGTTCTCATCAGGTTGTTTATCGTGAAGGCTAAAGCAAAGGCAATAGGCAAACTGTCAATGAGAAAAGCGAGAACAACGGAGAAGGAAGCGAAGCGAGAAGCGAAAAAGAAGGCGAGAATCAGAAAAGATGAACTGAAGAAAACCGCCAACCATTTTCTATGGGCGGCATTTTTTCTGTTAAGCCATTCAACAGTGTGAAGGGCTAATTCCCATGTCCCAGGTTCAGGCAAACCGAAATTGGAAAAGAAAGTGCTTTCCCCTAAGGCAACGATGCGACCTTTGCCAAAGGTTTTCGCAATGCAAAAAATGTAATCGCCCATGTGGTTAAACCTTGTCCGATCAAATTCTCCGAAGAAGTTTCGTTTGGAGTAATCAGCAAGACTGCTGAACTTGTGAGTGCCAACAATAACTCGGTTCGCTAAGATAGGGGAATGGAGGCTGCAAGAAGTGTAAAGGGTCAGGTGAGGCGAACCTGCTGTAATGGGATGCCACAAAAATGGGGGGCGTTCCCACTCAAGCCAATGAGAACTTTCCAGCGAGTGAAAAGTTGGATAAATGGCGTCTGGACGAAAAACAATTCCAAATGAGGAAGCGACAGAATTAAGAGCAGTCGCCGAACCGAAAACATTGGTGTGGTCGCCAATTAACCAAAGCCCACCACCTCCCCTAACCCACTCTTTTATGGCTTCAACTTCAGACTTCCCGTAAGGAAAGGTCGGAATCTTCAAAACCAAAACATCTGCGTCTTTCAAAACCTCAGATGTGATAGTCTGGTGAAGGGAACTGACTTTGTAAATTTTGCTCAGGAAAAAGACCATGCGGTTAAAGGTATAACCTGTCCCCTTTCGCCAGTCTGTTGTGTCGTAGCGGACATTTATCGGCTCCCAGCCACTATGGTATTCGTCAAAAAGGATGCGTCCCTGTTTTCTTTCACCAAAATCGGGCATTAAAAGGCAAGTCAAAAACAAGGCAGTGGCTAAGGAAACTAACAAGAGGCGAGGGGCAAAGTGGAAAGAAGTCAAAAATTCTTTCTGGCTGGGTGAAGGGAAAAAACTTTTTGCCAAAGGCGCAACCGCAAAGGCGTAACTTAAAGTTACGAAAAGCCAAACAATGGGGGAAATCAAAAAAGAACTGCCATCAAGGGTGACAGCAGTCGTTACAAAAATTACTGACCAAAGTAGCGAAAGGGAGAAGGTAATTGCTACTGTTGCTGCGACGAACTTAAGCCAGTTTCTCCAAAGTTGAGTTCCTTGCCAGAAATGGATGGCTAAAGAAATAACAAACATCAACCAAACAGGGAAGAAAATCATCCGCAAAGTGAAGGGAAAAGAGAAGGTTTGAGCACTGAGCCAAACGGTTTGACCTTTAACGAAAGTGACTGGCAAACCTGACCATTGGCAAAGCAATATTATCAGCGGCGCAATTGTCCAATGAGCGTCAATGGTCGCCATCGTTGGTGGTATGACCCAAAGGCTGACGGACAAAGCGACATTGATAGCCCCAAGTCGCCGTAGCCACAAAGTATTTGCCATAACTCCAACTGTCAACAAAGCAAAGCCAATGCCGTGCGGGTAACCTGCCAATATCGCCAGCCACAAATATCCGATAGACAAAAGGAAGCGATGGATTATCGGTTGATGAGTTTCTCGGTCCTTTTGTTTGGAGCGGGAGAGGAAGAAGTAAGCGGCAAATGACAAAATAAGGGCAAAAACCCAAAACTTTTCGCCGACTAATGCTTGCACTTGTTTTAGCCACCAAAGCCACACAAGCAACGCTAAGACAATTGTCATCCCTCATCACCACGAAATAAAAGGCTATCACCAAAATCGTTGCAATAAGGCTTTGAAGAACTGGACATTTGCTTCATTGTGCTGGTAAAAAGACTCCAAAGAACGGTTTAGCGCCCATTGCGGGTCTGAAAATAAAATCAATTTCCCTCTTCCGACAGACGCTACGACAACGATAGGAAATCCATACTTGCTGGCGAGCGGTTTATGCCCATCCGAAAGCAATTTCAAAGCCCATGCATTGGACAGATATGGGATAGGTAGTTGCCCAGAAACTTTCTCTGCTCGCCCTGGACCCAAAGGCACTGGCTCAACAAAAAGTCCCAAAGGTTGCAACAAATTTTTTGCGTTTTCCCAACCTTCTGGGCTGACAAAAACCATCATTTTCCCGCCGCTATGCAGCCACTGAATAAGTTCGCTTGTGGTTTCTTTTTTCATTGGCTTCAAAGGTTCTATGAGCACTAAACGATTGGGCAACTTTTGTAATGGTCGGACAGTTTCATTCTCTCTGGTCAAAAAAGGTAAGAAGCCGCGCCTCATGAGGTTGATAGTTAGACCATCAGTTCCTTTACCGCTTATTCTGGCAACGCTGACATCGTTAGCGTGGCAAAGGTCAATGGCGACGGCTTCAGGGACATTTTGCCACTGCCCTTGTTGAATCCTCTCACTCATCAACCCTGTCCCGTAGTGGAAAATCAAACCTGCTAATGTCGCCAAAACGAGAGTTTTTGGAGATGACGAAAGCAAAAAGAGGCACAAAAGGCTTATCAACACCAAAATGATGCCTAATTTGCTTTCCAACAATCGCAATGGTAAAGGGTCATGGCGGGAAGCAAGCCAGTTGATTAGCCGAGCGATGAAGCGCCAAGATTCAGGCAGCAAGGAGTTTTGGAATGCTGTCGTGTCGCCAAAAATAGCCACTTTCCCCTTGCCAAAATGACCTGTTGCCACTAAAACGATGTCACCAATGCGCTCATTTAGGTCATAGGCTTCGTTGCCCATAAAAGCACGCTCTTTGTTTTGGTAATTCCCTATGTCAGAGAAACCGAGACGGAACAAAATGATGGGTTTCAAAGGAGGGCGAATGTTAACGGAACTTCCGATGGCGATGCGAATTTCACTGGCGTCCAAACCGACCGTAACGGGATGTGGGCGCAATTCAAAACATGGCAATTCATCTCGGTAAAGATACATCGCCGAATCAAAAGGTATGGACGCATTAAAGGGTTTCAACCAACGATTGAGGCGAGGCATAATGCCTTCCAAATCAGTGTGGTCACTAAAAACAGCCAATCCGCCACCCCCCTTGACAAACCTTTCCAACTTTTGAACTTCTTCCGCTGTGGGCATCCTCATTGGTGTGAAAATCATCAAAACATCTGTCTGGCTCAAGATTTCATCTGCCACCTTTTTAGTGCGATAAACTTTTCGGCAACCTATGGCTTTTAAGTAACGAGTCAGCATACCATACATTCCCCAACCTTGAACACCATACTTGCCATCGGAAGGAGAATTCCAATCACCCAAGAGAGGTTCAAGAATAGTCACTTTCGGGTTCATCGGCTTTGGAGGCATAGGAACGGAAAAGGAAAGGGCAAAAGCGAAAGCGAGCCAACATCCCACAACCGCTAAAAACCATTTTTGCTTTTGCAATGTCAAAGGCTGAAAATTTTGCTTTTCTACCGACCACCAGCAAGGGACAGCCAAAAGCAAACAGGCAAGAATTGAATGAAGAGTGACGGCATTTAACGGGACATTCAATCCTTTCCAACTCCCAAAGAAGGTCATCATTGTAACCAACACACTGAAAAGCAATTGACAAAAAAGCCACCACGCAGAAAACAAAATCGCCCGTATCAACCAACCCCACCACGAAAGGCGATTGATAAATCCGCTGAGGACGGCTAACAGCAAACCTAAAAGCGAAGCATCCCAGCCAATTGCTATCGGGCTGAAACCGAAGGAAAGGAAAAGATGCTCATTGAAATAGCGAGAAACCGACGAACTGAAATGGTCAAGTCCGTGCCAGAGATACGGGTTGTTTCGGAAAGCAAAAGCGATAATTGACCAACCACTTGCTGTGATTGCCCATAAAAGAAATTCGGATTTAACCAGCCAAGCAAGAACGCTTGAAACAAAAGAAGCCATCAAAATTGACGATTGAGGCGAACTACCCCACAAAATCAACCAACTCAAACCCGACCAAAGGGCAGCCGAAGTTAAACGAAGCGAATTTGCCAGAAACCTCCAAATCGCCAAAGTGACCAACAAACTTCCAATCAGTTTGGAACTTTCCGTTGGGAAAGGTGGGAGAACATCGGCAAGAGCAAGTAAGCCGATTGTGAAAATTAATGCAATGCCCCACCTTTCCACCCTTTCTTTGTTACGCCAACTCTTTTTAGCCCAATCCCAAAGGTAACTCAAAATCACCTTCCAATCTCCCCCAAAGCAATGTGATCTCAATCCTTCACAAGTCTAACAACCCTGTCATAGTTGTTTACAAGCACAAATAAGTTTGGCATAATTATAGTAGGCTTAAACAAGGAGTGAATGGCTATGAGAAAAGGGCAAACTGTCGTTCTACTGGCTTTGGCGATGGTTGTCCTTTTGATTGTAGCAGGTGTGGCTTTGGACAGTGCTCGGCTCTATCGTGTCCGTCACATCCTCCAGAACGCAGCAGATGCGGGTGCTTTATCGGGCGCTCAAGTTCTCGCCCAAGGAGAAAGGACAACTCAAAGGGCGATATGGGAAGCCACCTATCAGCGTGTTCAAGCAAATTTGACGCTTAACAATGTAGTCGGCAACATTGTTGTTCGGGCATACCTTAGAAACGATGCGGGAACAGAATGGAATATCACCAACTCTAATTCTGACCAACCACCCCCTCCCGCCAATCGCGTAAGAGTTGAAGTCAAAAAAGCAGAAAATGTTCTCTTCGGAAAGTTACTTGGGAGAGAATACACTAATGTTGGTGCATACGCACAAGCGCAGTTTGGGTTATTGAGAACCTTGCCACCTTTCAGCAATATCGTCCCCATTGCCCTTCACCGAGAAATAATCTCCAACGCTGAAGAAGGCGATTTAATTGTAGCGTGGGACGGATTTGAAATAACCGTTCTCCACAATAATAATTTCAGCAACTACGGTGACCCATCCAACCCTTATTCAGGGTGGTTGAACTTGGAATGGATTCACAACAGCGATTACGATGCTTCGGAAAACCGAGAAATAAATCAATCCCACAGCCAAGCCAATGTGAACGAATGGATTAGGAACGGTAACCCTTATAGGATTATTGCTGGTTCATTGATGGGTAGAGATGGAGACTTCATCATGGGTAATCCTGGCATACGGGCGTCAGGATTACAAGAACTGGCTAATAAAAGGCAGCAACTCATCAATCAAGGTCAGCGCCCTATTTTTTACTTCATCGTTTTTGACCGCTACTTTGATAGAAATGGGATGAGAAATTTGTTCCCCTCTCACGGTAATTTCCCCAACGCCAATTACTTTCATGTGATAGGTTTTGTTGGCATTGAAGTGACAGAGGTTCGTTGGCAAGGAAGTGACAAATATGTCAAAGGTTTCCTCGTTAACTTCACCAGAGCGGGCGATATTCTTCAGAACAGCGGTTCCTCTGCAGATGACGAATTGGTCAAAGGAGTTGTTTTAATCCAGTGAACTTGCGTTGGATAGGAGGACGATAACGATGAGCCTTAGAAAAGTTCGCTCGGCTTATCAAAGAAGAGGACAATCTTTGGTGGAATTTGCTTTGGGCATTATCCTGTTAGCAATATTGTTCGTCGGGATTGCTGCTTTCGGGCAATTCTTCGGTTGGCTTCACACCCTTAATAACGCTGCAAGGGAAGGGGCAAGGTTCGGCGCAATGGGCAAAAGCGATGCAGAAATTGTTGACCGCATAACACAGATGACATCCCATTTGCCAAATAGAAACACTCTCCAAATCATCATTACACCGCAAGGACGACGCTTTCATGGTCAACCCGTCACTGTTACCTTAGTTTATGACGCTCCCGTCTTACCTATCCCCTTCATCCTGCGGAGCCCTCGTAGGGTTACTGTGAATGCGTCTTTTTTGACACACTGCGGCACTGACACTATGGGTATTACCTCAGGCTCAACATGCTCAGTCTCAACTTGTTCGGGTTCAACTTGTTTGAGACCTACTTGCCCTGCAACTTGTTCAGGAGCAACTTGTTCAGCAACTTGTTCAGGAGAAACTTGTTCAGGAGCAACTTGTTCAGGTAGAACTTGCGTGATATGTGAATAGATTGGAGGGATAGGACATGTCAAGAGCAAATTTTTCGTTACGCTTAAGTAAAAGGTTGGGGCAAAGCGTTGTTGAGTTTGCCGTTGTGCTGACGGGTTTGTTGCTGCTGATAATTTTCATCGTTGTTTTGGGCATCCTGTTCAGTTGGCTTCACACCCTTAACAATGCTGCCCGTGCTGGTGCCCGTTTGGGAGCAACTTGTCAATCCTATGATGCTATTGTCTCTGAAGTGAGAAGGGTGACCAGTTCTTTGCCAAATGCAGGAAGTATCACCATTACTGTGACGCCACAAACAGAACGAGTTTATGGCAGACCAATCACTGTTGCTCTGACTTATACTACCCCTTCCAATTTCCCTTTTATCGGCGGTCGCGTGCTTAGAGCAAGAGCAAGTTACACTATGGAATGCACCCATGTTGGTTCCGCTCAACCGACTTCAGAAGTGACTTGCTCAGGCTCAACCTGTTCAGGGGCTACTTGTTCAGGAAACACTTGTCCTGGTTCAACCTGCTCAGGGAATACTTGCTCAGGTGATGTAACTTGCACTGATACTTGCAGGGGTTCAAACACTTGCGGGACAGCAACTTGTTCGGCTGCAACTTGCGGAGGAGAACATACTTGCGACGAAAATTGTGGCACTGATACAGCCAGAGGTTGTAGAAGTCGTAGCCATGTCGACACATGCGGAAATACTTGCCGTGACCCAGGGAGCACATCAGGCGGCGACACTTGTGGTGGCATAGGTTGTTCAAATACTGTTGGATTCGGTTGTTACCAATAGTTTTGCACGTTCTGAAAACACAGGCAAATTATCGGCTTTTGTCCTGTTTCCCATAGAAGCAAGGTTGCAAAGATACCCTTCCAACTCTCCCCTCACTTCATCCCGCCTCTCCCTATACCGTCCCAACCTACCCAAACACAACATATATCCCACCATGCAAAGTGCCACCCAACTCTTCATCCCCTCCCCCTTTCCTAACAAGTCTCTTCCCTATCCCCATCTCCTGCTTCAAAACCCTTATCATCACCTCTATCCCTGTCCTCTTCAGATAACGACCAAGCACTTTCTTATAGGGCAACTTTGTGTTCGTGCAAGCAAGGTAGTAAACCTTCCCATTCTTTCTCTCAAACCCAACACACAAAACCTTTATCCCCTACCTCTTGACCTTAACCACCTTCGTCTTCTTCACTATACCAATTCAAAAAATTGTCGCCATTTAGGGCACGGGCTCTGTCCCGTGCCGACATGTAAGGCGCATGTTCTGTCCTGCCCCACAAAATTTGTCGGCTGGGCATGGAAGCCCCGCCCTACAT
>Ga0105160_1000887_pt1 | contig 12904 bp, 9 predicted proteins | sample GXS110809BmetaG_FD_89591 | JGI IMG/M metagenome (GOLD analysis project Ga0105160, IMG submission 89591) | Hot spring microbial communities from Gongxiaoshe hot spring, China to study Microbial Dark Matter (Phase II) - GXS 110809B | ecosystem: Environmental > Aquatic > Thermal springs > Hot... | reverse complement strand
GCGCTGCCTTCATGCGTTACGCCGAGCGCGTGGAGGTCGTCGGCGAGGATGTCTTTCGTTTCCCGCTGCGGCATGATTACGAAGCCATTCAGTGGCTTCTGACGAACGTTGAGGGTTCACCCGTCATCCTAGAGGGCACCACAGGCGGCGATCTCTACCGCTGGGGGAATCGCTACTCGATTTACACTGGCTTACCCACCGTGATCGGTTGGCAATGGCACCAGCGTCAGCAACGCGCGGCATTGCGAAACGATCGCGTGATTTACCGCCGCGATGACGATGTGGCTTTGTTCTATGCCTCGCCAGATATTGATGTTGCGCGCTTGTTGTTGGAACGCTATCACCCTACGTATGTCATCGTTGGTCCTTTAGAGCGCGCTTACTATGGCGAGGCGGGCTTAGCGAAGTTCATGCGGTTGGTCGAGGCAGGCGATTTGCGCGTTGTGTATCGCAACGAAGGGGTCACGATCTACCGCACGCGCTACGAACCGTGAAGAGTAACGATGAGCCATCACAGCTTTGCTCCTCACGTTGCTGTGAACGCGCAGTTGCTTGCGGGAGATCCTTCCTACCGCAGTGCAGGCGTTCACCACTACACGTATCAACTGCTGCTTCGTTTGCCAAGCGCTGGTTGCCGTGTTACAGCGCTGGTCGGGCCAACAGCACAGGTGCCACACGGCGTTGCAGCTTTGCGCACGCGCTTCCCAACACATCGCCCTCTCGTGCGCATCCTCTGGGAGCAGATCGCTCAGCCTGTGTTGCTGCGGCGTATCGGCGCGGATTTGGTGCATGGACCTGTCAACGTGGTGCCGCTGCTCAGCGCGGTGCCTTCTGTCGTTAGCGTGCTGGACTTGAGTTTTTTGCGCTTCCCCCAATTTTTCCGCCCAGCGAATCGGCGCTATCTGCGTTTGTTCACGCGCCTCTCTGTGCGGCGTGCCAAGCGCATTATCGCTATCTCGGAACACACTGCGCGCGAGGTCATCCAGTTGCTTGGCGCAACGCGTGATCGCATCCGCGTGATCTATCCGGGCGTAGATGGTGATCTCTTCCGCCCGCTGCCGCGCATGGCAGTTGCCGCTTTCCGCGCTCGGCATGGCTTGCCAGAGCGTTTTGCGCTCTATGTGGGCACGCTCGAGCCGCGCAAGAATTTGGTGCGCCTGCTGCAAGCCCTCGCCACACTCCCTCCGAGCGAATGTCCTTTGCTTGTGGTGGCCGGCGCGCGCGGATGGTATGACGAGGAAGTTTTTGCTTGGGTGGAACGCCTAGCGCTGGAAGAGAGGGTTCGCTTTACGGGCTACGTCCCCAGTGAAGAACTCCCGCTTTGGTACAACGCAGCGCATGTGTTCGTCTATCTCTCGCTCTACGAAGGGTTTGGGATGCCTGTACTCGAAGCCCTCGCCTGCGGCACGCCAGTGCTTGCCTCGGCGGCGAGCGCGATCCCCGAGGCAGCAGGCGAGGGCGCATTGCTGGTAAATCCCACAGATGTGGCAGCGATTGCAGATGGCTTGCGTTCTCTTTTCGCCGACGAATTGCTGCGCGAGGTGTTACGCGCGAAAGGGTTGGCGCATGCTTCTCGCTTTTCCTGGGAGAAAACCGCACAAGAAACAGTAGCGCTCTATCATGAGGCACTTGCGCGCACAGGTGATTAATACGTGAGTTGTGCGCTCAGAGGCTGTTCGGTGTGCGACAATCAAAGCATGCTCAGTCAAGCAGAGATTCAACAGCGATTAGCGCAGCTTCAGGGGTGGACGGTGAATGAAAAGGGGGAGATCACTAAAACGTTTGTGATGAGCGGCTTTCCGCAGTCGCTGATGTTCATCACGGCTGTTGGTTTGCTTGCAGAAGCAGCGCAGCACCATCCCGATATCCTCATCCAGTGGAATCGCGTGACGCTCTCGCTCACCACACACGACGCTGGTGGTTTGACCGAGAAGGATTTTGCGCTCGCGCAGCAAATTGACCAGTTGCCTCGGGTTTAAGCTGGTTGCTCAAGAGGGCTGCGTGTTGAGATAGAGGCGCTCGCGAATGTGCATGATGTCGCGCCGCAGCTGCTCTTCGACTTCGAGGCGCATGCGGATACGCTCGACGCCGTGGAGCACTGTGGTGTGATCGCGGCCGCCGAGCAACGCGCCGATCTCCGGGAGTGAGGCGTCGGTTTCCTGGCGAAGGAGGTACATGGCGACCTGTCGCGGTTGCACCAGCTCTTTGTTGCGGGATGGTGAGACCATCTCCGCGACAGAGATGTTGTAATACGCGGCGACTGTCTCGATCACCTGTGAAGGTGTGATGTTGACGCGCCGCCCCGTAAGGTCTGAAAGCGCATCACGCGCAAGCTGAACGGTGATGGGGCGACCGGTGATATCTGCGGTTGCCAGAAGCCGCGTCAACGCTCCCTCCAGCTCGCGCACGTTGCTCTGAATCTGCCGCGCGACAAACTCCACAACCTCCATGGGCAACTCGCGCCCCATTTGCGCCGCTTTGTGCTGCAGGATCGCCATGCGCGTCTCGAGGTCAGGCGGGGAGATATCCGCCATAAGCCCCCACTCAAAGCGGCTGCGCAATCGCTCTTCGAGGGTGACCATCATGCGCGGCGCGCGGTCGCTGGTGAGCACGATTTGCTTGTTCGCACTGTACAGCGTGTTGAAGGTGTGAAACAGCTCTTCCTGGATGAACTCCTTGCCAGCGATGAATTGCACATCGTCAAGCAGCAGCACGTCCACAAGGCGGTACTTGCTGCGGAAGGCTTCTTGAGACTGCGTGCGAATTGCAGCGATCAGCTCGTTGCTGAACGTCTCGGAGTTGACGTAGCGACATACCAGACCGCGCTGTTTAACGAAGTTGCCGATTGCGTGCAGGAGATGCGTCTTCCCTAAGCCAGAGCCACCGTAGAGGAAGAGCGGATTGTAGGACTGCCCAGGGTGATCGGCTACGCTGCGCGCAGCGGCGTATGCCACTTGATTACCAGGCCCGACCACGAAAGCATCGAAAGTGTAGCGCGGAAGCAAACCATCTGAGGACAGGGATGCCGTTGCAGCGGGCGCAGGCTGAGCTTGGCTTGCAGCAATGAGGGGTGGCGTGGTGGGCGATTGTGACGATGCTGTAGAGTTGCTCGTCATAACCGTCAAAGTCACCTCTACGCTCCGTCCCATGCGTGCGCTCAGCAGGCGCTTGATCTCTGAGAGCTTCCGCTGCTCAAGCCATTGCTTGGCATAGCCGTTGGCGACAGCGATGATAAAGTGCCCGTCCTCGTATGTGAGCATCCGCGCGGCGTGCAGCCAGGTCAGAAAGCTGCTCCGCCCCATGCTCACTTCAAGCTCACCAAGAACAGACTGCCAAGCTTCCTCTGGCCTCATTCCAGCAAACCTCGTCTTGCCCTCTTGATCAGTGGTCTGCCCAGCGGAAGGCGCTTCATCCTGAAGGTTTGAACCAGGCTAGTAGTTCGCTATTCTAGCGCTCAGGGTGGCAGGGTCAAGTGCAAGAACCAGCATTCTCGCTTAAATCTCGAGCTCAAGCGACGGCATCAGCCCTTACCGAGGTTGCTCAGACGAGGCAGGTGATCTGACTAAAAATCGCGTTGGCAGGAGGATGGAAGCATGGAGCTCACGTGCAGGTGGGGAGGCAAATGCAGGGGCGCGCATGCCCAGCACAGGCTCGTACAAGCCCACGAATACCAAGTATTCGCCTGCCTCTGCGCTTGGATCGACTCGGAAGAAGTGTGTGTCGGCAATGATCTGACCTTTTTGCCAACAGGTGGTAGGGTACTTCGAGCGGTAAGGCATCTCATCATGTTGGGCGATGCGTTGTTGATCGGCTTCGTCTTTTGCCACATGGACGAAGACTTTATACGCGAGGTCAAGGTTGCGCTCCGAGACGCGCTCCCAGAACAACGTGATGTATCCTTCGCCGCCTGGTGGTGCGCTTGAAAGGTGGTAGGCGCGCAACGCGATCGCGCCGTCGGAGGTGAAGCGGGTGTCGATCACCTGCGCTTCTGGTGGCACCTGGTAGATAGGGTACTCATTGGGGAGAATGCCGAGGCCTTGCATTGGGCGCAGCAAGATGCCTTGTATGGCTCCATGCAGCACGAAAAGCGCCAAGATGATCCGCGCGAGTGCGCGCGGTGCCTCTGCCAGAAGGAGCGCGGCGCCAGCGACGACGATAGGATTGAAGTAGAGCCACACACGGCCTGTCTCTGCGCGTGCGACATGAGCAAGGCTAAGTGCGCCGAGGGTGATGGTGTAGGCTGCCGCGATCGGCAGGGCCTTCCCATGCCACCCCTGCGCAAGCAAGAGCGCTACAAGCGGGATGCCCGCCATGGTCACATGATCCCACGGATGCCAAAATACGAAGGGCCAGTAGGGGAACTCAATACCGAGATGGCTCTCGAAGATTGTGTGGTAAAGCGCGAAAGGATCGAGGTCGCTCCAAAGCCACATCGCTCCCCAAATGGAAGCCGCCCCAAACGCTGCAAGCAGAAACGCAGCGATGATCCGCCAGCGGAGCTCCCAGATCGTGCGCATTGAGTAGAGCTGAACCAGACGCACAATAGCGTATACCAAGGCGATCAGCGCAATGGGGACGGCTCCGAAGGTGGCGAAGGTTGCAATTGAGAAGGAAAAGCCTGCCCACCACGCATGACGCAAGCGCTGCTCGCGCACCAATCGCTCCACAGCGTAGAGAATGATGACCGTTGCAAGCGCGATACCGCGATCGAATTGCGAGACCCAAGCGCTCAATCCTGGCGTGAGCCCATACAAGCCCACAGCCCACGCTGCGCTGCGTTCGTCCCCCAGGCGCCGGAGCCAAGCGAAGAGCGGTGCAGCGACGAGCAGAGCGAGGAGCATCTCTGCTGCAATGCCTACCCACGCAGCCGCGACGTAGGGGGCTGGTGTGTCCACACTGCGCAGGCTTTGGCAGCTATACGCCCGCAGTGGGTCTGCGAGGAGAGCACTCCATTCCGAAGGAAGAAGGCGCATCAGCGCAACGCCCGCAGTGAAGATGAGCGACAAGCCTGGTGGGTGGCGCATTTGGTGCACGGGGTAGGTCGGTGCTCGCTCGGGGTAGCGACCAATAAAGTCGCGCACGTCCTCAACGAAAGCGCCTACTGTCCAGTAGCCGCCTGTGCTCCAGTCAAAAGTGCGGCGCACAATGCCGACGAGTGGGTTTCCTTCTGCAGCCGCAGTTACGAGCAGCTGCAACGTGAGGCTTCCAAGGACGAACAAGGCAGCGAGAGCCTGCTTTCTTGGGGTGCTCAGGCAGGGTGGGGCGTTGCGCAATAGCAGCCAGAGCGCAAGTGCGTACGTTGTGCACACTACTGCGATCGCAAAGGCGATTCCAGGTGAGGCGCTGAAGTCGCGCTCCCACAAGATGAGGATGTCGCGGTGAGGAAAAAGCAATAGCATACCCACGTAAAGGAGCGTGGGCAGGGTAGCGATGAGCACTACACGCTTTTCAGCAGCGTTGCTGAGCATGGGGCTTTCTGATCTAGGGGATCTCGACTCTGCCAAGATCGACAAGGTTATCGCGCGCAGGCGCACCGTTCTGGATCACTGGCCAGCGCTCCAGAGTGGTTGCGTTGTAAACGCCGGCACGGAGTGTGTAGGCTCCAGACCGCAAGGGTGCGCTGGCGCGCATCACGTGGACTTGACGCACAAGGTCACCTGGTCTGAGCACGCGCATCGTGCGCGCACCGTTGAACGGGGCGCCATCGTCTTGGGCCACAAAGTTCCCTTCTGGATCGAAAAGATGCACGAACAGCCTCCCATCCTCGGATGACTTTTCTTCAACACGCCAGAAGGTGACAACTGTCAGCGTATCCCTTGCAGAGAGAGGCTCGACGCGATAGCCAAGCAGCGAGAGCGTGCCCACGCGCGCGTCAATGGGGCGGTTGAAATCGAGCTGCACAGGGATAGGCGGGAGCGGCTCAATGCGCACGTCGCCTAAGGTGAGGCGATGTCTCTTGCCGCCGCTTGTGAGCGTGAGCAGCAGCTTGTAATGACCCGCCGGCATTGCTTCAGTTGGTAGAGCAAATTGGTCACGCACAATCTCGCCCACGTGCCACTGCTCTGCGGGCCAGGGATGCTCTCCTAGAGCATGTTCGGCGAACACGCTTTCCCTGCCTTCAAGCTCAATGCGGACAACATCATTAGAGTGTGGTGTTTTCTCCACACGCCATGTCAGGACAACAGGCAACGCATTTCCCTCGGCGAGGTTAGGTGGGAACTCAGCGCGCATCAGGCTTATCGCTTCTCCACTCCACACCGGGGAAGCCTCAAGTTTGGGCACACGCAAGTAACGTATCACGTCGTCAGGCTGAAGCGCTAACGTTGCATGCTGAATGACGCGCTCGCTAGCATCGAGGGTGGTGATCTTCAACACATACGGCAGTGGTGGCAGGCCCAGCCAAGCAGGGAAGGTGTGGCGCGTGACGTAGAAAACGTTGTCCTCGAGTTGGCTGATCGGATTGCCCAATGCAACTGAGGCCCGGAAGTCATACCATGTTTCTCCCTGATGCTCGAGCTTCAAGCTCAAGGATTGTGGCAACTCAGGTGTTTTGCGCCAATAAGCGATGAGGTCGAAGGCAGGTCTGTCGAAGATGAGATCAGCCGTGCTGAAGCTCACAGCGGCAAGGCCTCGATCTTCTGAGTTGAGTGTGTAGGCATTTTCTGGAAGCGCATGAGTGAGGAGCGGTTGGATCTCGTAGAGGCGCAAGCGTGGAACCGTGGTGCGCGCTGGGAAGGTTATCTCCTCGAGAAAAGTAAAGGGCTGAGCTATGGCTAACGTGAAGCTGTTCCAATAGTCCTCATCACCGCCTGCCAACACCACCCAGAGCCGCGCATAGCGGCGCGCCATGATTGTGGTAACTTCGCGCGCCGAATAGTTCCTCCACGATCCAGCCGTTTCCAGGCGCTGCGTGGGCCAGCCTAAGTAGTAGGCGAGTGCGGATTCACTGGCTTGCAAGCTGAGCAGGATACCGTCACCTTTGCGGAGGTTTTGCCTCAAGTGTTCCGCCATTCCTCGCCAATCATCATGCCACGTGGGCGTGCGCACATGGGTCATCCATGCGCCGAAAAGGTTGGGCGCGAGCAGAGCAGAAGCTCCTAGCAAGACAATCAAGGGCACTTTGGGAAGCGTTTTCTCCAATTCGTTGAGCGCGCTGCCTAGGCCGACGTGCAGAACTGGGAAGACGTAGACCACGTAGCGGAAGGTAGGCTGGTTCTCAATGCGCTGCCCAAGCCAGCTCCAAGCGATGACGGGCACAGCGACCGTAGCAAACGCGAGAGCAGGCTGCACGACACCCCTTTGCAGTCCAAAGAGAAGGCCGATGAGCGCAACAAGGCCAAAAGCAGTGGTTATCCAACCGCCCGTTGGATCGCCAGCGTTGAGCCCGAAGGCAAAGGCGTTGCCGATCTCCGTAGCCAGAGGTCTTGGGTCCACTGCTGGTAGTCCTTTCGCAGTCGCAGTTGTCAAAAAGTGGAGGAGTTGCTCGCGTGAAGCTCGGGGGATGGTAAGAAAAGCGCCGAGCGTTGCCACAGAGATGAGCACCGCCCCGAGGATCAATCTTCCAGAGAGCCTGCCCTGTCGGAGGTGCTGAAGCACCCCCCAACCGACGAAGGGCAATTGGGCAGCAACGATGAAGGTGTAGCTGTAGTGAGTAAGCAAGCCAGCTGCGCTCACCAGCACCCAGGCAGGGAGCACCCACACAGGGAAGTAGCCTTTATTTGTCAATCTTAGTGCTAGGTAAAAGCTGGCGGCTCCCCATGCAGCGACGAGGGCATACATGCGCACCTCAGCGGCTTGCCACAGGTAGGCGGGGGCAATAGACGCCAACAAAGCAGCGAAGACGCCTGCAATGGCTCGACCTGTGAAGCGATGCGCCGCAGACCAAGTGAGCGGCACAAGCAACGTCGAGCAGAACACAGAGAGTAGCCGCCAGACAAATAGGTGCGCGCCTCCCAGCTCATTGACCAGCTTCAGTAGAGCGAAGTAAAGCGGAGGATGCATGCTTCGAGTGGGTATGCCTTGGCGATAGACAACACCGCTGAAGAGTTCGCTCCACTCCTGCTCTAGATGCAACAAGCTGAATCCTTCGTCTAGCCACAAGCTGCGTCCTTCAAGCTCAATCAAGCGGATAGCAAACCCAAGCAATGTGAGGAGTAGGACAAGCAGGTGTGCGCGTGTGCGGGATCGTCCCATGAGCATTCGCGCGCGGATTCTACAAAAGTAGAATCCGCAGAGTCTTATGAGGCAATCTAGCAAAGGGAAGAGAATGCGCCCCCTGGGCGTTGCAGTATTGGTAGTGCTCTTGTTCTTGGGAGTGCTGATACAGCTTGCTGCTGGTGATCAAGTGGGAGCTGAGCAATTGCTCAAGCAGATTGCAGCGCTCCTCGGCGTTGGGGTTCCCTCTCAAGACGAGCTTGCTCTCGTTAAGCGTGTGGTGGACGGCGACACCATTGTTGTGGAGATTGGAGGAAAGGAGTACCGCGTGCGCTACATTGGTGTTGACGCTCCAGAAAGCACGACGCGCCAGGAATGCTTCGGCCGCGAGGCCACGCGCTTCAATCGTACGCTGGTAGAAGGGCAGACTGTGCGCCTAGAGCGAGATGTGAGCGAGACCGATCGCTACGGTCGCCTGCTTCGCTATGTTTACCTCTCGAACGGTGAAATGGTGAACGAGGTCATCATTCGTGAGGGATACGCGCTTGCGCGTTCCTTTCCACCGGATGTGAAGTATCAAGATCGCTTTCGCGAGGCAGAACGTGAAGCGAAGCAGAAGCAACGCGGTCTGTGGCGGAGTTGTCCTAATCCTGGGAGTGTGCTTTGGCTGCCTCGCTGGGGCTGAGGCCGTAGGTGTTGAGTTGGTCGCGTAGCACACTAGTGCGCGTGTGTGCGTACACGATGCGCGTGGTTTCGGGCGAAGCGTGCCCGAGGTAGGCTTGAACGCTCTCCAGTGGCATGCCTTCGTTAAGCAACTGGGTGGCACGGTAGTGCCTAAAGGTGTGTGGCGAAGTGCTGCCACTCAGCCCTATCGATTTTGCAGCCTGCTTCACAATGCGCCAGATGCTCATCCGCGTTAGGGGTTGCCCGTAATTGCGTCGGTGGCTAATGAACAGGGCAGGGTAGGGGTCGTTGCGTTCCTGACAATAGGCACGGATGGCTGCTTGAGCCTCTGGGGTGAGAAAGAGGATGCGCTCTTTGTTCCCTTTGCCTACGATCAGCACCTCGCTTACGCGGCCATCTGCGACCTGGGCGCGTGTGAGCGAGACGATCTCGCTCACACGCCCAGCAGAGGCGTAGAGAGTGTGCAAGAGCGCTCGATTGCGCAAGATCTCTAGCCGACGTCTTCGTTCCTCGGGAAGTGGCATCGCGTCATAGTGAAGGATGAGACGGGGAAGTTGCGGATCGGGTTGGCGGTGCCGATAGCCAGCGCGCGCGCTGCCACGCGCAACTTTGTAGCGCACTTCGGCTTTGGCTCGGTTGAAGCCAGGTGGCAATCGATCGTTTGCCTCCATCCATTGCAGCAGACGGCGCAGGGCTGTAAGGTAGAGTTGCTTCGTAGCTCTCGAGAACTTGCGTTTGCTGAGAAGAGCGCTGAACTGGTTGAGAACATCTTCGTCTAGCTTCAACTGAGCATTGAGGGCCAGCGTGAGGGCTGCACGGTAGGCGTTGCGTGTGTTTGGGCTAGCGCTGTGTAAGGAAGCGAGGAATGCATCAATGACGTCGGCACGGATTGGCTCGCCTAACTGCAACTGCATGGTAGCCCTATTTTCCTGCAGTAGCGTTTGGGCTACGCAAGCACTGCGTTGATGATCAGCCCAATGCTTGCAGTGTAGGCTGCGTAAAACATTGCCAATGTAAGCGTTGGTCTCCAGCCCATGATGCGCACCAGCATGCTACCTTCTGGAATTGAGGCAACCGTGGTTGCCATCATTGCCGAGATCAACGTACCTAGAGGAACAATCTCGCGCAACGCGAACAAGATTGGCGCCGTCGAAGCAGCATTGACATCAAGAGGCAACCCCAACAGCGCTGCTGCAAGTGGTCCCCACCACGCATAACCTGCTTGCCGCAGTGCTGCGACGAGGGTGAGATTGAAGTTGGTAAGTACTGCTGCTAATGCACCACTTATCAGTACGGCAAACAGAAGACGACGCAGAAGTTGCAATGCCTCGCTCTGGGCCTGCAAAAGCAAGCTTCTGGGCATGTTTATAGCCGCGCTCTTGCATGTGGGGCTCTGGAAGACAGATGGTTTCGGTGCGATATGTGCGATCTCAGCGAGGAGCGCCACAATAGCAGCAGCTGTGATACCGGCAATGAGGTAAAGCAACATCCCTGGGAGCCCTGTTGTGATGAGCATGAAGGCAATAGCGAACTCATTCATGGCTGGGCTGGCGAAGAGAAAGGCGGCAGCTGCGCGGCGGTGTGCCCCACCAGCGATCAAGCCTGCATACAAATTAGTGACGGTGCACGAGCACACAGGCGTTACCATGCCCAGCAGGACGCCGCCAAGAATGCCGAGCAGATCGCCTCGGCCAAGCGTGCGCTCTAGCCGCTCTGTGCTGATGCTTAGCCGAATCAGCGTCATGGCGAAAGTCGTGAGGTAGAGCAGCACGGGCAGCTTAAACCATTCGTAGATCGTGTAGCTAACTGTGAAGCGGACATCAAGCGTTCCAAGTGGTGTTGGGACAGCCCATTCTTCCGGAATCCAAATGCTCAAACTTCTTCCTAATGCTTTACCTAACTCGGCAATCGGTGCTTCGAAGACAGGGATGGCTTTCTCGAGAGGCTGCCCGCTCAGGAGGGCCTGTGTGCTACTGAGCACAACTGTGGTGCCCAAGTAGATAAGGGTGGTGAGGGTGATCGCAAGTAGACCCCGCTCGAGCCACGAGCGCAGTTGCTTTGACCGGGGACGAGGTGAAAGCGAGAGGAACTGAGTACCCTGGGCGTTGGCCATAGCGCGCGGATTATACTTAGTTGATAAAAATTATCATTTGCGAGGAGGCGTCTCAGCCTTTATCAACAACTTGCTTGCCCATATCTCGCAGTGGATGCATCGGCTTCCCAGGCAGGCAAACCCAACACGTGTTACTTTGTTTGGACATACGGCCAGGAGAAGGGCATAGTGGGGCATACGAAGTGAGCGTGTCATGCTTTTTCAATGAACAGCTCTATTGTTACTTAATCATCATTGTGTAACACTAAGACGAGTGGACGAAGAGTGTGGGCCTATTGGCGCAAAGAGCACCCTATCGCCCACGAATGCTTGCCTGTGTTATTTGGGCTGTAGCACCTCGATCGGTTCGCCCCGTAAAAGCTCGTGCCACAAACCTGCTGCTTCCGTGTGGATGGGCAAAATGGCGCGCGGGCGTATCTGCCGCACGATCTCAACAAGGTCTTGCTGGGGGGCATGTCCTGAAGTGTGGTAAGGGTTATCCACCAACGAGGCGTCGCGCGGGCGCTGTGCCAGCTCTGGTGGATGCAGCTTGAATCCTAGTACGTTGAGCCAGTTCAGCAAGACCTCTAGGTCTAGGATTTGTTCGTCGTCTGCCCAGTAGCTGTTGCTGAAGATGTATATGCCTTCACGCGAAGGCACGCCGCTTGCCTCTTCGGCGATTCGGAGATCGATCAGGCGGTTCAGCTCGAAGAAGCTGAACGCGAGCAGAAATGCATAGGGTGCACGGATGATTTCCTCGATTGTGATGCTTTGGGCTACAGCCTCCTCCCATAGCTGCTCTTCCCATGCGGCGCGTCGCGCCTTCTTCTCTTTGAGCACGACCACTTCCTCTAGGACCGTTCTCCAGAACGGCTCTGCTTCGGACAGGCCGACAAGCATGTGGGCATCCTTCGGGGTGATGACGAGCTTTCGACCAACCTCGCGCCCGATCTCAACACAGGAGAGCATCCGTTCAAGGTTGCGCGGCGCAAAGTCAACGATGATGGGAGCATCGCTGTGTTGGCGTATCAGCGCGTGTAGTGCTTCTTTCACTTGGGCTTCGGTGTATGTCTTGCTGCTTCTGCCGAGCCGAGTGCCCTCGACGATGAGCAGCGTGATCTCGCGCAATGCAAGCTTGCGAACGGTTTCTTCGGTGTTTTCGCCCCAGCGCCCATGCCGACGCAGGTCGCCAGTGTACACCACGCTGCCGCTTTCGGTGCCCACGCAGAAAGCCACAGCACCAGGCACGGAGTGATCTACGGGCAGGGCTTCGATCGTGTAGCTGCCGAGCTTTCCGCCAAATTGCTCCCACGGTGCGCCAACGAGGGGCTTGGTCTTGGAGGGGGTGCGGTTGGCAAACTGCGTTGGGAGCGTTCCGCCTATAAGTTTGAACGGGCGGCGCAGGTATCCGTTTCCCTTGCTGCTCAGGATTCCCTCGTCGTTGAGCGTCCTCGGATTGAGGTAGGTGATCTCGCTTTCCAAGTTTGTCTGCCCTGTATCTTGCATGGCTTTAGCGATTGCAGCTGTGGTTCCAGTTGCAATGATGGGCAGATCGTTGCGCAGGTAGGCAATTGCTCCTGTGTGGTCGAGGTGAGCATGGGAAAGCAGAAGCCCAGCAATGCGCTCGCCGTCCAAGTCTGATTTGCTCAGTCGTAAACGGTCAAGCTCTGTGGCGATGAGCGTGTCCTCGGAGGTGTCTCGGTATAGCCCGCGCACAGGGGGCAAAAGCCCCAAGAAGAGCAGGTCACGCACACCGAAGCCAGAGCGTGGGTTGATGAATTCGGTGAAGTAACGCTTCCAGCGGCCAAAACTCTTCCCGAAGTCTAGGAGGAGGCTTCCTGCTTTGGTGGAGAGCAGGATCTGGTTACCACCAATTTCGTTCCATCCCCCGAACACGTAGAGCGAGAGGTCACCAAATTCGAAACGTTGCATCGTCAGGTCTCCTCATGTGAGATGGCGTGCAGCCAAGAGCGC
>Ga0105160_1000885_pt1 | contig 12917 bp, 11 predicted proteins | sample GXS110809BmetaG_FD_89591 | JGI IMG/M metagenome (GOLD analysis project Ga0105160, IMG submission 89591) | Hot spring microbial communities from Gongxiaoshe hot spring, China to study Microbial Dark Matter (Phase II) - GXS 110809B | ecosystem: Environmental > Aquatic > Thermal springs > Hot... | reverse complement strand
CACCCCCACCTCCAGAGCCCTCCTTGGCCTCACCGCCTCGAAGGCCCGGGGTAGGAGCTTCAGGGCCGCCTGGGTGGAGCCGTGGAGGCCCGTTCCGAAGGCGCACCCGGGCTTTATCCTTATGGGCAAAAGCCCTCCCTCGAAGGGGCCATCGTGCCAGGGGGGGACCACCAGAAAGGGCCCCACCTCCACTGGGCAAAAGCCCTCCCGCACCTCCCTTATCCAGTCCCTGGCCTCCTCCTCGGAGGTCTCCACCTCCAGTACCCCAAGCCCCCTCTCCTCCAGGAAGGATACCGCCCACCTGGCCCTGGATGGTAGGTCGACCGAGGGCACGAAGAAGAGGCTGACCTCCCTCCCCTCCTCCCAGGCCCCCAGGGAGGAGAGCTCGAAGGAGAGCTCCGACAGGAGCTCTGCGGGGGCCTCCTCGCTCAGCCTGATCTTCAGCACCTTCCAGCCCATGGCTAAAGCTCCCTCTCCAGCTCCTCCAGGAGCTTCCTGGCCCTGGGGGAGAGCCTCCTCGGGACCTCCACCTCCACCACCACTCTGAGGTCTCCCCTCCCCCTGGACCTGAATCGCGGCATGCCCCTGCCCTTGAGGGTCAACACCGCGCCGGGCTGGGTGCCAGGGGGTATCTCCACCTCCACCCTGGACCCATCCAGGTGTTCGATGGCCAAGGTCCCACCCAGGGCGGCCCTGACGAAGGAGACCTTGGCCCTGTAGATCAGGTCGTCCCCCTCCCTCTCGAAGCGCGGATGGGGCTTTACCCTCACGAGCACGTACAGGTCTCCCGGCGGAGCGCCCCTCTCCCCCAACCCCCCGGCCCCGGGGATCCTGTACCTCAAGCCGCTTTCCACCCCGGGCTCTATCTCCACCTCCACCCGGCGGACGTTCCTCACGAAGCCGCTACCCCCGCACCTGGAGCACCTCTTCTCCACCCTCTTGCCGCTCCCCCGACAGTCGGGGCACTCGAAGACGCGCACGAACTGGCCGAAGATGGAGCTGCTCCTCTGGGTGACCTGCCCCGTCCCGCCGCAGGTGGGACACCTCAACACCTGGCTCCCGGGCTCCGCCCCGCTCCCGCCGCACCGGTCGCAGGCGTTCCAGCGGGGGGCCTCCACCGTCCTCCTGGTCCCGGCGTAGGCCTCCTCCAGGCTCACCTCCAGGACCACCTCCAGGTCCTCCCCCTTCCTGGGCCCCCTCTTCGCCCTCCTCCCGAAGAAGGACTCGAAGAGGTCTCCCAGCCCCATGTCCCCGAAGAGGTCGGAGAAGTCGCCCCAGGGGGCACCTCCCGCGTCGAAGCCGCCGGGGGGGACCTCCCCCGTGGTCCCGAACTGGTCGTACTGGGCCCTCTTGACCGGGTCGCTCAGGACCTCGTAGGCCTCGTTGATCTCCTTGAAGCGCTCCTCCGCCTTGGGGTCGTCCCTGTTGGCGTCGGGATGGTACTGCCTGACCAGCCGCCTGTAGGCCTTCTTTATCTCCTCCTGGGTGGCGTTCCTGGGAACGCCCAGGATCTCGTAGTAGTCCTTGGAAGCCAGGGCTCATCACCTCTTCGTCAGGGGGAAAAGGCTAAAGATCTCGCGGGACAAAGCCTTATAATTATATACCCCCCGAGGGGAAGCGATCAAAAGCGGCCTTGCTCCCCAAAGACCGAACAGGGCCCGACCTCCCGGTCGGGCCCTGTTCGAACCTAAGGCCACAGGCCTTGAGCTCACAACCTCTGGGCAGCCTTCCGGAGCACCTCCGCCCTGTCCGTCCTCTCCCAGGCGGGCATGGGGTCCAGGTCTATCCTCCCCATGTGCCCGTAGGCGGCGACCCTCAGGTACTGGGGCTTCCTGAGCTCCAGATCCCTTATTATGGCGGCGGGCCTGAAGTCGAAGTACTCCCTTATCAGCTCCACCAGCTTCTCGTCCGGGATGACCCCGGTCCCGAAGGTCTCCACCATGATGGAGACGGGATGGGCCACCCCTATGGCGTAGGCCACCTGGATCTGACAGCGCCTGGCTAGCCCAGCCGCCACCACGTTCTTGGCGGCGTACCTGGCCATGTAGGCCCCGGATCGATCCACCTTGGTGGGGTCCTTCCCGGAGAAGCAGCCGCCCCCGTGGGGCACCACCCCTCCGTAGGTGTCCACCATTATCTTCCTCCCGGTGAGCCCCGTGTCGGCCAGAGGTCCGCCCAGGACGAACCTGCCGGTGGGGTTGACCAGTATCCTGGGCGATCGGTCCATCAGCTCGGGCGGTATGGTGGGCCTGATCACGTGCTCTATGACGTCGGCCCTTATCTGCTCTACCTCCACCGCGGGGTGGTGCTGGCAGGAGACCACGATGGTGTCCACCCTCACGGGCCTGCCCCCCTCGTACTCCAGCGTCACCTGGGTCTTCCCGTCGGGCCGAAGGTAGGGTATTATCCTCTCCTTCCTGACCTGCGCCAGCCTCCTGGCCAGCCTGTGGGCCAGGGCTATGGGCATCGGCAACATCTCGGGGCTCTCGTCGCAGGCGTACCCTATCATCATGCCCTGGTCGCCGGCGCCTATCCTGTCTATCTCGTCGTCGGACATCTCGCTCTCCCTGACCTCCAGGGCCCTGTTGACCCCCTGGGCTATGTCGGGAGACTGCTCGTCTATGGCCGTTATGACCGCGCAGGTGTCGCCGTCGAAGCCGTACTTGGCGCGGGTGTAGCCCACGTTCCTCACCACTTCCCTGGCTATCTTCGGGATGTCCACGTAGCAGGTGGTGGTGATCTCCCCGGCTACCACCACGAGGCCAGTGGTGACCAGCGTCTCAGCGGCAACCCTCGCGAGGGGATCCTCCTTCAGTATCGCGTCCAGTATGGCGTCGGATATCTGGTCCGCCAGCTTATCGGGATGCCCTTCAGTGACCGATTCCGAGGTGAGCAAGAACATCTCTGCCATAGACCACACCTCCCGAAAATCTAACCACCCAGGTACGCCTTCACCACCCGCTCGTCCTTGAGCAGGGACCTGCCCTCGCCCTCCATGACCACCCTGCCCGTCTCAAGGACGTAGGCGTAGTGGGCTATCTTGAGCGCCCCGTAGGCGTTCTGCTCCACCAGCAGGACGGTCTTGCCCTCCCCGTTTATGGCCTCTATTATGTCGAAGACCTCCTTGACCAAAAGGGGAGCCAGTCCCAGGGAGGGCTCGTCCATCATAACGAAATCGGGCCGGGACATCAAGGCCCTGCCGAGGGCTAGCATCTGCTGCTCCCCTCCCGAGAGGGTCCCCCCTTTCTGGCGAACCCTCTCCTTGAGCCGGGGGAACAGCTCGAAGACCCAGTCCAGGTCCCGCCTTATCCCGTCGGCGTCGTCCCTCTTGTAGGCCCCCAGCATGAGGTTCTCCAGCACCGTGAGGTTGGGGAAGATCCTCCTACCCTCCGGCACCATAACCAGACCCATCCTCACTATCTCCTCAGGGGCCATCCCCGACAGGGACCTGCCCCTGAAGGAGATCTCCCCCCTCCTGGGCCTCACCAGTCCAGCTATGGCCCTCAGGGTGGTGCTCTTCCCCGCCCCGTTCGCCCCGATGAGGGTCACCACCTTGCCCTCGGGGACCTCGACGGAGATCCCCTTGAGGGCGTGTATACCCCCGTAGAAGACGTGCAGATCCCTAACCTGAAGCATGGAGGTAGTCCTCCCCCAGATAGGCCTCTATGACCTTAGGGTCGCTCTGGATCTCCGCGGGAGTCCCCTCGGATATCACCTTCCCGTAGTCCAGGACCCATATGCGCTCGCATATGCCCATCACCACCTTCATGTCGTGCTCTATGAGCAGGATGGTCAGGTCGAACTCCTCGCGGATCCTCCTTATGAAGTCCATGAGCTCAGACGACTCCTGCGGGTTCATCCCGGCCGCCGGCTCGTCGAGGAGCAAGAGCTTAGGAGAGGTGGCCAGGGCCCTGGCTATCTCGAGCCTCCTCTGCTGGCCGTAGGGCAAGCCCCTTGCCCTCTCCCCCCACACCTCCCTGAGGCCCAGACGCTCCAGCAGCTCCATGGCCTTGCCCCTGAGCTCCTCCTCCTCCCTGACGTAGGAGGGAAGCCTTAGGGCCGCCGCCCACCAGGGACCCCTCTGCCTGACCCTAAAGCCCACCATCACGTTGTCCAGGACCGTCCTGCTGCCGAACAACCTTATGTTCTGGAAGGTCCTGGCTATCCCGGCCTCGCAGACCCGATGGGGCTCCCAGCCGGTTATGTCCCGGCCCATGAAGTAGATCCTGCCCGCGGTGGGTTTGTAGAACCCCGTTATCATGTTGAAGACCGTGGTCTTCCCGGCGCCGTTCGGGCCTATCAGCCCCACGAGGGCGCCCTTGGCTATCTCGACGGAGAAGCCGTCCACCGCCACCAGGCCGCCGAAGCGCATCGTGAGCCCCTCGGTCCTGAGCATGGGAGCGCTCACGACCTACCCCCCCTCCTAGCCAGGGCGGCCCTCAGGCTCGACCAGGTGATCTCCCGGTCGCCCAGAAAGCCCTCCTGCCTGAACAGTATGATCGCTATCAGCAGCAGCGAGAAGACCACCATCCTCATGCCGGATATGCCCGGTATGTGGATGCCGAACACGGTGGTGGGGGATTCCACGAAGCGAAGCCACTCCAGCAGGACGGTGAAGGCGGCGGCCGACACCACCGTCCCGGTTATGGAGCCGAGGCCCCCAGCCACCACTATGGTGAGGACGTTGAAGGTCAGGAAGAAGGTGAAGGTCTTGGGGTCTATGGTGGTGAGAAGGCTTCCCAGAAGGCCCCCCGCCAACCCGGCGAAGAAACCACCCAGGGTGAAGGCCAAGACCCTGTACCTGTAGGTGTCCACCCCCATGGCCCGGGCGGCCACCTCGTCGTCCCTTATGGCCTTCAGGACGTTCCCCACGTTGCTCCTGGCTATGTTCACCACGACGAACAGGGAGAACAGCGCCACCCCCCAGTTCCAGTAGAGGTTGGCGTGGGAGGGTATCCCCTTGAGGCCCAACGCCCCGTTGGTGAGCCAGGGGACGTTGTTGGCCACCACCCTTATGATCTCGGCGAAGCCCAGGGTGGCTATGCCCAGGTAGTCGCCCGAGAGCTTCAAAACCGGCATCCCTATGAGCAGGGCGAACAGGGCGGCCACGATCCCCCCCAGCAGAAGCGCCGGAAGGAAGGGCCACTGGACGCTCGCCAGGGGCTCCATCAGCGGCGCGATGATGAAGGTCATCTTCTTCTGGAGGGGGCTCATTATGAGGAGGGCGCAGGTGTAGGCCCCCACAGCCATGAAGCCGGCGTGCCCCAGGGAGAACATGCCGGTGAACCCGTATATCAGGTTGAGCCCCAGGGCGGCCACCGTGTTTATGGCCACCAGGTTCAATATCCTCAGCTTATAGTCGTCCAGGGTCCTCTGGGCCCACACCAGGAAGCCCAGGAAGGCCAGGACCAGAAGGGCGTTGAGGAAGGACTCATCTCTCCACCTCATCAGACCTTCTCCTCCAATCTCTCCCCCAGAAGTCCGGTGGGCTTGAAGAGCAGCACCGCTATGAGTATCACGAAGGCCACTGCGTCCCTGTAGCCCGAAAAGCCCGGCAGGAAGGCGATGATCATGATCTCCAAGAGACCCAGCACGAACCCGCCCAGCATGGCCCCCTGGATGGAGCCCACCCCGCCGAAGACCGCCGCTATGAAGGCCTTGAGCCCCGGGAGTATGCCCATGAGGGGGTGTATCTGGGGGTACCTCAGGGCCCACATTATCCCCCCAGCTGCCGCGAGGCCGGACCCCAGGGCGAAGGTCAAGGATATAACCCTGTCTATCCTGACCCCCATGAGGCGCGTGGCCTCTATGTCCTTGGAGATGGCCCTCATGGCGAGCCCCGGCTTGGTCCTGTAGACCACGTAGAGCAACCCCACCATCAGGAGGACGCTTATCGCCGGCACCAGGAAGGCCAGCACGGGAACCCTGACGTCCCCCAGGACCACCACGCCGGAGAGGGCCCTCGGCGTCGGGAAGGCCTTGGGTATGCCGGAGAACAGCACCAGCCCCAGGTTCTCGAGGAAGAAGGAGACCCCTATGGCCGATATGAGGACCGATATCCTCGGGGCGTTCCTCAGCGGCCTGTAGGCCACCCGCTCCACCAGCACCCCCACCACGGGGACCAGCAGCACGGAGAGCACCGCCGATATCAGCCAGGGCAGCTTTAAGAAGGTCACCCCGTAGAAGGCGAAGAAGGCCCCCAGCATGAAGATGTCGCCGTGGGCGAAGTTGATGAAGCGAAGTATCCCGTAGACCATCGTGTAGCCGATGGCTATCAGGGCGTAGAGGCTACCCAGGGTTAGACCGTTGGCAAGATGCTGAAGCAGTGAGGAGACATCCATTCACCACACCCCCGCCGCACAAATTTTTGGGACGGGACATCCGTCCCGTCCCAGAACCCCCCGACAGGGGGGGAGCTCGAGGTCAGCCCTCGAGGCCCCGGAAGGCCCCCTACTCCACGAGGGGCACGCTGGTGATGTAGGCGAACTTGCCCTCCTTGACCTGCAGGAAGCCCACCGGCTTGAGGGCGTCGTGGGTCTCGTTCATGGTGACGGCGCCGGTGACCTGCAAGTCGAAGCCCTTCATCTCAGCGAGGGCCTTGGCTATGGCCTCGGGCTTGGTGGAGCCGGCCCTCTTTATGGCCTCTATCAGCAGGACGTAGGTGTCGTAGCTCAGAGCCGCCTGGGAGTCGGGGTCCATACCGTACTCCTTCCTGTAGTCCTCGGTGAAGCGCTTCTGGAAATCGGTCATGTTGGGCATGTCGGGGGCATAGGCGAAGGCGGTCATGTAGACGCCCTCCACCGCCTGGCCGCCTATCTCGATGAGCTTGGGATGGACCAGGGCGTCGCCGCCCATGATCACGAACTTAGCGCCCAGATCCCTGGCCTGCTTGGCCACCAGGGCAGCCTCGCTGAAGTAGCCCGGCATGTAGAGGACCTCGGGGTTCTTCTTGATGATCTCGGTGAGCTGAGCGGTGAAGTCCTGGTCGCCGGTCTGGTAGTTGAGCTTGGCCACCACCTCGCCCCCCAGGGCCTTGAAGTTCTCCTCGAAGAAGTTGGCGAGCCCCACCGAGTAGTCCTGGGCCACGTCCAGCAGTATGGCGGCCTTCTTGAGCCCCAGGTTCTTCACCACGAAGTTGGCGGCCGCCTTGCCCTGGTAGGGATCTATGAAGCAGTTGCGGAAGTACCACTTCTTGCCCTGGGTCACCAGGGGGTTGGTGGCGCCGTCCGCCACCGCGGGGATCCCGGCCTTCTCGATGACCTCGCCGCCCGCCATCGAGAGGGAGCTGGCGTAAGACCCTATTATGGCGTGGACCTTGTGCACCTCGATCAGACGGCTAGCCGCGTTGGCCGCCTCCGTCTTCTCGGACTTGTTGTCCTCGATGAACAGCTTCACCGGCATCCCCAGGACCTCGGGGAAGTGCTTGTGGGCGAGCTTTATGCCGTTCACCGATATCTGCCCGCCGCCGGCCAGAGAACCGGTGAGAGGATGGTAAACCCCTATCCTCACCTCCTTGTCCTGGGCCAGCGCCAGACCACAGAGCCCCAGGACCAAAGCCGCGAGCACCGCCAGACCCACCAGCTTCCTCATCCCTCCACCTACCTCCCTCGCCGAAATATTTTTTAAAAACTCGCCCTGAGATTATACACCGACGCCACCGCCATGGGAAGTCCCTACCAGCCCCGAAGCCTGGCCCCCGGCGCCACCTCCTCGAGCTCCCTGACCTCGGGGGCTCGACATGGGTGCGCCTCCCTCATGTTCTCAGGGCAGAGCTTCTGGAGGACCCAGGGGGAGGGGCCGATCATGTTCCTGATCTCCTTGAGGTCCTCCGGGCTCAGCGGCGGCATGGCCACGGTGGTGCGAAACTCGTACTGGTGGGGCTCCAGGTAGCTCCTTAGGATCTCCACGGAGTTCAAGACGGCGTTGAGGTCCACCCTGAGGCCCGCCACCTGGGAGTACTTGTGGAGGGGGGCCTTGACGTCCATGGCCACGAAGTCCAAAAGCCCCTCCTTTATCAGGTGCCACAGCACCTCGGGCCTGGAACCGTTGGTGTCCAGCTTCACCCCAAGCCCCATCCCCCTGACGACCCTGCAGAACTCGCCCAGGTCCTCCTGAAGGGTGGGCTCCCCTCCGCTTATCACCACCCCGTCGAGGAAGCTCCTCCTCTCCTCTATCTCCCTCAGCACGGATCTCACGGGGATGGACTCCCCCTCGGGGGATATGAGGGCGAAGTTCTGGCAGTAGAAGCACCTGAAGTTGCAGCCCCTGGCGAAGACCACGAAGGAGACCTTCCCTTCCCAGTCCACGAAGGAGGCCGGGACGAAGCCAGCTATCCTCAAACCAGCTCACCCCCCAGGGCCGGAACCTCCACCCTCCTCCGATCCACCAGCTCACCCCTCTTCCCCTTGTTCCAGGAGCTGGTCCTGGTGAAGTAGCCCGTGATCCTGGTTATGCCGTCCACGTCCAGGGAGCCGCACCTGGGACAGGCGGGCCTGAGCCCCCTGCTGGTGGCCTGACAGCGGTTGCAGACGGTGAACTCCGGGCTGAAGGCCACCTGGACGTTCTGGGAGTGCCAGAAGGTCTTGACCACGAAGCTGGAGAGGGCCTTCGGGTCGGGCCTGTGGTCCCCCATCCACACGTGGGTTATGGCACCCGCCTTTATGAAGGGGTGGAACCTACCCTCCTCCACCACCCTGGTTATCGGGTCCACGGGGGCGGCGTAGTTGAAGTGGGTGGAGTTGGTGTAGTAGACGTATCCGCCCTTCTGGTCCCCCTTGATCACGGAGCTCGCGGCGCTGGGGAAGTGCTTCAGGTCCAGCCTGGCGAAGCGGTAGGCCGTGCTCTCAGCGGGGGTCTGCTCCAGCACGATCTTGAGCCCCGTCTCCTTAGAGGCCCTCTCGCAGGCGAGCTCCGCGTACTTGACCATGGCGAGCCCCAGCTCGAAGGCCTCTTTGCTCTCGTGGAGCTCGAAGCCCGTGAGGTACTGGACCGCCTCGTTCACCCCCAGTATCCCCACCAGGTGCGACATCCTGTGCCTTCGAAGGTAGGGCTCTCCGTCGTGGTCCATGCAGAGCACCGCCAGAGGTCCGTCCTTGCCCAGGTCCAGTATGCCCTCGATGAAGGCCTTCTTCTGGAGGTGGGCCTTCACGGCGAGCTTAACTCCCTCCTCTATCGCGTCGAAGACCTCGTCCACCGACCTGGCCCGGTAGGCCATCCTGGGGAAGTTCAGGGTCACGTTCTGGAGCGCCGCGAACCTCATCTTCCACGGGGTGGCGGCCTCCTTCAGATCCTCCTCCGACAGCTCGAACTGGAGCCTGCAGCACTCGGATAGCTTGGCCACCCCTCCCCTGTCGAAGACGAAGTAGGTGTTCCCCTTCTCCGAGGCCACCAGGCAGGCCAGCTCCAGCATCTCCTCCCATCCAGGGGTCTGGAAGAACTTATCGGTGATGTGGAGGAGGGGTTTGGGGAAGAAGAAGGGCTGGCCCCTGGCATCTCCCTCCAGGTAGACCATGAAGAGGGCCTTTAAAAACCTCGCGGCTTCCTCCTGGTAGTCGCCGTAGGTCTTGCCGGTGTAGGTGCCGCCCGGGCCTATGGCGGGCACCCTGGCGAAGTGGTCGGGGACCTCGTAGTAGAGGTTTATGTCGGTGAAGGCCACCTGCCCACCCCTGCCGCCGGCCAGCTGGTTGAACTCGAAGACCAGCATCTGGGCGAGCTGGTACATGTCCTCGTCGCTCATCCCCACCAGGTAGGGGGCGAAGAAGGTGTTGACCGCATCCCAACCTATGGCGCCGGCGAAGTGGTTCTGGAGAACGGAGGTCATCTTGAGCAGGTGCGCCAGGAGCACCTCGGCGTGCCTGGCGGGCCTGGATATGCTGGTTATGGGGGGCAGGTTGAGCCCGAACTTCTTGAGGTACTCCAGCGACTGGCCCGAGCAGTAGGGGCGGTTTATCATCCCCAGGTCGTGCAGGTGGATGTCGCCGCTCAGGTGGGCCTCCGCCACGTCCCTGGAGAAGACCTTCGTGAGGGCGTACTCCTTGAGCACCCTCTCGGCGATGTTCAGGTTTATGCTCTCGGGGTTGTGGGTGGTGTTGGAGTTCTCCCGGTTGGGCAGGAGTATCATCCCCTCCAGGTCGTGGACGGGGATCCCCACCAGGGCGTGCTCCAGCCTGTAGCGCTCAAGCCCCCTCTCCCAGAGCTTGACGTTCACCATCTCCCTGATGAAGCGGGTGCTTATGGCCCCGCCTCCCCTGGAGGCTATCTCCGCCTCCACCTCCCGGGCTATCTCGTCGGCCACAGCCCTTTCCAGCCCCGTCTCCCTCACCAGGGCGTCGGATATCCTCCTGGCGTCCCAGAGGTTCCTCTCCTCCTCGGAGAGGGTGTCCACCAGGAGCGCCAGATCAGTTATCTCCTCGAACATGGCCCTCTGCCTCGTCTCCACGCCCCTTCACCCCCTTGCCCGCCTCCCTCATGAGCCTCCCTATCTCCTCGAGGAAGCCCCTCAGGTCCGTGAACTGCCTGTAGACCGAGGCGAACCTCACGTAGGCCACCTCGTGGACCTCCTTTAGCCTCTCCATCACCATCTCGCCTATGGCGGTGCTGCTCACCTCCCTCAGGCCCTGGGACCTGAGGGCCGACTCGATCTCGTAGGCGATCCTCTCGAGCACCTCCGACGAGACGGGGAGCTTCTCGCAGGCCTTGGCCATGCCCCTTATGAGCTTCTCCCTGTCGAAGGCCTCCATCCTGCCGTCCCTCTTGACCACCAGCAGGACGTCCGCCTCCACCACCCGCTCATGGGTGGTGAAGCGGTAGCCGCACTCCAGACACTCCCTGCGCCTCCTTATGGCAGAACCCTCGTCCACCGGCCTGGAGTCGACCACCCTGCTCTCCCCGAAACCGCACCTCGGACAGCGCAAACCAGATCACCCACTACAGATTGTGCCGACATAAATTACAACGCAATCTGTTGTGGTTCAAGCCCAGGAGAGGGCGACCCCTCCCGGGTAGGCCGGGGTGGGGGGAAATATTTCGTCCCCTTCGCCCCAAGCCCATTCGTCCTCCCCCTCGGATCCCTGATGGTAAAATAGACCTCGAGAGAGGACCCCGGGAGGGATGGCCCTTGAAGGCGTTGGTCCTTTGCGGCGGCAGGGGAACCAGGTTGAGGCCTTTGACCTACAGCATGCCCAAGCACCTGGTGCCCGTGGCGGGAAGGCCCGTCCTGCACCTGGTGATAGAGAACATCCTGGCGGCGGGCATAGAGGAGATAGGGGTGGTGGTCTCCCCCGAGAACGTCTACGCCATCCAGGACAGCCTGAAGGAGTTCGAGCCCCGAAGGCGGTTCACTTTCATAATGCAGGAGGAGCCGAAGGGGCTGGCCCACGCCGTCCAGGTCTCCTCGGACTTCATCGGAAAGGAGAGCTTTCTGCTCTACCTGGGCGACAACCTCATAGGGGAGAGGATCTCCCCTTACGTGGAGGAGTTCGACCGGGACGGGCTGGACGGACTCATACTGCTCAAGAGGGTGAAGGACCCCTCCGCCTTCGGCGTGGCCGTCCTGGGGGAGGGGGGAGAGGTGCTGAGCCTGGTGGAGAAGCCGAAGGAGTTCGTCTCCGACGCCGCCATAGTGGGGGTCTACCTCTTCTCCCCGGCCGTCGTGGAGGCGGCCTTCTCCATCAAGCCCTCCTTCCGCGGCGAGCTCGAGATCACCGACGCCATAGGGGAGATGGTGAGGAAGGGCAAGAGGGTCAGGGGCAGGGTCATATCCAGCTGGTGGGTGGACACGGGCAAGAAGGACGACATACTGGGGGCCAACCGAATAGTGCTGGACGAGACGCTGGGCGAGGGGGAGGAGATCCTGGGCGACGTGAAGGAGTCCAAGATCATAGGGAGGGTGAGGATCGAGGAGGGGGCCTACGTCCTCAAGAGCGTGGTGAGAGGACCCGCCTTCATAGGGAGGAACGCGGTGGTGGTGAACTCCTTCGTGGGCCCCTACACCAGCCTGGGGGCCAGGTGCGTGGTGAAGAACTCCGCCCTGGAGTACTCCGTGGTGATGGAAGAGGCCCAGATCCTGGACATAGAGCGGCTCGACGAGTCGCTCATAGGGCGAAGGAGCAAGGTGATGAGGGGAGACGGCGTCTCCAAGGCCTACAAGCTCACGGTGGGGGACGACTCAGAGGTGCAGGTGATGTAGCTTGGCCGGATCGGTCTCGGTGGTGGTCCCCCTCTACAACGAGGAGGGGAACGTGGAGGAGCTCCATCGAAGGCTGAAGGAGGTCATGGAGGGGCTGGGCAGGCCTTACGAGATAATCTACGTGGACGACGGGAGCTCCGACGAGACCCCGAACCTGATCGAGAGGATAGCGGAGGAGGACGGCCGCGCGAAGGCCGTCCTCCTCCGGAGGAACTACGGCCAGACGGCGGCCCTGCAGGCCGGGATAGACGCCTCGAGGGGCGAGATCGTGGTCACCATGGACGGGGACCTCCAGAACGACCCCGAGGACATCCCCTCCCTCCTCTCCAAGCTGGAGGAGGGATACGACGTGGTGAGCGGGCTCAGGGTCCACCGCCAGGACCCGGCCTCCCGCACCATCCCCTCGAGGATAGCCAACGCCCTCATAGCCAGGGTAACGGGGGTGAGGATCTCCGACTACGGGTGCGGCCTAAAGGCGTACAGGGCGGAAGTCCTGAGGGAGACGAGGCTCTACGGGGAGCTGCACCGCTTCGTCCCGGCCCTGGCCCACATGGTGGGGGCGAAGGTGACGGAGATACCGGTAAGGCACCACCCGCGCACCAGGGGCAGGTCCAAGTACGGGCTCTCCAGGACCCCCAAGGTATTGCTGGACCTGCTGCTGGTTAAGTTCCTCCTCTCCTACAGGACCAGGCCCCTCCACCTCTTCGGGGGGCTGGGTCTGCTCCTGGGT
>Ga0105160_1000882_pt1 | contig 12948 bp, 16 predicted proteins | sample GXS110809BmetaG_FD_89591 | JGI IMG/M metagenome (GOLD analysis project Ga0105160, IMG submission 89591) | Hot spring microbial communities from Gongxiaoshe hot spring, China to study Microbial Dark Matter (Phase II) - GXS 110809B | ecosystem: Environmental > Aquatic > Thermal springs > Hot... | reverse complement strand
GTGACTATGCCCTTAAAGCAGAGTGTGGAGCCTAGGCAGGGCAGATTTTCACCATATGAGACTGTTGTTGTTTTCACGCTAGTTATAATGACAGTTTTATAGGCCGTGGGAGGAGTAAAGGTCTCTACAAGGGTTAGAGTTGATACCTTAGTGACAGTCGTTGTGACCACACTTGCCGCTGCTTGTCGCGTAGATGCACTAGCGGCTAGGCCGAGAATAAAGCCGATAAACAGAACCAGCAGAATCAGGAAAACCCTCCTAACCGCCATCAAAGAATAAACTGACCGGTGGGTGATATATTTTCGAGCCCCACCATAGACTGGGGTGTATCGGTTACTAGCCTATTCCTCAGAAATAAGGTGAAGGATGGGTGGTGGCCTACGCCTTAATCTTCTCAGGCTTCAGCAGCTCCAACGCCTCGTTGGGTGTTAATCCTTCATGGACTATTCCTCTGAGCGCCTTGATCATGCCGATGGGGTTGGGGTTCTGGAAGACGTTACGGCCGAAGTCTATGCCTGCCGCGCCTTCTGAGACCGCATTATAAGCGAGCTGCAGTACGTCAAGATCGGTCTCAAGCTTCGGGCCCCCCGCAATCACGAGAGGCACAGGTACAGAGTCGACGACTCTATGGAAGTCCTCAGTATAGTATGTCTTGATGAAGTGTGCGCCGAGCTCCGCCGCGACCCTGCATGCAAGCCCAATATACTTAGCCGTCCGCTTCTCAAGCTCCCGACCCACAGCCGTGACCGCGAGGATAGGAATGCCATACCTCTCGCCCGCATCCACCAGCCTAGCAAGCGCCTTGAGCGTCTGATGCTCAAACTCTGTCCCCACATATATCGAGAAGGCGAGGGCTGAGACGTTTAGCCTAATGGCGTCGTCAACGGCTGTCACGATCTCCTCGTTACCCAGCACAGGGCCGTCGATCGTGTTTCCGCCCGAGACCCTCAAGACCACAGGCACGTCAGTCTCAGGGTCTATGGAGGTTCTGAGTATGCCTCTGGTAAGCATCACCGCGTCGACGTAGGGGAGGAGGGGATTGATAGTCCGCCTAGGGTTCTCGAGGCCTCGAATCGGCCCCAAAAAGTATCCATGGTCTACCGCGAGCATAACAGTCCTCCCATCCTTAGGCTTGATTATCCTCGAGAGCCTGTTACTTAACCCCCAAGACGAGTTCTGACCCGGCGGGGACATCGGTGAAGAAATAGCGTCGGCGATATATGTCTTAATGCTTTGTTTATATTTCGGTCCAGCTTGAAATGGTTGCTAAAGGGTTATAAGGGGCGCCCCCATCTTTAACTGAATTGGCTGAGGAAAAGCGTCTAAACAAGAAGGGATATCTTACACAGACGGGGGAGGGTGAGCTTCTCCTAGTCAACGAGAAGGGTGTTGCTTATCTTGTGAACGAGTCGATTGTGGCTATCTGGGATAGGTTTGAGGAGAAGACGATAGAGGAGGTTATACAGGAGGTAGCAGATATCTCGGAGCTAGACCCGCAAGAGCTTCGAGAGCCCATAAGGGAGTTAGTTGATGCGTTAGTTAAGGCTGAGCTGCTAGCTTAGGTGGAGTAAGAAGAGCGGCACTTAAGCATCAAAGTTTATTTTAGTGGCCTTGTGGATGAGTGGGGTTAGCGTAGCTTGTTTATCAGCTTCATCATTTCCTCGTAGTGGTGTCTGATTACGGCTGCTCCTTTCTCCCCCATCATCTTTTCAGCATTCGCCTTACACGCCTCTATCGCTATTAGGAGACCCTCCTTAGTAGGCTTCTCTATGCTCACACCACACTGTTTAAACACGCCTTCGAGGAACTGCCGCACCTGCTGCTTCAACACCTCATCCTGGTATGGCTGGCCGAGAATATCCATGAACTCCCTATTTGCGCTCTCGAAACACTTCAAAAGCTCATCCCTAACCAGCTCCGGAGTCACCCTCTCAGCCGGTACCTCAGGGGCTTTATACCGCTGCATGCTTAGAGGTGACTAACCTTACTATATATGTATTATTATTCAATACAAATTTTGCGGTAATGAGAGCTGCTAGAACAAACCTATCCGCACTTATTGTTAAAATCTCAAAAGAATACCGTTTTTTAGGTTGTAAAAGTATCGAATATTTTGGTTGCTCCCTAAAAGATTTAAATAAACCCAACCCTCCCTCTAACCGAATATGTCGGCTAAAAGCGTCGGTGCTGTTTGGATAGCCGTCGCGTTGGTAGTGGGTCTAGTTGTTGGGGCTGGAGGGTTTTATGCGTTCTCGTCCCTTGTGGCGCCACCGGTTAAGCCCTCCCTTCTCGAGACGATTAAGAGCCGGGGTGTGTTAATTGTGGGTACTAGTGCTGACTGGCCACCTTTCGAGTATATCGACTCGAAGGGGAACTTTGCAGGGATCGACATGGTTATCGCTGACAGGCTCGCGCGAGAGATCGGGGTCAAGCTCGAGGTTCGTGACATGAAGTTCGGTGCTTTGATTCAGGCCCTGAAGGCGGGGCAGATCGACCTAATCTTGGCTGACCTACACCACACTGCTGAGCGTGAGAAGGAGATTGATTTCTCAAAGGGATACTATGTCGCTTATGACGCCGCTGTGGTAGTGCTTAAGAGCAAGGCATCGCAGATAACCTCCGAGTCCTCTCTTGTTGGTAAGAACATAGGTGTCCAGCAGGGAACGATACAGGAGGAGTGGGCTAAGGAGAAGCTGGGAGACAAGGCAAACATAGTCTCCTACGACCGTGTCTATCCCGAGATGGTTATGACTCTCAAGAGAGGCGACCTTGACGCAATAGTTGTTGGTGATATAATTGCGACTGTGCTTGCGACCCGCGACCCAGAGCTCACAGTAGTCTTGAGGATTGGCAGCCTCAGCGGCGCAGCGATTGGAATACCGCAGGGTGAAGAGGAGCTGAAATACATCGTTAACAAAGTGATTGAAGACCTTGTGTCTTCGGGAGAGATGGATAAGATCTTTCGGGATGAAATTAATAAGTGGCTGGAGCAGTAAGGCAGTATAGGAATTGGACATTAACCGTTTTTTGTTTGAGATTCTGCCTTACTTGGCAGAGGGTATACCAGTCACGATGGAGCTGACTCTGCTGTCCTTCGCCCTCGGCCTGGCCTTGGGGGCCATCCTAGCAGCCGCGAGGGTCTTCGGCTCGAAGCCCTTATCAGTCGTCGCCCGTTCATATATCGAGTTCTTCCGAGGAACTCCACTACTTGTCCAAATCTTCTTCATCTACTTTAGTCTCCCAGCGATCGGCATTAAGCTGGACGCCTTCGCCGCATCGATAATAGCTATCGGGCTTAACAGCGCCTCCTATCAGGCTGAGATTCTCAGGTCGGCTATTAAGAGCATACCTGAGGAGCAGTATCTCTCTGCTGAGTCGCTTGGAATGACGACAGTCCAGACTTATCGCTTCATAATCTTTCCACAGGCTATCAGGGTGGCCACTCCAGCGTTGGTCAATGAGTTTGTAGCCCTCATCAAGTATACTTCGCTCGCGTCGATTATCGGTGTTGCAGAGTTGTTTAGGAGGACGGAGTATATGGTCTCCTACACCTTTATGCCTGAGATCTATCTTTTGTCGGCGGTGATATATCTGGCCATCTGCCTACCGACTTCTCAGTTCTCTAAGATGCTGGAGAGCAGGTATGCTATTCCTGGATATAGGAGGGCGTTGGTTTGAGCGGGGAGTTGCTCAGGATCAGTGGGTTGAGGGCCGGCTATGGTAGGATTGAGGTTTTGAGGGGTATTGACCTGCGCGTTGAGAGGGGTGAGAAGATAGTTATCTTGGGCCCCAGCGGCTCTGGTAAGAGTACACTTCTGAAATGTATTCCATACTTGGTCAGGCCCTGGAGCGGTGAGATACATATAGACGGCCTTCAAGTTAGCCCCGAGCCTAATACGCTCAGGAGAATTAGGGCAAGCACAGGCTTCGTCTTCCAGCAGTACAATCTATTCCCTCACATGACCATCCTCAGGAACGTTGCTCTCCCCCTCGAGCTCAACAAGGAGATGCCTAGGCGCGAGGCTGAGAAGTCTGCCCTTTCTGTCCTTAACATGCTAGGTCTCGGAGAACTGGCTGGGAAGTATCCTCTCGAACTCTCGGGTGGCCAGCAGCAGAGGGCCGCTATAGCTAGGGCCTTGGCTGTTGACCCGAAACTCCTCCTTCTAGACGAGCCCACCTCCGCCCTAGACCCCGAGTTGAGATATGAGGTGGTTGAAACCCTCTATCAGGTCGCGAAGCAGGGCAGGTCCATGCTCATCGTCACGCATGAGCTGGACTTCGCCGAGGCCGCAGCAGACCGGGTGGTCTTCATGGATGAGGGTTTGATTGTCGAGGAGGGAGATGCACGCGAGGTCCTTGGGCATCCGAGGAAGGAGAGGACGGAGAGGTTCCTGCGGCGGCTTAGAAGCCGGTTAAACAGCTTCCCACCCAGTAACTGAGAGCGTGTCTGAGAACCATATAAGTCATACCCTAGCCATGGATAGCGTCTAGGGTCAAGGCTGGATGACAAGCCAGATTGTCTGCCTGGTTGAGGATTTAGGTCTCTCTGACAGGAGGAGCATTATTGTCTGGGAGGCTTTAACAGAGCTGGTCTGCGAGCTCTTACCGGAGAAGAGCGTCGTCCTTAGGCTCTGGAGTGCGAGACATGTGGCGTCGAGGGAAGAGGTCTCGGCCTGGGTTGAGGCTTGTTTTCGCGTTAGGGACTATAGGCCGCAGCCGCCCGTCGACCTATCCCAATTCCACACACTCATCGGATATGACTTGGATAAGGCTGCGAAGGCCCTGAAGATGAGGCAGAGGGATGTGGCTAAGCTGTTTAGAAAGATGGAGAAGGCCCTCATGCTTACAGCCTGTAACGAGGTGGCAGCCGCAGTCAGACACAGCATAGAAAACCAGCACGAGATAATGCTGAAGAGATAGGCACGATGCTAGCCTGCCTCGACGTAGTAGTACTCGCCTATCTCCTTCTGGATGCGGTCTAGCCTCGATTCTGGCTTGTTGACGCGGGGCCTGTTGCTTTTTCTGTCGCGTCTGAATGTGACACTCAGCTCCGAGAGGAATTTGTTGAATCCCTCCCGCATATTCATGGGCGGAAGTGCATGCCCCTCAATCCCGGGCTGGCCTGTAAAGACCATGAGCCTCGTAGCGGCAAAGTCAACAAGCATAAGGTCATGCTCCACTAGGAATACGTAGGCTCCTTTCTCCCTCGCAAGCCTCTTTAAGAGGCGTGCAACGACGTATCTCTCCTCCACGTCTAGGAAGGCGCTTGGCTCATCCAGCAGATATATCTCAGCCTCGCGGGACAGTGCTTCTGCAACAGCTACCCGCTGGAGCTCACCGCCGCTCAGCTCCATCATGTTTCTGTCTAGGAGCCTGTCGAGGCCCAGGGGCTTAAGTATCTCCGACTTGTAGAGCTCGGTGTCAAATTCTTTTCCAGCCACCCCTCTAAGGACATCGATAACTAGCTCGTCTCTAGGCTCCGGGTGCTGGGGCTTGTAGCTGAGCGATCGGTATTCAATCCTGCCGCCCTCATCGTTTGACTCGAGGCCTGCTAGGAGCTTGATGAAGGTGGATTTGCCTATGCCATTAGGCCCCACTATTCCTATGACCTCTCCCATCCTAGCATGCCCCTCCTCAACCACAAGCCTGAAGGACCCGTAGGTCTTCGTCATCCTATACCAGTAGATTGAGGGGCCACCCCCGGAGTCTGGGGCCGGCGGACTGTGGGCCGAGAAGGCAATCTCATACTTCCTGAACCTGACGTTCTCTAGAGGTGCGTAACCCTCGAGATAGGTGTTAATTCCCTCGCTGAGGCTGTAGGGGCCTGAGACAATCCCATAGACCCCAGGCTCGCCGTAGAAGATGAATATAGTGTCTGAGACATAGTCGAGGAATGAGAGGTCGTGGTCAGCTACAAAGACCCTGGCGCCCTCCCCTACTAAGCCTCGAATGGTGGCTGCCGCCCTCACCCTCTGTCTTATGTCCAGATAGCTGGATGGCTCGTCAAAGATGTAGCAGTCGCCCCCTCTCAATATGGCTGCTGCAATTGCTAAGCGCTGTAACTCTCCTCCGCTGAGGGCTGAGACCTCCCTGTCAAGTAGGTGTTTAAGCTCAAGCCTCTCGACGACATCCTCGATCGGCTTGGAGCCCGCAACCTTTGCGAGCAGCTCTCCAACCTTCCCCCTCACTGCCTTGGGAATCAGCGTTATGTTCTGAGGCTTGTAGGAGATGCGGAGCTGTGCTGCGGACATTCTCTTGAAGTAGTCCTGAATCAATGTTCCCCGGAATCTTTTGGCAGCCTCCTCCCAGCCGTCGCCGTCTTCGAGTTTACCTAGGTTAGGCTTAAGCTGGCCGGCTAGGATTGATAGGGCTGTGGACTTTCCTATGCCGTTACGCCCCAAGAGGCCTGTCACTGTCCCCGGCTCAACGTATGGAAGCCTGTAGAGCCTGAAAGAGTTCACGCCATACTGGTGTATCAGGTCACCTCCGAGCTCAGTGGGCAGGTTGACTATTGTTATCGCCTCGAAGGGGCACTTCGCTACACATATCCCACAGCCGATACAGAGCTCCTCATTGATTACTGGGAACCCGTTCTCTCCCATCTTGATTGCCTCTATCTTATTCCTGACTGGGGGGCAGAAGGTTATGCATGGGGTCCCACATTTTGTTGGCTGGCAGTGGTCTAGGTCTATGACTGCCACTCGGATCAAGACTCTAGCCACCCCACTCACAAAGCTCTATGCTCCTGTCCATGGAGAGAGGGCCTCCCTTGCCTGCCACGACTAGTACACAGGCCTCAATATCTACCCTACAATACAACCCGCCGGCCAACTCTGCACAGCCTGAATCCCGTCATCTCTTAAATACGGCCCCTAATCCGTGTGTGTTGGAATCGATGGTCCTTACAGCGAAGATCTTCGAGATAAGGGAGGATGCGTCATTGGCCACGATTGCAGCTAAGCTAGGCGAGTTTAGGGAGAGGCAGATAGTTAAGGAGGAGGATAGAGAAGTTGAGCTTTTAACCGATGTAAGGGATATCCAAGCTGGGCCAAACCATATCTCCGGGATATTCAGTAGGGACAAGCTTATCAGGATTAAGCAGAGAGGGAAGGAGGTGCCAATCATTAAGACTATCGAGGCCTACATAGAGTTCCGTAACCGTGGTGATAAGATACTGCTCACAGTAGCTCAGGAGAAGCATTTTGCAAACTCAGCGGCCACAACATTATCAAACGCCCTCTTCCTAAACTACAAGAGCATCGTCGAAGCCTACATACCCCCAGAGAACATACAGCAGATACACGAGTCCAACCCCGAGGGGACAAAGCTAATCTGGTTCGACCAAATCGACATACCGGGCGTGGATAAACTCGCGCTCGCAGGCCCCTCACTCATGGACACTTCGCTCTACCAAGAATACCTCAGCCACGGAAAGATATGGTACATAGTCTACACCACTCGAAGCGGTGGGAAAATCATTGGCCTAACGAGGAACGCGGTAGTAACAGCGTTTACAAAGATGCCTGAGTCCGAGTTTATAGACTACATAACCAGCAACGTCTTCCCCCTCATCAGGTGAGTGGATTGGCTAGTCCCTATGCTTCTTCAGCATTATGGACATCTTTCTTAAATTCCTTAAGTTTATACATGAGTTTTTATTTAGGTTTATCATCCTGCAATAGCGCGGGAATGGGAAGGGCTGGGATGGTGTAAAGGTGATGGAGGTAGAGCTGCTCTATGACATGCCGAGGCTTGAGGAGAAGCTGTTAATAGAGAGCCTCAGGCAGAGAAATCTTGAGGTCCAGCTCACAAACGTAAACACCACACCGCTCCTGATAGGCGAGGCCGCCACCGAGGTTGCCCTCGTCAGGGTTGTCTCGATGCAGAAGGCCATCTATTCTGCCGCCAGCAGAGAAGCAGCAGGGACAACAGCCATCAACAGCTCCACAACACTCATGTTCTGCGGCGACAAGATCCTAACTCTGAGCAGGCTGAAGGCTGAGGGCCTCAAGGTCCCGCGAAGCATGGTTGTCATGGGGGCAGAATCTGCCGACGCCGCGTATAACCAGTTCACCAAGCCCTTCGTCGATAAGCCACCCATCGGGAGCTGGGGCAGGCTTGTAACACTTGTCAGGGATAAAGCTACTTGGAGAAGTGTATTAGAGCATAGGCAGATGATGCAGAGCCAGCAGCTCAGAACCCACGTGGTTCAGGAGTATATTGAGAGCGGTGGGAGAGACATAAGGGCCATAGTGATTGGGGGTGAGGTGATTGGCGCCGTTGTCAGGAAGAGCGTGGGGGATGAGTGGCGGACGAACATCGCGCTGGGAGGTAAGACGGAGCCAATCAAGGTTAACGGCGAGATCGCTGAGCTCAGCCTCAGGGCCGCCAAGATCGTGGGGGGTGAGTTCATATCCATCGACATACTTGAGGACAAGAGGAACGGGCAGCTTTATCTAAACGAGGTGAATGGTGTTCCTGAGTTTAAGGGCTTCATGGAGGCAACTGGGATAAACGTTGCGGACGAGCTGGTGAAACACATAGTCTCCGTGGTGAGGCGATGACGTTTAGAGTGGCGATTATAGGCGCTAGCGGCTATACCGGAGGCGAGGCCCTCAGACTTCTAGCCATGCATCCAAGAGTAGAGGTTACAGCAGCAACCTCCCGCGAATATGCTGGAAAACCAGTCGCGACTGTACACATGAACCTCCGCTCAGTGCTGGGCTCGATTAAATTCTCGGAATTAAACCTCGAGAAGATAGTCTCAGAGGCTGATGTGGTTTTTCTAAGCGTACCCTCAGGCGTCTCCCACACGGTGGTTAGGAGGCTTGTGGAGGCGGGGCTGAAGGTTTTGGACCTGAGCCCTGACTTCAGGCTCAAGAATCCCAGGCTCTACGAGGAGTGGTATGGGTTCAGACACGGCGAGCCCGAGCTTTTGGCTGAGAGTGTCTATGGACTGCCGGAGATTCATAGAGATGAGATAAGGAATGCGAGGGTTGTTGCTTGTCCAGGCTGCAATTCTACCGCTGCAATACTCTCTCTGGCCCCAGCAGTTAGAGAGGGCCTCATAGAATTGGAGCATATTGCCGTGGATGTTAAGGTGGGGAGTAGTGAGGCGGGTAGGCAGCCTAGCCATGGGACCCATCACCCCGAGAGGGCCAACGTAATCAGGCCATACGAGGCGGAGGGACACAGGCACGTAGCAGAGGTCGAGCAGGAGCTCTCACTCCTATGTGGGAGGGAGCTAAAGATAGCCATGGTGCCTCACGCTGTAGGAAACGTTAGAGGCGCGCTTGCAACATCACACGTCTGGCTAGCCGGCTCGATTGACGAGACAGCGGTCTGGAGGGCCTACGCAAAGCACTATGGGAAAGAGCCCTTCATCCGTGTTGTCCGGTCTGGGCCGGTCAAGTATCCTGACCCAAAATACGTGGTTGGTAGCAACTACTGCGACGTGGGCTTCGCTGTCGAGCCCTCGAGGGGGAGGGCGGCCCTCTTCGCCGCGATAGACAACTTGATAAAGGGTGCTGCTGGACAGGCTGTCCAGTGCATGAATATTATGCTGGGGCTTGATGAGAGGGAGGGGCTGAACTTCCTCCCCATCAGCCCTGTCTGATGCCGCGTGGTGGTGTCGTGTATGGTGATTGTTGTTAAGGCTGGTGGAAGGGCCCTGCAAAGCAACATGGAGAACATCGCGAGGAATCTGGCTAGGATGAGCGGTGAGGGGATAGTCTTTGTCCACGGTGGTGGAGACGTCGTCACCGAGTACTCTAAGAAGCTTGGAGTGACGCCAATAATCGTCACCTCGCCATCCGGAATCAGGAGCAGATACACGGATGAGAAGGAGCTAGAGGTCTATGTGATGACCATGGCTGGGAAGCTCAATAAGGAGATCGTCTCGGCAATCCAGCGTTATGGAGGCAAGGCGGTTGGGCTTTCAGGGGTCGACGGAGGGCTCTTGATAGCTGAGAGGAAGAAGAAGATAATAATTGTGGGTGAACATGGGAGGAAGAGAATAATCCCCGGAGGCTATACAGGAAGCATCAGGGCAGTGAACGCATCCCTAATCAACCAGCTGCTGCAGGCAGGCTACCTCCCGGTGATAGCTCCTCTCGCGCTAGGGGCAGAGGGGGAGATTCTGAACGTTGACGGAGACCAGGCGGCCTCGTGGATTGCACGGGGCATCGCGGCGGAGCTGCTCGTCTTTCTAAGCGATGTTGATGGTGTCATAGTTGACGGGCGGGTTGCTGAGAGGCTCACAGCAAGTGAGGCGTCAGAGCTGGCTAAGAAGATTGGCCCAGGAATGAATAGGAAGGTTGCCCTGGCCTCCGAGACTGTGTTAGGAGGAGTGAAGAGGGTGCTGATAACCAGCGGCCTCGGTGAGGACCCCCTCTCACGAATATCAACACTTCAAGGGACGGTGATAGGTGAGTGATGCCGAGTAACCTTCAAAGAATACCGAATCCGCCCCCTAGGTTACGGATTACAGCAGTTAAGATACGTTTATCAATAGGTTCTAGGTTGTTTTGGGTACGGAATAGGTGAGTCGATTGCCGGAGCTCAAATGCCCCGTATGTCTGGGGAGCGTCAAAATCCCCGACGACGCCCTCGACGGCGAGCTATTCGAACATGAGGAGTGCGGAGCCCAGCTCGAGCTAGTCACGAGCAACGGGTCTAGGGTGTTGAGGCTGGCCGAGGAAGTGGGCGAGGACTGGGGAGAGTAGTGTAGTGATAATTGGCCTAGTCTATGACCTGCTGCGGCACGAGGAGCGGATGCTGATAGAAGCCATCAGGAGCCGAGGCCACGGCCTAAAACTAGTCTTCGTTCCTGAAAAGATCGATTTCCTAGACAATAGTGGTGCGGGTGAGAATGTCGATTTTGCGTTTCAGAGGTGTGTGAGCTTCTACAGAGCCCTCGCTACAACAGCTATTCTAGAGTCGAGGGGCACGCCTGTGGTCAACAAGTACGAGACCATCAGGGATAGTGGGGATAAGCTTGTCACTACGGCCAAAATTGTGAGCCGGGGGCTGAAGGCCCCTCGGACAGCAATAGCATATAGCAGGGAGGGTGCGCTTATTGCTGCGCGAGAGCTCGGCTACCCAGTTGTGGTTAAGCCCATCCAGGGGAGCTGGGGGAGGATGATAGCACGCGCCGAGAGCGAAGAAGACCTCCTCGACATCATGGACTTCAGAGAATCAATGGCCTCTCCCCACTTCAAGATACACTACATCCAGCAGTACATTGATAAGCCTGGACGAGACATTAGGGCGTTTTACGTATGGGGTGAGGTTCCAACGGCCATCTATAGGATTAGCAATCGCTGGAAGACGAACACGGCCCTTGGCGGTAAGGCTGCGCCAGCCAGGCTTACTGAGGAGCAGGTGGACCTGGTTATTCGGGCTGGTGAAGTTATGGGTGGCGGCGTCCTTGGCATAGACCTTCTCGAGACTCGAGATGGTGAGACCTTCGTGGGCGAGGTCAACGCTGTGGTGGAGTTTCGGAACACGGTGCAGGTTACTGGCTACGACCTGGCTGGGAAGATAGTCGAGGAGACGGTCCGCGTATTGAGGGGCTAGGGTCTCCATGCCATCCCTCCTGAAATTCGCGGCGCCCAGAGGGCTGAAAGTCTCCCGTGCTGAGGGACAATACGTCTGGGATTCATCCGGCAGAAGATACCTGGACTTCCACACAGGACACGGGGCTGGATTCCTAGGCCACAGAAACAAGTACGTAATAACCAGGCTTAGGAGCCAGATGGAGACTGTCAACTGCCTCTCCCCAATCTTCGACTCCGATATACTTGAGGAGGCATTGAAGAGCTTGGGGAGAATACTGCCAAGCCACCTGGGTCACGTCTTCTTCATGAACAGTGGTAGCGAGGCTGTTGAGCTTGCTTTGAAGATTGCTAGAAAGAGGAGTGGGAGGAAGGTCTATGCCTCCTTCACGGGAGGTTTTCACGGAAGGACTATGGCAGCCCTCAGTGTCACACACAACCAGAGATACAGGCAGGGTTTCGAACCCTTCCCAGGCAACACGCTCTTCCTCCCCTTCAACAGCGTTGAGGCCCTCAAGTCGATAGACGAGACGGTGGCCGCCGTGATAGTTGAGCCTGTTCAGGGTGAAGGTGGGGTCCATATAGCCTCCCGCGAGTTCATGAGAGCGTTGGAAGAGAGGTGTAGGGAGGTTGGAGCCTACTTGATTGTGGATGAGGTTCAGGCGGGGTTCGGTCGGACTGGCCTTGTCTGGAGCCACCTTGAGCATGGCGTTAGACCTGATATACTTGTGGCCGGTAAGTCGATTGGTGGCGGCTTTCCTGTTAGCTTCGCCGCTTTTTCTGACGAGATAGCCTCGAGGGTGGAGGAGGGTGAGCATGGCTCGACCCACGGTGGGAACCCGCTGGCCCTGGCCGCTGTTGTTGGTGGTGTTGAGGCACTTGAGCGTGAGAGCGTTCCCGAGACCGCTGCGCGTATAGGTGAGGTTCTTGCCTCCCAGTTGAGAGAGGTCGCGGCTGAGGCTGGCGGCGTCGTGAGGGAGGTTAGAGGTAAAGGGCTGATGATTGGGGTTGAGCTGAAGTTGAGAGTTGCGCCAATAATCACGCGGCTTCAGGAGAGTGGGCTCCTAGCGCTTAGGTCCGGCCTGATAGTCCTCCGGATCCTCCCACCATACCTGATTACTGAGGGTGATGTAGAGTTCTTCATCTCGGTCTTGAGGACGGTCCTACATCAGTCTATAGAGGGTGGTGTGAGATGAGGGTGGAGGAGGTTCTGCTGGAGCTTCTCAGCCAGTATACTCCCACCGGTATGGAGGATAGGCTTGCCGAGACGATGAGGGGCCTAGCGCGGAGGCTGGGCTACGACTCGATAGAGATTGACGGTGCTGGGAACTATCTCTTAAGGAGGGGCAGGGGTGCTAGGACCCTGCTATTGGCTGGGCATGTCGACACCGTG
>Ga0105160_1000881_pt1 | contig 12957 bp, 9 predicted proteins | sample GXS110809BmetaG_FD_89591 | JGI IMG/M metagenome (GOLD analysis project Ga0105160, IMG submission 89591) | Hot spring microbial communities from Gongxiaoshe hot spring, China to study Microbial Dark Matter (Phase II) - GXS 110809B | ecosystem: Environmental > Aquatic > Thermal springs > Hot... | reverse complement strand
GCGTGCTCACGCGCCCCATGCACACACAAAACAACCAACTCGTGGGCTACTTGCAAGTCGCCACCTCGCTGGAGAGCGTGCACCTTGCCCAGCAAGTGCTGCTGCTCACGCTCACAGTTTCGGGGGTGCTTGCGCTGGCGTTCTCCAGCGCGATCGGCGTGCTGATCGCGCGGCGCGCGCTGCGCCCTGTGGATCAGATCACCCAAACGGCAATGGCGATCTACCGCGCCGAAAACCTCGACCAGCGCGTGCCCGAGCCTAAAACCAACGACGAGGTGGCGCGGCTTTCGCGCGCGTTCAACGCAATGCTCGAGCGCCTCTCGCAACTCTTCCAGGCGCAGCAGCGGCTGATCGCCGATGTCTCGCACGAGCTGCGCACGCCCCTCACGGTGATCCGCGGCAATGTGGACCTGCTGCGCGCCATGGGCTGCACCGATGAAGAATCGCTCAGCGCCATCACGCGCGAAGCCGACCGCATGAACCGCATGGTGCGCGATCTGCTGCTGCTCTCGCAAGCGGATGCAGGGGTGCTCTCCATGAACTTCGGCGTTGTGGATGCCGAGCGGCTCATCGCCGACGTGGAGCGCAGCGCGCAAATGCTCGCCGAAGGCAAGCTCACCATCATCGCGCGCGCTGAGCCAAACCTGAAGCTCTACGGCGACTACGACCGCCTCAAGCAAGTGCTGCTCAACCTCGTGGACAACGCCATCAAGCACACGCCCGAAGGCGGCGAGGTGCGCATTGAGGCGACAGCACACTACAACGGCTTCGCGCGCCTCACTGTGAGCGACACGGGGATCGGCATCCCAGAGAAAGACCTGCCGCACATCTTCGAGCGCTTCTACCGCGTGGATAAATCGCGCTCACGCGAACGCGGCGGCTCGGGGCTTGGGCTTTCGATCGCGAACACCATCGTGCAGGCGCACCATGGGCACATCGTCGTGAGCAGCAAGGTCGGCGTGGGCACCACGTTCGACGTGTACCTGCCGATGCAGCCGCCCAGCAATGGCGCTGCCTCAAACGCGCTGTAGCGCATCACGCATGCGCTCGAGCGCTTCCATCAACTGCGCGCGTGGGCAGCCGAAGTTCAAGCGAACCCAACCCTCGCCGCCAGGTCCGAAACTTGCGCCATCGTTCAGCGCCACACGCGCTTTCTCGAGGAAAAAGCGTTGCGGATTTCGATCGCCGAGCACCGCGCGGAAGTCGAGCCATGCGAGATACGTCGCCTCAGTGGGACAAACGCGCACGCCCCGCATCTCCGCCTGCACAAATTGCATGAGCGCATCGCGGTTTGCGGTGAGGTATGCGCGCGCCGCGTCTAACCAATCATCGCAGCGCGTGTAGGCCGCCTCCGCGGCAACCAGTCCTAGCGCGTTGAGATGCGGCAGCGTGCCGTGTGCGGCTTGCTCCAGCCTATGGCGCAACGCTGGATTAGTCACCACCGCGAAGCTGAAGCCCAAGCCCGGGATGTTGAACGTCTTGCTCGGCGCCATCAACGTGATGGTGCGCGCGGCAACGCGCTCGTCGAGCATGGCAATCGGCAGGTGCTGCGTCGCCCCAAGCGTCAGGTCGCCCCATATCTCATCCGAGCAAATGAGCAGATCGTGTTGCTCGCAGATCGCCGCAAGGCGCGTCAGCTCCTCGCGCGTCCACTCTCGACCAACGGGGTTGTGTGGGTGACAAAAAAGCAAGACGCGCGCTCGTGGCGTAAGCGCGCGCTCGAACGCATCGAAGTCTATCGTGTAGCGCGGACACTGCTCGCGCTCGCTTAGCGGCACGGTGATGCGTTGCAATCCTTGCTGGCGCGGGGCATCCAAGAAAGGCGGATACACTGGCGTGAACATCACAGCCGCATCGCCCACAGCGGCAAACGCGCGCAGCACCAGGTTGAAGCCGCTCACCACGCCCGGCAGAAACACGATAGCTTGCGCGTCAACCGACCAGTTAAACCGCCGCTGAAGCCATGCAGCGATGATCTCAGCGTGTCTGTGCGTGGGAAAGTCGTAGCCGAAAACGCCGTGCGCGATGCGCGCCTGCAACGCTTCGCGGATGGGCGGCGCTGCGTAGAAGTCCATGTCCGCCACCCACATCGGGATCACATCAGACGGGTAAGTCGTCCACTTGAAGCTCAGCGTGTTCCGACGTTCTGGCGCGTGGTCGAAGTCAAACATGGCGCGTTGACCCCGAGCACGCGATTCTACTGCTGCCTGGCAATCGGTTGATACGTTTGAATCAACGCGCGCAGCGCCTTAACAACATCCTCTGTTCTCGCGTTAAGCCCCCACATCATGCGCCAGTAACCTTGTGGGTCAAGCACGTAAGTGCTGGCGCTGTGGTCCACAATGTAGAAGCCATCTGCCTTCGGCGGACCAGCGCGGAAGCGCGCGCCGTACTCCAACGCAATTTGCCGCACCACCTCTTCAGCACCCGTCAACCCTATGAACGTGGGGTCGAAGCTGCGTACATAGGTGCGCAATCGCTCGGGTGTGTCGCGCGTGCCGTCCACGCTGACGAAGACGAACTGGACGTGCTTTGCTTCTTCGCCCAGGGCTTGCTTCACGCGCCGCATCTCGTAGAGCGAGAGCGGGCACACATCGGGGCAATGCGTATAGCCGAAGAACATCACCACGAACTTGCCGCGCAGGTCGCTCAGCCGAAACGGCGTGCCTGCGTCGCTCGTGAGCGTGAAGTCAGGCATGAGGCGCGGCGGCTCGACGTAGGCGATGTTGTCGGTCGCTGAGACGCGCGCTTCGCGGTTTGTTTGGCCGTAGAGGTAACCAACGATGGCAATTGCAGCGACGCTCACGAACATCACTAGGCTGTATGCGCGGCGCTCCTTTGAACCACCAATCCACATGAGCGCCAGCGCGATCAAAACGCTGAGTGCGCCGAAGATGAACATGAGCGCCGGACCCATGCCTTCAGCTAGCGGCGCGCCGCAAATGAACGCCCATAGCGCCTCAGGTGCTTCGGCGAGCAGTCGAAGGTCTTGCAAGTACACCGCGCCGAAGAAGACCATGACGGCGCCAAACCCGATCAGCGTTGAAGCAAGCAAGAGACGCCCGAAGCTTCCTTTGCCCTTGCTTTCCTTCGCAGCAAGCGCGTTCATCGTAGGCTCGTGCATTGCTTTTCCTCACTGTGGCTAAGCCACAAAGTAAGGGGCGGGTTTGAAACACCCGCCCCCGTTTCCTTGCATCACAACCTCACGGCATGGGCGCGTTGCTCGAGGGCACGTAGCGCTGGATGTTCCAACCACTCTGGAAGTCCAGCGTCTCGGCGAAGACAGGACCGTACGCCATGAGCAGCAAAAGCGCCAGCACGCCGAGCCAAATGCCCCAACGCTCGAACCACAGCGGCGAGGTGGTGTCGCCGCTCTTCGTGGTGATCGGCACCTCGCCTTCTGGCGCAGGCTGCCGCGAGAGGAAGAGCGTGCCGAAGATGTTCACGTAGAGCAGGATCGAGCTGATCAGCAAGATCACGCCCGAGACGGCGGTGACGTCCAACCAGAAGCGCATCGGTTCTGTGACGTAAGGTGCAGTGCCTGTGATCGAGCGCCGCGGCGCGCCGTTCAAGCCGGCCTCACCCATCGCCAAGCCGAACAGCGTCATGCCGATAAACCATGTCGCGGCTTGCCAAACCGCCATGCGCTTGCTGAAGAGCGCGCGCCCGCGGATGGCGGGCAGCATCCAATACAACACGCTGATGTAGGTGAGCGTCACCGCGCTGCCCAGGGTTTGGTGGAAGTGCGCGGGCACCCATGAGGTATTGTGCACGGTCGCATTGAGCTGCGACGAGGCGTTGATGATGCCGCTGAAGCCGCCTGCAATGAAGTTCAACATGCCGAACAACTGCGCGGCAACCACGGGGTCGCTCCAGCGCTGCTTCCAAACCCAGTCAATCAAACCTTTTGCGCCGTTGTTGCGCCCTGCGCTCTCCAAGGCAGCGCCGACGTTGAACGCCGTCATGAAGCTCGGGATGCTCACGACGAGCGTCAGGAACGCCTGCAAGCCCTTCGACGAAGCACTGATGCCCGGGTCGCTGAACTGGTGATGCACGCCCACCGGCACCGAGAACAGCAAGAACATGATGAACGCCACGCGCGCCAACGGCTCGCTGAACAAACGTCCGCCTGCTTGCTTGGGCAGCATGGTGTACCAGCTCACATAGGCTGGCAACAGCCAGAAGTAGACCAGCGGGTGACCGAAGAACCAGAACAGCGTGCGACCGAGTTGCGGGTCAACCGTGCGCAGCAGCCCTAGCGAAGCAGGGAGCAGCATGAACAAAATCTCAATCGCAACGCCGATCGTCGCCACGTCCCACATGATGAACGTGACCAACATGATGAACACCGCCAGCGGCACGCGCTCGTTGGGGTGTTCGCGTTTCCAGTCGCGGTAGGTGAAGAACAAGATCGCCGAGGCGATCCAAGAGCCGAGCACCAGCAGCACCAAGCCAAGGTAGAACGGCGCCGGCGCGATCATCGGCGGGTAGAACGTGTAAAGCACCGCAGAGCGCTGCGGCTCAAGCAGCAACACCGCCAACATCGTCACCAGCCCCACGAACATCGAGGCATACGCCACCCAAGCCGCTTGTTGGAAGCGCAACGGGCGCTGCAGGCTGCGCTCGGTGACGAAATACATGAAGCCGATGATGAAGAACGTGGTGAAGAACAAGGCGTTCATCACCCCGTGCGCCGTCACTGCCTGGTAGTAGTAGCTGAAGACGGGGATGGTCGGGAAGTACTGCACAAACGTCGGCGAGCGGTGAAAAGTCTGGAACGGCCCCATGAAGATGCCGATCATGAGGGCGAAGAACGCCGTCAGGATGTGCGCGCCGACGAGCAGCCGCTCACGCCTCACCAACTTCAGGGTGCGCGGCGAGGCGGGCATTTCGATTTGGGTCAGACTGATCGAAGCCATGAGCACAACTCCTTACACAACAAAATGGGGGGTGTGGTCATTCCACCTGCACGGTGGCATACATCACATGATGCCCAGCACCGCAGTAGTGGTTGCAAATGATGCTGTACTTACCCGGCCGATTGAAGCGCACCGTGGTGCGCGCAATCTGCCCAGGTACTAGCTCGAGATTCGCGGTGTGCCCTTCGATCTGGAAGCCGTGCATCACGTCAATGCTGGTCACGTAGAAGGTCACTTCAGAGCCAACCGGAAAACGCAGGGTTGGCGGCGTGCCCAGCCCAGGGCCTGCCTCAAACGCCCACGACTTTGCGATGATGTATGCCTCGTAGCGATTGCCAGCGAGTTGGCGGATGCCAGGACGTGCGAACTCGGTCTGCTCCAGGTTGCGCGGATCAATGCGATCCACGGGGCTGGGCAGGCGGATGCCGAAGAACGCCACCGCCACAATGGTGGCAGCAGCAAACGCACCCAACACTGAGGTCACAGCAAGCAACCAGTAACGTTCGATGCGATTAAGCTCCATATCGTTCAGCCTCCTTCTGCGAACTTACCCACCTGCACCTCGTTCGATCACCGTGAGGAACCACAAGTACGCCCAGTACAGGGCATAACCAAGCAACATGACGAACAAGAAGAGCACAATCCCGCGGGGCTGAAACCCACTGTGCTCACCATCCCGTTCGTCAACGGGGGGCATTGGAGATTGCTCTCGCATGGAATTCACTCCTGAACTCGTCCTAGGATACTGCAAACATCTTTCTTTGCGACTGAGCCGACGCTCTCTGATGTAGGCATTCTCGTTGCACCCAACACCAGACAGACGGGCAGATGAGCACTACCCACGCGACCAGTACAAAACTGCAACAACTTACGTGCTCAACTCGCTTCTCGCTCGCTACAATCGCCTACAGACCACAGGAGGCTGCTATGGACCAATACAAGGTGCGCGACTGGATGACCACCAACCCGGTGACGATCACGCCGCAGACCTCGCTCGCAGAGGCGCACCGCATCATGAAGCAAAAGCGCGTGCGCCGCTTGCCTGTGCTGGAGAACGGCAAGCTCGTTGGCATCGTCGCGTTGAGCGACGTGCTTGAAGCAGAACCTTCCAGCGCTACGACGCTGAGCATTTACGAGATCAACTATCTGCTGGCGGAGATGAAAGTCGAGAAGATCATGAAGCGCAACGTGATCACCGTCACCCCCGACACGCCCATCCGCGAAGCGGCTAACCTGATGCTCACACACAAGATCGGCGGCTTGCCCGTGGTGGAAAACGGCAAACTCGTCGGCATCATCACCGAGTCCGACATCTTCCGCATGATCGTGCGCACAATGTAGGGCGCGACCTATACGACACCCACCTTTGACAGGCAAGCAGGCACCCGTTACACTCTGCGCCCAGAACCATGCAGGCTACATTCGCCACATACGCGATTGGGGTGATTTGCCCGATTATTGCGGGTGAACGACGCGCGCCCGAATCGCGGATGGCGAGCTGAGCCGAGCACACCAGACGCGCAGCAGAAAGCCCTCCGACGATTCGGAGGGCTTTTTTGTTGAGGCACGAGGTCAACCATGAGCACCCTTCTCTACGACACCACTTTGCGCGACGGCGCCCAAGGCGAAGGCGTCAATTTCTCGGTTGAAGACAAGCTGCGCATCGCTCAGCGCCTCGATGAGTTCGGCATGCACTACATCGAAGGCGGCTGGCCTGGGAGCAACCCCAAAGACGCGACGTTCTTCCAACGCGCGCAGGCTATTCGCTGGAAACATGCGCGCTTAGCAGCGTTCGGCAGCACGCGCAAAGCACACACGCGCGTCGAGGATGATCCTCAAATCCGCGCGCTCCTCGAGGCGAACACGCCTGTGGTCACGCTCGTGGCAAAAACGAGCACCCTGCACGTCACTCACGTGCTGGAGACCACGCTCGAGGAGAACTTGAACATGATCCGCGACAGCGTCGCTTTCTTCAAGCAGCACGGCAAGGAAGTGATGCACGACGCCGAGCATTTCTTCGACGGCTTCAAGCTAGACAAGGAGTATGCGCTCGCTACACTGCGCGCCGCGCGCGACGCCGGTGCGGATTGGCTCGTGTTGTGCGACACGAACGGCGGCACCATGCCGTGGGAGGTCGAAGAGATCGTCCGCTACACCATCCAAACGCTGCGCGCTGAGGCGCCCAACCGTCCGCTGCGCTTTGGCATCCACGCGCACAACGACGCAGGCGTGGCGGTGGCAAACAGCCTCGCCGCCGTGCGCGCAGGATGTGAGCAGGTGCAGGGCACCATCAACGGCATCGGCGAGCGCGTGGGCAACTGCGACCTCGTGACCACGCTCGCCAACCTCAAGCTCAAAATGAACGACGACTGCGTGAGCGATGAAAAGCTGCGCGGGCTTACGGAACTTTCGCGCTTTGTCTTTGAGGTCGCTAACCTCACGCCCGACATTCGCCAACCCTACGTGGGCCAAGCCGCATTCGCGCACAAAGGCGGGATCCACGTCTCCGCCATTCTCAAGGTTGAGGAAAGCTACCAACACATTGACCCCGCGCGCGTGGGCAACCAAAAGCGCGTGCTCGTGAGCGAGCTGAGCGGGCGCGGCAACATCGCCTACAAGGCAAAGGAGTTCGGCCTAGACCCCAACAGCGTCGAGGTGCGCCAAGTGTTGCAGCGCATCAAAGAGCTGGAGAACCGCGGGTTCTTCTTCGAGGGCGCAGATGCCAGCTTGGAGCTGATGCTGCGCCGCGCGCAGCCGGGCTATGCGCCGCTCTTCGAGCTGCTGGACTACATGGTCGTGGTGGAACACCGCGAAGGGCGCGGCGTCCTCGCCGAGGCAAGCGTCAAGATCCGTGTGGACGGCGAGGTGACGCACACCGTCGCCGAGGGCAACGGGCCGATCCACGCGTTGGACCTCGCCACGCGCAAAGCGCTGATCCCGCATTACCCCAAGCTCAAGCGCGTGCGCCTGGTGGACTACAAGGTGCGCATCATCGACAGCGACCAAGCCACCGGCGCTACCACGCGCGTGACGATTGACTCCACCAACGGACACCGCACTTGGACCACAGTTGGCAGCTCGGCGAACATCGTGGATGCCTCTTGGCAGGCACTCGCCGACTCCATGGAGTATGCCTTGCTGATTGCATAAACCCGGCGCGCAGCCCTGCCAACATCGCTCTAATTTTCCTTTGGCACACTCGGCGCGGCTTCGCGCGGGCAGCCGCGCGGCAGCACAACGTTCTTTGGTCACAATCTGGAGCACGCCATGATTCGCGTCGAAGGCTTAAAAAAGTCCTACGGCACGATTCAAGCGCTGCGCGGTGTGAGCTTCCACGTTGCCGCAGGCGAGATCGTCGGTTTGCTCGGACCGAACGGCGCAGGCAAATCCACCATCATCAAGATCCTCACGGGCTACCTACAACCCGATGAGGGCGTTGCTGAGGTGGATGGGCTGGACGTGGTCACACATCGCCTCGAAGTGCAAGCGCGCATTGGCTACTTGCCGGAGACCACGCCGCTCTACCCCGACATGACCGTTCAGGCGTACCTGAAGTGGATCGCCGATCTGCGCCAAATCCCGCCCGATAAGCAACGCGAATACATCTCAGAAGCGGTCTATGCCACAGACATCGCCAGCTTTCTCAACCGCCCCATCGGCAAGTTGAGCAAAGGCATGCGCCAGCGCGTGGGGATCGCGCAGGCAATCCTGCACAAGCCGCGCCTGCTGATCCTCGACGAGCCGACGATTGGGCTTGACCCGACGCAACTGGTCGAGATCCGCCAGCTCATCCGAACGCTCGCCGAGCGCAGCACAGTGCTCTTCTCCAGCCACATCTTGCCAGAGGTCGAGGCGGTATGTCACCGCGCGATCATCATCATGAACGGCGAGATCAAAGCCGACGCGCGCCTGAGCGACCTCGCGGCAACCAACAACGCGATCCTCACGCTTCAGCGCCCGGTAGCCGAGTTTGAGCGCACCGTGCGCGCTGTGCCCGGCGTGCAAAAGGTGGAGCGCATCGCCAGCGACGGCGGGCTGAGCTATCGCGTGTACGGCGCGCCCAACGCCGACCTCTGCCCAGCGCTCTATGCCGCCGCTACGCAGAACGGCTGGCCCCTGCGCGAGCTGCGCGAGGACCGCCGCACGTTGGAGAGCGTGTTCAACGAGCTTGCGATGCAAGCCGCGTAACTGGGGAGGTGTGAAGGGATGAAGACCATTCTGGCGACTGCGCGCAAGGAGTGGAACAACTACTTCAGCTCGCCGCAGGCATTGATCTTCATCGGCGTCTTCCTCGTGGCGAGCTTGTTTGTCTTCTTCTGGGTGGAGACCTTCTTCGCGCGCGGGCTGGCGGAAATGCGCCCGTTGTTCCGCTGGATGCCCGTGCTGCTCATCTTCCTGGTCGCAGCGCTCACAATGCGCCAGTGGAGCGAGGAGCAGCGCAGCGGTGCGCTGGAGATCCTGCTCACGCTCCCTGTTCCCACATGGCACTTGGTGCTGGGCAAGTTCCTCGCGGTGATGGGGCTGGTAGCGCTTGCGCTTGCGCTCACGCTGCCCCTCACGGTGAGCGTTTCGTTGCTTGGCAATTTGGATTGGGGACCCGTGATTGGCGGTTACTTGGCAGCGCTGCTGCTCGCGGCTGCCTATGCCGCGATCGGGTTGTTCGTCTCCTCGCGCACCGATAATCAGATCGTCGCGCTGATCCTCACGGCGATCATCGGCGGCGCGTTCTACCTCATCGGCAGCCCGGTGCTGACAGGGTTCGTCGGCACCTCAGCAGCCGAGTTCTTGCGCTTGCTCGGCACTGGCAGCCGCTTCGAGAGCATCGAGCGCGGCGTGATTGACTTGCGCGATTTGGTTTACTATGCGGCGCTCGCCGGGCTGTTCCTCACACTCAACGCTTGGTCGCTCGATCGCAAGCGCTGGAGCTTCGGGGCGCAAACCGCGAGCTACCGCCGCGCGGCAAACCTCACCAGCGCCCTCATCGCCTTGAACCTCGTTGTGGTCAACGTCTGGATGGCGCCGTTGCAAGTGCTGCGCGCTGATCTCACAGCGCAGCGCGAGTTTAGCCTTTCGCCAGCGACACTGCGCCTCTTGAACGAGCTGCAAGAGCCGCTGTTGCTGCGCGCCTACATCAGCGAGAAGACGCACCCCTTGCTCGCGCCACTAGCGCCGCGCGTGCGCGATTTGCTGCGCGAGTATCAGATCGCCGGGCGCGGCAAGGTCACCGCACAAGTGGTGGACCCGGCCACTGACCCTGAGATCGAGGCAGAAGCCTCGCGCGTGTACGGCATTCAGCCCACGCCGCTGCAAGTAGCGGGGCGCTACGAGGCCTCCATCATCAACACGTACTTCGATATCCTCGTGCGCTATGGCGACCAGAACACCACGCTGAGCTTCCGCGACCTGATCGAGATCGAGCAGCGGCGCGATGGCACGATTGACGTGCGCCTGCGCAACCTCGAGTATGACCTCACGCGCGCGATCAAGCGCGTCACCAGCGGCTTCCGCACCGTCGAAGCCGTGTTCGCCTCGCTGCAATCCCCCGCGCGGTTGGACATCATCGTGACGCGCCAAGCGCTGCCCGAGGCGCTGAAGGACGTGCCCGAGGTTATCGAGAAAGTCGCCAAAGAGCTTCAGCAAAAATCTGGCGGCAAGTTCGAGTATCGCGTGATTGACCCCGACCAGCCCAACGCGCCGATCACGCGCAAGATACTCGTGGAGCAATTCGGGCTGCGCCCGATCTTGGCAGATCCTTTCGGCACGCAGTCGTTCTACCTGAACATGCTGCTCCAGGTGAACGACAAGACACAAGCCGTTTACCCCGAGCGCGAGTTCACTGAGTCCTCAGTGCGCGCAGCGATTGAGTCGGCAATCAAGCGCAACGTCGGCGGGTTCCTCAACGTGGTCGGCTTGTGGACGCCTGCGCCGGAGATGGACATGTTCAGCAACCGCCCGATCAACAACTGGAACGTGGTGCGCGAGCAGCTCGGGCGCGAGTACACCGTGCGCAGCGTGGAGCTGAGCAGCGGGCAAGTGCCACCCGATGTGAGCACGCTCATCCTGCTCAACCCCAGCAACCTCGACGACAAAGCGCGCTACGCCGTGGACCAGTTCTTGATGCGCGGTGGCTCAGTGATCGTCGCTGGCGGCAACTACGCGGTGCAATTCGGCTTCGGCGGGATGAACCTAATGCCGCTCAGCAACGGCATCGGCGAGTTGCTCGCCCATTACGGCATCACCGTTGAGCAAAAACTGGTGATGGACCCACGCAACACGTTGTTCCCTGTGGAGGTCTCGCGCAACGTCGGTGGCGCTTTCATCCGCGATTTCTTGCTGATCAGCTACCCGTTCTTCGTGAACGTGCTGCCCGACAGCATGGATCGCCAGAACCCGATCGTGTCGCAGTTGCCCGAGGCGATCATGAGCTTTGCTTCGCCCGTGGTGGTGGACGAGCAGAAGAACGCCAACCGCAAGGTGAGCGTGTTGCTGCGCTCCAGCCCGAACGCCTGGCTCACCACCAACACCAACACGCAGCCCAACTTCAATCAGTACCCTGAGCTTGGTTTCCCCGTCGAAGGTGAGCGCGCAGCGTATCCGCTTGCCGTCGCCGTGCAAGGCGTGTTCGAGAGCTTCTACAAAGGCAAGCCCTCGCCGCTCGATCAACCCGCGCCGACGCCTGCGCCAGAGTCCACACCACAGCCCACCCCCACGCCGCAAATTCGTACCGCTGGCACCATTGAGCAATCGCCCGACACGGCGCGCTTGGTGGTGATCGGCAGCGCCGACTTCCTCAACGATGCGGTGCTCAACATCCTCGCCGGCTTCATCGGCGAGCGCTACCTCAGCAACCTTCAGTTCATCCAAAACGTGGTGGACTGGTCAGTGGAGGACTTGGCGCTGCTGGAGATTCGCTCGCGCGGCACAGTCTCGCGCGCGCTGCGCCCGCTCTCGGAGAACGATCGGCGGCTGTTCGAGTTTGCTAACTACGCGGTGGTGGTTGTGGCGTTGTTCGCCATTGGCGTGATCTGGCGCCTGCGCCAGCAAGCAGAGCCAGTGATGCAGCTGGTGCCCGTCTCCACAACGCGCAGCCCTGCCAACCGCGCTGCGTAACGTCTCGGAGGAGAAGCCAGCCATGAACCGACGCAATCAACTCCTCATCGCGTTGCTCGTCGCGCAACTTGTGGTTGCTGTGTTGGTGCTCGCCTTGCCCCAACAAGCCAGCAGCACAGCAACGCGCCCGCTGCTGGGCGACTTGAAGATAGAAGACATCAGCGCGCTCACCGTGCGTGAGCAGCAAGACAAAGAAATTCGGCTCGTCAAGAAAGATGGCAACTGGGTACTGCCAGAGCTAGAAGACTTCCCCGCACAAGCCGATCGCGTCACGAGCTTCTTGGAGAAAGTGACTGGCATTAAGGTTGGTCAGCCCATCGCCACCACAGCCGCCAGCCACGCGCGCCTGCAAGTGGGCGAAGACACGTTCAACCGCCGCGTAAGCTTGAGCACACCGCAAGGTGAGCGCACCCTGTTCTTTGGCGCCGCTGGCAGCAACGCCAACGTGCGCCTGAGCGGCAGCGACGAGGTGTTCCTCACCTCGCAGATCGCCACGTTCGACATCTCCGCCGACGTTTCGAGCTGGATCAACACCCTCTACTTCACCAGCACACAAGAATCTGTGAGCAAGGTGGCGATCACCACCATCACTGACACGCTCACCTTCCAGCGCGTCTCAACAGACACGTGGCAAATGGACGGCTTGGCGAGCAACGAGACGTTCAACCCGAGCCGCCTTGAGACCATCCTCTCGCGCGTGGCCTCGCTTTACATGGTGCGCCCGCTCGGCAAGACGCCCAAGCCCGAGTACGGCATGGATAAGCCCACCGCGATCCTCACGCTCACGCTGAAGTCGGACGTCTCGAGCTTGGCGCCTTTGGTGCTCACCATCGGCGCGCGCGACGACAAAGACAGCACCTATGTGGTGAAGTCGTCGCAGTCGCCTTGGTATGCGCGCGTGAATGCCTTCGTGCTCGAGGAGATCGTC
>Ga0105160_1000879_pt1 | contig 12963 bp, 10 predicted proteins | sample GXS110809BmetaG_FD_89591 | JGI IMG/M metagenome (GOLD analysis project Ga0105160, IMG submission 89591) | Hot spring microbial communities from Gongxiaoshe hot spring, China to study Microbial Dark Matter (Phase II) - GXS 110809B | ecosystem: Environmental > Aquatic > Thermal springs > Hot... | reverse complement strand
GGCGTGTTGCGTCCAGGGGGAGAGCAGAGTGCCCCCTTCCTGTTTTCAATTATACAAGGGGAGACGAACCGCTCCTTTACTTGTCAGGGAGGGAGGTAGGTGCACGCTGGGCGGCTCGGCGGGAGCCTCTCCCTCCAGGGATGTTGTCCTCACCTTGACTTCGAGGCATCTCCCGTGATATGCTCTCTCCCGAAAAAGAGGATAACCATCACGCCACAGCTGGGGGGAAGGATGTTACTGTTAGGCACGCAACGCATCAACGAACGAGGACATCTGGAAGTCGGGGGGTGCGATACGGTAGAGCTGGCACAGCGGTTTGGCACCCCCTTGTATGTGCTGGACGAAGCCACTTTCCGCCAGAACCTGCGCGAGTACCGACGCGCGTTTGCGCAGCGGTATCCATACAACGAAATCGCCTACGCGGGCAAGGCGTTGCTGTGCATGGCGGTCGCCCGCATCGTGGCACAGGAAGGCTACGACCTGGACGTGGCTTCGGCTGGCGAGCTGTACACCGCGTTGAAGGCAGGCTTCCCGGCGGAGAAGATTGTCTTCCACGGCAACAACAAGTCGCTGCAGGAGCTGGAGATGGCGGTGCAGCACGACGTGGGGCGCATCGTGGTGGACAATCTGCTCGAGATCGAGATGCTGGAGCGCGTGGCAGCCCAAGCCGGCAAGCAGGTGACCGTGCTGATTCGGGTCACCCCGGGCATCGACCCGCATACGCACCGCTTCATCCGCACCGGGCAGGCAGACACCAAGTTCGGTCTGAACATCCGTAACGGCTACGCGCTGGAGGGGGTGCGTCGCGCGCTGGAGTCGCCCCACCTGCGGGTAAGAGGCATCCACTGCCACGTCGGCTCGCAGCTGCTAGAGACGGAGGCGCAGGAGCGCGCTGTGAAGATCATGGTGGACTTCATGCACACCTTGCGCAAGCAGCTGGGCTACGTGGTGGAGGAGCTGAACATCGGAGGCGGGTTGGGAATCCGCTACATTGAAAGCCACCAGCCGCCTACCTTCGACGAGTACGCCGAACGGATCGTGCAGGTGCTCACGCAGCAGCTGGAACGGCGCAACCTCCCCTACCCCGTGCTGTTGCAGGAGCCGGGACGCGCCATCGTGGGAGAGGCGGGGCTGACCCTGTACACGGTGGGCGCCATCAAGGAGGTGCCCATCCACCAGCCGCCGGGCACGCGCATCTACGTGGCGGTGGACGGCGGCATGTCGGACAACCCGCGCCCGCAGCTGTATGACGCCGTGTACACCGCCATCGTGGCGAACAAGGCGAACCAGCCCGCCACCACAGTGGTCACCATCGCGGGCAAGCACTGCGAGACCGACATCCTGATTCGCAACGTGGCTATCGCTCCGCCCGAGACGGGCGATATCCTGGCGGTGCCCTCCACGGGTGCCTACAACTATGCGATGAGCAGCAACTACAACCGCTTCCCGCGCCCGGCGATGGTGCTGGTGCACGCAGGACGCGCCGAGGTGATTGTGGAACGCGAGACGCTAGACGACCTGCTGGCGCACGACCGCATTCCCGAGCGCCTGCAACTGCAGCAGCCGTCGCCGGTGGCGTAGCTCCATGGGCAACGCTGGATGCTGCCAATAGAGCAATCAGTAGAAGAGTAAGGAGGTAACAGACGAATGCTCCTCTCTCTGGACGGCTCCTGGAAACTCTTTTACTTTGAACCTGGACAGGGCGTTCCTAAGGGAGCGCACCGCGTCGACTTTCCCGAAGAGGAAGCCATCGCGGTGGACGTACCGGGCGAGGTGCATACCGCGTTGATCAGGGCGGGCATCCTACCCGACCCCTACTACGATGAGAACCCCGAAGCCTGTGGCTGGGTGGAGGACTTCGAGTGGTGGTACCGCACCCGCTTCACCGTGCCAGCCGCGCTGCAGGGCGAGCGGTTCGACCTCGTATTCGAAGGGCTGGACACCTTGGCGGACATCTACCTGAACGGGGAGAAAATCGGTTCCGCTGCCAACATGTTCACCCCCTACCGCTTCGACGTGACCACTCACCTGCGCCGCGGTGAGGAGAACGTGCTGGCGGTGTGCTTCCACTCGGCGACACTGGAAGCCGAGAAGAAAGAGGTAGCACGCTACTGGGCGGTGTACTACAAGCCGCGCGTGTGGCTGCGTAAGGCGCAGATGGGCTGGGGCTGGGACTGGGGACCCCGCCTGGTGACGGTGGGCATCTGGCGACCCGTGCGCCTGGAGGCGCACTCCGTGGGGCGCCTGGCGCACCTCTTTGCCTATACCACCCGCATCGCCGAGAACGGCGCGGAGGTGCGCCTGATAGCCGAAGTGGAACACCTGAACGCCGACGAGCGCCCGCTCGCAGTGCAGTTCCTCATCCATGACCGCGGTCAGGACTGGCGCGTGAGCGCCCCCGTGCTGGATGGCAAGGCGGAGACCACCCTGTGGATGGAGTCCGCCCAGCTCTGGTGGACGCATGACCTGGGCACCCCGCACCTGTATACGCTAGAGGCGACCCTGCTGGACGGCACGCGGGTGCTACATACCGACGCCACCCGTTTCGGCGTGCGCACGATCGAGGTGGACCAGTCGCCCGGTCTGGAGCCCGATACCACGAACTTCACCTTTGTGCTCAACGGGGTGAAGCTGTTCGCCAAAGGGGCGGACTGGATTCCCGCTGATAGCCTAATCGGCTCCATTCCTGCCGAGCGGTACCGCGCGCTGGTACGGATGGCGCGGGAAGCGAACATGAACATGCTGCGCATCTGGGGCGGCGGCATCTACGAGTCGCCCGAGTTTTACAACGCCTGCGACGAGCTGGGCATCCTCGTCTGGCAGGACTTCATGTTCAGCTGCGCCGCCTATCCTGACGACGACGAGCAGTTCCTACAAGAGGTGCGACGCGAGGCGGAGATCGTCGTCAAACAGCTGCGCAACCATCCCTGTATCGCCCTGTGGTGCGGCAACAACGAGAACCAGTGGATCGACAGTATGGTGCACTGGAACGACCTCAACTACCCCTTCTTTGGCAAGCGCATCTACGACGAGGTGTTGCCGCAGGTGTGCGCGCAGCACGACCCCTCTCGTCTGTACTGGCCTGGTAGCCCTTGGGGCGGCGATGACGCCAACAGCGACAAGGTGGGCGACAAGCACAACTGGCAGGTGTGGGCAGGGATGGTCTACCCGCGCACCAGTCGTGAGGAGCCCCGTTCCAACACCACTCCCGAGGGCGTCTCCTACCGCCATTATGCGCACGACCGGGGACGCTTCCTCAGCGAGTTCGGCATCCACGCCGCGCCAGCGCTGCGCACTCTGCAGCGCAACATCCCGCCGGAACAGTTCTTCTACGATAGCGAGGGCTTCCTCTACCGCATCAAGGACCCCGATACCTCGCGCAAGGAGAGGCTGTTCGAAGCGCACGTGTGGCAGCCCAGGGACATCCAGGAGTACGTGCTGCTGTCGCAGTTTGTGCAGGCGGAAGGGCTCAAGTTTGGCATCGAACACTATCGCCGACGCAAGTTCGAATGCAGCGGCACGCTCTTCTGGCAGCTGAACGACTGCTGGCCGGGCATCTCCTGGAGCGTCATCGACTACTACCTGAACCCGAAGGGAGCGTACCACTACGTCACGCGCGCTTTCGCCCCCTTGCTCTACACCTTCCGTCAGGAGGAGGATGGTTCGGTCACCCTATGGGGAGTGAACGATAGCCTGCAGAAGGTGAGCAGTGTGCTGCGCCTGCGTCGGATGCGCCTAGACGGCAACATGCTTGCGGACGAGGAGCACACCGTACACGTGCCCGCCAACAGCAGCCAGCAGCTGCTGCATCTGCCGCCCGCGCAAGACCCTGCGCGCGAGATCCTGGTCGTACAGGTGAAACGGGGACATCTCGCCCCCGACAACGTGCACTTCTTCGCGGAGTGGAAGCACCTGCACCTGCCGAAAGCCACCGTGCAGGCGGAGTTCGTCCTGAAAGGGCAGGAAGGGTGCCAATGGGAGTGCACGTTGCGCTCCGAGCAGTTCGCCCACTTCGTGCACCTGGTGTTCCCGCAGGACGCGGTGCGTGTCAGTGACAACTATCTGTTCCTACTGCCGGGCGAGCCACGCACCGTGGAGTTCACCTGTCCTGAACCGTGCGACCCACGACAGATCCAGATATGGGGTTTCAACGTGGAGCGAGCGGAGATCGCGGTGAAAGGGTAGCCTGGTAGACGGCGCTTCTCTCCTGGAAGGCACAGATCCCGCCGAGCCGTCAGGGACATGGGGGACGGTCCCCCTGCGCGGTGAGGCGGGATGCTTGCCTTAATACAGGCTTAACAGGATGGCTGTATGATGTAAGCCGGCAACATACTCTACTGTCTGGAGGAAAGGGAGAATGCGCTGGAAACACGCTCTGCAAACAACGCTGGTCTCGCTGTTCGTGGTAGCCGCTCTGACAGCCCACGCGCAGGTGCAGTTGTCCCTCTGGAACTTTAACGACGAGAACTTCGATGTAGATGGCGGTGTGCTAGGCGGCTCCCTGACGTTGCTGGGCGGCATCTCGCATGAGTGGGCAACGGGCTCTCCACTGGACACGGCCACGACCAATCGGGGATTGAATACCCGCAACTACCCCGCTCAGGGCACGGGCAACCGCACAGCAGGCGTCCAGTTCAACACTCCCACCACGGGCTACATGAACGTCGTTGTCAAGATGGACTTTCGCTGGAGCAACACGGCAGCCAAGCACGCTCGCTTCCAGTACACCGTGGACGGGACGAACTGGATAGACGGTCCCCAGCTGGTGGCACCGGGCGGCGATACCTGGTACAGCCAGGGATATGGTGGGCTGCTGGTAGTGGACCTTTCGGCCGATGCAGCGGTCGCGAACAATCCGAACTTCGCCTTCCGAGTGGTCAGCGAGTTTGCCCCTGGAACCAACCGTTACGAGGCGGCACGCGCGACCAGCTCCTACGCGGGCACGGGCACCTATCGGTTTGACCTGGTGGAAGTGCAGGCAATGCCCGTTCCCGAACCCGCCAGCCTGTTCGGTCTGGTCGCAGGACTGGCAGGAGCAGTGGCACTGCGACGGCGCCAATCGCGCTAAGCGTTTCAGGAAGCCCTCAGAAGCAATCCCCCCGCCCAACACGGGCGGGGGGATTCGTGCTTCCTAGCATAGTAGGGATGCTGTGCTGGCGCTCAGCATGACCGGGTGCCCGCATCACCCGATGCGCCCCAGCATCCACATCGTCCACACTCTCCGGCGGAGAACGCTACAGCGGGTTGACAGGCTCTCCGTTGCGGCGCACCTCGAAATGCAGGTGGGGCCCGGTGGCTAAGCCGGTGGCGCCCACGTAGCCGATGACCTGTCCCTGCCTCACGGTCGTCCCCTCTCCTACCGCCAGCGCCGAGCAGTGGGCATAGAGCGTCGCGACGCCCCCGCCGTGGTCGATGATGATCGTGTTGCCGTAGCCGCGACGGTATCCCGCAAAGACCACCTCGCCGTCGGCGGCGGCTTTGATGGGCGTGCCGTGTGGCGCGGCGATGTCTACGCCCGTGTGCATGCGGTTCACCTTCAGGATGGGATGGAAGCGCATACCAAACCCCGAGACGATGGGACCGTTCACGGGTCGGATGAACCCGCCCCGGAACGGTCGGGCAAGGCGCGCCTGACCGCGGGCGGTCTGCTCCATCGCCCGCAGCATGGCGGCGATCTGGCGCGATTCCTCCTCCCACTCGTCGAGCGCCTGCTCTTTCAGCGCGCGGTCGCGGGCGATATCTTCCAGGATGCTCCGCTTGACGGCGGTATGTTGCTGTAGGCGACGTGTCTGCTCCGCCAGCTCGGCTTCTAGCTGCGCGATCTCCTGCGCCTGTCGGTCCAGCTGCACCTTTGCCTGCGCGACCTCCGCCTTGTCCTGCTGGATGGCGAGCACCAGTCGCGAGTCCGCGCGCGCGATGCGTCCCAGCACGTACGAGCGGCTGATGAGGTCGTGCACATCGCGCGAGCCGAGCAACACCCGCACGGTGCTGGCGTTGCCCTGCTGGTAGGCGACGCGCACACGCCGAGCGAGCAGCCGCTGACGATGCTGCAGACGGCGCTCCAGCTCCTGCAGGCGCGCAGCAGTCTGGCGTTGCAAGGTGCGCACGGTGTTGAGCCGGGCGCGCACCCGGTGCAGGCGCTGGCGCGTGTTGTCCAGCTCCTGTTCGGTTGCCAGCAGATCAGCAGTAATGGCCCGCTCGCGCCGACGGATCTGGCGGATTTCGGCACGCGCCTGGCGGATCTGCTTTTGCACCGCTGCCAGCCGCTTCTGCAGCTCGGTCTTGCTGGCAGGGGTCGCTTTGGGGGACTTCGAAGAGGGTGACTGCGGCGGTTTCGCTACTGCCACCGAAAGCAACGCGCACAGCAGACACGCCAGCACGACAAACCATCCCGTTCGTCTGCCCATGGTTTCCCCCTTCACCCGTTATACCGTCTGCAAGTATTTTCGGACGGAGAGCGTGCTTACCGCTCCCCCAATCGCCGCTCCCAGCAGGGTCAGCGCAAGGAACACCGCCCACACGGGCATGGGCGAGGCGCCCAGGCTGTCGATAAACGCCAGCTTGCGCATCACAAAATGAGAGATCAACCTCGAGACGCCGAAAATCAGCCCGCACGCAATCCAGGCGCCCAGCACACCCTGCACCACCCCTTCCAGCACGAAGGGGGCGCGGATGGTGCCCGCCGTCGCGCCAATCAGCTGCATGATGCGTATCTCACGCCGACGAGCAAACACCGTCAGGCGGACGGCGTTGTAGATGATGACGCTGGTGGCGATGAGCAGCAACGCAGTGCCGACGATTCCTACCCAGCGCACGATCGCCGCCACCGACAGGATGATATCCACCTCTTCCTTCGCATCGCGCACCGCGTCCACCTCTGGCAGGCTCTTCAGCCACCCGCTCACGGCTGCCGTGCGCGACGGGTCTTTGACCTGCACCACAAAGCTATCTGGTAAGGGGTTATACGGGAGGGCGGCGGTAATCTCCTGCTGCAGTTCTTTCTGGAACTCGGGCCACGCCTGTTCCTTGGGCTTGAAGGTGACCTGCGCGATGTCGGGGTGCTGCTGCAGTTTCTGCTGGAGCTGCAGGGCGCGCTGGCGCGAGACGTTGTCTTTGAGGAACACGTCGATAACGAATTTGGGCGGCAGGCTGTGCGCCAGTCGCTCCAGGCGCCACAGAATCAGCCCGAAGCCGCCAAACACCGCCAGCGCCAGCGCCACTGTGCCGATGGCTGCCACCGTCATCAAGCCGTTGCGCCGCAGGTTGACCAGCGCCTCTTCCACCAGGAACTCTACATGGCTCAGGTTCATGGTGCGTACACTCCGCAGGGAACGTCGCTCACCACCACGCCCCGATCCAGCGTCACGACCCGCTTGCGCATCTGGTCGATCACATACTTATCATGGCTGGCGACGAGCACCGTCGTGCCGCGCACATTGATATGGTGTAGCAGCTGCATGATGTCCCAGGAGGTGTCGGGGTCCAGGTTGCCGGTGGGTTCGTCCGCCAGCAGCAGGGGCGGGTCGTTGGCGATGGCGCGGGCGATGGCAACGCGCTGTGCCTCGCCGCCAGAGAGCTGGGCGGGGAAGCTGTCGCAACGTCGCAGCAGTCCTACCATTTCGATAGCGTGCGCCGTACGCTTGCGAATCTCCCTACGTGGCAACCCCAGCACCCGCAGGGCAAAGGCGACGTTCTCCCAGACCGTCTTGTTGGGGAGCAAGCCGAAGTCCTGGAACACCACGCCCATCATGCGGCGATAGTAGGGCACCTCTTTCGGAGGGATATCCGCCACGTTGCGCCCCGCTACTATCACTTTGCCCGAGCTGGGCAGCACTTCGCGCGTGATGAGCTTGAGCAGGGTAGACTTGCCCGCCCCCGTTGCCCCCACCAGGAAGACGAACTCGCCTTTCTCCACGCGCAGGTTCACCCGATGTAGCGCGTGCACGCCGTTCGGATATGTTACCGAGGCTTCCTGAATTTCGATCATCTCGCCCGCCCTGATACCGTATGGTTCGCAACGCAGATCGAAAATCCCTGCGGGGGAAGCGTGTTGGTGTGTCCAATGCTTCGCAGGACGGCTCGGCGAGAGCCTCGCCCGCCAGAGCCAGGCGAAAGCCCGTGATACGATGGGATGTCCGCCTCATTCCTCTGTCTCCTTCTCCCAGCAGGAGAAGGGGAGGCGAAACACTGTGTTTGTGGTGGCGCGCGGGAGTGCGCCCACCCCCTCTCCCGCTGGGAGAGGGCAGGGGTGAAGGGGGGAACATCAGTGCGCACGACAAGGCTCCGGTCGGGAAGGGTTCTGCCTGCTTCCAGCGGAAAGCGCCTGGTCACTCCTCTCACGGCAGAGCGTGAACCCCCGCAAGATTCACAGCGCACAGGTTACTGGAGTATAATATGCTGGTAAGGAGGTGAGTGGTATGGCAGAGAAGTGGGAGGGCAAGCTGGAGCGCATTGACACCTACCGTTGGCGCATCCCCAAAGACTACAAGAAGGGCATGCGAGTAGACGGTGTCATTTACGCCAGCGCGCAGCTGATCGAGCATATCGTGCAGGACCAGTCTCCCGAACAGGTGGCGAACGTGGCGACCCTGCCGGGCATCCAGCGCTACTCCATCGCCATGCCCGATATCCACTGGGGCTACGGCTTTCCTATCGGTGGCGTGGCAGCGATGGATATCAAAGAGGGCGTCGTGTCGCCTGGAGGGGTTGGTTTTGACATAAACTGCGGCGTACGCATGCTCCGCACCGACCTCACCATTGACGAGGTACAGCCACGCATCAAGGAGCTGGTTGACCAGATTTTCCGCGACGTGCCTGCGGGGCTGAAGGGTGAAGGGCTCATCCAGGTCAACGCGCAGGAGCTGCGCGAGGTGATGCGTAAGGGCGCCATCTGGATGATCGAACACGGCTACGGCTGGGAGGAAGACCTCGAGCGTAGCGAGCAGAGCACCACGCTGACAGGCTTGCTGCCCCCAGAGCCGTCCAACATCTCCAACCGCGCCATCGAGCGTGGCAAGACGCAGCTCGGCACGCTGGGCGGTGGCAACCACTTCCTGGAGATCCAGGTGGTGGACGAGATATACGACGCCAAGGTAGCGGAGGCGTTCGGCATCACACAGGTGGGGCAGATTACGGTGATGATACACACGGGCTCGCGCGGCTTCGGGCATCAGACCTGCGACGATTACCTGGACGTGATGCAGAAGGCGCAGAAGAAGTATGGTATCGAACTGCCTGACCGCCAGCTTGCCTGCGCGCCTATCACCTCCGAAGAGGGCGAGGACTACCTGACAGCGATGGCGTGCGCCGCCAACTTCGCCTGGGCGAACCGCCAGGCGATCGCCCACTGGGTGCGCCAGGCGTTCGCCAAGGTGTTCGGCAGCAAGCCGCAAGACCTGGGCATGCACCAGATTTACGACGTGGCGCACAACATCGCCAAGATCGAGGAGCACGAAATCGACGGCAAGAGGAAGACGGTGTGCGTGCACCGCAAGGGCGCCACACGCGCGTTCGGTCCGGGACACCCCGCCGTGCCCGAGGTGTACCGCCACGTCGGGCAGCCTGTGCTCATCCCGGGCGACATGGGGCGCTACTCGTTCATCCTGGTAGGCACGCAGACCGCCATGCGCGAGACCTTCGGCTCCACCTGTCACGGCGCGGGGCGCATGATGAGCCGTCACGGTGCGATGCGGGAGGCGCAGGGGCGCAACATCGCGCAGGAGCTGGCGGAGAAGGGCATCTACGTGCGCGCCCAGAACAAGGGCACCCTCGCTGAGGAGGCTTCTTACGCCTACAAAGACGTGGCGAACGTGGTAGACGTGTGCGAGGGGGTAGGCATCTCGCGCAAGGTCGCCCGCATGCGTCCCATCGGCGTGGTGAAAGGGTAAGCGTAACGAGGCGCCACCCCTCTCGTCGTCATCGTCGCCAGGGTGGCAGGAGGAGCTCCTACGCGCCACGAAGAGAATTGTTGAGGTGAAGACCATGCGAATACGCCATCTTGTGCTGCGCGCTGACGACGTTCCGCGCGAATACTGTCCGTTGCAACTCCCCGTCGCGGGCGAGCCAGAGCATCTCTACTGGCTGGTGCTGGGCCATCTGCGCCTGCCTGTGCAGGCGGTGGATGGAGAGCTGTGGACGATGCTCCCCGAGCTTGCTGCTGGGCAGACCGTGGACGCTACGTTAGAGGAGGCGGAGGGCGAACATCCGCACCGCGTGAGCGTAGAGGAGAGCGAAGACCGCATCGCGGTGTACACCGACGGCAAGCTGTTCACCTCCTACATCAAGTCGGGCAACCCGGCGCGCCCCTGTTTCTATCCCGTGCGCGCTCCGGGCGGCGTCAGCGTCACCCGCCACTGGCCGATGCGTCACGATGTGCCCGGCGAGACCAATGACCACGTGCACCACCGCTCCATGTGGATCGCTTTCGGCGATGTAAACGGTGTGGACAACTGGAGCGAGGAGCCTGGGCACGGCTACACCCTGCATCGGCAGACGGTACGCCTGTACAGTGGTATCGTGTGCGGCGGCTTCGAGACGCTGAGCGACTGGACCGACGCCAACGGCAAGAAGCTGCTGGAACAGCATCTGGCGGTACGAGTCTTTCCCCTACCCGATGAGCAGCACCTCATGGACGTGGAGGTCACGCTCACGGCGACGGAGGGAGAGGTACGTTTCGGCGACACGAAGGAAGGCGGAATCCTCGCGGTGCGGGTCGCCTCCTCGATGGACGTGCCGCGCGGGGGACGCATCGAGAACTCGGAAGGTGGCGTCAACGAAGCGCAGACGTGGGGCAAGCGCGCCCACTGGTGCGACTACAGCGGGCAGGTGGACGGGGTGCCTGTGGGCATCGCCATCCTGCAACACCCCTCCAGCTTCCGCCATCCCGCCTGGTGGCACGTGCGCGACTACGGGCTGATGGCGGTGAACCCGTTCGGGCTGGCGGCATTCACTGGCGGTCAGGAACACGGCGAATATACCCTGCCCGCAGGTGAGAGCCTGCGCTGGCGCTTTCGGGTGTGTATCCATCGGGGAGACGCTACCGAGGGCAAGGTGTCACAGCGCTGGCGCGACTTTGCCGACCCGCCTCTCTGCGCTGTCGCGAACGCATAACCTCGCCCGACCGCGACCAGCCTGCCTCGAAGACCTCCACCGGCTCCGCTAGGGTCGCTGGCGGAGCCGGTTTGCCTGCACGAGGAAGCATCCCTTCCCTAAACTGTGGTAAAATATGACTGACAACGGTGCGCTGCAAACGCAGCGGGAGGGAGCAGACATGTTCGGAAGCCTCGGCTTCGGCGAAGTGATGATGATCCTCATCATCGGCTTGATCATCTTCGGGCCGAAGAAGCTACCCGAGATCGGGCGTTCGCTGGGGAACGCCATTCGCGAGTTTCGGAAAGCGTCCAACGATATCGTGAACACCTTCTCGCTGGACACAGACTACAGCAGTTCCTCGCGACGCAGCTACTCCGACTATCCCGGGAGTTACAGTAGCAGCTACACGGGCTATACGGAGCCCAGTGGCGGCTACGAGACGACCGTTTCACAGAGCGATATCCCTGCAGACGACATCAACGTGGCTCCCAGTCCCGAGGAACCCTACGACACTCTTTCCGAAGGGGCGGATGGCGCCAGCGCCGAGGAGCCGGCTTCCTCTCGTAAGGAGCGCTCACGCCAGCGTCGCACGCTGGTGACGCGCTCGGTGTCTGTAGCGCATCGGAATACTCGAAGGAGAGCGTAAATGTATACAGTGCTGGTGATCCTTCAGGTGCTGTTCGCCGTCGCGCTCATCTTCATCGTCGCGATGCAGACCACGCGACATGAAGGGCTCACGGGCACGGTGGGCGGACAGGTTAGCTCGCAATTTCGGGGCAAGCTGGGACGCGACGAACAGCTGGCGATGATCACCCGCTACATCGCCGTCGGTTTCTTCCTGCTCAGCTTGCTCGTAGCCATAGCCAGTCCAAGATAACGAGGTCACGCGGTGTCGCACCGCTGGCAACACGCCGCTGCGATGGGATGGCATCTCCTCGTAGCGGCGTGTGTCTTTTGGAAGGTCGCCCTGATGCAGCAGGTGCTCTACTGGGGCGACCTCCTGCTCTACTTCCTGCCGATGACCGCTTTCGCCCAGCGCTGGCTCACGCAGGGCATCCTTCCCCTCTGGAACCCGCACATGCTCTTCGGGCAGCCGTTTGTGGGCAATCCGCAGGAGTGGCTCTTTTACCCCACGACGCTGCTGCTGCCGCTGGGGCATCCCGCCCGCTACCTCTCGTGGAACACTCTGCTCCACCTGTGGCTGGGCGGCGTGGGCATGTGGCTGTTCCTACGCGCTCGCGGGGTAGAGTTCCGCCCCGCGTTGTTGGGGAGCACCGCCTGGAGCCTCTGTGGCGCCTTCGTGCCCCGCGCGCAGTTCCCCGGTATGTTCCAGAGCATCGCGCTGGTCGGCTGGCTGCTCTGGGCGGTAGAACGTGTGCTGCAGGAGCGCACAGCAGGCAGGGTAGCGGCACTGGCGGTGGTGGTCGCCCTGGTGCTCCTGGCAGGGCATGCTCAAGTAGCGTATCTGGCGCTGCTGTTGAGCCTGGCGTGGGCAGCCTGGCGTCAGGTCGAGCTGCACGGTCGCGCCTGGGTGTCACTGCTGGTGGGGATGGCGGGGGGTGTCCTCCTGTCCGCAGCACACTGGCTGCCCCTGTTGCAGTTGCTGCACGAGACAGGGCGCGTCCAGCTGAGCATCCACAGCGTCAACCGCTTCCCCCTGCGCCCCGAGCAGGTACCGCTCCTGCTGGTGCCTGACCTGTATGGCACCCCCTGGCAGGGCAACTGGCTGGGCAGAGGCAACTACTGGGAGGTGGCGTTCACCATCGGGTTGCTGCCGCTGATGGCGGCGTGGGCGAGCTACCGCTCTCGCTCCGAAGCGCGTTTCTGGCTGGCGGCGGCGGGGATCAGCCTGTGGCTGGCGCTGGGCACCGC
>Ga0105160_1000876_pt1 | contig 12984 bp, 13 predicted proteins | sample GXS110809BmetaG_FD_89591 | JGI IMG/M metagenome (GOLD analysis project Ga0105160, IMG submission 89591) | Hot spring microbial communities from Gongxiaoshe hot spring, China to study Microbial Dark Matter (Phase II) - GXS 110809B | ecosystem: Environmental > Aquatic > Thermal springs > Hot... | reverse complement strand
GAACGCGGGGGACGAAATTTTGGAGGTGATCCCAGACCATGACCGCGTCGTACCCGAGGAGACGTGCCAGGCGCACCAGTCCAATGATCCCGAATGCTGGCGGCTGGGCTGGCACGACCAAGGCCAAGTGCGTCTGCCCGCCACTATGATGTAAGTTGTCGCCCACGGTTTTCAGCTCCTGAGCCATATTGAGGTTCATACAGTTTAGGTTCCTGGCTCAACCTCCAGCAATCTTCCAACGTGCTGCAGGTAAGTTTCCACTTCTGCGACAGGAAGTACCGTAGCGTACTTCATCCAAAGATCGAGCAGACTTGCTTTGTGAGAGAGTTCGATACGGTCAAAGACACACTCCTCTGGAATGAGAACACCAAAGCCAAACTGTTGAGCATCAATGGCAGTCGCTCGAACACAACCGCTCGTGGTGTTTCCGACTATAATGACAGTGTCAACCCGTTGACGGATCAGGTGAGAAAGCAAGGGCGTGGCATAAAATGCACTAGCAAAGAACTTGTCGATAACGATGTCATCTGGCTGAGGGGCAAGTTCGGGGACGATCTGTACAGCTGGGTCTTCGGGCGTTCGGTTTCGGGGAATGACCCTCGTGTAAAAGATCGGGGCCCGGGTCTGACGAGCGAGGGAGATCAGTCGAGAGATGTGACTAAGTGCATGCCATGCAATCTCCCCCATCGCGGTTGGGTACTCCTCAATCGCTTCGAGGATAGGAACATTTCGGCCGACCGTTAAGCGCTGCATGTCGATGACAATGATCCCGGGTCGTTGCCCTAGCTGGCGTGAGTTCCAACTCACTGCTCCACGCTTGCCGTAACCGGCTTTGTCAATCACAAGACGGTCCTGCTCGGATAGAGCATCTTCCCACACTCGTACCATGACTACCCCCTTTCATAGCCGGTCGCTCTAAGGAAGGATGGTAGACTCGGAACCTAACCCTCTATAATCCGAGATAGGCTCGCCGTACGGCTGGATCCCGGGCGAGTTCCTGCCCAGTGCCCTCCAGGAGGATGGAACCGTTCTCGATGACGTAGGCGCGATGGGCCATAGCGAGCGCGTGTGCGACGTTTTGTTCCACTAGCAGGATCGTCGTTCCATACTCATGGTTGAGTCTCTTGATGGTATCAAGGATCTGTGTGGTGACTAAAGGTGCAAGTCCAAGACTTGGTTCGTCGAGCATCAGCAGGCGCGGTGCGGTCATCAGCGCGCGTCCGATCGCCAGCATCTGTTGCTCGCCACCACTCATCGTGCCCGCAAGCTGTTTGCGACGCTCGGCGAGCCGAGGAAAAAGAGAGAACACGAGATCCAGCCGGTGATTCTTTTCACTTCGAGCACGGGCGTTGTAGGCTCCAAGCTCGAGATTCTCTAGCACCGACATGGCGGGGAACAATCGCCGTCCCTCGGGCACCTGGACAATGCCGAGTTCGACGATTTGGTGCGGCGGTAGGAGGTCGATTCTCCTACCTTCGAAGATAATCTGTCCATGACGTGGTCGCAGCAGACCGGAAATTGCACGTAGTGTCGTTGTTTTGCCTGCGCCGTTGCTTCCGACCAATGCAACGATCTCTCCCCTATGGATTGCGAGGCTGACACCTCGAAGAACTTGCAAATCACCGTATGAGACGTCAATCTGCTCGACCGTCAGCAAGGTGCAACTCCTCCCCCAGGTAGGCTTCGAGTACAGTGCGATTACGAACGATCTCCTGTGGTGGTCCAGCGGCAATCAACTGACCATGATGAAGGACGAAAGCCTGTTCTGCGAGGCCCATAACTACACGCATGACGTGCTCAATTAGCACTATTGTCACTCCGGTGTCACGAATAGTTCGTACAAGTCGCTCAAGGCTACCGGTCTCAGTTGGGGTAAGCCCGGACATCACCTCGTCCAGCAGAAGAAGCTTGGGTTGAGTAGCCAAGGCTCTGGCAAGTTCGAGCCGCTTGCGGTCGGCGGTGGTGAGCTGTGAAGCTAAGCGTTGTGCCCGGTCGGCAAGGCCAACAAATTGAAGAATCTCTTTGGCCTTTGCCTCTGCCCGGGACTTGGAGTGGAAGCGAGCCAGCGTCCCCACGAGGACGTTTTCGTAGACACTAAGGGAGTGAAAGGGACGAGTAAGTTGGAAAGTGCGAGTGAGGCCGAGACGGGCGATCTTATAGGGTGGTAAACCGTCAATTCGCCGTCCGGCAAAGCGAATTTGTCCACGGGTTGGTCGAAGGGCGCCGGCGATGCAATTGAAAAGTGTTGTCTTGCCGGCACCGTTTGGGCCAATAATCGCAACTAGCGCTCCCTCGGGAACCTGGAGACTCACATCGCGAAGGGCCCAGAGTCCCCCAAATTGGTGACTGACGTGCTCGACTTCAAGCAGCATCTGTTCGTCCTAGCCGTCCTGGGAACACTACTAGGCTACCGCTGTCGCCATCGGTACTCACACCAACCTATAACCCCTTGCGGAACCTTCAGGATCACGATGATAAGTATGATACCCAGTAGGAGACCGTCAAGGCCTGAGCGACCGCGAATGAAGTCAGCAAAGGGAAGGAATTCTGGGGGGGTGCGGACCAGCGCTCGGGCAACTTCACCGAGAGGGGTTAGCAAAATACCGCCGATAACAGGGCCAAGGGGAGTTCCCACGCCGCCCACCAAGGGGCGCATGAGAATATCAACTGATACGTGGGCCCCAAAGACGATAGTAGGGTCAATGTAAAACATGTATTGAGCATAGAACGTGCCACCCATTGCGGTGAGTGCGGCGCTCACTGCCATGGCAACGATTTTATACCTCATAATAGGGATGCCGAGGGCTGCCGCAGCGTCCTCGTCATCTCGAATAGCACGCAGAAAGTATCCTGTGCGGCTACGTTCAATAAAGATTGTGGTACCGAGGGCCATGAGGAGAAAAGCAACAATAATCCAATAATATGGGCGCTTGTCTAATTCGAACTGAAAGGCGAGGAGCGAATTTCCTCCGATAAGCGGGACTTGAAGTCCCAGAGAGCGGTTGGTGAAAGTCCAGTTGTTGGTAAAGAGGCGCAGCACCTCGGCAAAAGCGAAGGTGGTCAGTGCGAAATACGGGCCTCTCACACCATATCGCCAGCAGAGAAATCCGAGGAGTGAACCAGCGAGTGCTGCGAGCCCGGCGCCAAAAAGCATGCCCACCCAGGGGTTAATACCGTAGCGCACGAGCAGCACAGTCGAGGTGTATGCTCCGATCCCGAAAAAGGCTGCATGCCCAAAGGAGAATTGACCTGCTAGACCACTGAGCAGGTTCCATGCTGAACCAAGAAAAGACCAGAAGACAATAAGGATGACTACATCAAGTAGATATCCTCTCAAGAATAGTGGAGGCACAGAAAGGGCGGTAATGCCAATGAGGATGGGCAATGTGAAACGGATGTATCTTTGAATAGATGAGGTGGGGATTTTCTGCGTTCCGAGTACTTGTTGATCGGTCCTTGTCTTATGCATAATGCCCCCGCCCAAACAATCCCGAAGGTCGGAAGAGCAGCAACAGAATGAAGAGAAGGAAGACCCCGATTTGCTTGGTAGACCCTGGCAAGAAGACTGCTCCGAGAGCTTCTACCAGGCCAACAATCAGACCGCCAAGCACGGCACCCGCTACATTCCCCATGCCACCCAGCACTACAATGACGAACGCTGTAATGTTGAAGGTAGCACCTGTGGTTGGTGTTACGGTAAAAAAGGGCATGATAAGTGTCCCGGCCGCACCGCCTGCGGCGGTCCCGATCCCCAGTGTCAAGGCCTCGATGCGGCTGACGGGAATACCTACAAGTTGAGCGCCGATTCGGTCTTGGGCTGCTGCGCGGATAGCGCGGCCGGTCTGTGTGGTGCGTAGGAAGGTATACAGCATCACTCCGAGGAGCAGCGCGAAGAGAAAGGCGAGGAGACGAGGGAGACTGATATAAGTGTCCCCCAGGAAGAAACCTGAGCTAGAATACGATGGGCGGACAGTACGTGGATCAGCTCGGAACACAAGCAAAAGGATGTTTTCAATAATCAGCGCCAAACCGAGGGTAACTAGCAATTGATTATGGGCTGGCCCAGTCATTGTCTGGCGGAGTAGCAAACGATACATTAGGATACCGACGAAGAACAGGGTAGGTGCGACAATTGCCAAGGAGAGGTACGGGTCTATATCGTATGTGGAGAACAAGACGAATGTCAGATACATCCCCATTGATATGATAGTTCCATGGGCAAAGTTGATGATTCCAAGGACCCCGAAAATAAGAGTAAGCCCCAGGGCGGCAAGGCCGTAGACTCCTCCCATCAGAAGACCAGTGACTATGGACTGGCGCAGGACGAGGTTTTGTGTTGCCCACCACGTGCCGAGTTCTTCAGAGAACCACAACACCAGAATGACTGTGCTTAGAAGCGCACTGCCCACAGCTATCCACTGTCGCCATGTGCGGAAGGATAAACGCTTCATGTCAACGCCTCATTCCTGTGCCACTCCTCGCATCTCCAGGGTCGTCGCTGCCTGATGTATCTATGGCCGTGATGGTGGCCAGATCACCTTTGCTTCAGCAATTGAGGATGGTAGGACTTGGACGATTTGCCCGTTCTGAATCTGCATGAGGATGAATCGGGCATTCTTGGCTTGCCCCACTTCGTCAAACTCGATTGGTCCCTCATAGGGAAGGATATGATCCTTGAAGCTTGTTTTGGCTAGTGCATCGCGGAGTGCTTCCCTGTCAATAGCACCGGCTCGTTCAAGTGCGTCAGCAAGGATGCGCACGGCCTCATAGGCAAGGACAGCATGGGTTGGCATATCGGTTCCGAACTTGGTGCGGAAACGTTCTCGAACCTCCCGGGTCTTGGGTTTTGTGGCATCATAATGATAATTGGCATCGAGAATCCCTTCGGCTATCTCACCAACCTGCTCAATGAACTGGTAGGTACTGAATGCCCCGCTGGCCAGGCCGATGAGCGGTGGGCGGAGGCGGAGTTCACGCGCTGTCCGTGCGAGGAGGATGCCGTCATTGAGGTAACCGGTCACAACGCAAATATCCGGATTAAGCGCTTGCGCCCTGGTCAGCTCAGTCGTTAGATCAGCTAAACCTTGCAGTGAGTACGGAATTTTTTCTAGAACGGTGAGGTCATATTCGGGACCAAGCTTGGCAAGCCGGTCGGCGAAGCCTGTGCCGAAGAGGGAATCTTCGTGGACATGAACAGCCGTCTTAATCGCGGTCCCGGTTATAGACCGTAGTTCCTGAAGAGCTTGTAGCAGACCAAGAGTTCCCTGAGTCTGGCTAGGCTGATGGCGGAAGGTGTACTTAAAGCCACGCTCCATAATGGAATCGGCAGCAGCGACGGTGATAATATGTGGGACACGCTCACGCTCGGCTATCTGCGTCGTGTTGAAAGCGGTCGCGCTCTGATAGGTACCGAGAAGCGCAATCACCCCCCGACCGATTAGCCGCTCTGCTTCGGCCTGAGCGACTTCTGGTTTGCCTTGACTATCAGCATGTTCAACTCGAAGCTTTGCCCCGTCGAGGGCCTTTATTCCTCCGGCAGCGTTGATCTCTTCAACAGCTAGATCAATCCCGTTTTTAAGGAGGTTCCCGTCAAAGGCGAGTGCACCACTGAGAGGATGAATAGCGCCGAAAATGATCTCAGTGACCGCTGACTTGGGGCTCGGAGAGGGAGTGACCTGTGGCGTGGCTCTCGTCACGGCAGCTGCTGTGGGAGTGGGAGTCGGTGGCACAGAGGTTGGTTCAGCAGTCGGTGTAGATTGCGTCTGGGCGCACGCGGACAGCAGCACACTGGTGGAGGAGATTAGGACTCCCATCACTGATAGGCGCAAGAATGAGCGGCGAGATAAAAACAATCCAGAAGAGCGGATTTTCAGCTGCTCACTGGATGACTTTTGCATGACTTCCTCCTTCCTCACGAGTAGAAGCAACTTCTGCCGACATTTACAGACTGCGATAGAGGTAGCGCCCGTATCCCGGATCGACCGTCACTCGTCGATCGCGAGCGATTACTCTCCCGCGTAGGATGGTCATGACCGGCCAACCCTTGAGTGTCAAGCCTTCGTAAACCGAGTAGCCATCGCCTACCTCGGGCATATCGCTGCTAACAGTGCGTTCAAGTTCCAGATTGATCAGAGCGAAGTCCGCGTCAGCGCCGATTTCCATTGCCCCCTTTCTCGGGTATAGGCCGAAACTCTTGGCTGGATTCGTGCTGATTAACTCAGCGATCTGGTGGAGTGGAATGCCCCGCTTGTGATAACCTTCACTGATAAGGAGTGCGAATTGGACTCCAATGCCTCCGAAAGCGAGTGCAGCTGACCACAAATCTTTACCTGCCTTCTTCTCAAGTGGGCACGGAATGTGATCACCTCCATAACACGTGATGAGGCCGGACCGGATACCATCCCATAGGCGCTCACGATCCCAATCATCCTGGACGGGTGGGCTAACTTTCGCCAAGAGTCCTGCTTCTGAATGTTTCGTGAGCATAAGGTAGTGGGGTGTTGTTTCAATGATTGTCCGCGTCTCCTCCTTCAGGGATCGAAGCTGCTCGAGGAGTTCCACGCTATATCCAGAGCTTAAATGTACTATATAGAGATTTTTTGTGCCAGCTATGTAAGCAAGATAAAGAGCACTTAAGACAGAGAGTGCCTCAGCATAGCCTGGACTGGTCTCAGCCCACTCTGCTAGGGTGTTTCGCCACTGACCGCGGCTCTTGACCTCCGCTGTCTTGCCACGCGCGATTGCCATGTCCTCGCAGTGAACACAAACGAGAAGCTTCTCGGAAATGCGCGCGAATTCCTCGAGTGTGATCAGGAGATCATAATCGTTGAGAGCAAGAGGATCCTCGACGTTGAAACGCCTTGCGACCTCGTCCTCGTATTGTCGGTAGAATTTCCAGGAGGTTACCCCGGTTTCTTCAAGTACTTCCCGGAATTCCTGCCAGTGGAGTTGTCGAAGGAGGCCGAGACTGAATGCGAAGTCGATGGTGGAAACTTCCTCAGCCTCCCGGACCATCTCCATGATCACCTTGCGGTAGGAGCCTGCGTGTCGGTAGTAGTTGACAATCGTAGTATAGCCACCAAGTGCGGCGATCTTCGTTTCGACTTCGAAGTCCCTGACATGGGAATTATAGAAGCCAAGGTGGACGTGTGGATCGATTCCACCAGGGAAGACAGCCAGCCCCCGTGCGTCAAGTACCTCCCGGGCAGGGGGGGTTGTCCCTTGCTCGTAGAAGCCAGCGATACGACCATCGCGGATGCCAATGTCTACCACTCGGACTCCAAGAGAGGGAAAGACGACCTGGCCGTTGATAATTGCGACGTCAAGCATCTTTTGTCCTCCCCGTCAGTCCTAGCTGCTGGTCACGGTTGTGGGACGACCCGCTGCACGTCCGGCGAGGTAACCGAGTACAACCGCAGCCAGTAGCCCGTTCCCCGAGAGATACCCATCAGCGTTCGGACCACTCACCCCCGCTGCTGTCCCTCCTCCAGCATACAGTCCAGGAACTGGAGTACCGTCCAAGCGCAAGACTCGCGCGTCATGATCGACAACTAAACCGCCTTGTGTGTGAAACAAAGCTGGACGAATGTGGATCCAATAATACGGTGGATCGATTGGACTTGCAGGATACACACCTCGGCCAAAGCGATCTGCGGTACCTGAGCAGATGCTGTGCTGCAATTCTGTCAAGGTTTCTGTGATTGCTGCTTCTGGTAAACCGGTATCACGAGCTAGGGCCTCTATTGTGTCTGCATAGTGAACCTTTCCTGCTGACAACACTTCTTCCACTCGAGTGTCGATGCACCGGTCGAGCACCTGTTGGTTGAAGAGCATCCACGCTTCCTGGTCTGGCTGGGCAAGTACGGCTGCTGCGAACTCCGAGTACCCTACAGTTTCATTGGCAAAGCGATGGCCGTTGCGATTGACGATGATCGCCCCATTTTGGACTAGTAGCCAGGTAACAATGGGGCCATCGGGTGTAGCGACGGCTGCATGCGCTTGATAAGCTCCCATATCGCGTACTGCCGCACCGATTTCGATTCCCCAACGGATACCGTCTCCGGTATTCGTCCAGCTCCCAAAATAGTGGAGGGCTTTTGCCGCCCGCTCACCAAGGTACTGGGTGACCATATCGCGATTGGCGCCGAAGCCACCTGTGGCCAGAATGACTGCGGTACCCAGAACAACGGTTTCCCCGACTCGCACGCCGCGCACTACCCCGTCCTCTACCTGGAGTCCGGTTACGGGTGTAGCAAGCTCAATTTTGATGTGAGGCTGCTGCCGGATAGCAAACTCAAGTTGATTCGCGAGACTGTCACCATAACCCTTCGGTGGACCATGGAGTCGTGGTCGGCTCATTCCCGGGTACCAAGCATGCGGGTGAAAGACAAGGGCACATCCAACCTCATCAATCAACCATTCGACGACTTCCGTAGCCACTTCACACAAACGGCGGGTGAATCGAACATCGCTCTGATAACGGTTCTTACGAAGGATGTCCTCGGCCATGCGCTGCGGTGAGTCATCCTGAATGCCCGCGGCAAGTTGTAAACGCGTGTGCGCTGCCGGAATGAGCCCGGTAGACAAACGGGTATTTCCTCCGGTCTGGGGGGCCTTCTCGAACACAAGTACCTCGGCTCCTTGCTCGGCAGCTGCTAGCGCCGCGACCATGCCACACGCGCCGGCGCCAACAACGATGACAGATCGAGAGCTATTCATGATCTGGCCTCTCTTGTCCGATTCTCGAGCCGTTGCCGAATGAAGTGTGTAATTCCACCGGCCTGAAGAATCTCCAGAGACAAACCGGTCAAATTGCGAATGTGGAGGACCTCCCCGTTTGTAAGATTTTCCAATATCCGATCCTTTAGTCGCAAGACGAGACGATCGCCAGTCTTGATCTGACTGGTAGAATCGACGAGAACAGGGATGAGGCCATTGTTGATTGCGTTGCGAAAAAAGAGACGGGAAAAACTTTCGGCAATTACCGCGGGGATGCCAGCACGCTTGATAGCATGAATCGCATTCTCCCGCCCCGAGCCTGCTCCAAAGTGCTTACCCGCTACGATGAAGTCGCCTGGCTTAATCCGCTGAGCAAAGGTTGTATCCACTCCCGCCATGAGTTAACATGCTGCCTCTTCGCTGCTGCGATCCAAGAACTGGCCGGGTAAAATGTCATCGGTCGTGACGTTATCCCCGAATTTCCAAGCGTAGCCTTGAAGGACTAGCTCTTTCATGCTCCCCTCTCCAGGTACGGGGTTGGATCAGTTATGCGTCCGTTCAAAGCCGAGGCAGCGACCGTCATGGGCGAGGCCAAGTAAATTTCCGCATCGCGCGCGCCCATACGCCCGCGGAAATTGCGGGTGAGCGAGGTAATGGCGCGCTGGTGTGGTCCCAGTATGCCCATGTGGACACCCGCGCATGGCCCGCAGCCAGCTGGTTGCACAATGGCACCGGCATCAATCAGTGCTGCAAGAGTTCCGTCGCGACTCGCTCCCTCGAGCGCAGCTCGGGTGGCTGGAGTAACAAGGAGCGGCACAGCCGTGTGGCGTCCGCGTAGCACCTGCGCTGCAGCCCGCAGGTCCTCCAGCTTGGCGCCGACACATGACCCAAGATATGCTAAGTCAATAGGCTTCCCTTGCACTTCGCGGACAGTGGCAACATTGTCGACTTGGTGTGGTAGGGCGACCATTGGTTCGAGCGTCGAGACATCGAATTCATATATCTTTTCAAATGACGCCTCACTATCACCTCGCAGCTCGTCTGCCAGTTTTTCGCCATAAAAGGCAGCTGTCACTTCATCAGCTGGTACAATGGCGTTCTTTGCTCCCATTTCGATACCTGCATTAGTTAGGACAGACCTACCGGCGATGTCAAGCGACTGCACGAAGTTACCGTGGAACTCAACCGCTTTGTAGACCGCACAGTCACTTTTAAGGCTCCCTAGTAGGAGAAAGTCAACGTCACGCGGCATAACCCCCGGGCGGAGATGCCCATGAAGTCGGATACAGATTGTGCTCGGGACACGGAGCCACACCTCTCCGGAGACCAGCACGGTCGCGAGTTCACTTGAGCCGATGGGAATCGCGACAGCACCAACAGCCCCAGCCGTTGTCGTGTGCGAGTCGGCTCCTACAAGGAGCATTCCTGGCCGCACAAGCCGCTTTTCGATCAAGACATTGTGGAGAATTCCCTCATACTCATAGAAGTGAGAGATGTTCTTTCTCCTCGCCCATTCTCTTGTGATGCTGAGAATCTCAGCATGTCTGGTGGTTGAAGGGGGAATGAAGTGATCGGATACGAGAACCACTCGTTCGGGGTTCCATAACTTTCCTCCAAGGTCTTCAACAAGGGCAGCAAGGCGGCGAGGTCCGGACGAGTCGTTCATGACGGCCAAATCCACTCGAGCCCAGACCTCGTCACCTGGCCGAACCTGTGTCAATCCAGAGGCAAGGGCAATGATTTTCTCCGTAATAGTCATGCGATGGGTTGCGCCCATTATATTAGCCCTCCGATGCTGTTCTGCTCGCCAGGCGCTCTTCCAGGACTTGCCACTCCGGAAGAGCGAGGAGATCTTGCAATTCCGAGAACGATATCATTCTATCGAGAAATTGTTGTGTTGTGCCTTCCTCGCGCAAGACACGCAGCAGTTGAGAGGCTACCCATATGATGCTCCGAGTCAAGCTATTGGGATAGATCACGATTCGGAATCCAAGTTCACGCAGTGTATGTGGAGGAACCAGTGGTGTGCGACCTCCCTCTACCATATTGACCATGAGTGGTACTGATGCTCCAAACTCGCGTCCAATTTGCTCTAGATCGGAAATGCTATTTGGGGATTCAATAAAGAGAATATCAGCACCAGCATCAATGTATCGATGGCCGCGCCGCAATGCTTCAGTTAGGCCCACAACGGCGGCGGCATCTGTGCGGGCAATAATCAGACACTCGGATCGAGTCCGGGCTTCCTGTGCGGCTCGAAGGCGAGCAACCATCTCGTCAATAGGTACAAGTGAACGACCAGGAAGATGGCCGCATCGCTTAGGAAATGCTTGATCCTCAAGTTGAATGGCAGCCGCTCCTGCCCTTTCCAACTCGCGAACAGTTCGATAAACATTTAGGACACCGCCATGACCAGTGTCAGCATCGACAATACAAGGGAGTCGGGTAGCGGCACTGATTGCATTGACGCGTTGCACAAGTTCGGTAAGTGTAACGAGCCCAAGATCTGGAGTTGCCAGCTGAGAGTATGCGATACCAGCCCCAGAAATATAGAGAGCCTCGAAACCTGCCAAGTCTACCAGTCGTGCTAGCAGGGCATCGTATACGCCCGGTACCACAAGGAGTGGGTGTGTGCGTAACAGGTCGGACAAGGCTTGAGGCATCAGTAGCTCTCCTCTTGATAGACTATATTCACGGTGTAATCGAGCGGAGCTGCTTAGAGCACGATCCTGTCATCTCAGGGATCAAATTAGTAGAAAAATCACATGAACTCGAATGGTTGACTATTGATGGCCACCTTAATGGAAATTTCCCTGGACGGTGCACGATGATTTGGCTCTCACGATGGTTAATCATGTTCCATCCCATGACGGCTTGCTGAATCGAGCCGTGCTGTTGCCCAGTCCCTCTTTGGATCAGAGTGATTTGGTCGCAATTACAATGGTTTCGTGGTGTGGTGAGTCCGAACACTGACCGGAGACGTTTCCTAATTGCCCCAGAAAATCTTTCTTGAAACAGCAGCAAAAAGGGACATTTGAGTAATGGCAGGCCTGCTTTTGTCTCTTGTAGAGATGTCGCTGTCATTCCTGAGCCCCTCCCGTTGATAAATTGATAGGGGCATTCGTATTCAATCTGGGGTTCGGCGAGATCCCAAATCTTGCGGCAGGTGTTCCGAAGGACTTGTCTGGTTGTGCTGCACCGGCAAGTGGCGCTGGCAGCCGTAAGCAGCCGAGTTCTCTAGAGATATTGGAAGCAGCTTGGAGTACAAGCGGTCCCAGTGAGGCTTCTAATTCCTGGCGCCAACGCTGTATTGGGCCGGAGACACTAACTGAGGCGATTACCTGACCTCGATGATCGAAGATTGGCCCTGCGACGGAGAAGGCTCCCGAGAGTCGTTCAGAAACAGATATTGCGTAGCCTCTCTGTCGAATCGCCTCAAGATCCTTATGAAGTTGGTCGGGAGTGATATTTCGGCCAGTAGCTGTGCACAAATTAACCGCTTTCGAGAGTAATTGATTGAGCTCTTCCGGCTGGAGGAAGGCTAAGATGGCCTTACTGCTAGCTCCCAAAAGGAGTGACATGGGGCGCCCAAGCTCGACGCGTTGGCGGATTTCCTGTGGGCTCTCGATCGATTCGATATACACCCTCTCGTCGCCGACACGGATACTAAGATTTACCGTCTCTGCCGTGAGTCGGTTGAGCTCCAACAGGTAGGGAAGGGCAACTCGCCGTACATCGAGTTTTTGGACAGCAGCTAGACCTAGCCGCCAGAGAGTCGGACCAACACGATAGCGCTTGTAGTCCGTTGACGTCACATACCCATGGCGCACAAGGTTGACAAGTAATCTGTATATGGTTGTCTTGCTCCGGCCGAGGTGAAGGCTAAGCTCGGTTAGAGTTGCTCCATCCGGGGCGGAGACGAGATAATCGAGAAGCTCGGCAATTCTCTCAACTGTTTGAAGGCGATACTGTTTATCCATTCTTAGCCTGCCTCGATCGTGGGCTCATCAGCTAATCCGCCCGTGTTGAAGCCGTATCACGATTGTTTCTCCAGAAGAAACTTCGTTTCTTCTGGGGAGGATATCACATATCCATGCGTTTGTCAAGACCTGCTGAAGTCAAATGGCCATCGCGTGCGGACTGATTCAATGGCTACCTAGTAGCGAGACCTGATGGGCATGGAGAACAGTAGCATAGTGTAAGTATATAGGTATACGTTTATGCATGGTGTTTTCATCTTGAACAATAGTATAACTATACTATGAT
>Ga0105160_1000875_pt1 | contig 13024 bp, 10 predicted proteins | sample GXS110809BmetaG_FD_89591 | JGI IMG/M metagenome (GOLD analysis project Ga0105160, IMG submission 89591) | Hot spring microbial communities from Gongxiaoshe hot spring, China to study Microbial Dark Matter (Phase II) - GXS 110809B | ecosystem: Environmental > Aquatic > Thermal springs > Hot... | reverse complement strand
GGGAGGAGAGGCGGCTGGGGTCGGGGCAGGTGGAGGGGCTGCCGGCGCGGCAGCCGGGACCGCACCCGGGACCTCCACCGGCTCCTCCGGAGCGCCGATGATGGCGATCGGCGTGCCCACCGGCACGGTTGTCCCTTCCTCGATCAGCACGGCCTTCAGCACGCCGGAGGCCGGGGCCTCGAATTCGATGTTGACCTTCTCCGTCTCGATCTCCGCCAGCGGTTCTCCCGCTTTCACCGGATCGCCCACTTTCTTCAACCAGCGGAGGAGTTTCCCCTCCACCATATCGAAGCCCATCTTCGGCATGGTCACCGTCGTCGCCATCCTTCGCCTCCCCAAGCGTTTCACCGCAGCAACCGCTTCACCGCCTTCACCACGTCCTCCGGCCAGGGGAGGACGGCCCGTTCATGATGCTTGTTGTATGGCATGGGCACCTCCCGGCTCCCCAGGCGCATCACCGGGGCGTCCAGTTCGTCGAAGGCGTGCTCCTGGATACGGGCCGCGACCTCCGCCCCGACGCCGAAGGAGCGCCACTCCTCCGTGACCACCAGCGCCCGATGGGTTTTGGCCACGGATTCATAAACAGGCTCCATATCCAGAGGGCGCAGGGTTCGCAGATCCACGATTTCCACCTCAATGCCTTCCCGGGCCAGCTGTTCCGCGGCCTGGAGGCTGGCCTGAAGCATCCGCCCATAGGTCACGATGGTGCAGTCCCGCCCCGTCCGCTTGATCTCGCTCCGGCCGATGGGGACCACGTAATCGCCCTCCGGCACCTCACCCCGCACCGGGTAGAGGGCCGTGTGCTCGATGTAAATCACCGGGTCCTCATCCCGGAGGGCGGCCTTCAGCATCCCTTTGGCATCGTAGGGCGTGCCCGGATAGACCACTTTCAGGCCGGGCACGTAAGCGAAATAAACCTCGAAGGTCTGGGAGTGGGTGGCTGCGAGCTGGCCCCAGCCCGCCGGCACGCGGATGACCAGGGGGACCCTGAACTGGCCGCCGAACATGTAGGACATCTTGGCGGCGTGATTGACGATCTGATCCAGGGCCAGGAGGATGAAGTTGATGGTCATGATCTCGGCGACGGGGCGCAGGCCGCCCAGCGCCGCCCCCAGGGCCACGCCCACGATGGCGGACTCGGCAATAGGCGTGTCGCGCACCCGCTCCTCCCCGAACTCCTCGTAAAGGCCGCGGGTCACCGCGTAGGTTCCCCCATAGGCCCCCACATCCTCGCCCATAATGAAGACCCGACGGTCCCGTTGCATCTCCTCCCGCAGGGCCTGTCGGATCGCCTCGCGGATGGTCATAACGGGCATCGGCATGCTCCTCCGAAACAAGCTGCAAATGGAGAGAAAAACCCCTGGGCCACCCGATTGGGCGCCGGATCACGCGCCTTCCCATTCCTGGAGGAACCGCTCATCCCCTCGCCAGGCTCCCACCGGGTTGGCGTAGATGAAATCGTAAAGCTCCTCCAACGGGGGATCCGGACTCTCCTCGGCAAATCGCATGACCTCTTCCATCTCCCGCTCCACGTCTTCATGGATGGCATCCAGCTGCGCTTCCGGGATCCCTTCGACCTCGATGAGATGCCGGCGGAAACGCTGAATGGGGTCCCGCTGCTTCCACTTCTCGATTTCTTCCTTTGTGCGATACAGCTCGGGGTCGGCAACCGAGTGGCCCTGGAAACGGTAGCAGACGGCTTCCAGGAAGTAGGGGCCGTTCCCTGCCCGGGCCCACTCAATGGCCCGAAGGGCGGCCTCGTGGACCGCCAGGACATCCATCCCGTCGATGCGTTCCGCGGGGATGTTGGCCATACAGGCCTTCTTATAAACCTCGGTCACCGCCGAGGCCTTCTCGATGGGCACCCCCATCCCGTAGAGGTTATTTTCGCAGAGGAACACGATCGGGGTCTTCCAGAGGGCCGCCATATTCAACGCCTCATAGAACTCCCCGATATCGGTGGCCGCATCCCCGAAGATGGCCATCGTCACGCGGGGCTCCCCCAGGTATTTGGCGGCGAAGGCCAGGCCGACGGCCATGGGAAGGTGCCCTCCGACGATGGCGTGGCCGCCCCAGAAGTTATGCTCCCGACTGGCGAAGTGCATGGAGCCGCCGCGGCCCCGGCTGCATCCGGTGACCTTACCGAACAGCTCCGCCATCAGGATACGGGGGTCCAGGCCCCGGGCGATGGCGTGACCGTGATCCCGGTAGTGCGTGAGGAGATGGTCCTCCGGCCGCAGGGCGGCGATGGCCCCCACTGCAATGGCTTCCTCACCGATATAGAGATGCAGAAACCCCGCGATCTTGCCCTGTTGATAGGCGATGCGGGCCAGCTCCTCGAAACGTCGGATCAGGACCATCTGGCGATAGAACGAAAGCTTGGTAGCTACGTCCAGCTGCACGCCCGGCGCGGCGGCCGCCTTCGAGGCGTTCCCTTTCCCTCGACCGCTCATCCGTAACCTCCTTCGATTCATCTTCGAGGGTCTCTTCCTCTCGCGGTGAACGGGCTATGGAGAAAAACCCCTTTACTCCCAATCCGGGCGGTTCATCCATATTGTGAAACACTCCCCTCTCCGCCACCGGATCCACGCTCCTGGCCCGGTGAAGCGCCCCTTCTCCTTTTTGATTCCCCAGCGCTTCAGGCATGAGTAAGGGGAGAGATCCAATGGACGCCTATTTACGCTATTCCTGATGATTATAACACGCCCGGTGATATCGGTCCTGTTTGGGCGGCCCCGCCCCCGGGGAAAGGACAGGAATTACGCCATGATGTCCGGAGGGCCCGCCGGCTCGGGCCTACCTGTGATACGATTATAGGAGTTACGCAGTTGGTTTTCTCCTAAGGGTTTTGGGGGAGTCGCGCGCCGAAGGCGCGCGACTCCCCCACGGCCCTTTGGGCCGTGGGGAGGGGGGAGAAAGGGAGGTGGGGCCATTCTACTATCTCTCGTGAGCCCCGAACTGCGTAACACCTAACGATTAATCCACAGTGGGACCCGGTCCATCCGGATCGGTCCAGAGCGAACGCATCCCTGCTCGTGAGGCGCTGGAGCGATGGAGATCACATGGTTTGGCTTAAGTTGCTTCCGTATCCGCAGCCGGACAGCGACGATTGTGACGGACCCGTATGATCGGAGCGTGGGGCTCAACCTGCCCCGGCTGAAGGCGGACATCGTCACCGTCAGCCATGACGCACCGGGCCACAACGCGGTCCGCGCCGTTAAGGGCGAGCCGCATGTGCTCAGCGGGCCCGGGGAATACGAGATCAGCGGCGTGTTCATCACCGGCCTGGAGATCCGGCCGGAGAACCGGCGCAAGCGGGACCGCGGGCGGCGCAATACAATTTTCCTCTTCGAGCTGGAAGACCTGCGGGTCTGCCACCTGGGGGATCTCCAGCATGTGCTATCCCAGGCCGAGGTGGAGGAGGTCCTGGGCGAGGTGGATGTGTTGCTCGTCCCCGTCGGTGGCGGGGAGGCGTTGAACGCCGCCCAGGCTGCGGAGGTCGTCAGCCTCCTGGAGCCCCGCATCGTGATCCCGATGCACTACCGTGTTCCCGGCCTGACTATCAAACTGGATCCGGTCCAGAAATTCCTGAAAGAGATGGGCAGCGAGAAGGCGCCCACCCTGGACGTCCTGAAGATCTCCCGGGGGGATCTGCCCGAGGAAACCCAGGTGATCGTCCTCAACCTCCAGGCGCAGGAGGAAGGATGAAGCAGGCGCTTGCCCTCGCCCTGATGGGGCTGGGGCTCAGCCTGGCCTGTCGCCCGACCCGGATGCCCGTTCCAACCCCAACGTTGAATCCCCGGCTGGCGCAGGCCCGGGAGGCGTTGCAGCGAGGGGACGCCCTCGCCGCCCTCGCGCAACTGGAGCCTTTCGTTCGGGAGCATCCCGAAGCGCTGGACGCCCGGGTCTGGCTGGGAGATGCATATGTGATGGCCGGCCGCATGGGGGAGGCCGAACAGGTCTATCGGGAGGTGCTGCGGCAGGCGCCGGAACACGGGCCGGCCCGTTTGGGCCTGGGGATCGTTCTTTATCGAAGCGGCCGTCTGAGCGAGGCCGTTGCCGAAGCCCAGGCCATCCTGGCGCGGCATCCTCAAGAGCCGCGGGCGCATTACCTGCTGGGCGCGGCCCTCCTCCAGCAGAACCGGGTCCCGGAAGCGCGACAGGCGTTCGATCAGGCGCTCCGGCTCCGATCCGATTTCCCGGAAGCCTATGTCGGGCGCGGAGCCGCCCGCCTGCTCGACGGGGATTTCCCCGGCGCTGAGGCGGACCTCCGCCGGGCTCTGGCCCTGCGCCCCGGGATGCCGGAGGCCCTCTACTGGCTCGGCCGGCTGCTCGCCCAGCAGGGACGGGAGGAGGAGGCCCGCGAACGGCTTCGCCAGTTTCTGGAAACCAACCCCCCTGCACCCTTTGCCCAGGATGCGGAGGCGCTGCTGCAAGCGCTGGGGGGAGATTGAGCGGATGGCCCTACCCCTGGCCCTACCCCTCTGAATCCCTCTCCCCATAGCCCCTCGGGCCGTGGGGAGGATGAAGTTGGGGGCGAGCCGGGCGCCTTTGGTGCCGGGCTCGCCCCCAAGCCCCCATGAGAACCCTTTAAAAGCCCTGAGTTATCCTCCATCGCTGAGGGCTTCGCTGACCAGTGCTGCCAGGGTTTCGATGAGCAGCGGGTCGTCGTTCAATGAGCGGGTGCGCCGGAAGGAGAGCCCCCAGGCCTGAGCGGCCTCCCGTGCCTCCATGTCCAGATCGTACAGGATCTCCAGGTGATCGGCCACGAAGCCGATGGGGCAGATCACCACGTGCCGCGCTTCCCCTCCCCGGGCGATGGCCTCCAGGACCTCCATGAGATCCGGCCCCAGCCACGGCTCGCCAGTGGGGCTGGCGCTCTGATAGGCGAAGCGCCAGCGTTTCCACCCCAGCACCCGCGCCACCCGCCGCGCGGAATCCAGCAGCTCGATTTCATAGGGATCCCCTTCCTCCCGCAGCCGGGCGGGCAGGCTGTGAGCGGTGAAGATCACCAGGGTCTCCTCCGGGGGGAGATCCGCCAGCGCCTCTTTCAATCGCTCGGCAGCGGCCATAACGAACAGGGGATGGGCCCCCCAGCTCCGGATCTCGATCACCGGCAACATGGCGCTCCGCGCGACCAGGGCCTGCCGGAGGGCGGCGAGATAAGCCCCCACGCTCATCCGGGAGAAATGAGGGGCCAGCGCGATGGCGATCAGCTGATCGACGCCTTCCTCCAGGAGACCCGCGACGGCCTCCTCGATGAAGGGCGGGGCGTGCTTCATGCCCACCCGGACATGAAACGAATGCCCCACAGCCAGTCGGGCGAGCCGTGTTTCCAGCGCCCGCGCCTGGGAGAGGGTGATTTCCAGCAGCGGCGAGCGCCCTCCAATGCGCCGGTAGCGTTCTTGAAGCTCCGCAACCTGCGCGGGGGAAGGGTGCCGCCCCCCGCGGATGTGCGTGTAATAGGCCTCCACGTCCTCGAGGGAGCGTGGCGTTCCATAGGCCATCAGCAACACGCCGATGTGGCCCATTCTCATCCTCCGTAAGAGCAATAAGAATCGAGGAAGGAGGCCATCCTTTCCGCAGCCTCCCGCGCCTGGCGAATGAGATCCGGTATGCCGATCCCCCCATAGGAAGCCCCAACCAGCCGGAGGCCCGGGAAGGGGCTTAACGCCCGCTCGATGGCCGCCAGCCGCTCGAGATGCCCCACGGTGTATTGCGGCATCCCCGCCGGCCATCGGTGCACCCACGCCCGCACCGGATCCCCCCGCAGCCCGAGCAGGGGCCGCAGGGCCTCCACGCTCCGCTGGATCAGGATAGCATCCTCTCCGGCGATCGCCTCCGGATCCCCGGCCCATCCCAGAAAGGCCCGCAGCAGGACGAATCCCTCCGGCGCCCGGCCGGGCCATTTCGATGAAGACCAGGTGCACCCGGTCAATGGGAAGGGCTCCCTTCGGGGAACCAGGAAGCCGCTTCCGTTCAGAGGATGGCGGACCTGATCTCGACGGAACGCCAGGGTGACCACGGCGGTCGAGGCGAACGGGATCTCCGCCAGCCGCGCAGCGGCCGAAGGAGCCAGATCCCGGACCCAGCGTGCCGCTTCGAAAGCAGGCACCGCGAGCGCCACTCCTTCCCCCTCCACGATCTCGCCGCTGTCCAGGGTGACCCGGTATGAAAGGCGCCCTTCTCCCGGAGCGGGAGCGATCCCAAGGACCGTTCGCCCGAGCGCGATATGGGTTCGATGGAGCGAGGCCGCCAGCCGATCCACCAGGGCGCCCATGCCGGATCGAAGGGAAACAAAGAGGGGCCCCGATGGCCTGGCGGAGCGAGCGTTCCACAACCCGCGGGCAATGCTGCCGAATTTTCGTTCCATGGCCAGGAGATGCGGGTAGAGCGCCTGTATACTCAGGCGCTCAGGATCCCCGGCGTGAACGCCAGCCATCAACGGCTCGGCGATGCCCTCGGCGAAGGCGCGGCCAAATCGACGGCGCAGGAATGTGGCCAGCGGCTCATCCCCATCCGAACGGCGCGGCGGGATCCAGGGCTCCAGGAGGGCCCGGAGCCGCCCGCCCCACGACAGGTTCCGCGCTCGCAGCACCGCTCCCGGGTCCGGCCGCAGCATGAGAAGCGCTTCAGGGATGGGCATCAGCCGGCCCCGGCTCAGCACATACACGGTGCGGGCCTGTGGCGCGATGATCTCCATCTCCAGCCCCAGCTCCCGGATCAGCGCCCGCCCTTCCGTTCTGGCAGCCAGAAAGGAATCCGGCCCACCCTCTACCAGGAATCCGTCCTCGCGCACGGTGACGATCTTCCCACCCAGGCGCTGCCCGCGTTCGATCAGCAGGATCTCCCCGCGCCAGCGGCCTTCCGCCATGGCGCGCTCCAGGAAATACGCGACGCTCAACCCGGCGATCCCGCCTCCGACAATGATGACCCGCATCGCTTCATCCCCTTGTGTAGAGCGACACGCCGTTCCACGCGCGGAAGGGCGTTTCCTGCCTGCCTCATCGTGCAGGACAACTGCAAGCAGTTGTCCTACAGGGGAGCGCCCGAACAGGCAACCGGCCACGCATGCACCCAATCGACGAGCCGGGCCACCGTATCCGGCGGCGTCTCGGGGAGGAGGCCATGGCCGGTGTTGAAGATGTGGCCCGGCCGGCTACCGGCCTGGCGCAGGATCCGCGCCGCGTGTTCCGCCACCACCTCGAAGGGAGCCAGCAGCACCGCCGGGTCCAGGTTCCCCTGAACGGCCACCTGATCCCCCAGGCGCGCCCACGCGACATCCAGCGGCACCCGCCAGTCCAGCCCGATCACCGTTCCCCCAGCCTCCGCCAGATCCTCCAGCAGGGCCGCTGTCCCGGTCCCGAACAGGATCACCGGGATCCCCGCTGGGCGCAGGGATTCGATCAGGCGTTGCAGATAGGGGTGAACAAACGCCCGATAGTCCAGCGGATTAAGCACTCCGATCCAGCTCTCAAAGATCTGCAGGGCGTGGACCCCCGCGGCGGCCTGGGCCCGAGCGTAGCGGCTCAGGCTGTCCGTGAGGAGATCCATCAGGGCGTGCCAGCTCTCCGGCTCCCGGAACATCCAGGCGCGGACCCGGGTAAAATCCCGGGATGCCCGGCCTTCCACCAGATAACAGGCCAGGGTGAAGGGTCCTCCGATGAAGCCGATCAGCGGGACCTGGAGCTCGGCCCGCAGTCCCCGGATGGTCTCCAGCACGAACGGGAGATCGGCCTCCGGCTCCAGAGGGCGCAGGCGGACGAGATCAGCGGCCTGCCGGATCGGGGATTCGATCACCGGGCCGGTTCCCTCCTCCAGGATCAGACGGATCCCCATGCCCAGGAGGGGGAGGCTGAGGTCCGAGAACAGGATGGCCGCGTCGACCTCGAAGCGCCGGAGCGGCATGCGCGTGATCTCCGCCGCCAGCTCAGGCTGCCGGCAGAGCTCGAGGAAGCCATAGCGTTCCCGCAGCGCCCGGTATTCCGGGAGATACCGGCCCGCCTGGCGCATGAACCAGACCGGGGTGACATCTACCGGCTCGCGGCGGCAGGCTCGCAGGAATCGATCGTTAAAGGCCGCCACGGGCCACCTCCTGAAACGCTGCCCGGGCTGCCCGGATCGTCCGCTCGATGTGGGACTCCGCATGGGCGGCGGAGACGAACCACGCCTCCAGCGGGGAAGGGGGAAGGTAGATCCCGCGCGCCAGCATCGCATGGAAGAAACGGGCGTAGCGGGCGCGATCGGTGGAGGCGGCGGTGGTGTAATCCACGACCGCCTGTTCGGTGAAGAACACGCTGAGCATGGATCCTGCCCGGTGGATCTGAACCGGCACGCCTGCCCGTTCGGCCGCCGCCTGCAGGCCCTCCGCCAGCGCGGCGGATCGTTCCTCCAGCTGCTGGTAGAGGGCGGGGGTCAGCTGCTCCAGGGTCGCCCGCCCGGCGACCATCGAGAGCGGGTTGCCCGAAAGGGTGCCCGCCTGATACACCGGCCCTGTGGGGGCGACCCAATCCATCAGCTCCCGTCGGCCCCCATAAGCGCCGATGGGCAGCCCGCCCCCAATGATCTTTCCCAGACAGGTCAAATCCGGCTCCACCGGATAGAGAGCCTGGGCCCCGCCCCGGCTCACCCGGAAGCCGGTGATCACCTCGTCGAAGATCAGCAGCGCCCCGTAGCGGCGCGTGAGCGACCGCAGGCCCTCCAGGAAGCCCGGCTTCGGCGGCACCACCCCCATGTTCCCGGCCACCGGCTCCACGATCACCGCAGCGATCTGATCCGGGAACCGCTCGAAGAGGGCAGCCACCGCCTCCAGGTTGTTATAGGGCGCCACCAGCGTGTCCTGAACCCAGGCTTCAGGGATCCCAGCGCTGTCCGGAATCCCGAAGGTGGCCAGCCCGGAACCCGCGCGGGCGAGCAGGAAATCCGCGTGCCCGTGGTAGCCGCCCTCGAACTTCACGATCTTCGAGCGGCCGGTGGCGGCCCGGGCCACCCGCAGGGCGCTCATCGTCGCTTCCGTCCCCGAGTTCACAAATCGAAGTTTTTCAATGGAAGGGAAGGCCTCCTGGATGCGGCGGGCCAGCTCGATCTCGGCCTCGGTGGGGGCCCCGTAGCTGGTTCCCCGACGGATCGCCTCGCGGAGCGCGCGGACCACCGCGGGATGGGCGTGACCCAGGATGAGGGCCCCCCATGAGCCGACGTAGTCGATGTAGCGGTTGCCGTCCACGTCCTCCAGGATCGCCCCACGCCCGCGGGCGATGAACCGGGGTGTCCCTCCCACGGCGCGAAAAGCCCGCACCGGGCTGGAAACCCCTCCCGGCATGAGCTCCTGGGCGATGGCGTAAAGCTGCTCCGAGCGTTCGGTGCGCATGGGGACCTCGCTCCTTTGAGGGCTGAGCTTGATTGGCGAAAACCCGGTTGGGGCAGAGCAGGACGGCAGCCATGCCTCCTACGGTTGATAAGGGCACAGGGGATCGCTCTCCAGCGGATCGCCGGTGACCGCGTAGGCGCGGGCCCGCGATCCCCCGCACACCACCCGAAACGGGCAGCGCCCGCATTTGCCCTTCAGGGCATCGGGATCCCGGAGGGCCTGGAACATCGGATGGGTCCGGTAGATCGCCACGGGATCGTCCTGCCGCACGTTCCCCAGGGCCAGCGGGAGAAAGCCGGCTGGATAGATCTCCCCGATATGAGAAATGAACAGAACTCCATTGCCATCCCGGACCCCGAACCCCCGTCGCGCCGAGGCAGGGGCATGCCGGCCTTTCCGCTGCAAAACCACCCGCCGGTAATGGTGGGCTTCCGTCGTTTTGATCTCGAAGGGGACATGGGGAGCCAGATCGAGCAACCAGTGCATCAGCCGCTCGCTCTCTTCCGGCGAGATCTCCCGCAGGAGCCGCCCACGGCCAACCGGGATCAGGAAGAAGAGACTCCAGCGGCGGGCGCCCAGAGCGGCCACCCGTTCGGCGATCGCGGGCAAATCGGGCAGGGTTTCCGCGCAAACCAGGGTGTTGATCTGAAAAGGGAGACCCACGGCGGCGGACCATCGGGCCGCCCGCACGGTCTGCTCAAAGCTTCCTGGAACCCCGCGCAGCCCGTCGTGGCGTGCCGCGTCCGAGCCATCCAGGCTCAGGGCCAGCATCCAGATCCCTTCCTCCTTCAGGCGAGCGATCACGGCCTCCGTCAGCGCATAGGTGCCGCTGGGGGTAAGGGCGACCGTAAACCCCAGGCTCCGGGCATGGCGGATCAGATCAAACAGGTCCGGCCGCTTGAGCGGATCGCCGCCCGTGAGCACCGGATTTGGACTATAATTTTTGAAAATACGTTCACACCCCTCAGGACATCCGAAATCCCAGGAGTTCTGCTCAGAACGGGAAGGAGGACACACAATGGAGCTGGCCCACCGGATCCGCCTGGCGCGCGGTCAGGAGCCGGCCGATTTGCTCCTCAAAGGAGGACGCCTGATCAATGTGTTTACGGGAGACATCTATGAGGCTGACATCGCCATTCACGGTTCATTCATCGTGGGCATTGGGGAGGGCTACACAGCGCGGGAGGTCATCGATCTGAAGGGACGCTTCGTGGCCCCCGGGTTCATCGATGCCCACGTCCACATTGAGAGCAGCATGGTTCCCCCGCCCGAGTTCGCCCGCGCCGTTGTCCCCCGCGGTACCACCACAGTGATCATCGATCCCCATGAGATCGCCAACGTTCTGGGCCTGGACGGCATCCGCTACATGCTGAACGCCGCCAAATATAACCCCCTGAGTGTTTTCGTGATGCTCCCCTCCTGTGTTCCGGCCTCCCCGATGGAGACCGCCGGGGCCGCCCTTTACTGGTACGATCTGCAGCCGCTGCTCTCCAGCCCCTGGGTGCTGGGGCTGGCGGAGATGATGAATTACCCGGGCGTCATCAACGGCGACCCGGCGGTGCTGGACAAGCTCCGGGCCTTCGCCCACGTGGTCCGCGATGGCCACGCCCCGCAACTCACCGGCCGGGACCTGGTGGCTTATGTGGCGGCGGGGATCACCTCGGATCACGAGTGCACGACGGCAGAGGAGGCCCGGGAGAAAGCCCGGCTGGGGATGTATGTCTTCGTCCGCGAATCCTCCGTGGCCCGCAACCTTGCTGATCTCCTCCCCGCCATCACCCCCGCGAACAGCCGCCGTTTTTGCTTCTGCACCGACGACCGCCATCCGCTCGATCTGCTGGACGAAGGCCATATCGATTCCCTGATCCGCAAGGCGGTGCGCCTGGGCCTGGATCCCGTCATAGCGATCCAGATGGCCACCCTGAACCCGGCGGAGCATTTCCGGCTTCACGATCGGGGCGCCATCGCCCCGGGCCGGGTGGCCGATCTGGTGGTGTTCTCGGACCTTTACGACCTTCGTCCGGAGCTCGTTTTCCGCCATGGGGTCCTGGTCGCGGAGAACGGGCGGCCGCTCTGGGAGCCGGTCAGCCGGAGGATCGACCTGCGGAGCACGATGAACATCGCCTGGGATCGGATCCATTTCCGGATCCCGGCCCGGGGCCGTCGGATCCATGTGATCGGGGTGATCCCGGATCAGCTGATCACGCCGCACCTGATCGAGGAGGCCCGCATCCTCGACGGCGATGCGGTGGCGGATCCCGAGCGGGATCTGCTGAAGATCGCGGTGATCGAGCGCCACCGGGCGACCGGGCAGATGGGCCTGGGGTTTGTGAAGGGGATCGGGTTGCGGCGGGGCGCGCTGGCTTCCTCGGTGGCTCACGATCATCACAACGTGGTGGTGGTTGGGGCCGATGATCGCTCGATGATGACGGCGGTTCGGGCGGTGGCCGAAGCCGGTGGCGGCATGGCGGTGGCCGATGGGGATCGGGTGCTGGCCCGCGTCCCCCTGCCCATCGCCGGGCTGATGTCCGATCAACCCATCGAAACGGTCCGGAAGCAGATGGAGGAAGTGCTGGGGGCGGCCCGGGCCCTGGGGAGTGAGCTCCCCAATCCCCTGATGACCATGAGCTTCCTGGCTCTCGAAGTGATTCCAGAGCTGAAGATCACCGACCTCGGCCTGGTCGATGTCAATCGGTTCGAGCGAATCCCCCTCTTTGTGGAAGAAGGGGGATGAAGATGGGGAGGTGGGAAGGCCACAGCAACGGCCTTCCCACCTCAGGCGCTCTTTCAACCTGTGGTGCGCAGCCCGGCAGCGACCCCCTGGATGGTGAGCCACAGGGCCTCTTGCAGGCCCTCAGCCTCTAACGGTTCCCGCCAGCGCCGAAGCAAAAGGATCTGAATGAAGTTCAGCGGATCCACATAAGGGTTCCGCACCTGAATCGAACGCTTCAGCCACGGGATGTCCTCCAGGAGATCCGGCAGGCCGGTGATGCGCAGGAGCGCCCGCCGGGTCCGGTGATATTCCCGCTCGATTTGGGACCAGACGGCCTCGCGGATGGATTCGTCCGGCACCAGCTCGGCGTAAGCCCTTGCGATTCCCAGGTCGGTCTTGGCGAGGGCCAGGGCGGCGTCGGCCAGGACCACCTGGAAGAACGGCCAGTGGCGGGCCATCTCCTCCAGAAGCGACCAGCCGGTGGCCCCTTCGGCCTGCACGAAGGCTTCCACCCCTGCCCCCAATCCGAACCATCCCGGAAGCAGGTGGCGGCTCTGGGTCCAGGAGAACACCCATGGGATCGCCCGCAGGTCCTCCAGTCGTCGCTCCGGCCGTCGGCGGGCCGGGCGGGAGGCGATGGGAAGCGCTTCGATGCCATCGATCGGCGTCGCATGTTCGAAGTAGGTGAGAAAGCCTGGAGTCTCCAGGAGCTCCCGATACGCGCGATAGGCCGCTTCGCTCATCCGTTCCATGGCTTCCACCCATGCCGCCTCCGGCTCTGAGGAGGGCAGGGCGGAGACCAGCAGCGTCGCCCACAGGACCTGTTCCAGATGGCGGTAAGCGATGTGGGGATCATCGTAACGCTCCGCCAGGACCTCACCCTGTTCGGTCATGCGCAGGCGCCCGCCCACGGCGTCGGGCGGGAGCCCGAGGATGCTCCGGGC
>Ga0105160_1000872_pt1 | contig 13043 bp, 8 predicted proteins | sample GXS110809BmetaG_FD_89591 | JGI IMG/M metagenome (GOLD analysis project Ga0105160, IMG submission 89591) | Hot spring microbial communities from Gongxiaoshe hot spring, China to study Microbial Dark Matter (Phase II) - GXS 110809B | ecosystem: Environmental > Aquatic > Thermal springs > Hot... | reverse complement strand
CAAGAAGCGAGGCGGGTTGTGGTAGGCGTTCGCCGAACGAGGTGGAAACTTGGATGGGTCAACACCCCCGTAAATGACGACAGGGTTCTTTACCTGCCATCCTTCCCGCTCTATACACCAATCGCGGACGAATTGACTATTGAAGGTCACTGTATCATAGGTTATAGGGCGTGGCTTAGTTGGAATCCAAAGCGATGCTAACCTCACGAGAGAGCGTTTAAGCAAGTTCTGGACAAATCCCTTCGCCGGAGTTCGGCAAAAGTGAAACCACAGGTCATCTGGAATTGGTGGTATACCTCCACCAACGAACACGATGACAGGAACGGGTGAAGTTTCGTGGACATAGTTGACAAAAGCAGCGGTGCACCAATCTAAACCCCAACGGCAAATAATGTCGGGTTGAAATTCATTCAAAACCTGCCGGTATACCCTGACATTGTGCCGATAGACGAAGACCCATTTGAAAGCGGACTTTTTAGGGTCTTCTGACCACTTGGAGCGCAAAAGGCGCCAGACATATCCTTCTTTGCGGGGACCTTTTTCCCGCCGATAGGTTGTCAGCACCAAAACCTCATGTCCCCGCTGCCTTAGTCCTTCCACCGTCCTTTGACAACGGACTTGATGTCCTCCAATGACATCGGGCGGGTAGGCATGAATGAGGAAAAGCAAACGCAAATTTACTCACCCCTCTAACGAGGCGGATAAGCGAAAAGAAATTCGTAGTTCTTGGAGGGCGAGGCTCCTGCCGAACCAGGAAAAACGAGTGAGAAGTGCGGAGTGTAAAATTTTCCGACCACAAGCAGGCTAACAGGGATAAAGAAAGGCACACAACGCTTTTCCCGGCTCACCAGAGGTTTGCCCTCCAAAGTGAAATTTTTGGCTCACAAGAATGTTTGCCATCAATCTATGGCAACAAGACCTTCAAATACCTGTCAACAGCGACATCAACAGAGAACTCCATAGCGCGTTGAATGCGCGTTTCTCTGTCTGCGGGCTTGTCGGGATCTTCAAGTGTCTCCAGAATCGCTTTCGCCAGCGCTTCATGATCACCGACAGGAACTAACCGACCATAGCGACCGTTGTCCAAAATCTCCCTCGGTCCACTCCGACAATCTGTTGAAACAACTGGACATCCACAGGCTAAGGCTTCCACAATCACATTGCCAAATCCTTCCCAAGCAGATGATAGGACGAAAACACTTGCTCGTGCCATGAAAGCGAATGGGTTATCAACGAAACCGAGCATATAGACATCGTCTCGGATGCCAAGTTTTTGGGCTAACTGTTCCATTTGTGGTCTTTCTTCTCCTTCACCCAAGATTATCAAGCGGGCAGGACGAACTTGGCGAACCAAGGAAAAGGCTCTAAGAAGTGTCGGAAAATCTTTTTGCTTAGTCAGTCTTCCTACTCCGAGAATCACAGGTATTTGGTTGCTTTCAAGCCAAGAAAAGTTAACTTCCTCTCTTGACTTGATGAACAATTCAGGTGTCACGACAGGGTTGTAGATAACTTGAACTTTGTTTGATTGAAGTCCAAGCAACTGACACAAATCATCGGCAACTCCTTGAGAGACTGCTACAATTGCGTCTGCTTGAGGGTATAAGTTACGGGCTAATTTCAACCAAGTGCCGACTGTTAGGTTATTGCCCCATGACATTGAAGGAGTGTTGTGCTCACTAACTACAAATCGCAAATGACGACTGTTTGAACATTTGCTCATAAGCAGAATTAGATTACAATTGGTCAATGCTGAGAGAATTGCATTAGGTTTATGTTGGTGAATATAATCGGTTAACTTGAAACTAAGGAGTTTTGATAGAAGCAAGAAATTTAAGCGCTTATTTCGTAAGTAACCTGCCAATTTGAGGGCGACATAATGGACTTTAACCGAAAGGTCAAGTTTGGGTGAAAGCGCGTGTCGCTGTTTCAAAAATCGTCGTAACTTAGCCAACCTGAACGGGACATCAGGTGCTTGCAAATCAAAAACCCTTACCTGTGGGGGCAAGGATTTCAAGTAAGGTCCTTCTGCCCGCAACAAGACCACATCAACATCAATACCTCGCTGAACAAAACCCTTTGCTAAGTTGACGAACACTCGCTCAGCCCCGCCACCAGCAAGAGACGGGAGAAAAAGAGCGATATGTGACATAAGGCTTCACCGATTAACACTGAAAATTTGAGGGAAACGATCGGCAATGTTTCTCCATGGGGCGTTTTGTATCTTCTGAACCCATTGATTATATTCTTTCCAAACCCGCAGCAGTTCAGATAGCCTTCCGACAAGTCGTTCAAGCTGAAGCACATAATAATTGCCTTCAGTTGGCTGATTCAGCAGCAATTTTGTTAAGGTCTTGCGGAAACGGCGAAGGTTAATTAAGCCTGTAATGAACTGCCATTGCCAAGTGCGTTCTAATTTTTGTCTCAGGTTTTTCGGTTCACCAGCCAAAGCAAAACGATATGGATCCAACCTGACACTTGCCATTCCGAATCCTCTAAAAAGTCGCCGAAGGTAATTCCAGTCCAATCGGTAAGAAGGCAAATAGTGTTTGAACCTCAATCTCGGGTCATACAATAACTTCCAGCCTGCTAACCGCAAGGCAAGGGATATCTCTATGTCTTCTCCTGAGAGTAGTTTTCCACCTTGACGACCGGTAAGGAGTGGTTCAAAACCATTTTCCACTAATTGTGTCAATGCAGTTTTACGCTTGAACCCTGTTCCCCAAAGAGTGAGAGTCTCTTGAGATTGGTCAGGATTTTGGGAAACTTGTGGACCAACTCCGAGACCGCCTTTAACATGTTCAAACCACCATGGGGGCACTGATTCAAATACAGGTTCTCCATATCCACCACAAGCACCAACTTCAGGATGTTGAGATAAAATTTCCCAACCCAGCCGCACCCAGTTTGGATAAACCCAATTATCATCGTCAACGAAACTAATAAATTCATAATGAGCCTCAAAAATTCCACGCAATCGCGCGTAGATTAACCCTAACTGAGGCTCATGGACTACCCTTAGAGGGATAGATTTACTCTTTGACCATTTAGACCATTCTTCAAGAGCTACCCGACCAGTGTCATCTTGGGATGCGTTATCTACAATGATTACCTCCCAAGGGATGATGTCGCAATCCTGTTGAGATGCAAGGTGAGCCAAAGTGGGGGGTAGTCGTTTAGCACTGTTATGGCAGCAAATAACTACGCTAACGCCCACTTCCATAATCTCACTCTCCTTTAACAGACCATTCTCCAAGTGTAAGGAATGGTGCAAAGCCACCAATTCCAACGGAAACACCAGTTCCATAAAAGTCTCCAACTTCAACATCAATCATGCCAATACCTTCAGGAAGCATAAGCCAATCGGCGACTTCGTTATTTACATCAAGTCGCGGGCTCACGATGTATCTACCGGGTGCGAGAGGGAAGCGCCTAATAAGGCAGCGTAATTCACCTTTTGGGGGGAGAGGTTGCGTAAGTTGTCCCACATGGCGATTGGATAAAACGGTAAGCATCTGATGAGTAAATGCATCATGGAAGGCAAAGTAGAATACTACATTTTTCAGCCTTTCCGAATCTTGAGAATCATACTTAAAGACAAACTCAACATCCTCACCGCATCGGATAACACTCCTTCGCTCTCCTGCTACTTCAACCCAAAAGTCAACCAAACGAACTTTGCCATTACCCCGTCTATTGGTTCTCTTGACTTCATCCTTGCTAATGTTGCTTTGTGCCATTTGTAAATAAGTTGTAATTGCTTTTTGAACATTACCAAAGTAGATAATGTGACCTTCTTCCAAAACTATTGCCTTTGAACACAAATTTTCAATTGCAGCCATATTGTGGCTGACAAAAAGGACGGTGCGACCTTCTTTTGCGACATCACCCATTTTGCCCAAGCATTTTTTCTGGAATGCTGCATCGCCCACAGCTAAAACTTCGTCCACTAATAAAATTTCTGGGTCAAGATGAGCAGCGACGGCGAAAGCGAGCCGAACATACATGCCACTGGAGTAATACTTAACTGGAGTGTCAATGAACTTTTCTAATTCAGAAAAGGCAACGATCTCGTCAAATTTTTTGTCAATTTCCCGCTTTTTCATGCCCAAAATGGCACCGCTAAGATAAATGTTTTCCCGACCGGTGAGTTCGGGATGAAACCCTGTTCCTACTTCAAGCAAACTCCCTACTCTACCGCGAACTTCAGCGTAGCCTTCGGTAGGTTCAGTGATGCGAGCGAGAATTTTGAGTAAAGTGCTTTTACCAGCGCCATTGCGTCCAATAATGCCTATAACTTCGCCTCTTTTGACCTCAAAACTGACATCCTTAAGAGCCCAGATGAAAGAATGTGATTGAGAGTTAAGATTTGAGGATTGGTGATTACGATTAAACCATCTAAAGGGGGCAGATAAGGAATGGACAATGAGGTCACGCAGAGTTGCATATTGATGCCGTTGTCCTATGCGGTAAAGTTTTCCAAGTTTTTCCGCCCTAATGACGACATCCTCCATTGACTTTCATCCCTCCTCCCGACGCATTCTAAAGAACTTCAGCATCTCAAGACGAATATCCCTCGTTTATACGACATCAGCGATCGTGCCCTCCATTTTGTGGAAGAACATTAAACCAAGCACAAGCGTAATTACCACTATGCATACTGAGACAAAGAATAGGGTGTTCAAAGGTTGTCCTTGTCCTGTCAACGCCCATCGGAAACCTTCAATGACACCAGTCATAGGATTAAGCCAATAAACCCATTGCCATTTTTGAGGAACCATGCTTGCAGGATACGCCACAGGCGATGCAAAAAGCCAAAGTTGAATCAAAAAAGGAGTGGCATAACGGACATCACGATATAAGGCGTTAAGGGCTGATAACCATAAACCGACACCAAGCGCTGTCAGCGTCGCTAAGATGAGCAGAAAGGGCAACAAAAGCAACTTCCATGTAGGCATAATCCCGTAATACAGCATCATACCTAAAAGAACTGAGAACGCTATTGAGAAATCAACTAAGCCAGACAAAACAGCAGACAAAGGCAAAATAAGCCGTGGGAAGTAGACCTTTTTGACCATATTCTGATGAGCGACAATAGTGTTTGTGGCATTCTGAATAGCGTTGGCGAAGTATGTCCAAGGCAGCAAAGCGCTGTAATAGAAAATGGGGTAAGGCAAACCGTTGGATGGTATTTTTGCCAATTTGCCGAAAAATAGGCTGAACACAATCATCGTCATAAAAGGTTGAATTATTGCCCAAGCAGCACCGATGACCGTTTGCTTGTATCGGACTTTGACATCACGCCAAATGAAAAAGTAAAGCAACTCCCGATATTCCCAAAGGGAACGCCAGTCAATGTCCCACCAGCCTTTCCGAGGTCGTATAACTATGACTGCGGTTTCTGCGTTTTTTTCTTTCACATTCGTTATCGCCATTGAACCCACCTCACAAAGTCAACTAACCCAACAAACCCACTCACGAAATGTCTTGCCGAGCGGGAAAGCATATTACGGGCGACCCGTCGGGCTAAACTGCCTTGCGTTGTTTGAGTAGTCAGAGTAGCCATTTAATCTGTGCCCCCATGACGCATGATATTTAACCGTAAAGGAAGGTGAATTGATAACAGTTGAAGTTCCTTTCACAAACCCATGCCCTACATCCCACGCATTTACGCTTTACTCATTACGCTTCACGCATTACCCTTCATCCGCTACACCAACCATCAATCCATCCACTCGTTTAAGTGGAGGAGTGCATACTGTGCCGCTTCAACTCGGTTTCTGACGCCGAGTTTGTGGAAAATGCGGGTGAGGAAAACTTTGACGGTTTGGACACTCAAATGGAGTCTGGTTGCTATCTCTTTGTTGCTCATGCCCTCCGCGACGAGTTTCAAGATTTCCCGTTCGCGCATGGAAAGGGTTTGAATAGGGGGAACTGTCATCAGGTTTGTGGGGTCAGAAATTATGCCGATAAGTTTTTCGGTAAACTCTCGTTGGATCCATGGCTTTCCGATGCTAACCGTTGAGACTGCCTTCATAATGAGTTCTGGGTCGCTGGATTTAGAAACAAGTCCCATAACCCCCGCTCGGATTGACCTGACCAAATCCACTTCGTCACAATAACCGGTGATAACAATCACCTTCGTGTCAGGACATAACTCTGAAAGTTGATGCAGGACGGAGAAATCGGTCTTTTTCGCCGATGACATGTCCATGATGATAATTTGGGGCTTGGTTTTGGCTGCGAGTTTCAAGAGTGTGTCAGTGTCAGTGGCTTCACCAACGACCTTGACACCATTTTGCTGTTCCATGAACGCCTTTAGTCCCACTAAGAAAATTGGATGGTCGTCGCACAAAAGCACAGAGATTTTGCCTGAAGTTGAACCGTAAGTTCTTCTGTTTGTCATTTTCTTGTCTGTCGGATTTTCTTTTTGCCGTAGCCGCTTCATGGGATTGCCCCCCTGTCTATCCACCAACCAACCGATGACTTGTTTCCTATCCACCAACATTTTCGGCCTACCCTTTGGCGCCTTTTACACCCAAAGTTCATCCCTTGTGTTGTCCTAAAGTTTAGGATAAACTGCCCGAAAGTGTTAACCGAAGCGATGTAAAACTTAGACCAAACGGTTTCGTTTTCCGGACTGAGTTTAGTTGGCGAAGGTTTGGGTAGTTCGGCAAAGGGTCGTGACCGTAGTTGAAACCGTTACAGGGAGTCAATTGACGGGTCCGACCCTTTGCTTTTATCGCCCTAAGTAGTAGGTGAGAAGCGCTATACTGTTGGCGAGTCCGATGATGCGAGCTAAGTCTTCCCAACCGCCACCTCGTTGCTTGCGGGAGACATAGAGGACATCACCGGGTTGGACAGGTGGTGACTGCGAAAGGTCACCTTTTTGAATTGCCTGAGTTAAATTCAATTTCGTGACAACTGGCTTATCCTTGACAATACGAACTAATACAACTTCATCAAGTTTAGCGTCTTGCGTTGGTCCACCCGCATTGCTTATGACTGTCAAGACAGTATCACCCGTCTTCACACCAACCGCTCCGGGTCTTGCTACTGCCCCGAACACATACGCTTTCGCTCGTTCTGGGACAATGATTATGTCGCCGGGGCGGATAGGTTCAAGGCTGAGAGCACCTGTTCGGAACGCTGCTTCCAAGTTAACTGTTCTTGCGATTTCACCGCTAATAACTTTCACAGCGCTCAAATCCGCTTCCTCAAGGCTTCTCGGTCCGCCAGCCATGCTGATGGCATCCAAGATGGTCATGTTGGGTTGATAGTCAAAACTCCCTGGTCGTTGAACAGCACCGGTTACCCAAATTCGCTGGGATGCGGGAACGAGTATAAGATCACCGTCTTGAACTTCTGGGTTTTGAGAAAGGTCGCCTTGCCAGAGTTGAGTGAGGTTTAAATTCAAAACCTCGCCCCGTCGGTTGACCGAGACATTTGACAAGTTGGCTGTCGGCAATAACCCACCAGATTGACCGAAGACATCCATAACCCGAGAGCCGATTGGGACTTCGTAGGGACCAGGTTTTTGAACTGCCCCAAGTAAGGTAACCTTAACCGTCAACGGTTCAACCGTAACGATGTCGCCGGACTGAAGTTCAACTGCCAATTCTTTCACAGCAGGTGCACTTGTCCCTGCATCAATCCTGACCGATAGAACTTCCTGTCCTTGCCTTATGACTTTAACCCTCATGGGGCGTTGCTCGCTCAAGGGTGCTCCAGCCATTGCCAAAATCCCAAGCAAAGTGACCTTACCGCCGAGGTTGAAAATCCCAGGTCGCTGGACTGAGCCGGTGACAATAACGCCGGAAACATCCTTCACGGAAACGAGAAGGGTGTCGTTCTCTTGAAGTTGCAAAGTTGGGATTTCACCGGCAACCAGTTTGTTCCAGGGGATACTTAGCATTTCAATTCCGCCCCTGAACACCCGTATCTCTGCCGAAGGGTCAGAAACTCCACCGGCAAGGGCGATAGCATCAAGTAAAGTCGCCCGGGTCGGGACCGAGAAGATTCCGCTCCTCGCCACTGCACCAACGATGTTGACGACAATATAAGCGGGTGGCACCCAGATGACATCGCCAGGTTGAACAGTAATTTCACTTGCTACACCACCCACTTGCAAGTTTTTCAAGTTGACGGTGAGCATTTGCCCGTCCCGTCTAAAAACTCTGACCCTTTCCCAATCGGCATTTTCTGAAAACCCACCGGCAAGCATAATAGCGTCAAAGACAGTTGTGGGACCAACAAGCGGGAGGGAATAAGCGCCTGGCGCTTTAACTGCACCCATCACATAAACCCTTCTCGCGAGGGGCGTGAATTGCTTGATGTTGACAATAACTTTGGGCTCGCGCAAATATTGCCGAAGCGCTTTTTCAATTTGTGCAGCCAGTTCATCAACTGTCAAGCCCACAGCCTGAATTGAACCGATGAGCCTCAACCGGATGAACCCGTCGGGGCCAACAGTAACCTCACCGGAAAGGTCAGGTTCGTCTTCAACGAGAATTTGAATTTGGTCGCCAGGGTTGAGTCTGTAGGTTTCAGGTTGGGGGACAGTGATCTGAGAGAGACTTAAAGAGGACAGCAAAGCAAGTAACCACAAAGCACTAAACCATTTCACTTTCATTTCTCGTCGCCTCCTTTAAAGTCGGACGACATTGGGCGCGTTTATGTTCCTCGTCACACCGCGAGTATCAACTACCTGTGGAGAGTTTGCTACGATCCAATTCCAATCGTAACATTTGTGGGCAGTCACGACGACAACGCAATCGCTTTTCGCTAACTCATCTTCTGTCAAGTCAACGGATTTCATCATTTGCCCATTGTGGTTCAGTTCTGGCACATAAGGGTCATGATACAGCACATAACTGCCCTTTTGCATTAAAAGTTCAATCAGGGCCAAGCTCGGTGATTCACGGTAGTCATTAACCTCTGGCTTGTAGGCTACTCCCAAGAGCAAAATCCTTGAACCTTTCAGTGGCTTTCCGTGTTCGTTCAGGGCATCTGCAATCAGACTGACCACATACTCGGGCATTTGCTTATTGATGGCGTCAGCAATTCGGATGAAGCGAGTTTCGTGATTGAACTCACGAGCCTTCCACGCCAAGTAAAGGGGGTCAATGGGGATACAGTGACCACCAATCCCCGGTCCCGGATCAAACCTCATGAAACCGAAAGGTTTCGTTGAAGCAGCGTCAAGAACCTCCCAAATGCTTATCCCCATTCTTTTGCACAAAATCGCCATCTCGTTCACCAAAGCGATATTGACAGCCCTGAAGGTATTTTCAAGCAACTTCGCCATCTCTGCAACTTTTGGTGAAGAGACAGGAACGACTTTCTCAACGATGCGCGAATAAAGGGCACACGCCCTTTCAGTGCAAGATGGGGTCAAGCCGCCTACCACCTTTGGCGTGTTGTGGATCGTCCAAGTTTTGTTGCCGGGATCTATTCGTTCGGGTGAAAAAGCCAAATTGAAGTCAATGCCTGCTTTAAGCCCCGTCTCTTCAAGCATGGGCTTCAAAAGTTCCTCAGTCGTTCCAGGATAAGTGGTGCTCTCCAGAACGACGAGCATCCCTTTACGCAAGTGGGGACGGAAGTTTTCTGCCGCCGAAATGATGTATGAGATATCGGGTTCACCTGTCTTGGCTAATGGCGTTGGAACGCAAATTATGACAGCGTCGCAAACCTGCAAGTCAGCATAGTCCGTTGTCGGGTAAAAATGATTGCCGACGGACCTGACATCCTGATCTGAGATGTCTGTGAGGTAGGACTTTCCTTGGCGTAGGAGATTAACTCGCTCTGAGGAGATATCCACCCCAATAACCCTGACACCACTCCTTGCGAAGGCAATTGCGAGAGGAAGTCCTACATAACCGAGTCCAATAATTCCCACCTTTTCGTCTATCCATTGCATTCCAATCACCTCACCTTTAGTGTTAACCCCAGTTGTCCTTTAGTTTTAACCCTTCCGTTGAGGGTTTAAATTAATCACCTTACAATGTGATCAACAAGAGTCATAAAAAATTAAAGCAATGCGCCGCCCTTGGGTTTCTTTTCAGGCAAATTTTTGTAGCCCCCATTGTCCCCATGGTCAGTCTGGTAAATTTCCACTTCCACAAAAGCACCGTGCCTAAAAGTTTATCGGACTTAGGGCAAGTGGCTATAGGTCATTGGACTAAAATCGGGTGTAGCCGAAGATTTAAACTTTATTTAGGTCTGACTTAAAACTTTTGGGTTAACACTTTCGGGCGAAAACTTAGGGAAAACCTTCGGCTTGACAATCTTGTTAAGAAGCGAACCTCTGGATTGGCGAACTTTCAAGCCCAAAGGGGTGCAAGGTGCAAGGCGTAGGGTTTGAAATTGGCGGCAAAAAGAAATTTCTCGGTTCGGCAGGAGACTCACTCTCCCAGTGAGCCGAAAAATTGTCAATTGGGAGGGCGAATCCCCTGATGAGCCGATTTGGGAGGCGAGCCTCCAAGTGATCTGAAAATGGTCTGTCATATTTAAACGAACAGGTTTTATGGCTCTCGTTCGTAGTAGTCGTGGTAGTAGTAATAGTCACGGTAGTAGTCGTATCCTCGCTTCCGTGACGCTTTATTGATGACCGCACCGAGAATTTTCGCTTGAGCCAGTTCAAGTTGCTCCTTGACTTCTTGAACAGCAGTTTTGGTAACATGCCCCAATTCAACGATGAGTAAGACCCCATCAACCATTGGTGCCAATATGCTTGGGTCGGTGACTGCCATCATGGGTGGAGTGTCAACTATCACTATGTCAAATCGTTCCTTTAGCCTCAGCAAGAGGTGCTGCATCGCCTCGGAACTGAAAAGTTCCGCTGGAGTCACAGAATCGCTGTCCTTAGGCAAGATACCCGCTGGAAGCATATAAAGGTTAGGCACCTTCGTCTCCTTCAAGGCATCGTCTAAAGGAGCAGTGTCCTTCAAGACATTGGCTAAGCCGATCGTTTCATCAATCCCGAAATACTTGTAAAGGTCAGGTTTGCGCAAGTCTGCATCCACGACGACAACTCGCTTGCCAGTTTGTGCGAAAGCGATGGCGAGTGCTGCCGAAATGAAACTCTTGCCCTCACCCTTAATGGCGCTCGTAACTAAAAAGGCTTTCATCTTCCCATCGCTTGACTGTCGCATTATGAGGAACCGAAGGTTGGAACGAAGTGTCCTAACTGCTTCTGCAGCGCTTCGGCGAGAATTCATGAGCCGAATCAAATTGTCAGGTTCAGCCCCAAGTTTCGCTTCTGGAATGATGGACAAAACTGGAACACCGAGAAGGTGCTTAAGTTCATCGGAACTTGTCACTGTGGTCTTCATGAATTCAAGTAGGAAGGTCAAACCGAGGCTAAACCCCAAACCTCCCAAAAGCGCTAAAGCGAGAAGCCTGAACAGATCAGGACCAACAGGTTTTGTAGGCACAACAGCGATATCAGCGACCGTTGCGTTGCCGAGCCTTGCAGCCTCGCGAATTTGAGCGTCTTGAAGCCTTGAAAGTAAACTCATGTATGCCTGCTCCAAAACCTGCAATTGCCTTGTCAAGTCCCCTAACCTGCGCTGTTGCTCAGGGAATTTGCGGAGTTGTTGATGGGTTTGTTGAAGTAAAGATGCTAATGCTTTCCTTCTTTCCTCTAACTCCATTCGCCGGCGCTCAGCATCCAAAATTTGCTGGTAAAGGGTAGCATACCTCGGGTTCGGTGCAGCATCTGGAACTTCAATAATCCGTTCGTTTTGACGGCGAGCAATCTCCTTTCTAAGCGATTCAATTTGCTCCTCAAGTCGTTTGATGGTCGGGTGATTGGGCAAGTAACGGTTTAACAATTGAGTCCTCTGTGCCTCAAGTTCCGCTAAGCGTTTCTCCATCTCAGCCAAAACAGGGTTCTCTTTCCTAACAGGTGTAAATGGCTGCTCGCGAGCCAACATTTGCTGCAATTGCTCCCGTGCTTTCATTGCGCTGCGAAGTTCCGTTTCAGCCATGAGCAACTCGGCAGTGTATGTCCGAATTGAACTGACCAAAGCCCTCGTCTCTTCAGATACATCAACCATGTTCAGTTGTTGCTTGACTTCCGCAATCTGCTTGTCAAGCCTTTGCAACTCGTTTCGGACCGCTTGAAGTTGGGTTTCAATGAAACGGCGTTCGTTGGTCGCTTCCGCTCTCGCTTCCCTGTTTAAGCGAGCAACGAAAGCCTCGGCAATCGCATTCGCTAAAGCGGCGGCAACCTCAGGTAAAGTGTGTTTGACCGAAACGCGGATCAAGTCAGGTTCATAACTTGTTGTGCTTACAAAGGACAGAACCTCTTGAGCGCTAAGCAAACTCAAATATTGTCGCACTGCTGGGCTAACACGCATACCTCCTAACTTTTGCTCTTGAATTAACCTGAGTGCCTCTTGTGCGGTTAAAAAGGTCGTGACCAACTGAGTTGCAGTTTTAAGGTCAAGGATGTCGGTTTGCTGTTGTTGACCAGGTTGTGGGAATAGACCGGGCGGAGTCTGTTTGCGAAGACGAATTAAACTCACGGCTTCATAAAACTTTGGGGAAGTGAAAGTGTAAACGGCAGCGCCAATAAGCGCCAAGATTGTCAAGACAACGATGAGAGGTAACCTTCGGTAGAGAACCCAAAGGTAAAAACCCCAGTCAATGGATTTTTGTTCGGGACGAACCAGAACTCGTTGCTGCTGTTGCATCGCTCATCCCCTCGCTTTTAATGCATGTCGCTTTTAATGCATGTGCGGAGTGCAGGGTGCCAGACGACAAAAGGTTGACTTGACACTTGAACCTAACACACCGCACTTGATTTCATTGTCTTGTTATTATGCCATCAACAAGGCACAAAGGAAGCGACAAAAGTCACTTAACTATTGCTGAGTCCAATGTGCGGAGTGCGTCATTAAATAGCAAATTGAAATTTAGTAACCAATGGTGCTAGTTTACAAAGGGCATGGAAGTTGGTTAAACTGATGACAAAAACCCAGAAAGGAGGTCAACTTCCATGCCCAAATTCATGCCTACAGAAGATTTTATCATTGAACTCT
>Ga0105160_1000871_pt1 | contig 13046 bp, 7 predicted proteins | sample GXS110809BmetaG_FD_89591 | JGI IMG/M metagenome (GOLD analysis project Ga0105160, IMG submission 89591) | Hot spring microbial communities from Gongxiaoshe hot spring, China to study Microbial Dark Matter (Phase II) - GXS 110809B | ecosystem: Environmental > Aquatic > Thermal springs > Hot... | reverse complement strand
GGATAGCATCATCAGGTTCTGAGTCCGCTTCCCCGGCACCCGCACAAAGATCTCCACCCCCGCCTGATCCCAGCTCTCCGCCTCCGTGAGCGCCAGCCGTGCGTTGCCGCCCCCGAACAGCTCGATGAAGGTCTCTTTGAAGGCGCGGCCCACCGCCCGAAAGGTTTCCATAAAAGCTTGCTGCATCTGCTGATCCAGAGCGGTGATCGTTTGCTGGAGGGAGGTCGCGGCGGCCTCCAGATCCGCAATCTGAGACGTCAGGAAGGCGTGGCGCTCCTGGAGGGCCGCGTATTCCGAAGCCGCCTCCGGGTTGATCGGCCCCAGCCGTCGCAACGCCCGCCGGAGGGACTCCACTTCCGCCTCCAGGGCCTCCAGGGGCTCCATCTCGTTCACTTCCACCTCCGGGATCCTCGCCTCCCAATCGATTTCCCCTTCATCCAGATAACGCCATTCCTCCTGAAGGGCCTGCCGGAAAGCGTGGATCTCCCCCTCCCATCGTACTACCTCCAGCCGGGCGGCGTGGACCTGCTCCTCCAGCGCCTGGCCCGCCTCGCGCAGGGTTTCCACCTGCTTCCAGGCCTCCTCGAACATCGACTCCGCCGCCAGAAGGGCGGCCATACCCTGCGCGCGTCGGGTCTCCAGTTCCTGCAACTGGGCCATGAGCGCTCGCTGCCGATTCCGCCAGTGCTCCCGCTCGGCCTCCAACGCGGTGCGTCGCTCATCAGCTTCCTCAACAGACAGCGCCACCTGCTCCGCCTCCACAGCCTGCAGAGCCTCCCGATGTCGGGCGAGCATTTCCTCAGCCTGACGGCGTTGCTCTTCCAGCAACCGCTCCTCCGCCTCCAGGCGAGCCCGCTCCGCCTCGATGGACTCCAGGCCCAGGCCAGCGATCTCCGCATCGATCATCGCCCGGGCTTCCTCCAGCGCCTGTCGCTCCCGCGCCAGCGCATGCTTCCGAAGTTCCAGTTCCTGCTGCTCCGCCTCGATCTGCCCTCGCCGCTGCTCTCCTTCTGCGATCTCCTGCTCCAGCGATTGGAGAGCCACTGCCGCCCTCTGAACGGCTTCCTCAAGCTCTCGGAGCCGACGCCGTAACTCCTCCCTTTGGGCCTCCACCGCCTGATAAGTCACTTCCAGAGAAGCCTTCTCCTCCTGCCACTGCTTCCATCGGCGTGAACTTGCTTCCAGGACTTCTTCGGCACGGCGCAATGCCTCCTGAGCAGCCTGGATTTGCTCCGGGAGCGACCGCCAGACCTGCTCCTGGGTCAGCCACATCACCTCCGGGGCGGCATATCGGCCAATCCACAGGACCCCTTCCCCGCCGATCCGCTCCCCATCCCGGGTCAGAATCTGAACCGTCCGCGGCAGCTGATGCCAGAGCGTGACCGCCTGTTCCCAGGTTTCCACCAGATAGACGCCCTCCAGACGGCGCTCGAGCCAGGCCTGCAGCCGGGGCTCCCGCGCCCGCAGGATCGCCATCGCCGGACGCGCCGGGAGGACGGCACGCCGGGCCGGGGGAACGACGATGGAAAGGCGAGCGCGGCCGTGAACCGGACGCAGGCGCTCCACACGCAACGCGCTGAGGATCACCACGGGCAAGCCGTGGCGGATCAGCGACCGCGCCCGTTCCACAACGGAGCGGTCCTGCACCACCACGGCGTGGAGCAGCGGGCCCAGCAGGGCCGCCGCAGCCGTCTCCCAGCCCGGTTCGATCTCCAGGAAATCGAGCAGTGAACCCAGCACCCCGGAGAGGCCGGCAGCGAGAAGGGCCCGAAGGTCTTCCTGAAATCCTTCCCGGGTTTCCTGGCCACGAGCCAGGTTCTCCGCATAAGCCTCCAGATAGGCCTTGTGAGCCCGGGCCTGAGCCACCTGCTCCCGGGCTCGATGGGCTTCTGCCTCCGCCTCCTCCAGCTGGCGGCTGATCTGAGCCCGCTGCCGTTCCAGGGCTTCCAGGGTCGCCTCCAGGGCCCGCGCCTCCTCGCGAAGCCGCTCCTGCTCCTGAGCCCGATCCGCCTGTTCCCGAATCCACTTCTCCCGTAGAGCGACCTGCTGAAGCAATCGTTCCTCCAGCTCGCGTCGCAATTCCTGGAGTGTTAGCTGGCGACGGGCAATGCGGGCCTCCTCCTCCTCCAGGCGATGGAGGGCCTCCTGAACTTCCTCCCTCCGACGGTGCAGCGTCTCATCGCGCATGCGCTTCGGCGCGTAGAGGGCCTCCAGCGCCTGTCGCTGCTCCTGAATCGTTCGGAGCCGATCCTCCAGCGCCTTCCGCTCGGCCTCCAGCGCCTCCTCCATCGCCCGGAGTGTGGCCTGCCGGGCCTGGAGGGCTTCCGCCTGGGCCCGGCGAGCCCTCGCCTGTTCGGATAGCGCCTGGAGGGCATCCTCCACCGCCTGAAGCTGTCGCTGCACGGCGGCGGATTCCTCCTGCAGCTTTGCCCGGGCTGCTTCCTGCTCTGCCAGTGCCGCCTGCTGGCGGCGGATCTCCTCACGCAGCGCCAGGGCCTGCTGCTCAGCAGCCGTCTGGAGTTCCTGGTGTCGGAGTCGGGCAGCCTCCGCTGCGGCCAGGGCAGCCTGAGCCGCCTCCAGGCCCTGACGCAGCTGGGCCATCCGGCGGGCGGCCCACTGCCGCCAGCGCGTTTTGAGCTGGGAAAGGAGCTCCTCATACTGGCGCGCACGCTCAGCCTGACGGCGAAGACTGTTCAGCCGCGGCGTCATCTCTGCCAGCAGATCCCGGGCCCGCGTCAGGTTCTGCCGGGTGGCCTCCAGACGGCGCAGCGCCTCCTCCCGCTTCATCCGGTAAAGGGCGATCCCGGCCGCCTCCTCGAACAGCGCCCGGCGCTCCTCCGGCCGCATCCGGAGCACCTCATCCACCACCCCCTGTCCGATCACGGTGTAAGTCCGTCGGGCCAGCGGGGTGGATCCCAGGAGCTCCTGGATGTCGCGCAGGCGAACCCGGTTCCCATTCAGAAGATATTCGCCCTCCCCATCCCGGTAGACCCGGCGGGTGAGGGCGACCTCCGTGAATTCCACCGGGAGCTCCCCATCGGAGTTGTCGAAGATCAGGGTGACCTCCGCCATCCCCGCGCGGGGTCGCTGATCGCTGCCAGCGAAGATCAGATCCTCGCCCCGGCGGGCTCGAAGGGTGGAGAGGCTTTGCTCCCCCAGGACCCAGCGGATGGCCTCCGCGATATTGCTCTTACCGCTCCCGTTGGGGCCCACAATCGCGGTCACCGGCCCCGGGAACTCCAGGCGGATCGGATCCGCAAAACTCTTAAAGCCGTGAAGCTCCAGCGCTTTAAGACGCACAGGCATTCATGCTCCGATAAAAGGTTGGGTGGTTGCTCTATTCATTTGTGCTCGAAGTGTAACCATTCAGCCGTTCTCGCGCCACGCAATACGGATACGGGCATTGCACGGAGGTCTTCTCCCGGGAGCTTGAGGAGGTGCGCAGCGCGGCCCCTATTATTTTTGTTCTGTTGCGATCCTGGTAATGCTTGCTCGGGTTTAGCGTTTGCCCCTCCCCCTTTCCCGCGGCCTAAAGGGCCGCGGGAAAGGGGGATAAAAGCATTTGAGGGGCGAGCCCGTTATCGAAGATGACAGGCTCGCCCCCAGACCCCCAGGGAACCAGGCAGTTACCGCACGCAGGGGTTAAAATCAGCGCCCAGCCAGATGCGGTAAGGCGCTTCCGCGCCCGGCTCCGGAGATACCTCCAGACGAGAGCCCGGAAGCCGAAAAGCCCGCAGGAGCGCCTGGGTGGTTGAAGAAGATCCTGCGGCGCTCATGGCGACCACCCGGGTGGGCCGCCCATCCGGTATAGCCTCTACCATCCGGACAGCCTCAAAGCCCGCCTCCCGCAGGATCTCCGCCGCCATCTCTCCATAGAGGGGATTCCCGCTGGCGTTGATGATCTCAACCCGCGCGATGGGCGAAGCCCTCGACGGCAATGGGCCTAACAGAAATCGCTCCAGGTATGAATAAGTCTGTTCCGTCGGCAGATAGACAAACAGCTCGCTCTCTGTAGTTGTGGAGATGATCTCGGAGGCCACAACCGGATGCAGCCATCCACGGGCGATGCGGCTTCGATCCAGACGCAGCCCGATGGAGGCCAGCCAGAGCACCTCATCCAGCCCCAGATCCGTTTGCACCATCTGACGAATCCCGGACCATAATGAGGGGACGCGCAGGAGCCATCCGCCCTCCCTCAGTCGATCCAGCAATCCCTCCAGCACCTGCTGCTGACGGCGCGAACGGTCGAAATCGCCGGTCGAATGCCGGGATCGCATATACCACAGGGCCTGCTTGCCATCCAGGTGATATCTGCCCGGCGTGGGCAACGATAGCGTCCCGGTGATCGTCGGGTTGTCGGGATCCGGAAACACATCATACAGCGGACACCGCACGTTTACATCCACGCCCCCCAGGGTGTCAATGATCGTTCGCATCCCCCCGAAATCCACCAGGGCATAGCCGTGAACCGCAAGCCCCAGATTATAGCGAAGCGTATCCTGAAGCAGACCATAGCCTCCGCCGGGATAGCGGGCCAGCTCTCCATGGACATAGGCGGTGTTGATCTTATTAAACCCCCAGCCCGGTATATAGACCCACAGATCCCGCGGGATGCTGAGCAACCGCACAGAGGGCTCATCGGGATCAATGGAGGCGAGGATGATCGTATCGGTGCGCCCGATCCGCTCCTCCGGTCGTCGATCGCTCCCCAGCAACAGCAGATTCACCCGCTTGGGCGGAAAGATCAAAAGCGGGCGGGGTTCCGGGATCCCCTCCGGACTTCCCCCAGAGACCCCCGGCCAGGGCGTGGGGGTGACCATCCATCGGGCCGGAAAGGCTGGGGTAGGTGTCGATGTGGGCGGCAAAGGGGTGGAAGTGGGCACAGGAGTGGAAGCCGCCGTTTCGGCAGGTTGCATAGGGGGCGAGGCCTCGGAGGTCTCTATAGTAAGCGCAGGCTTCTCCGCCCCATTGAGCGGATCCGTGGGAGCTTCCAGTTGCCGATCCGTGATGACTCCATAGCTCATCCAGATTAAACCCTGGATAAGCATCACGAACCCAATGAGTGCAAGCGCCCTCCCAAACCATCGAGCGAACATTGTGGTTGCCTCGAAGGAAAAGGTTGAAGTCTGGCAAGGATGCAGACGGGCCGAAGGTGCACTCACACGCCTGCTGAGATTCCCCGTCCTCTATTCCACGGAAGTTAGAAGGGTCCCCTGCATCTGTCCACGCAGAAAGATTTCCAGCGCCTCCTTCTGCTCTTCCCCGGCTTCCACTCCCGCCAGCTGCTCTAACAGCCATCCGAGGATGGCCGGGTTCAACCGGGCCACCTGAGCGATCCATTCCCGGATCCGCCCCGCGCGGGTGGGATCCGGATCGTGGAAAAGCTCCAGCAGACGCCGGGCGAAAGGCCCGGAGGTGACCGGAATCTGATTGTCAAAGAAAGCCGACAGCGCGTAATGGAGCATGAAATCCACCAGTCCGCGGAGCTTTTCCCAGACCGGATCCCCCGGGATCATCAGGGCGATGAAGGCAAAGTAGAAAGGAAGGGATCCTGCGAAGTCCCGGCGGTTATTGAAGAGCTCCCCTGCCCGCACGGAGCAGTAGCTGGCCGCCCGCCAGCGGATCTCATAGGGTCCGACTCCTGGGGTGTGCATCTCCCACAGATCCAGGGTCATTCGCAAGGCCAGCCGGAAGCGTTCCAGCGCCATCGGGAAGTTCCGATCCCGCCGGTAGCTCATCCCCTCCTCGAACAACGCCCGCGCATCCCCCAGCGAAGGGGTGATCCCCGAGGGATAGGTCACCCCAGCCAGATCCGCACGCAGGGCTTCGAACACCGGACCCTGCAACGGATTCTCAGGCAGGATCCAGCGGAAGGTCCCGTTGTCCGCCACCAGCAAACCCTCCCGAACCATCCCGCGAAGCATGGATTCCACTTCCATCACGGGAAGCCCAAGAAGGAAAGCCAGTGCCTCCGGCTCCAGCGGCCAGTTCGCCAGGCCCAGAAAGCGGATCAGTCCGCCCTCCGCCGCCTCGATAAACCGCTTCAGGCCCGGGACCCGCACTCCTTGAATCGGAGTGTAGAACGAGGGCGGAAGAGGCCCAAAGGAGATCCCGGAGCCCAGGAGCAATAGCCATCCGAGTTCCTGGCGGCCGCCGGCCTCGATCTCCAGACCTTCCCAGTTCGTTCGCTCCAGCCACCGGGCCAGGGTGAGCTCGGCAACCCCAGCCCGCAGGGTCTCGAAGAGCCGGGTCAATCCCATCCGACGGATCGTGGGCTCCAGCAGCACGAACCCCCAATCCTGGAGATAGCGACGGTAACGCTCCACGGTCCCCACGATCTCCGGAGCTGGGGCGGAAATCGAAGGCTCTGGAGCCGATGTGGGGGGCGGTGGCACGGCTTCCGCTTCCGGCGCGATCAGAGTGTCGTAATAGATAAATTCATCACACAATGCGGGAATCAGATCGCTGGTCGCCCCCTGCACGCCCACGCCGATCACGAACCGGCCATGTTCCCGGAGGCGAGTGATCAAACTGGAAAAATCGCTATCCCCCGAGATGATCGCAAACATCTGAACCTCCGGCCGGGTGAACAGGGTCTCGATCGCATCGATGGCCATGCGGACATCGGCCCGATTGCGGGCAAGCTTGTGGCCATAGGAATAAATCTGAACCAGATCGACCCCGTGCCGGAGCAGCTCATCCCGATATTTGGTGAAACGGGACCAGTCTGCGTAGGCGCGCTTCAGAACCAGCCGTCCCCGTCGTCCGAGCTCTGTAAACAGGCGATTTAAATCCAGGGTGTAATAACGGCTTTCCGCCGCCGTGGCGATGTTTTCGAAATCGATGAAGACCGCCATCTCCGGTCGTTCGCGACGCGCCATGGGCACTCCTGAAGGCATGGGTTTTAATATGTTTACGCGTTGTCCTTTATCCGGAGGAGGTCGAGAGGCTTCTCCCCGCTTTATTTTTCCGGGCTAAGCCGCACGCCAGAGGCGTTCGGCTTACCCTCCCCGGAGGGGCTCAACCGCATAATTTCGAACAGACAAAGTCGTCCGTTCCCTCTAACCTGTTCCCAAGGATTGGAACCGGGCAGAGGAGAAGCCTGTCGTGCTATTCATCATAATCCCGATCGCGATGGATTGCTTAAAATCGCACAACCTGCTACTTACCGAATGGGAGCTTTTTGGGGAGAAGAGGCAGCCCTGGCTGCCTCCTTATGTATGAACCATGCATTGCTCGGTTGCACTCCTGGTGGCGCTTGCTCGGATTTCGCGTTTACCCCTTCCCACACTGTGAAACAGCGTGGGAAGAGGGTAAATCAGATCCTCAGCTGGCAACAGAGCAGCTATGCATAAAAAGGGGATAGGCAGGGGCCATTCCCTGTCGCTGCCTACCCCTATCCTTTGCTGGAGAGGTCGCAGTGCCGCGATCCTCAACCCCAGATTATGTGATTATCTTCGACGGGGGAAGCCGGGGGAACCCCGGTCCTGGTTACGGCTCCTACATCCTCCGAACCCGGGATGGGCGCGAGGACCTGCGCCGTCTGAGCTTCGAGGAAGTGATGACCAACAATGAGGCGGAATACCGGACGCTGATCGCTGCCCTGGACGACCTGATCAGCCGGATCCAGAAAGCCGGGAAGGATCCTTCCCACTTCACCCTGGAGATCCGGGGAGATAGCCGGCTGGTCCTGTCCCAGCTTCAGGGGATCTTCCGGGTTCGGGCTCCCCACCTGCGTCCTCTCCAGGAGGCTGCCCATGAGCGCCTGAGCCGGTTTCGAAGGGTCCGGCTGGTCTGGCAACCTCGCAAAGCCTCAGCGTCCGAACTGGGGCACTGAGGCACGCCAACCCCTTCTGGTGAAGGAGGCGGGATAGTAGCCGGCCGGGGATTTTCACCAACCCTCCAGCGAATCGGACCGGATTCCCGGCCCACCGGGCCCGGAAGGAGCGGGCGGTCGTTCCGCAGCGTCCCCATCCCCCATCGACAATTGGCCCGGCGACAGGGGGCGCTGGATCGGGATGCGGCGTCCCTTTCTCCCTCGCATCTGGAAACCCCTTATCCCTCTCCCCCCGGCATTGGGGAGAGGGTTAGTGGGAACCAGCCCCCGCACCGCGAACGCCTGTCCCAGGCCATAGGGCAGAAGGGCGGGAAGTTCCTTCACCTCCTCCCACCCTACTTCGATGGGCCCCCTAACCCCTCCGGCCGGAAAGCGCACCCAGGCTCGACGGTCCGGGGAGAGCAGCAACCCGCCGGCCTCCGGGGTGACCCGTGCCCGCCCTGGTTGCACGATCCACACTTCCGCTGTCGCTGTCGCCCGCGCCTCACCGGAGACCGCCTCGAAGGTGACCGGCGATAGCGTATCCGCCGGCCCGACGGCGCGTAAGGCCAGGGTCAGCGTGACGTTAGCCCCAGCGGTCAGTGTGCCCACCTCTGCGCGCAAGCGCTTCTCTCGCGCGTTGTAGGCCCAGCTGGGCTGGTTGGGAATATCGCGCACAGCATCCGGCAGAGCGGCGTGAACAGAGACGCCGGTCAGTGTCATCCCGGTGGGGTTATTTAGCCGCACGGTGAGGGTGCTCACCTCGCCCGGCGCGACGCCGATCGGCTCAACCCGCACGGTCAAGCCAGGCGTCGGCACCGGTTCGGGAACCGGCGGGGTGGGCAGAGGACTGATGAAGGCCGCGACCTGAAGTTACGGTATCGGAGGGTGAAAGTCTGCGATCCGGCCGGAGCTGCCTGGTGAGTGCTGGAAGGAGCCGTCGGCCCCGGCACCAGAGTGGACAACAAGGACAATACAAGCAGCAATGAGATTTTTGAGGTAGCGATGTTAGTTGAAACCTTTCTTCACCCCTCTGCGCCTGCTCGCCCGTTTGCTCAGCAATGCGGCCAATCCAGGAACATCGTCTCCAGCGCCAGGCGCGCATTGGCGTTCCGTTGCAGCGCCAGCCAGGCCCGGCGGGTGGCCTCCAGCGCCGTTCGCGCCCCGCTTAATCCAATCCGCCCGGCCACTTCCTGCAGGGTCGGGCGATCCTCCTCATGGGTCAATGGGAGATCCGCGCCGCTGGCCAGGATCAGGGCATCCCGCCACCACGCCATGGCGGTTTCCAGGAAGGCGGAACGGACTTCCTCATCCTCCCCCGCCATCGCCTCCGCGAAGGCAAAGCGCTCCGCGCGCCCCTGGGCCAGCAAGGCATGGATTTGCTGGATCCGCTCCTCATACGCCGACAGGATCTCCGGATCCTGCGCGGCCTGCACAGCCCACCCGATCCGTCCTCCCGACAATCGGGCCAGACGATCCGCCTGATCCAGTGGAAGCCCCCATCGCTCCTGAAGCGCCTGGCGAACCACCGGAACCGGAAGAGGGTCCAGCGAAAAGATCTGACAGCGGGAGACCACTGTGGATAACAGGGACTCCGGGGAGGGGGCAATCAGCATCAGCACCGCATAAGAGGGCGGCTCCTCCAGTGTCTTGAGCAGGGCATTGGCCGCCTCGGTCGTCATCTCCTGGGCCTGATCGAACACCAGGATCCGGTAAGGCCCCTCCACCGGTGTATGGGCGAGCAGCCGTTGTGCCTCCCGCACCTGGTCGATTTTCAGACTGCTCCCCTCCGGGGCGATCAGAAAGGCATCCGGATGATGTCCGGCCTCCATCCGTCGGCAGGACCGGCACGAACCACATGGAGGGTCCGGCTCCCGGCATAACAGCGCCATCCCCCACGTCCAGGCCAGCGTCCGACGTCCAACCTGCGGAGGACCCGTGAACAGATACGCGTGGGCGATCCGCCCCTCCGCCCGCTGGCGCTCCAGGCGCTGAATCGAACTCTCATGACCCACCACATAGCGAGAGAGCGCCATGTCATCCTGCCTGCACGATCTCTCCTTCTCGAATTTGAAACGAACCGGCAGGCATTCGTCCAGCAATATTCGCATCAGCGCTTATGCCTCAGCGAGCAGCAGTTCCTTAAGATGCTCCAGAATTCCGACAGCCTGCTCTCGCGTTACGGATGGAAAATCCTCAAGGAATTCATCGAGGGTATGCCCTGCTTCGATATAATCCAGCAACGCTTGAACAGGAACCTGTGTCCCGGCGAAAACAGGTATCCCTCCCCGGATTTCCTCAGAACGAGCGATCAGCGGATTTTTTCATCGCAAATCCCCCCTCAGCCACTCACAGATCCATGACCCGGATCGGGGAATCAAAGGTTGTCAGGACTTACGCTGTTGAAAACCATAAGGGTGGGGCCATTCTGCCCCACCCCCCCAACCCGGTGTTTGGTATAAGGCTTTGCGACGACGGCCGAGGGCCGCAAAACCTTATCTCTTTCGCTCTCTTCCCTCTCCCGCCGCGGTGCAGGATAGAGGGATAGCTTCACCAGCTCCCCCCCACGACCATCAACCTCAGAACGCCGGCCCGCCCAGGAGGCGCTCAATCTCCTCCTTGTGGCGGGTCTCATCCTCCGCGAACATCTCCAGCGTGGCCTTCAGGCCGATGTCCCCCACCGCTTCAGCCTGAGCGGCCCGCTCCTTATAGCCGGCGATCGCTTCCAGCTCGAACTTCAGGGAGTCCTCCAGGACACCCCGCCAGTCAAAGACCTCCGCAGGCACCTGGGGCTGGATCTTCGGAACACCCCCCAGGGCGACGATCTTATCGGCCAGATACATCGCGTGTTTGACCTCGTCGGCAACCTCCTTCTGCAGAAGCTCGCGTACCTCATGGCCCGCCAGGCCTTTGAGGACACTGGCATGGCGGATGTAGCGGATGATCGTGTTGAGCTCCGCGTTGAGATCCCGATTGAGCCCTTCGATCAGCTGAGCGAGCTTCTCATCCATGGGAACCTCCTGTGGCAATTGGGATAGGGCTTACGCGGTTGAGCTCTGTCCAGGAGAAGTCGAGGGACCCCTCCCTCCTGAATCCTCCTCCCCGCGATCGCAAGGCCGCGGGGAGCAGGGTAGGGGCGAGGCATGCCTCGCCCCTACCCTGCTCGCCCCTACCCTGCCAGGATCCGCCGCAGCACCGCGGGCAGGATCCCTCCGTTCCGGTAATATTCCACCTCCACCGGGGTGTCGAGGCGGGCGATCGCGGTGAACACGATCTCCGTTCCATCCGGTCGCCGGGCCCGGACGAGCACCTCCTGCCGCGGTCGCAACCCGGCGGCAATGCCTTCGATGTCGTAGACCTCGAAGCCCGTGAGGCCCAGCGTCTCCCGGTTTTCGCCGGGCCGGAACTGCAGCGGCAGCACGCCCATCCCCACCAGGTTGCTCCGATGAATCCGCTCGAAGGACTCGGCCAGCACGGCCTTCACCCCCAGCAACGCCGTGCCCTTGGCCGCCCAGTCCCGGGAGGAACCGCTGCCATATTCCTTGCCCGCGATAATGAGGAGCGGGATCCCCGCCTCTCGATACCGCATCGCCGCCTCATAGATCGTCATCTTCTCCCCGGTGGGATGGTAAACCGTGTAGCCGCCCTCTGTGCCAGGGACCAGCATGTTCCTCAAGCGGATGTTGGCAAAGGTGCCCCGGATCATCACCTCATGGTTGCCCCGCCGGGCCCCATAGGTGTTGAAATCCGCCGGCTGGACCCCCCGGGCGATCAGATATTGACCGGCCGGGCTGTTGATAGCGATGCTGCCCGCAGGCGAGATGTGATCCGTCGTGATGGTGTCGCCCAGCAGGGCCAGCACCCGCGCTCCCCGGATGTCCTGCAACGGCGGCGGCTCGAGAGTGAAATCCTGGAAGAACGGCGGCTCCTGGATGTAAGTGGATTCCAGATCCCACTCGTAGAGATCCCCCTCCGGGACCGGCAGGCCCTTCCACTGCTCATCGCCTTCGAAGACCCGGGCGTAGCGCGCCCGGAACATCTCCGGCTCCAGGCTCTCCCGGATCGTCCGCTGGATCTCTTCCTGCGAAGGCCAGATATCCCGCAGGAATACCGGCTGGCCGTTCGGATCCGTGCCCAGGGGCTCGTTCTCGAAATCGATATCGATGCGGCCGGCCAGGGCGTAAGCCACCACCAGCATCGGGGAAGTCAGATAGTTCGCGCGCACCAGCGGATGGATGCGGGCCTCGAAGTTCCGGTTGCCGCTCAGGACGGCCACGGCCACCAGGTTATGGTCCCGGATCGCTTTCGCGACGGGCTCCGGCAACGGGCCGCTGTTGCCGATGCAGGTGGTGCAGCCAAAGCCCACTACATGGAACCGCAGGGCCTCCAGATAGGGCAGGAGGTTCGCCCGGCGCAGGTAATCCACCACCACCGCCGACCCGGGGGCCAGGCTGGTCTTCACGTAAGGTTTCACGGTAAGGCCCCGCTTCACGGCGTTGCGGGCAAGCAGCCCCGCCCCGATCATCACCGAGGGGTTCGAAGTGTTTGTGCAGGAAGTGATGGCAGCGATCACAACCGCGCCATGCCCCAGAGCCACCGTCTGGCCGTCCAGGCTCACCCATGTGGCCGGAGCGGAGGGCGTGACGGCTGGAGCTGTCGTCGCCGGCGCGGTTGCCCCGCCTTCCCCTTCCAGCCGGCCCGTCGCCTGGGCGTTCGTCGGATTCGCGGGTGGCAACATGGAGGCGATGCTCTCCCAGAACTGGCGCTTCACTTCCCGAAGAGGGACCCGATCGTGGGGCCGCCGCGGGCCGGCTAATGTGGGCTCCAGCGCGCTCAGATCCACCTCCACCACATCCGTGTAAGCGGGATCCGGCCCCTGGCCATCATAGAACAGGCCCTGAGCCTTCGTGTAGCGCTCCACCAGGTCCACCAGCTCCGGATCCCGGCCGGTGCCCCGCAGATAAGCCAGGGTTTCCTCATCCACCGGGAAGAAACCACAGGTCGCCCCATATTCCGGCGCCATGTTTGCGATGGTGGCCCGGTCCGGCAGGCTGAGCGTTCGCAAACCCGGGCCAAAGAACTCCACAAACTTATCGACCACCCCTTTCTTGCGGAGGATCTGGGTGATCGTGAGGACCAGATCCGTGGCGGTCGCCCCCTCGGGAAGCTGACCGATGAGACGGACGCCGATCACCTCCGGGATGCGCATATAGTAGGGCTGGCCCAGCAT
>Ga0105160_1000869_pt1 | contig 13058 bp, 10 predicted proteins | sample GXS110809BmetaG_FD_89591 | JGI IMG/M metagenome (GOLD analysis project Ga0105160, IMG submission 89591) | Hot spring microbial communities from Gongxiaoshe hot spring, China to study Microbial Dark Matter (Phase II) - GXS 110809B | ecosystem: Environmental > Aquatic > Thermal springs > Hot... | reverse complement strand
GTAAAAGCGTGAAAGCGTGTAGGCGTGTATGCGTGTAGGCGTTTAGGCGTGTAGGCGTGTGAGCGTGTAAGCGTGCATGTGACTTCTGACCAAACTCAGTCGCCAGGTTGCCATTTCCTTTCTCGCCTCCGTCGCCTTTTATGCCAAATATGCTGTGAGTTTTTAATTCATTGCGATTTGGAGCAAAATCACTGTGCTTGCAAGTTTGATTGGGACAGGTAGTCAAACGGTCATGTTGCGTATCAGGGGATGCCTTGCTTTTGGGAGGTTTTTTTTCGGCAGAGCAAAAGTCCGATGTAGTAGTTTAAGGTGTAGGTTCAAAATTCAAATTGCGCCTGCTGCTTTCAACCGAGCCATCGCCCTTTCTTTTGCCCTTCTTGCCCTTTCTCGGTCAATGTTTGGGTTTTGGAAATTGCGCAACCTTTCAATTGCCCGTTGAAGTGCTCTTTGGGCTCTCTGAACATCAATTTCCCTGTCAAGTTCAGCGACATCGCAAAGGATAGTTGCTTTGTTGTCGGCAACTTCCATGAAGCCGCCGGTGGTTGAGGCCCGAACTTCTTCACCGTCGGCAAGCCTAATAGTGATGGTGCCGATTTTCAAAGCAGCGACCATCGGAGCATGAAAAGCCAAAACGCCCAAACTCCCTTCCCAAGCAGGAACCGACAAGGAGACAACTTGGTCGGACGAAAACAAAACCCTTTCTGGTGTCACGATTTCAACTGAAAAGGTTCTCGCCATCGCAACATCACCGTGCACAAAATTTTGTCGCATTCAAACCTCTTTGGCGTAAACAAACAACTCGCCAACATGCAGCACATGAAAATGTTGGTTGCGAGCGTTGTGGTAGAGCCAATCAGCAAATCTGGCGAAGTTTTCGCTGTTGTGGGGGAACATGTCCCAATGTGTGGGGATGACCAATTTCACGCCTGCGTTCACTGCCAGTTGAGCAGCCTCCCAAAATATCAAGTTGCCCACAATATTGCGCTTTTCACGATAGTAGTCACGACCATTGATGGGCAAAAAAGCGATGTCTGGAGCAAATTGACGCACTCGCTCTTCTAAACCATCGTAAAGGATGGTGTCGCCTGCATGGTAAATCTTCACGCCATTGAGAGAGATGCAATAACCTAAGTAGGAAGGGAACTCCTGTTTGCCATCAACTTCGTCAAAGCCGTAATGTGCTGAAGGGATAGCATAAAACTTGAGCGAACCAAAATCAAAATTCTGCCCGACAGGTGGATGGATGATTCGCTCATCGGGAACACCACATTCGTTCAAAACTTTGTGGCAGTTCAAAGGGGCAACGAATTTTGACATCGGCGACGCTTTTGCTATCCCGCTAACTGTCTTAGGGTCAAGGTGGTCAGTGTGGATGTGAGTGTGAAAAACGAAATGGACATGGCTGATTTCTTCTGGTCGGATGGGGATTGGAAGTGCCCTTTTACCTTCGCCTGACAAGTAAGGGTCAATGTAAACAATGTAGCCACCACCTTTCAGCACAACACCAGTTTGACCCAATCCCCAGATGGCAACCATGTTCTCTGGCACTGAAAACCGCTCAATTCTTTCCTTCAAAATCACACGCAAACACCTCCTGATAAAGTTTAAGACCGAGTAAAAGTTGTAGGGCAGTGGCTCTGTTCCCTGTCAACATTATTCGGCGCAGGTCTGAGCCTGCGCCCTAAATCTGAACGCTCATGCATTTGTGATGCAAAATTTCATTTTGCGAGATACAATGTCATTGATTGAAGTCCGACGCTGAAAGTGCGGAGGTCATTTCAATGGAAAGAACAAATCGCCTGCTTTGGCAACTGGTCATCGCTGTTACGCTCTTTTTCCTTGTCGTCAAAGGGTTAGCGATATGGGCAGAAGGTTTATGGTTTGCCTCTGAGGGATATGCTCTCGTTTTTGTGAGAAGGTTGCTTTTCCAAGTTGCCATGTTTGCTTTAGGCTTCAGCGTTTTCTTCCTGGCAGTTTACACACCTTACTGGTTTGCAAAGAAAGGAGCGGAAAAAGTTCCTATGCCTTTGCGCGAAAAACTTTTTGGCGATTTGGACAAGTTGACCGTTGATGTCACTTTGGACAAATGGGCTTTGATAGTTTGTCTTTTTCTTGCAGCCATTGCTGGGTTAATAGCGAGCAACCGTTGGATTTACTTGCTGCACTTCCTTTACTCAACTCCCTTCGGGCAAACTGACCCAATCTTCAAACATAACATCGGTTTCTATGTCTTCAAGTTGCCTTTCATCCGATTTTGGGTCACATTTACTTTGGTCGGTTTGACGCTTGGACTGATAGCAATGGTTTTAAGGCTTCGCTATGAAGAGTTGCTCAGGTTTGAAGAGAAAGGGATAGAAGCGCCCGTTTTTGTCGCTCGCCCTTTCTTAGGGGTATTGGCAGTCTTTTTGCTCACTCTCGCTTTTGCTCAATTTCTTGGTCGTTACAGCATTTTGTTTTCTGGTCGCGGTGTTTTGTTCGGAGCAGGATTTGCCGACAAATATGGGACACTCCCTTCCTTCTGGGCTATGATGCTGGTTTGCTTTGCAGGAGCAGTATGGTGCTTGCTTGAGATGAAAAGGGGTGAATTGGAACGGCTGAGGGTGATTTTCATTTTCCTTTTTGCCACATGGTTAATCGGTCGCCTCATTTTTCCGACGGCGCTTCAAACTTTTGTCGTCAAGCCTAACGAGCGTGAAAGGGAGCGACCTTTCTTGGCTCACAACATTAGTTTCACTCGCTACGCTTACAACCTCAACAAAGTCCGCATCCGCCGTCATCCTGGCGAGCCGATGCCTTCCGTTGATGACATAAAGTTGCACAAAACCGCTTTGACAAACATTCGGCTTTGGGACATTGACCAATTGCTGGATGCTTTCTCTCAGTTGCAGTCGCTGCACATGCAATATGGGTTCTCTGCTGTTGATTACGACCGCTATTACATCGGCGGTCGGCTCAGGCAAGTTGCTATCGCACCAAGAGAGTTGTTTTTGCCCAACACCATTGCCACATGGGTCAATCGCCACCTTCACTACACACACGGTTATGGTGTGGTCATGTCTTTAGTGACCGAATTTATGGGTGAGGGTTCGCCGTTGTTTATTGTGAAAGACATCCCAGTTCAAATTGAAGGAGATGTGCCGTTCAAAATAAGGCGTCCAGAGATTTATTTTGGCGAATTTGTTTTGCCTGAAGAGCGCCGTCGCCGTCAACCTTTCATTCGCAAGGGGCAGCAACAAACAGCGGAAACACAAACTCAAACGACACCAATGCAAAGGAATCAACCATCTGGCAATCAACCACCTTTACCGCCGACGGAAGACCAACAGCAACAGCAGCAAACTCAACCATTGCCACAATACACTGTCGCTGAATTTGTCCTTACCAAAACTCACGCTCCTGAATTTGACTACCCTTTGAGTGGCGAAAATGGTGAGTGGAAAGAAACACGCTATGAGTCAGATGCTGGTGTCCCCATCGGTTCGTGGTGGCGAAGGATTTTATTCGCTGCCCGATTTATGGATTTGGGCTTGCTCCTTAACACGGACATCGCTTCGGAAAGCAGGTTGCTGATTTATCGCCGAGTTTTGGAACGAGTTAGCGCAATTGCGCCTTTCTTGTTCTTTGACAGAGACCCATATCCAGTCATCACAAGCGAAGGTCGCATCGTCTGGATTGTTGACGCTTTCACTGCCACAACCAACTTTCCTTACTCCACTCCCATCTCACAGCAAATTCGCATCAACTACTTGCGCAATGCAGTAAAAATCACCGTTGACGCATACACGGGTGAGACGAGGTTTTACGCCTTTGATGACGATGACCCTTTGATCAAAACTTACCGAAAGGCTTTTCCAGAACTTTTCAAGAGCCGAGATGAAATGCCTCCCGACATTAAGGCACATATCCGCTACCCTCAATCGCTCTTTGCTGTCCAAGCGACAATGCTTTGCCTTTATCACATGACTAATCCTGACCGCTTTTATTTGAAGGAAGACGCTTGGGATATTGCACAAGAGCAAAGCGGAGTTGAAAGCAGAGCCGTTCCTATTCGCCCTTACTACACAATCATTCGCTCTCCTGATGACAACAAAGACAGGTTCATGCTGCTTATCCCATTCACACCTGTGGGCAAGAGGAACATGTTGGCTTGGATGGCTGCCCATTGCGACTATGACCGATATGGGGAATTGTTCATTTACCAATTCCCACCAGGCAAATTCGTTGATGGTCCGCAACAAGTTGAAGCGAGAATTAATGCTGATGTGCAAATCTCCCAATATTTCAGCCTTTGGAATCAGCAAGGTTCAAGAGTCATTCGTGGCAGTTTGCTCACCCTACCCATCGGCAACAGTTTGCTTTATGTTGAGCCAATTTACCTTCAATCGGAACAGACACCCTTGCCAGAAATCAAGAGAGTTATCGTTTCGGCTGGGAAAAGGGTTGTGATGGGTGAAAACTTATGGGAAGCGTTGTCGGATTTGTTTGGGACAAACTTGAACTTTAGCCCGACTCAACTTGCAGGCAAACTTTCCCCAAAATTGAAAACCTATGATGGAAAACATGACCTTAACCTTTTTGAATTGAAAGAGTTGCTGAAATGGTTGAAAGAAGCCCAAAAAGCACGGGAGCAAGGGGATTGGCTAAAGTTCGGCGAAGCATTGAATAAAGCCTTTGAACAAGCAGGGAAGTTGGAGAGCAACATAAACTCAAATCGTTAATCCATCAAGCCTTCTTGAGAAAGCAAGGGAGCAAATTTCTTTTATGGCTTCAAAAGGGGGATAGAATTGATGCTTGACTTAAAACTTATTCGCGAGCAAACGGAATTAGTGAAGGAAAAGTTGCAGACCAGAGGCGACGATTACAGTGAACTCATTGAACAAATCGTCTCGCTGGACGAAAAGCGACGACAAATAATTGCGGAAGTTGAAAACCTAAAGCATCGCCGAAATGTAGTGTCAAAGGAAATTGGCATGATGATGAAGGAAGGCAAGGATGTGTCCACTCTGAGGGAAGAAATGAGAAGGACAGGCGACCGAATAAACGAGTTAGATGCCCAATTGCGAGAAGTGGAAGGCGAATTGGAGAAAATGATTTTGCTCGTCCCTAACATCCCTCACGAAAGCGTGCCTATTGGCAGTGACGAAACGGGAAATAAGGTCGTCAGGGTTTGGGGAGAGCCAAGAAATTTTGATTTTGAGCCTAAGCCTCATTGGGAAATAGGTGAGCGACTTGGAATTGTTGACTTCTCAAGGGGAGTGAAACTATCTGGTTCAAGATTTTACGGTCTGAAAGGCTTGGGCGCTGCTCTGGAGAGAGCGCTAATAAACTTCATGCTTGACCTTCACACCAAAGAACACGGCTATACAGAGGTTTTTTTGCCTTTCCTCGTCAAGCCCTACTGTATGGAAGGAACAGGGCAGTTGCCTAAATTTGGTGAGGAAATGTATTTCTGCGAAAGAGACAACCTTTGGCTTATCCCAACCGCAGAAGTCTCCGTCACAAATCTTCATCGCGAAGAGATTTTGGACGCCGAAGAATTGCCTTTGAAGTATGTCAGTTACTCAGCGTGCTTTAGGCGTGAAGCAGGTGCAGCAGGCAAGGACATTAAAGGTGTCGTCCGAGTTCATCAGTTCAACAAAGTAGAATTGGTCAAAATCACAACTGCCGAGCAAAGTTACGATGAACTTAAGAGCATGGTGCAGGATGCTTGTCATGTTCTTGAACTTTTGGGTTTACCGCACCGAGTTGTTTTGCTTTGCACTGGCGATCTGGGCTTCTCGGCTGCTAAAACTTACGACATTGAAGTTTGGATGCCTGGGATGAACAGATGGCTTGAAATTTCCTCATGTAGCAACTGCGAAGATTTTCAAGCAAGGAGAATGAACTTGCGCTACCGACCATATCGTGGAGCGAAACCTCGCTACGCTCACACCCTTAACGGCTCAGGAGTGGCAGTTGGAAGAACCTTGGCAGCAGTGCTGGAAAACTATCAACAAAGGGATGGAAGCGTTGCCATACCTTATGTGCTCAGACCATACTTAAGGGGCATTGAACGAATTGGTTAACTACTCACGAATTTGCAAACGGCGTCGCCTAATCATTTGCTCCAATTCTCTCGCTTTGAACTCTGCTCTTGGCTCCATTTTGTGCCACTCAGTCATTTGCTTCATTATCGCATAAGCGGACTCTAAATCTCCCATTTCACGGTAAATTTCCGCTAACATGTGCCTTGGGATAGTGGCGAATTTCTTGTCTGGATGTCGTGTGATGTTTTCAAGAATCTGAATGGCTTCTTCATAGTAGCCATTCTGACTCATTGCTTCTGAAGCGATGTATCGTTCAGTTATTGTTACAGTTGCACCTCTTGCCACAGGATTGTATGGCGCATCCAGACCAGCCTCATTCCAATGTTTTAGCGCCATCCTCATGTTGGGCATTCTTTCGTATACATGTGCCAACATGTGGCGATTCCAATCAATGTCCTTTGTGAATTTTCCTTGTGCATTTAGAGCCCGTTCCAAGTAATATGCTGCCAATATAGTGTCACCAAGTTTGTCGTAAGCAGTCCATCCCATACCGAATAGAAGGCTAAAATTGTTGGGTGAACGCTCCAAACCCTGTTCATAAACTTGCATTCCCAGTTTGACCCATTGAACCCTCTTGCTCTCGTCTTTCTCCTCAGCCCTTAAGTTGTAAGCGATATGCCATCCAGCAAAGTCAAAGGCTTCGGCGAAAGTAGGGTCTAAGAATGTGGTAACTCGTAGCAACGGAAGCACCATCCACCAACGCCCTGTGTCTCTAAAAATTTCGGATTGTTGCCATAAGACTTTTGCCAATAACCTACCCAGTATTCGGTATCCATTGAGTTGCTCCGAAGGAGCAATGGGTGAAACACTCAACCTAATAACTGCCGAACTAATGAACCAAATGAGTATGAGTGCAATTATTAATAAGCGGTATCTTTTCACAAAACATCACCTCGCTTCGGGTAACTCCCAATTTGTTTGAAACTGACGGACATAAAGGCATATAGAAGCCACTATGAACCAATAGGCCATAAGAAGGAATGACGATGCCAAAGCCACATCCCATCCTTGCCAACCTTCAAGTAAAACAAAGTTTCTCAATTGCTCAATTGACTTATATGGAACTATAAAGTTCCAAAAATCTAATAATGACCTAAGCCTCAAATCTCTCACGAACATCTCTGCTTCTACCAACAGCGGAGCAGCAACAATTGTTCCAACAAAGCTGATAATCCAAAAAATGCGGTATTTGCGAAAACCGACTTCCAGAAAATAAATTAAGCTAAGAAACACTGAAATAATAAAGAAGGAAAAAATAAATTTAGTATAAATAAAAAGATTCAACTCTTTGAATATAAGTAAATATTCAATGATTAGAAATAATGAGCTTAATATTAAAATTAAAAAAATAATTCTTAATAATCTTAAATACTTAAATTTGTGTAAATTAGTATATTTTATCTCTTTACAATTTATTAATATTATAGAAGTAACATAAATAATAAGTAATAACCAAAGTATAGAATAAAAAGTATATGTTATATTAACTATAGTAACGTTATAGATTAATACTTGAAAAAATAAGACAATTAAAATAAAATAAAGTAAAGTTACAAGTATATATTTCATTGCTTTATTCCTCCTTTAATCAGTTTTGGCGATTTATAGTTATTTTGAATTATTTTATCAAAAATTTCTATAATTTGAATAAAAGTATTGTTACCAGGATTATAATGAGCGAAGTTCAGTGGGATGAGGAAAGGTTGAGATTCTGAAGATTTTTGAATTAGAGGGTAGATTATGACTCTCAAGAGGGCCTGACGAGGTGGTAGATTGTATGCCCATATTTCGCCGCTGTCTGGAAGTTCAAGACCACATAGAACTTTGAGGATCGTTGTTGCCTCTGACTTTTCACTGATGATACCTATACTTTCTCCTTCATCTACTTGGAGATTTAAGCCATTTATTGTTGGGAAACCATTAATCCTTACCACTAACTCACGAATTTCTATGGCAGTCATATTTATTACACCTCTGCCTTAGCAATCTTTAACTCTTGTGCAATGACTATGCGTTCAGGAGTAACAGGCGCTTCTAAAATCCAGATGCCTGTGGCATCTGCAATGGCACTTACAACGGCTGATAATCCTGCAGTGATAGGTGGTTCTCCAATTCCTTTAACTCCATATGGTCCATGTTCCGAAAAAAATTCTAACAAGGTTGTCGTCACTTGTAAAGGCACATCAGATATTGTAGGAATGTGATAATCGGCAAGGTCTGGATTTATCATCCTTCCTTGCTCGTCATATTTCATTTCTTCCATATTTGCCCAAGAAATAGATTGAACGATGCCTCCTTCAACCTGCCCTTCACACATCAATGGGTTGACAACCCTGCCAACATCCAGGGCTTGATAAGACGCCAAGACTTTTGTCTCTCCAGTCTCAGAATCCACTTTGACTTTCACTGCCTGTGCAAAGGTGGCAAGATCAGATGGATCAGCGCCGAATGTCCCTTTACCCACTATCGGTCCTTTATTTGACCTCATCGCAATTCTTGCGATCTCTGCGTAACTCAATGAGCGATCAGGTTCATTTTTCACCCATACTTTCTTTTCACCAAACTCCAAATCTTCAAGTTCAACACCCAATTGGCTTGCTGCGATTTCAAGAATTTGACGCAAAACATCCTCTGCGGAGCGCTTTGCTGCATTGCCCACGCTGAAAGTTATAGTGCTTCCGCCGCTGGGAGGTGAAAAGGGAGCAGAGTCAGTATCTCCTCTGACAAAGGTCACTTCTTTGTAGTCAACTCTCAAAGTTTCCGCCACAATTTGCGAAATAGCCGTTTCCGTCCCATTAATGTCCATCATTCCACAAAAGATTTTTATCGAGCCATCTTCGTCTAAGGAAGCGAAGGCTGTTGCTGGTGATGAAGCATTTTGCCAATGCCCCAATGCTATCCCCCATCCTTCATTTTCTCCCTTTTCTCTGTTGAACCAGTCACATTTTTCCACAACCGCCATAAGTGTTTCTCTGACACCTTTGATGTCCTCCCTCAAATTCCTTAACCTCAACTCAACAGGGTCAATACCAAGTTCATAGGCTATTTTGTTAAGTTGCGTTTCAGCAGCAAACAAAACCTGAGGGAAACCAGGCGCTCTGTAAGCGCCTGTCGGTGGTGTATTCGTAGCAACTTCATAAGCATCCCACTTCACATTGGGGATTTTATAAAGCCGAGCAAATGCTCCTGTCGCCCAAGATGCGCCACCACTAACTCCAACATTCCACAAGGCATAAACATATCTTGAAAGTATCCTTCCATCACTTTTTACGCCCGTCTTGACTTTCACATAAAGCCCAGGCGCAGGTGTTGCGTCCAAAAATTCATCCTTGCGAGTGTAAACGATTTTTGCTGGACGCTTTGTGAAAAGAGCAAGGAGAACTGCGTAAACATCCACAATGCCACCAAACTTAGCACCAAACCCGCCACCAATTGTCATCCCAACGACATTGATGCGAGATATTGGAATCCCTAAAGACCTTGCTATGTTGTTCCTAACAGCGAAAATCCCTTGCGTTGATGTCCAAACGGTGATTTTCCCTTTCTCATCAACGGAAGCAATTGTGACCTGTGGCTCAAGGTAAGTCTGATGAACGCGATGAACATAAAACTCGTCTTCAAAAACATAATCGCTCTCCGCAAATCCCCTTTCCACATCACCTTGCTCATGGTGATTTTCAGCAATGACATTGTAAAGCAATTCCCCATTTGGTCCTTGAACAGGTTCTCTGTCTTCCCAAACCAAAGGCGCTCCTTCCTTCACTGCCTCCCTTGGGTCAACTACTGCAGGAAGCGGTTCAAATTCTACTTCAACCAATGCTGCTGCTTCCTTCGCTGCTTCTAAGGTTTCTGCACCGACTAAGGCAATTTTTTCGCCGTAATATCTGACCTTATCGCTGGCAAACAGTTGCCTTATCCTCTGGGCTGCATGAACCTCCTCTTCAACGACTAAAGCGAAATCTTTGCTTAGTTGCTCTTGTGTAATGATAGCCAAAACCCCAGGGACTTTCCATGCCTTGCTGGTGTCAATTCGTTTAATTTGCGCATGAGCGTAAGGGCTGCGGACAAAAGCCCCATATATCATATCGGGCAGCACTATATCTGCTGTGTAAAGTGCTCGTCCTGTAACTTTGTCTATGGCATCGGTTTTCATGACTCCTTTTCCGATCACCCGAAACTCGTTCACTTCAGTTACCCCCCCAATCATTCCTGAGCAATTGCCTTCCTGTATGCTTCTGTTACAACACGCCTTGTGAGCCTATAGACCATGATGCGTCTGTATTCAGCCGTCCCTCTTTGGTCAGTGATAGGACTGCTTGCCTTTTGAGCCAAAATTGCTGCCTCGTCTAAAACGAAATCGTTGAGCGTGTTGCCTATCAACCTCTCTTCTGCTTCATAAGCCCTAATCGGTGTTGGTGCGACAGAACCGAGGGCAATTTTAGCATCAATTATGACACCGTATTCGTTAACCGCTATTAAGGCAGCAGCATTCACAATCGCTATGTCCAAGTAGCGGCGGATTGCAAGTTTGTAAAAACTGCTTCCAATGCGACTTTTCGGGACAGGGACAAAAACTTCCGTGAGCAATTCATCAGGTTGCCGAACTGTTTTGCCAGGACCGACGAAAAATTCACGAATGGGAACGACACGCTTACCCCTCTTGCTTGCGAGTCCAACCGAAGCATCTAAAACCAAAAGTGCTGGAAGCGTATCTCCAGCAGGAGAAGCAGTGCAGATGTTTCCACCAATTGTTGCCATGTTTCGGATTTGCAAAGAACCGACAACACTCGCTGCTTCAGCAAGCACAGAGATTTGTAAGCAAACCGTTGGTGAAGTTTCCAGTTCCCTCATCGTTGTCCTACTGCCAATTCGGATTTGACTGTCAACCATTTCCAAACCAACGAAAGGCGGGCAAGAAGGGATTTCCACAACAAGTTCTGGCTTCAAGCGCCCCGACTCCATGAAAAGGACAAGGTCAGTTCCACCCGCCAAAGCACTTGCTCGCTCGCCATATTCCGCAAATATGTCTATCGCCTCATCCAGTCCCTTTGGAGCGTAATAATCAAAGTAATGCACAACGATTTCCTCCTTCAAGGTAACCTCATGCCGAAAGAAATGTTAACCTACCGAACTTTGTGCGTCAAGCCTTTTATGCCGTGAATTTTAAGGCTGCTTACGAGAAATTTTCTTCTTCGGGTGGCAAAATTTTGGTGGTGATCATGATGCTTTCAGTTTTGGAGAGCGGAGCCGTCTGGGGACTTGACCCTTATTTGGTGCGAGTTGAAGTTGACATCTCTCCAGGTAACTCTTCCTTCACCATCGTCGGCTTGCCTGACAAGGCTGTTCAAGAAAGCGCACAAAGGGTTCGCGCTGCTATCCGAAACTGCGGCTACGATTTCCCCAGCAAGAGAATAACTGTCAACCTATCACCTGCCGATGTCCGAAAAGAAGGTCCAGCCTTTGATTTGCCCATTGCACTTGGGATTTTGCTTGCAACAGGTCAGTTGCCTTCCTTCCCTGAAGGGACTTTGGCACTCGGCGAACTTTCCCTTGATGGTTCACTGAGGTCAGTCAATGGTGTCTTGGCGATTGCGATGGAAGCGAAACAGCAGCGAAGAAGCAAGTTGATTGTGCCGTCAGATAACGCAGCGGAGGCAGCAATAGTTGATGGGTTGACAGTTTTTGGCATCAGCAGTTTGCCCGAAGCAGTTCAAGCGGTTATGGGTGAACTTCAACCAGAAAAACCACCAGAAATTGAGTTGGAGCAACCTCGCTACAGTGTTGATTTTTCTGAGGTTAAGGGACAGGAAAGTGCGAAGCGGACGCTGGAAATTGCCGCAGCAGGTGGACACTCAGTTCTGATGATCGGTCCACCGGGCGCTGGCAAGACCATGCTCGCTCGTAGGCTGCCGACGATAATGCCACCATTGACAATTTCTGAAGCCCTTGAAGTGACAAAGATTTACAGCGTTGCAGGCAAATTGCCTAAGGGACAGGGTTTGATAACCGAACGACCTTTCCGCGCACCGCACCACACGATTTCCGCTGCGGGCTTAATTGGTGGGGGCTCGTTCCCAAGACCCGGAGAAATTTCGCTTGCCCATCACGGCGTTCTGTTCCTTGACGAGTTGCCCGAATTTCACCGCGATGTCCTTGAGGCGTTGCGCCAACCGCTTGAGGAAGGAACTGTCACTGTTGCGAGAGCGACCCACAGCGTTACTTTTCCGGCGAGTTTTTTGTTAGTTGCTGCTATGAACCCTTGCCCTTGCGGTTACGCAACCGATGCGACGAGAAAGTGTCAATGCTCGCCCCAACAAATCCGAAACTACAGGCGCCGCATCTCTGGACCGCTCCTTGACAGGTTTGACATCCACCTTGAAGTGCCACGATTGACAGCCGAGGAAATTTTGGAACCGGGAGCGGGTGAGCCGTCAGTGAAAATCAGAGAGCGGGTTTTGAAGGCGCGTGAGAGACAACGAGAGCGTTTTGAAAGTTTGGGTTTGCACATCGCTTGCAACGCTCATATCCCGCCGAAAGCAATCAGGGAAATTTGCATTTTGGATGAAGACGCAAAGGAACTTTTGCGTTCGGCAATTCAATCGCTCGGCTTATCTGCTCGCGCCCATGACAGGATTGTGAAAGTGGCAAGGACAATTGCCGATTTGGAAGGCAGTGAAACCATCCGACCAAGGCATATAGCGGAAGCGATAACTTACCGAAGCCTTGACAGGCAACTTTTTGAAGCAATTTGAGCGAATTTGCGACTGACGCCTTATAATCCTTGACGGCTTTATTTTTTCGATGCAAGGGGGAACTGACATGGGAGCGTTTTTGGGGTTTGTGTTGATCGTCGTGCTCATCATTTACGCAGCCTATTTCGCTTTCATCAACACGGCTGCTGCCTATTTTGACCCGCAAACGAAGATGGTGACCATTTGGTTTTGGCGCAATTTAACTTTCTTGGGTCGGGAT
>Ga0105160_1000864_pt1 | contig 13099 bp, 12 predicted proteins | sample GXS110809BmetaG_FD_89591 | JGI IMG/M metagenome (GOLD analysis project Ga0105160, IMG submission 89591) | Hot spring microbial communities from Gongxiaoshe hot spring, China to study Microbial Dark Matter (Phase II) - GXS 110809B | ecosystem: Environmental > Aquatic > Thermal springs > Hot... | reverse complement strand
GCGGGGGAGCATTGGCTAGCTTGCAGTGGGTTTGGCTGGCTGGCTCGGCTGTTACCGGGGAGGTGGAAGCCGAGAGGCGTTAAATGGGCTGACACCAGCAGGCTCGCTGCAAAAGGCCAAGTACTTACGGTGGAGCTGGCACGATTGGTCAGGGAGCTGTGGCTCGCTGGGGACCAAATTGAGGCACTGGTGCAGGCTGTGCTCCAGGCTTCGGTCAACGCTTGGGCCGGCGGGGGAGGGGCTGGTGGCGCTTGGTTAGTCGTGCGGAAAGGGACTTGGGTGAACTGGTACCACCTAAGGAACCCAGGCCAGCGCTTGGAGGTGGTGACGGCGGACGCTTGTCCGGCCTGGGTACGGAGAGCGCTGGACCGGTACTCGCATCGTAATGGGCCGGCACTCGCGAGCAAGTCGGACCACCAGGGTCACAGGTGGGCTTGGGCAAAAGGTAGGTCGGGTTGCGAAGTGTTGGTGGCTGCTCAGGACGGGGCGCCTGCGGCCGATCGGTGCCAGGCTCTGCTGATACTTGCTGGGCTTGCTGCGCTTGTGCTGGAACGCGAGCAGGAACGGCAGCGAGCTGAGCGGGCCCTGCAGCAGCGAGAAATACTCTTGCGGGAGATCCACCACAGGGTTAAGAACAACCTCCAAGTGATCTCGAGCTTGCTCAGCTTGCAGGCGCGTGCTGTTCAGGACCCATCGGTGGCAGAAGTGCTCGAGGATAGCCGGAACCGCGTGCGGTCCATTGCCATGCTCCACGAGCAGCTTTATCGATCGAGCGACGTCTTGCGAGTCAGCTTTGCGAGCTACGCCCGAAGCCTGGTGGGGGCGTTGTTTTCCGCTTACGGCGTGGACTCGGGCAAGGTCAGGTTGTTGCTGGAAGTGCCTGATGTGACGTTCGCCGTGGATACGGCTGTGCCTTGTGGGCTAATTCTGCAAGAACTGGTGAGCAACGCGCTCAAGCACGCGTTCACGGGGCGTCGCCAGGGCCGACTGGTAGTGGGTTTGGCGCGGCAGTCCAACGGCTTCTGGAGGCTTTGGGTGGAGGACGACGGTCCAGGTTTGCCACCGCAGTTCCAGTTGGAAAGGACCCCATCGCTTGGTCTGCGCCTGGTCCGGGTCTTGGCGCAGCAATTAGAAGCACAGCTCTGGTGGGAGAACCACGGAGGCACGCGTTTTGTGATCGAATTCCCGGACCACCAGGCTGGTGCGCTGGTCCACGACTGATTGGAGTTTGAGAAATGACTAAGCCAAAGATTCTGATTGTGGAGGACGAACAGGTAGTAGCGGCGGATATTCAAGACTGCCTGGAGCGGTTGGGCTACGCGGTGGTGGGTACCGCCGCTAGTGGGATTGCCGCAATTCGGAAGGCGGTAGAGGCCCAGCCGGATTTGGTGCTGATGGACATCCGGCTCAAAGGAGCGATGGACGGGATCGAGACGGCGCGGGAGCTGCACGCCCATCTGGACATACCCGTGGTGTTCTTAAGTGCTTACGCGGACGCCGAAATTCTAGAGCGGGCGAAGGGCGTCTGTCCTGCAGGGTACGTGCTCAAACCATTTGACGAACGCTCGGTTCGCTCCGCCATTGAGCTCGCCTTGCACAACCATCCCCGCACGAGGCGCATTGCCGGCGATGCCCGGCGCCTGGAGCTGGCCTTGAACGTCGTCGAAGACGGGCTGATCGTCACAGGGCCGGACGGGTGTGTTGCGGCCATGAATCACGCTGCAGAGGTGCTAACCGGCTGGCGACGGGAGGAGGCCCAGGGGAAAAAGATCGCCCAGTTGCTCCCCCTGGTGAAACCTCAAGGCGGGCTCGCGGGTAACGTGTTTGCGGTCGCTGCCTATGAGCGTGAACCGCAGGTTTTGAGCGAGGGTTTGGAGCTGGTAACGCGGCAAGGTTGGCACCGTAGGGTTCAAGGGACGGTCACGCCTCTAATTGACGAAGAGCAGCGCCTAATTGGCTTAGCCGTCAAGTTCAGGGCGTTGCCCAGTCAGGCCACACGAGAGGCTGCCGCACCTGAACCGGTGCTCCTAGCCTCGCAACGCTTGCCAGGACGATTGGTCGAGGCTCTAGCTCTCGAACTGGTTGGGCGAGTAGAGAAGGCGCTCAAACGCCTGACCGATGCTGACACACCGGGCGGGCCAGAGTGGCAAGAAATCCGGAACCGGTTGGCGGTGGCCGGGGAGCTGGCTCGGCGCTTAGCAGTTTACGGGCAGCTCGGCGAACCTGCAATGCGCCCGTTGGAGCTAAACAGCTGGCTTGCGGAAGTGGGACCGTTAGCGACGCTGGTTGCTGGAAACCCCACACGGCTGAGTCTGCGTTGCGAGAATTCGAGCCTGCATGTCTGTGCGGATCCAATGCGGCTGGAATGCGCGATCCTCGGTGCCATTGCCGAAATGTGCTCGCAGCCGGACGGCTCGGTCGAGCTGACAACCGGTCGCACACGGTTGCTGGAGGCCTTTGCCCGCGCATTCACCCGCCTGGAGCCTGGCGAGTACGCGTCGCTGCAGCTCGTTGGCCCCGGCTTGCCCCAGCCGGTCTGGGCTTCGCTGGAGCATGGCTTGCGAAGCCTCGTGTGGCCGATGAGTGGGGATGTCCATCTGGAGAAGACTGCCCAGGGGACTTGCGTAGAGGTGTATTTGCCATTGGCAGCGGGCGAGGAGAAGCGCTGATAGTGTTGTGCTACTCGAAACTGGCCAACCGCCCAGGCCATGGCCGTGGGACGGTCAATTCGTTTGCTCAAACTCATGCAGTTCGAAGATTGACTCGAATGGGCAGCCGAGGTCCCTTTCAATGTGCTCGCGGGCGCCTTCGCCGCGATCAACCAGACTGATCACTCCGAGCACTGTCCATCCCGCGCGGCGGCATGCCGCTACTGCCTGCGCTGCAGAAGCCCCGGTGGTAGCTACGTCCTCCACAACCACGACCTTGAGGGGTTGACCCGTTTCGATCCCCTCGATTTCCCGCTGCATACCGTGCTTTTTGACTTCCTTGCGCACGATGAACGCATGGATCGGGCGTCCCGTATTTAGACTCTCCCGAGCCACGGCCACAGCGATCGGGTCTGCCCCCAGCGTCAAGCCACCTACCGCGTCGGGTTCCCAGCCGCGTTCCTGGATTTTGGCTAGAAACAGGCGCCCCACCAAAGGGATGGCCTCGGCGCGTAGCGTGGTCAAGCGGGCGTCCACGTAAACATTGCTCCTGCGGCCACTGGCCAAGACAAACTCGCGGCCACGCTGGATGGAGTAAGCCATGAGCAGGCGCTTCAAAGCCTCGCGGTCCTCTTGCAGCCCCATGGTTCACCTTCCGTCTGAACCGTGTTTGCGGCTCAGCTCCGAGTTTTTTCGAACTCCCAGGCGGTGCGGATCATGTCCTCCAAACGGGTGTAGACCGGTCTCCAATTCAGCGTGCGCTGGATTTTCTCCGGACTTGCCACCAGCACGGGCGGATCACCTGGCCGCCTGGGGCCGATCTGGTAAGGCACTTGTTTGCCCACGACTGTTTCTGCTGTGCGAACGACTTCCATGACCGAATGCCCCTTGCCTGTGCCCACGTTGAACACTTCCGAAGGACCACCTTGGAGCAGCCAGTCCAGAGCCGCTAAGTGTGCTGTGGCTAGGTCGCTGACGTGTACATAGTCGCGTATGCACGTCCCGTCAGGTGTTGCGTAGTCATCGCCGAAAATCGTGACCGGTTCTCCAGTGCGGGCGGCCCGAAGGACGAGAGGGATCAAGTGGGTCTCTGGGTCGTGCTCCTCTCCCAAACCACTTCCGGGCTCGACGCCACAGGCATTGAAATAGCGTAGGGAGATGCTGCGCAGGCCCCGACAGCGGTCCATCCAAGCTAGCATTCGCTCTACCATGGCCTTGGATTCGCCGTAAGGGTTGACTGGCGCGACCGGGTTGTCTTCCGGGATGGGCACTTCCCTGGGGACCCCGTAAACAGCAGCACTCGATGAAAACACTAGGTACCGCACGCCAGTCTCGGTCATGGCATTCAGCAAAGAGACGGTTCCTGCCACGTTGTTGTCGAAGTAGATCTCGGGCTTTTCCATCGACTCACCCACATACGCATACGCCGCGAAGTGGATTACCGCGTCGATGGCTTCCTGGCGGAGCAACTTTGCCAGTGGCCTGGTCTCGCGGATGTCGAGCACGCGCAATCGTGCGGGGTCGACATAACGCCGATGGCCTCGACAAAGGTTGTCGACTACTATGACCTCGTGGCCTGCCCGCAGAAGGAAATACACGGTGTGCGCGCCTATATAGCCCGCGCCGCCGGTCACCAAGATTCGTGCCATGCGCCCTCGCTTTTCGGACTGTACTAGGATGGGATGACCTGAAGCTTCCATTATGCCAACCGGAGCCGAGTTGTTCGTTGAGACATTGGCCGAGCTGGGTATCAGGACAGTGTTCACACTGGTGGGGGACCACCTGAACCAAGTGCTCAGTTGTGCGTCCCGCGCTGGGTTTCGCATTGTCGGTGTGCGACACGAATCGGCTGCGGTGCACGCGGCGGACGCCTTGGCTCGCCTGCAGCGCCGGCCGGCGGTGGCGCTGGTGACTGGCGGCCCAGGGCACACGAACGCTGTTACGGGAATCGCCACGGCAGCTGCTGTCGGCAGCCCGGTGATTGCGGTGAGTGGTGCGCCTCCGCAAGCTCAAGCGGGAAGGCCGGGGTTTCAAGTCATCGATCAGGTCTCGATCGTGCGGCCATTGGTCAAATGGGCGGCGGAAGTGCAGCGGCCAGACCAAATACGCTACTTCGTCACGCGTGCCTATCAGGAAGCCAACGCGCCGCGCAAAGGCCCGGTGCACCTGACGGTTCCGGCGGATGTCTTCGCAGGTCAAGTGGCCCAGCCACTGCCAGGTGTGGATTTGACTGAAACAGGAGCTCCGCGACCGGATGCGAGACTCGTCGAACGCGCCCTCGAGCTGCTCCGGAATGCTCAGCGCCCGGTGGTGATCGGCGGTTCCGGGCTATGGTGGGCGGATGCTGGTCCGGTCTTGAAAATCTTTCTCGAGCGAACCCGTTTGCCGTTGTTCACACTGACCCTGGCTCGCGGCCTCATCCCTGACGGGGAGCTGAACTGCTTCGGCTATGGCGATCCGGCATTAAGCAAACTGGTCCGCCGAGCGTTCCCGCTAGCCGATGTGGTGCTGGTACTCGGCAAACGCATCGACTATCGTCTCGCCCTAGGCGGACAGTTGTTATTCTCACCCGAGGCAAAATTCATCCAAGTCGACATCCATGCTCAGGAGCTGGGCGCGAACCGCGAACTCGCGGTGGGTATTCACGCCGACGTACGGGCCACGCTCGAGGCGCTGGTGGACGCCGTGGGCAAGGATCGTTGGCCCGAACGGCCTGACTGGCTGCAGAGACTGGAACAGCTGGAGCGCGAGTGGAAAGCGGAGCTCGAGCAGCTGGCACAGGACCGTACTCAGCCCATCCATCCGGCTGCATTCTTTTTCGAACTGCGCAAGCACCTGCCCGAGGTGATTTATTCGTGGGATGGGGGAGATTTTGTGCACTGGGGGCGGGCCATCCTGCCCGCGCGGCGGGCTGGAGCGTGGCTCCGGCTGGGTCGGATGGCGACCATCGGTGCTGGTTTACCCAACGCGATCGCCATGCAACTTCATTACCCCAATGAACGCGTGGTCATGATCACGGGCGACGGGTCGCTCGGATTTTACCTGGCGGAACTGGACACGCTGGTTCGGGAGCGCCTTCCAGTGATTGTGATCGTGGGTAACGATGGAGGCTGGGGAATCGAGCGAGAACTACAAAGGGAGTTACAAGGAACGACCGTGGCTTGCGAGCTCCAACGCAGTCGCTACGAACTTGTGATGGAGGCGTTCGGTGGGGCGGGCGAGACCATCGGATCGCTGGACCAGGTCGGGCCCGCGGTGCAACGCGCCTTACGGTCCGAAGTCCCGTACCTGCTTAACGTGCAGATTCGGGGGGTGCGCTCGCCGTTCACAGAGTGGGCCTTGCTGCGCCGCCGCTCTGGGTGATCACCGGCGGCTTTTTCTGGGGGGCTTGGAGCGCAAGACGTTGATGGTCCCGCGACAGTTTGGCGAACCACAGCGACATGGGACTACTTCGACATCAGGATCGAAATTGTAGTCCACGGTGAGCTCCTCACCTGGGGCGATGTAGCGTTTGCTCATATAGAGGATGTGGCCTTTAACGATCTTGGCATACAGATTCGGATCGCAGCTGTGGTTGATGAACTCGGCGCCGCTCCCACCGGCGGCTCCATCCACCGTCCAGTAGGCATCGAGCTTAAAGAGATAGTGGCCCCGGGACATTTCTGCCCGGCGTTTAGCCTCGCGACGGTTGATCCGTTCTCCGGTGTACTCGATCACCTTACGGTTCGGCGGGATCCACTCGGCCGCGAACACCCCCCACCGGTGGATTTTGGAACGACCAATGCGGAGTTTGAAGCAGCAGTAACGCGGGTCCAAGTGGGGTTCGGGCAAGGGGAGTTTGGACAGCCGCTTCCTCTTGCGGCCGTGGGACTTTTGCCGGGTGGCTTGACCGGATGTTTTGGAGTTTGTCGAGCGCTTTGCCGCCAAGGCGTGGTCCGCTAAGCCAGCACCAGGTATTTCATCCTATCGCGGCGCTTTCAAGGCGGCGCAAGCTTCGCGCTCGGTCGTGAGCCTGGAGCGGGATGGCACAGCCAGCACCGGTCGTCGTGGGGCCATGTCGCCGGAAAGGATCTTGCGAGCGGAGTAAAATGACTCATTTCATGTCGATTCCTGACTCCGCTCGAGAGTTCCTCGAAAGGCAGATTGCGCGCTTGCGGCAGCGCCGCCGCCCAGCCCGAATCGTTTTTCCCGAGGGCGACGATGCCCGCGTAGTTTCGGCTGCCGCACGGCTTCTCGCCGAGCAACTAGTTGAGCCGGTGCTGGTGGCCCCACCGGCCGCCAGGCCTGCAGGATTGCCTGTAGCGGACTTGACCGATGAGCGACGGCTTCGCCGTTATGCAGAAATTTACTTCGAGCGGAGACGAAGTCGTGGGATCACCTGGACTGAGGCTCAGGCAATTGCTCGCGATCCTCTATATTTCGCCCTCCTGATGGTGGCCTCAGGGGACGCTGACGGATTTGTGGGAGGGGCCAGATATACTTCACGAGACACCATCCGGGCTATGCTCCAAGTCATCGGCCCTGCTTCCCAGGTGCGTACGGTCTCGAGCGCCTTCGTAATGGCGTTGCCGGATCGGCGCTTTGGTCACCAGGGTTTATTGGTTTTCGCCGATTGCTCGGTGGTAATCCGCCCCAGTGCTGTGCAGCTCGCCGAGATCGCAATTGCCACTGCTGAAACCACGCGGCGATTGCTGGAAGTAGAGCCGGCAGTCGCCCTGCTATCGTTTTCGACCAAAGGCAGTGGCCAGCATGAGGAAGTGGAACGGGTGGTAGAGGCTTTGCGAATCGTGCAGGTGCGCGCACCTGAACTGAATGTCGACGGAGAGCTACAGGCGGATGCGGCGCTGGTACCCGGGGTGGGTCGGCAGAAAGCCCCAGGATCCACAGTGGCGGGTCGCGCCAACACTTTGATCTTCCCGGACCTGGCCTCTGCTAACATTGCTTACAAACTCGTTGAGCGGATTGGAGGGGCAATGGCCTTGGGGCCCTTCATGCAAGGGTTGGCCAAGCCCGCCAATGAGCTCTCGCGAGGGTGTTCGGCGGAAGATATTTACGGGGTAGCGATTGTAACTGCTCGCCAAGTGGGAAAGTATGAGTGACGAAGTAGGCTCGCGGCGACTGCCATTCCGGCTGGTCTACCACGACGGTTATGACCTCAACTTGGGCGCCCACATTTTCCCGTCCCAAAAATACCGGTTGATCCGCGAGCGGTTGCTGGCCGAGGGAATTGCCGAGAGCGGGGACTTCGTGGAACCTGCCGCAGCCACTTTCGAGCAACTTACTTTGGTGCACGATCCCGACTGGATCGAACGGCTGCGCAACGGAACCCTTACCTACTTGGAGATCGTGCGGCTGGAGATTCCCTATACGCCACGCACAGTCGAGGCGTTCTTCTTGGCGGCCGGGGGCACGATCCTGGCCTGCCGGTTCGCCCTGAAAGAAGGCTTGGGGATCAATCTCGGCGGGGGTTTCCACCACGCCTTCGCAGATCACGGAGAAGGCTTTTGCGCGATCAATGACCTGGCTGTAGCCGTCAGGGTGCTGCAGAAAGAGGGCTTGATCCGAAAGGCTATGATCGTGGATTGTGACGCCCACCAGGGCAACGGCACGGCGTTCATTTTCCGCAATGACCCCGACGTTATGACCATCTCCATACACCAATTGAACAACTACCCTGCCGTCAAGCCACCTTCAACGATCGATATCCATCTGGAAGGCTGCACTGGCGACGAACGGTATTTGCAGTTGCTACGGGAATCCTATGAGCCCTCGCTCGACTCATTCCGGCCGGACCTTATCCTATACGTGGCGGGAGCCGATCCGTATCAAGCTGACCAGCTAGGGGGCCTATGTTTGACCATGGAGGGCCTGAAGGAGCGGGACCGGCTGGTGCTGGGGCTAGCGGTGGAGCGGGGCATCCCCGTGGCCGTGACCCTGGCCGGGGGCTACGCGTGGAAACTCGAAGACACGGTGGCCATTCACGTGAACACGGTGCGGGTGGCGGCCGAGGTGATGCGGGGAAATAGGGGGGCTGGACGGCAAAATTTTGTGGCTAGTTGACGTCGTTGCGGGTACAATGAGGCTGGTACGGGAGGCCCAACCGGGCCGGAGGTGGCAGCCATGTTTGAGAGCTTGGATGAGCAGATCCGGCACGACGACCAGGTCGAGACCACCCGGGCGGAGCGTATCCTGAAATGGACCTTGATGATTGTGATCTCGCTGCTGGTATTTGGCGGCCTGTACATGGGGATCCGGCTGCTGGAGTAGAGGGGAGAAACAGGCAGACTTCAATCCGCCCTGGGCGGCGTAGCCGCAAGTGAAAGGGCTCGCATACAAGCTAGCACTTTGCGCGGGTAAGAGGGGTAGGGGTTGTACGTCCGCAGCACGGACGGCAAGGGTTTGCCTGCATAAAGCGGTGAACGGGCTAAGCGCTCCGCGACGTGGTAGATACCCGCCTGCACCCGGGGGAACGAGGTCCCGCAGGAATTCCACCCGAAGATGTTGCCGTTAGTGTAAAAGCGCCCGCCACTGGACTCAATGATGGCGATAGCTGGCAGCAACCGCCAGTCCAGCTCGTAGCGATCCGCTGCAGCCAGCAGGTACGGGATGTACTCCGTGAGCGGGTACCCGCGGGCGCTTAAGAAGCTGTACAGGGCCAGGTATCTCGGGTCACTGGAGTAGCTGAGCTTATGGACGGCGTGCTGACCGGGGTCGATGGTTTTCGGGGTGAGCAAGAGGAAGGCAAGCAGCAACCCACCTGTCTTCACCCAGCACCTCATTTCGACACGCGACTCCTGGACTTGGGTTAAGATTTCCTAGCCGATCTTTGTTGGCTTGAGGCCCAGGCGGGCCGGGCTCTCACTTCTCGGATGAGCGAGGAGTAGGACGTGGTGGCAGCGCTGCTAGCTAACCCGCCTGGCGTTACGTGTTGCTCTTGCAGGACCTCCTAGCATCCCTTGTCCCCGAGGGCTACCCCCGGGGCAACGACCCTTATTGTACCAGCATCCTACTAGGTCGGTGGGACCGCCGCCCCCGTGCTAGGAGCTGGAGCCCCCAGCCGATTCCTCACCGGCTTACGGTCTCGCGGCGATCTTGGCCCCCTACAAGGCCTAGGCTGAGACCAGTGCCCGCCGCGGCTATGGCTACCCCAGCAATCACCCGCTTGCCGGCAATACCGTTCCGCCTGGACTGCCTACGATCCCGGGAGCCGTCTTCGGCGCACGTTGTCGAAAGAGGGACCACTTGAGCTGCCCACAGCACCGCTCCCTCAGGGGTACGGCGGACCAGCGGACCGCTGATCTGCACCGTCTTGCCTACGTATTGCTCCAGACCGTCGCCTTCTACAGCAACATTGAGACGCGTCACGGGGTCCGCCAAAATGTACCGGCCTCCGGAACGGGTCAGGCAGCCGGCGAGCGTAGTAGGCGGTTCTGCTCCCGCCGGGCCGGGCTCGAACTCCAAGCTGTCACCGGGATGCAGCATGGCCAGCAAGACCCCTTGGCTCGTTCGCACTTGAGCATTGCCTTGTCGTGCCTGTACCGTCACCACGTTCGGCCCCCGCGCCGAAACAGCCAGTTGTGCCCCCGCTTCACCGCTCACCTCCAATCCTCCCGCTTCGAGGCGGTACGCGCGGCCCAGCACAAGCTCTGTCGACCCGCTTACCAGCACGAGCTCGTCTGGATAGACCCGCACTTGAGACTCGGGTGCGAGTCCGATATCCACTCCCTTAGCCAACTGCAGCCGCACTATTCGATTGGAAGCTCGAACTTGAGAGCCCGGCAACAGCGTGGCCTGGTTCCACACTGGGGTGCCATCGATCCAAAATTGTCCTGCGCTCTTTGCCGTGCCGATCGCCGTTGGACCTGCGGAACCTACCCCTACAGCGATTCCAGCAACGCTGACGATGAGGCGTATGAAATGCTTCACGGTTGTTCCTCCGAGGGTCGCTCGCGGACCTGTCAGGGTGACTCACCCAACATTCCCATCGGCAATAGGAGGCGGGGCCAATAGGTGTGGGGCGACAGGCAACCAGGCGGCAACGAGCGTGCTCGGTCTAAAGGCGCAGCGAGGCGGTGGATAGCGGTGGCTATGGCTTTTGGCTACGGCTTGGCCGGCCTAGAAGCCGCGAGGGTGGCCTTAGCCGAGGCGATGTTGGGCCTGGCGTTGCCTCGGCTCCTCGATTGGGCCCGGTGGCTCGCGCCGGACAACCCGCAGGTATGGGTCGCACGGGCTGAGGTGGACCCGGCTCACGCGGTCGACGCACTGGAACAAGCTTTGCAGCGACGCCCAGCCGATGCGTCGCTCCGGATCCGGTTGGCCCTAGCCTTGGAACAAGAGGGCCGTACAAAGGAGGCCGAGGACCAGCTCATTCAGGCGACCAAGCAGGACAGAGGCCATGTACCTCGCTGGGCTCTCGCCAACTTTTACTTTCGCCTGCAAGACACACCGAATTTTTGGCGCTGGGCCCGTGAAGCGGCACGAACGGCACCTGATGCTGCTGGAGTGTATCGACTGTGCTGGCAATTGACGAGCGATGCACGATGGCTGATGCGGGCGATCGTGCCCCCCGATCCTCGCCGGCATGCGGAGTTTTTTTGGTTTCTCGTGCGTGTCGGTGATTTGGAAGCTGCAGGCACGGTATTTGAGGACGTGCTGGCCTGGCGGCACTCGGGTCACGTGCCCCTGCTTGTGGCTTATTGTAATCGCTTGCTAGAGCTCGGCCGCATTCGGGATGCGCTTCAGGACTGGAATCGTCTGGTGGCGACGGGGATGATTCGCCGTAACCGGCTCGACCCGGAAGTTGGGCTTATCATCACCAACGGCGAGTTCTCGGAATGCCCTCTCGGCAGTGGATTCGATTGGCGGATACGGGAGAGTCAAGGATTAGGGATCCACTGGGTTCCGGGCGAAGTCCGAATTCAGGCGATGAGGACGGGTACGCGAGCACACCGGCCGCTAGTGCAGTGGACACCGTTGAGGCCGGGCTGCAACTACCAGATTGACTATGAATATGTAGCGGCTGGGGGGAAATGGCGGTGGGTATTGTTGGACCCGCGCACGAACCGGGTGTGGGCACACTCGTCTGACTTCTTGGTGTCGGCTCGGCTAGAACATGGCCACTTCCGGTTCTCCGCGCCGGACGTCCAAGCTTTGATGCTGGCGCTCGAGTGGGAGCCCGGCGAAGGCGAGTTTGAGGTGAGCTCGCTGCGACTGAGGCGGGTGGTGTCGCGCTTGGCCGACCCTGTGGGAGGGAACCGATAAGCGGGCTGCAGCAGCGGAGTGGTCTTTCCCGGAGCTGGCAGCTTGCTGCGTGGTCAGCGAGGCTCCGCTTGTCGTCCCCTAACCATTTGTGTTAGCGTGGAATTCTACTTCGAGCGGGGGCTGGAGCAAGGTGTAATATGCAAGCGCTCGGCATGATCGAGACGAAGGGTTTGACTGGGGCCATTGAGGCCGCTGACGCAATGGTCAAGACGGCCAACGTGACCCTCACCGGCATTGAATACGTCGGGGCGGGATTGGTGATGGTGACCGTGCGCGGCGATGTGGGTGCGGTCAAAGCGGCCACCGACGCGGGCGCAGCGGCGGCCCGCCGAGTGGGCGAGCTGGTAGCGGTCCATGTGATCCCGAGCCCTCATGAGGAAGTGGAGAAGATCCTGCCTGGCCCGAAGAAGTGAACCGCTGCGGCCGGCCTTGGCGAGGAAGTAGGTCGGGATGCTGAAGGACCAAGATCTACTGGCGATCCAGGAAGCCAGGCGGAAAGTGGAACTGGCTTACGCGGCCTGGGAACGTTACCGCGATTTCACGCAGGCGCAGGTGGACGCGATCATCGAACGCGCCGCAGCTGCAGCCACGGCTCAAGCGCGCCGGCTTGCAGAGATGGCCGTCGAGGAGACGGGTTACGGCAACGTCAAGGACAAGACTGCCAAGAACCTACTGAATTCGTACTTCCTACCCCGCAAGATGCGGGGGATGAGAACGATCGGGGTTTTGCGGGAGCTGCCTGAGGAGGGGATCGTCGAGATCGCTGTCCCTATGGGCGTGGTGGCGGCGATTGTGCCGGTCACGAACCCGACCTCGACGGTGATCTTCAAGACGTTGATTTCGCTGAAGGCTGGCAACGCCGTGGTGCTGAGCCCCCATCCTCGAGCCAAGCGTTGCAGTGCGTACACCGCGGAGCTTCTGCATAAGGCGGCGGTCGAGGCCGGTGCGCCCGAAGGCTTAATCCAGTGTTTGGAGAATCCGACCCCAGAAGCCACCCAGGAATTGATGCGGCATCCTAAAACGGCCATCATCCTGGCCACGGGTGGCCAAGGCCTGGTGCGCGCAGCGTATTCGAGCGGTAAGCCTGCGCTCGGTGTAGGGCCGGGAAATGTTCCCGTGTTGATCGATGATACGGCGGATCTGGAGCGTGCCGTAGCGATGGTCGTGGAGGGTAAAGCCTTCGATTACGG
>Ga0105160_1000863_pt1 | contig 13103 bp, 9 predicted proteins | sample GXS110809BmetaG_FD_89591 | JGI IMG/M metagenome (GOLD analysis project Ga0105160, IMG submission 89591) | Hot spring microbial communities from Gongxiaoshe hot spring, China to study Microbial Dark Matter (Phase II) - GXS 110809B | ecosystem: Environmental > Aquatic > Thermal springs > Hot... | reverse complement strand
GGTTTGGGGTGCCGGTGCTCGGTGCGCGCCTCGGTTGGCTCGCCGCCGCGGGGCTAGTGGCAGTGCCTGCGCTTGCGCGCTGGGCACATGCAGCAGCGCGCGCCAAGCTCTTCGCCGATGCGTGGCGTGCGCTCGCGTTTGCCCCATCGGGTGATGCGTTGCCGACGCGACCGTGGTCGGTGATGCTCGGCTGGCTCGGCTTGCACGCGCTGGGCCTAGCATTCGTGCTTGCAAACGCGCGTTTACCGCTTGGGCTTGCGCCATTGTTGCTCGGCGTGCTGATATTGCCGTGGGGGTGGTGTGCGTTGCGGGCGCGCATGCGGCAAACACGGTGCGCGTCGCGCCCTGTGGCGTCGCTTGTGTGGTTGGTGTGGGCGTATGGGGTCACCGTGTTGGCAGGGCTGGGTGTGCGCATCGAGGGTGTGTTCAACGGCGTGCTTTCGCCGTTGCTTGCGCTCATCATCGCTGTTGCAGCCGCGTGGGTGTCGGGGTGGTGGCTGGCGGCGCAGCAGGTTTGGGGCAGGGCTGCTGATGAGCGTTTTGCGCTGTGGGGCGTGGCAGCGTTGATGAGCGGCGTGTTAGCGTGGTCGTTGTGGACGGCGGCGGTCTTGCGCACGCATGGCGTGAGCGGCAGCGATCCCTACGCCTACGTGCAAATGGGCGTGGATTGGATCTCGCGGGGTTCGTTGTTGCATCGTTTTCCCCTCGCCGAAATCGCGTATGCGTTGAGCGTGCCTGTGCATCCTGTGGTGCATGTGGGGTATCGGCTCCCCGATGTGCACACGCTGGAATCGCCCTCGGTCTGGGCACCAGGATTTGCATTGTTCACGGGTGTGGCTTTTGCACTGGGTGGCGAGCAGGGGCTTTACTGGCTCAACCCGCTGCTCAACGTCGTGAGCGTGCTCACGGTGTTCTGGGCTGTGTGGCGCCTCACCAACGGTACGCGTGGGCGCAAGGCAAGCCTGGCTGCGTTAACGGCGTTCCTCGTTGCGACCTCGTACCAGCAAGTGGAGTGGCAAATGGTGCCCATGGCAGATATCGCAGCGCAGTGGCTCACCGTGCTGGGCTTGGGGCTAGCGCTGATGGCTGAGCGCTCTGCTGGGCGCGCGCTGCTGAGCGGGTTGTTGTTGGGCGCTGCGTTTGGCGTCCGTTACACCCAAGTGCTAGCTGCGCCTGCATTTGCCTTGGCGCTCATGCTGCCCGCGCAGGGCGGCTTTCGCCTTGCGCGCGAACGCGTGAGGCTCGTCTTGCTCTGTGCTATGGGTGCCTGGTTGGCGGCTGCGCCGACTTTGGCGTATCACACTGCGGTGTTCGGGCATCCGTTCGTGACTGGCTCCGAGGAGTGGCAACACTTCTCCCTGGCGCGCTTCCCCGAGACGTTGACGCGAATGCTGGGGGCATTGGGGCACTACCGCGAGTTTGGGTTGCTCGCGCCGCTGGCGCTAGTAAGTGTGTTCGAGGCGTGGCGCGCCGAACGTCGCTTGCTCCTTGTGGTGAGCGTGCTCATCGTCGTTTTGCTGGGGTTTCATGCGCTGTACACCTACGTTCGGCTGCGCGATGTGCTGTTTTTGTTCCCCTTCTTTGCGTGGCTGGTAGCCTTGGGCGCGGTCACGAGCGTCGCTTGGCTGCTCACACACCGACACGTGCTTTTGCGTGCGGCGATCCCAGGGCTGCTCTGGGCGCTCAGCATGGTCTTCGTGTTGCGCAGCATGGAGACGTTGGCGCTTCCCGTGACGCGCGGCTTTGCCGGCTTTGGACATTTGAACGCCGTGCAGCGCGCGGCGCTTGAAGCGCTGCGCCAACACACGCCGCCAAGCGCCGTGATCGGCAGCACGTTGAACACAGGCGCCGTGGAGCTACACGCACAGCGCTTGGCGTTTCGCCCGGCGGAGTGGGCACCAGCGGACTTGTTGCGCTTCATCGAGGCGTTGCACGAGCGCAAGCGCCCGGTCTTTGTGCTTGAGGATGGCGAGGCGCAACGCGCTGCTTTGCAGGTGTTGCGCACGCGCTACGCGCTGCGGCGCGTGGCTGAGCTGGATTTGCCTTACTACGATGCGATTGGGGGCGGCTCGCGCGCGCGCCGTGTTGCGCTCTATGCGGTGGAATAGAAAGCCGCAGCGGAAAGGCGCTGCGGCTGAGATCCGAAACGAGCTTGAGAGACTGCGCGCTTTGCCGCTAAGTCGCTGTTGCGGCCTGCACGATCGCGCTAAACGCGTTGGGATCGCGCACGGCGAGATCCGCCAACACTTTGCGGTCAATTTGGATGTTGGCGCTTTTCAGCGCGTGCATTAAGCGGCTGTACGTGGTGCCGTGCAAGCGCGCGGCTGCGTTGATGCGCGTGATCCATAGCCGACGCAAGTCGCGCCGGCGGTTGCGACGGTCGCGCGTGGCGTAAGCCAGCGCATGGAGCAATGCTTCGTTAGCCTTGCGGAAGTGCTTGTGACGTGCGCCGAATTGCCCGCTGGTTTGCGCGAGCACTCGCTTATGGCGTCGGCGTGTTTTGGGGCCGCCCTTTACGCGTGCCATTTCGCGAATCTCCTTTTTGGTTTGGTGGAACGAACGACGGAAGCCTCACTTGTTCTTCAAGTAAGGCGCCAGCTTGCGAACGCGCTTAATCAGCGCGCTGTTCGTGACGGTGACCATCTCCATTAGCTGCGCCTTCACGCGCTTTGCCTTCTTGCGGCGGAGATGGCTCTTGCCCTGACGGGTGCGCATGAGCTTTCCGCTGCCCGTCACCTTAAAGCGCTTTGCGGTAGCTTTGTGTGTCTTAAGCTTGCCCATGTTCAATCACGCTCTCATGGCAGTTCAAATTGTTCCTGCGCGAGCTTTTGCGCGCGCTTCTCGCTTTTGGCTGCTTTGCGCTCGGCGATGAGTTGTTCTTTGGTCTTTGGCTTGGTGGTGTCCTCAGCAGGCTGCTGCGTTGCCTCGGGCGTCGAAGAGACAGCCGACGGCTGCGCGGCCTCGCTGGTGGTTTCTTCCTCATCGTCCTCGAGCAAGGCCTCGCGCTCCTCGGCTTCTTCGTCGTAACCGGCTGCCTTGTCGGCGGCGCGCTCGGCTTCGATCTTCTCCTTGGTTGATTTCAGATGAGCAGCCGCCAACGTCGCAGGCGTGGGCGCCAGCACCATGGTCATGGCGCGCCCTTCCATGGCGGGCGGCGACTCGATGAGCGCCAGGTCTTCAACGCCCTGGACGAACTTATCCAGCATCTGACGCGCGATGTGCAGGTGCTCGATCTCGCGTCCGCGGAAGCGCATCGTGACCTTCACCTTGTTGCCCGCCATCAAGAAGCGGCGCGCTGCGCGGATCTTGAACGCCAGGTGGTGGTCGGTGGTGCGGGGACGCAGCTGCACGCCCTTCACCTCGATCACCTTGTGGCTCTTGCGTGAGGCGCGCTCTTTCTTCTCGCGCTCATACAAGAACCGACCGTAGTCCAGAATGCGGCACACAGGCGGGTCGGCGTTGGGTGCGACCTCGATGAGGTCGAGGTGCATGCTTCGCGCCAACTCCAAAGCATCACGGATATCCATGATGCCGCGGTTGGTGCCGTCGGGCATGATCACGCGCACCTGCGGCACGCGAATCTGGTTATTGATACGAAATTGTTGTTGATTTTTGCTTTGTGCGATTGCTGATGCCTCCTCCGCGAACACGCGGCTCTGCAACAATTGCGCCTTGAGAACGCCACTTCCAGCCCCACGTGGGGGCAGGGCGGCATTATAGCGAGAGAGCGCCGATCCTTCAAGATGAGCGCGGTTGATTTGAACGCTATGGGGCGTGCGGCTTCGGCTAAGGCGCAGAATGTGTTAGGCTATGCTGCTATACCCTATGTCGAACGACGCGCATCGTGCTGAGTCATTGCTCGCTGAAGGCGTAGCTGAGGAAAGCGATCAGACACAGAACGAAGCTCAGGAGATCGTCAGCCTTCTCACCCTAAACAACGTGGTCTTGTATCCCCTCGTTGCAACGCCGCTGCGCGTGCATCAGCCGCGTGCTGTGCGCTTGGTTGAGGACGCGGTTGTGAACCGCAAGATGATCGGCGCCGTGACGACGCGCACCAACACGGAGGAGCCTTCGGCTGACGAGATCCACCGCGTGGGCACGCTGCTGACGATCGTGCGCCACTTCAAGTTTACGGATGGCTCTTACAACTTGCTCGTGCAAGGCGGCGAGCGGTTCCGCATCGTCGAGATCCTCTCCGAGACGCCTTACCTCACCGCGCGCGTCGCCTTGTTGCCCGAAACGTGGGAGACCTCGCTAGAAGTCGAGGCGCTCCAACGCAGCCTGAAGGACGCCTTCCAGCGCATCGCCGAGCTGCGCGGCGACATGCCCGAGGAGCTGGTGGCGATGGTGCTCAGCAGTGAGGAGCCGCGTCAGCTCACCTACGCAATTGCCACCTACACGCGCATGAGCGTGGAGAGCGCCCAACATCTGCTCGAAATGGAGGAGAGCGGCGCGGCAAAGATGCGCTATTTGCTTCAGGTGCTCAGCCGCGAGATTGAGCTTTTAGAGCTTGGGCGCCGCATCCAGGCTGAAGCGCAGTCTGGGATTGAGCGCATGCAGCGCGAGCACTTCTTGCGCGAGCAGCTCCGCACCATTCAGCGCGAGCTGGGCGAAGGCGAACAGAGCGAGATCAACGAATTGCGCGAGAAGATCCTCGCGGCAGGCATGAACCCCGAAGCTGAGCGCGAGGCGTTGCGCGAGCTGGATCGCCTGGCGCAAATGCCGCCTGTGGCGCCTGAATATAGCGTGATCCGCACCTACCTCGATTGGATGGTCGCTTTGCCTTGGCAGACCGTCACGGAGGACAACTTGGACATCGCGCATGCGCGGCGCGTGCTCGATGAGGATCACTACGGCTTGAAGGACGTGAAGGAGCGCATTTTGGAATTCCTCGCCGTGCGCAAGCGGCGACGCGAGCTTGCCGAGGCAAAGCAGGATCAGCAGGCGCAGCAAGACGAGCAGAATCCGGAGCCGGCGCCTCTGCGGCGTGAGCGCGAAGGGGTGATCTTGTGCTTCATCGGTCCGCCGGGCGTGGGCAAGACCTCGCTCGGTGCCAGCATTGCGCGCGCGATGGGGCGGCGCTTCATCCGCATGAGCGTGGGCGGCGTGCACGATGAAGCGGAGATCCGCGGCTTTCGGCGCACCTACATCGGCGCCATGCCGGGGCGCATCATCCAGAGCATCCGCCGTGTTGGCAGCCGCAACCCCGTGTTCATGATTGACGAGGTGGACAAGCTCAGCGCGGACTATCGCGGCGACCCAGCGAGCGCATTGCTGGAGGTGCTCGACCCCGAGCAGAACTTCGCTTTCCACGATCACTACCTCGACGTGCCCTTCGATCTCTCGCAGACGATGTTCATCTGCACAGCGAACACGCTGGAGACCATCCCTGGACCGCTGCGCGACCGCATGGAGGTGTTGCACCTGAGCGGCTACACCGAGCGCGAAAAGCTCGCCATCGCTCAGGGGTATCTCGTCCCGCGCCAGATCAAAGAGAACGGGTTGCAGCCGAGCGAAGTGTGCTTTGACGATGAAGCGATCCTCAAGCTTATCCGCGAGTACACCCGCGAGGCAGGTGTGCGCAACCTCGAGCGCGAGATCGGCAGCATCTGCCGCAAGCTCGTCATGCGCTACCAAGAAGGGCGCATCGCCTTCCCCGTGTGCGTGACGCCGGCGCTGGTGCGCGAGTTGCTCGGCAAGGCGCGCTACTACGATGAAGTCACAGAGCGCACCGACACACCAGGCGTGGCGACAGGCTTGAGTTGGACGCCGTTTGGCGGCGAGATCATCTTCGTCGAGGCAACGCAAATGCCGGGCAACAAAAGCTTTGTGCTCACCGGGCAGCTCGGTGATGTGATGAAAGAGAGCGCGCAAGCCGCGCTTTCGTATGTGCGCAGCCATGCAAAAGCGCTCGGCATTGATCCGCGCGTGTTCGAGAAAAGCGATCTACACGTCCACGTGCCAGCAGGGGCGCAGCCGAAGGATGGACCCTCGGCGGGTGTCACCATCGCAACCGCGCTTGCCTCATTGCTGAGCGGGCGTCGTGTGCGCCCCGATGTGGCGATGACAGGCGAGATCACGCTGCGCGGCTCGGTGCTGCCTGTGGGAGGTGTCAAGGAGAAAGTGCTCGCTACGCATCGTGCTGGCATCAAGACCGTCATCCTGCCGCGGCGCAACGAGCCAGACCTCGAAGACTTGCCCGAGGACGTTCGTCAGAGCTTGAACTTCGTGCTGGTGGATCGCGTGCAGCAGGTGCTCGATGCGGCGCTCATGCCGCTTGAGCGCAAGGCGCGCCGCCGGCGGCGGTGATAAGCGGACTTGCGTCTCAGGGCTGCGCTGCGCTTGTCGGCGCCCCGAGGAGCCGTTGCACATCCGCGAGGATCACCGCGTAAGGGGTGCCGAAGGGATACTTCATCACCCAGCGCCCATCGCGGTCAAGCAGGTAAGTGAAGCTTGTGTGAGCAACGGTGTAAACGTTTGGGTTGTCGCTCTCGGGCGGTTGCTTCTCAAAAAGCCCGTCGAAGGCATACACGAACCGCTGCAGCGCTGCCACGTCTTTCGTTGTGAGACCGATGAACGCGGGATCGAACGTCTTGACGTAGCGCCGCAGCACCTCGGGAGTGTCTCGGTCGGGGTCCATGCTCACGAACACAAACGCCACCTCTTCGCCGCGTTCGCCAAGCCCGCGCTTGATGCGCCGCAGGTCAGACATCCCCAGTGGGCAAACATCGGGGCAGAAGGTGTAGCCAAAAAACATCACCACAGGACGACCGCGCAAGTCGGTGAGCGTCATGCGTTGACCATCCTGATTGACGAAGGGGGTGTCCAATACATCCTGGTAGCGCCCAACGGCAATGCCGCCCGGTGTCGCTGTGGGGAGGGCAAGGCGCGCGCCTTTTGGCGCAAGGCTGAGCGCCACCCCAAATGCGAGCAGCGCCACTGTTGCACTAAGGGCGACGATGAGGAAAGGCTGCTTGTGCTGCGCGTTGCGTCGTCCACGCATGCGCTAAGGATAAAGAATAAAGCTGAGCAGCAGCACAGCGCTCATCAGGCGTACTGCTGCTCAGCAACACAGCAGCTTTGCGTTTATGGCTCGCGCACGGTGACCTCGACCGGCATTTCTTTGCCAGATTGGAATTTCAGCGTGAGCTTGAACGTGTCGCCGACGTTCAGTTCGCGCTTAACGCCGATCAGCATGATGTGGTAGCCGCCAGGCTTGAGCAGCACGCTGCCACCTGCGGGAATCTCAATGCCCTCTTTGACTTCCTGCATCACCATCATGCCGTCTTTTGACTTGGTCTCGTGCACTTCGATCTTCTCGGCGATGTCGCCAGTTGCACTCATCAAGCGATCGGAGGCGTTGCCTGTGTTCTCGATCGTCATGTAGGCAGCGCTCACTGGGCCAGTGCTGCCGCTCATGCTGCCGTGCATGCCGCCGTGGCCGCCCATGTTGCCCATGCTGCCTTGGTTGCCCATGACTTGTCCCATCGTTGGGCGCGCCCAGGCGTCCTTCACGACGATGATGCTCTCGTTGCGGCTGGCGTTAGCAGGCGCCGAGTTAGTCGTCGGCGCAGTGGCACAGGCGCTTAGGAGCAACGCCGCGGTTGCAAAAGCCGCAGCGCTCAGACGAGTGATGAAAGCGAACTTCATGGCTCTTCTCTCCAATTCGGTTTTACAAGCGTTCAGCCTTCAAGCAAAGGATTAGCTTCTTAGGGCAGCGATGTTGTCTAGATTGCGTGGAAAGCGCAGTGATGGCCCTGAGAGGGCTAAACTGGGCTGAGGAGCAAGGGGCGTGGTGGCGGGACGGGTGGGCGCGGAGATAGAGCGGAGGTGTGTTCTGGGCTGAGCGGGAGGATGCGGTGCGCGCTGTGATGGATCGGCGCGAAAGTGAGCGCTGGCAGCCCGATGGTCACGAGCGCTTGGAAGACCTGCTCGACCTCAGCAGCAAGCGGAAAGCTTGGCGCTTGTGGATCGCAGGTGGAAGCTGAATTGTTTTGATGGGCGGTATGCCAAGCTTCGTGTGCAGCTTCGCAGTAAGCGATGCACAAAAACGGAAGGAGCGCCAAGAAAAGCACTTCGGCTAGGCGCACCGCAGCCGCTAGTAGGCCTCGCGTCGTAGGCACAACAAAGCTCATTCTATTCGTCTGCCTGTGTCTTTGCCTCGCGCCAAGCTACGCTCATTGCGATGTAAGGGTGGGACGCGGCACGAACCAAACGGTGCCGTTGCTTTGTGCAGGCTGCGCTTCGTCCACAAGCTCGAAGCCGTGATGGATGATGCTTGCGGTGTCAATGTGGAAGTAGCGGTAAAGATCGGCGCGATAGCCTGATTGCCCGAAGCGGGTTACGCCGAGCGCGCGGGTGCGTTGCCCGAAGACGCTACCGATCCAAGCAAGCGCGTGGGGCGCTGCATCGTGCACGGTGAGCACTGGCGCGTGGCGCGATGCGGGCGGGATCAACGTGGCGAGGTGAAAAGCATTGTCGCCGCGTTGTTGGGCTGCGTGCCAGTCGTCGTAGGCACGGCGCGGGCTGACGAGGTTGATCACGTTGACCGAGACGCCCTCGCGCTCCAGGTAGTCTGCTGCTTGGAGCACCTCAGGCACCATCACGCCGCAGGTGACGATGTGCAGCGGGTAGGGCGCGTGTTCGAAATCGGGCGAGCGGTGCAACACGTAGCCACCTGCGAGCGCGTTTTGGCGCAGCGCCTCGCGCCCGTAGCGTTGCAGCGCTGGCTCAAGCAGCGCTTGTTCGATGGGCTTGGTGGAGAGCCGCAGGTATGAGGAGCGCCCGCGCTCACGATCAAGACACTGACGCAGCGCCTCGCACAGGGCCCACTCGACCTCGAGCGCGAAAGTCGGCTCGTAATAATCCAGCTCGGGCAGCTCGATGCCCAACGAAGGCGTGACTGAGGATTGATGCGCGCCGCCTTCGGGCGCAAGCGTCACACCGCTGGGGGTGGCGACAAAGATGAACTTGGCGCCTGAGTACAGCCCGTAGATGATCGCGTCTAGCCCGCGGCACACGAAGGGGTCATACACCGTGCCGATGGGCAACAGCAACTGGCCGATCAACTCATGCGCCATGCCCATTTGCCCGAGCAGCGAGAACAAGTTCATCTCGGCGATGCCTAGCTCAATGTGCTGCCCGCTTGGGCCGAGCTGCCAGTTGAGGATGCGCGCACGGTTGGCTTCGTAGTCGGTCACTTGGCGCAGCGTGAACGTGCCGACTTTGTTGATCCAGCCACCGAGGTTGGTGGAGATCGAGACATCTGCTGAGCTGGTGACGATGCGATTGCCTACGCGCGGCACATCGGCAAGGCGCACCATCGCGCGCCCAAATGCTTCCTGCGTGGAGACGACCGGCGCTTGTGAGGCGTCTAACTCGGGTGGAACATCGCTTGGCGAGAGCGGCAGCGGTGGCGGCGTGCGCACCAGTTGCAAGTAGCGCCCGCGCTCTGCACACCAGCGCCCCTCAGGTGAGTCGGGGTCGAAGGCGTCCCACTCCGTCTCCTCGGTTAAGCCCATGGCGGTGCGCAGCTCGGCGATGCGCTCTGGGCTGAGCAGTGCGGCGTGGTTGAACGGGTCACCGTAGATCGGCAAGCCATAGCCCTTGATGGTGTAGGCAAAGATCACGGTGGGGCGATCGGTAACGCGCTCCGCCGCGTGCAAGCAGTCGATCAGCAACGCGAGGTCGTGTCCGCCGAGGTTGGCGAGCAAAGCGGGAAGTTGCGCATCGGGCACGTCGGCGATGGCGCGCAGGATTTGCGCGCCGTGGGGCTTTTGCGCCAGCGCTGCGCGCACGGTGGCGCCGTCGCAACGGATGAGGTGTTGGTATTCCTCATTGCTCATGTCGTCAATGCACTGGCGCAACGCCTCGCCGCCGGGTTGCGCAAAGGCGCGTTGCAGATCGTGCCCGTACTTTGCCTCGAGCACGTTCCACTCGCAATCCGCGAAGAGCTTTTTCAGTTTTGCCGCGCGCACGCCCGGGGTGATGCGGTCGAGGCTTTGGCGGTTGAGGTCCACGATCCACAGCAGGTTGGGCAAGCGTTGCAGCTCTTCTTCGATCAGCGCCTCCCAGATGTTGCCCTCGTCGAGTTCAGCATCGCCGCTGAGCGCGATGAAGCGATTGGCGGTGGTGTGCCCAAAGTGGCTCTGGGCGTAACGTTGCACCAGCGCAGCAAAGGTGGGAGCGACTGGACCAAGCCCCATTGAGCCGCCTGAAAAATCCACGCCGATATCTTTGGTGCGCGAGGGGTAAGCTTGTAAGCCGCCGAATTGGCGCAGCATTTTGAGCTTTTCCTTGGGCAGGTAGCCCATCAAGTAGAGCGCGGCGTGGAAGACGGGCGAGGCGTGTGGTTTGACCAGCACGCGGTCGGTGGGCTTAAGGAAGTAGAAGTAGAGCGCGGTGAGGATGCTGACGGCAGAGGCAGCGCTGGCTTGATGTCCGCCGACTTTGGTTTTGTCTGGGTTGGGGCGCACGTGATTAGCGTGGTGGATCATCAGCGTCGAGAGCCAAAGCAGGCGTTGCTCGATGCGCTTGAGAATCGTGAGCAGCTCAGCAGTAGGCGGTTGGGTCATGGCACCTCCAGGCACTCACAGGGTCAAGCTGGGTCACGCGGGTTGCGTGGTTGGGGTGTGGTGATCGAGGAGCTTGCGCATTTTGTCGGCGGCGTGTTGCAGGTGTTGGGCGAGCAGCGTCGTTGCGGCGTCGGCGTCACCCTGGCGACATGTTGCCAGGATCGCGCGGTGTTGAGCTTGCGCCTCGGCGTGGTGCTCGGGGTTAGCGAGATACATCGCTACGTAGCGCTGCACGTTGGCGTGCAACACGCGCACCGTCTCCAGCAGGCGCGGCATGCCGCAAGGGCGGTAGAGCGTCGCGTGGAACTCCCAGTTCAACTCGCTCCACTTCAATGGCGCAGGCTCCTCGTCCATGATCACGATCAAGCCCTCTAGGCGCACGAAGTCGGCGCGTGTGAGATGCAGCACGGCGCGGCGCAACGCGAGCGTCTCCAGCGCAATGCGCATGGCATAGATCTCTTCCACTTCTTCGGCAGAAAGCTGGGAGACCACCGCACCGCGGTTAGGGTAAAACGTCACCAATCCCTCGGCACGCAACTGGAGTAATGCCTCGCGCGCAGGGATTTTGCTCACCCCAAAACGCGCTGCGATTTCTTCCTGTGGAAGGGGTTGCCCTGCCTTGAGCACACCGCGCGCGATCTCTTGCCGCAGCTCCGCGGCGATCCACTCGGCGGTGGGGGTAGTGAAAGCGCGTGTCATCCTGCGTGTATGCGATTGTACGTGTATACGCGCTGAGCGCTACAGAAACGCCGCCGCAGGTGCGCGGAGGAGCGCCCTTGGGGCAAGGTGTGCTCAGGCGGGCTTGTCCCAAAGTTGTTGCAGGCGCGCGAGCAACGCTTGCTGCGCGGTGGGCGCGAGCGATTCTGCGGGGCGGTCGTCGCAATAGAAGAGCACGGTCTCGTAGCGCGGGTTCAGCGCTATGCGGCAGTCTTCGCACAGGGCGATGTACTCGCGCAGCGTTGCCTTTAGGTGGGGGTCCACGTGCTCGCCTCGGCGCTCAGCAGCTTCGATGAAGTGCAGGGCCTCGGTGCAAGCGAGCGAAGCGATCGGTTGCGGCTGCTGCTCAAGCTGGGCTTGGAGGTGTCGGCGCAGGGCTTGGCGCGCGCGGTGTAGCCGCACCTTCACCGCGCCCTCGCTGATCTTCAGCCGGCGTGCGGTCTCTGCGGTGGAAAGGTCTTCCACTTCGCGCAGGAAGAACACGGTGCGCAAGCTTGGCGGTAGCGCGAGGAGCGCTTCGCCGAGCTGCTCCACTGCTTCGCGGCGCAACACGGCTTCGTCGGGCGTTTCGCCCTCGTCAACCACAAAGTCTTCTTCGCCCTCTTCGTTTTCCGCGTTTCCCAGGGGCACTGCGTCGCGGCGCTTGCGCAGGTGCATGAGCGCCGCGTTGTAGGCGATGCGGTAGAGCCACGTGCCGAGTGAGGAGCGCCCGTCGAATTGCTGGATGTGCCGGAAGGCGCTCAGGAAGGCATCTTGAACCACGTCCTCAGCCTCTGCGGGGTCGTTCACGATGCGCAACGCGAGGCGATATAGCGCGGGCGTATGCGTCTCCACACACCAAGCACAAGCTTCAGGGTCGCCTGCTTTCAAGCGCGCGACCATCTCCTGTTCATGTGCTTGGATGTTGGGTTCGGCCGTTTTCACAGCTTTCGGGAATTATAGGGAGCGGCGTCCGTTTCTTCGGCTGCGCTCATGCCACGCCCAGCAGGGCGAGCGTTATCGCCAACGCTGTTGGTGCCACAAGGCAAAGCCCAAACAGCGTGATCGGCGACCAACGTCTGCGCAGCAGAAGCCACAAGCTCAGCACGGCGATCAACGGCAGCCCGTTGGGCAGGAGCGCATCCAGCAGAGAGGCTTGCGGTGACCACACGACCTCGCCAAGGCGCACAGCGATCTCATCACCGAAGCGCAGCGGCACGAGCGTCGGCGTCAGCACGCCCAGCGCCCACGCGCCAACGCGCATTGCGCCGAACAACGTTGGGCGCAGCCAGCCTTGTTCGCGCGCCCAAGCACCAAAGGCGCGAGCACGCGTGACGCCGAGCCAAAACCCCCCCGCACCAAGCCCGAGCACCAACGCGCCTTGCACCAGCGCGAAGAGCGCCACGCCGAGCAACGACCCCTGGTTTGCCGCGTGCGTGCCGAGCGCTACAAGGATCGCGCCGCTGCCGCCGAAGAGAAGCGCCTGTGCGAGCGCGTCGGCGAGCAACATCCCAGCGCTCTTCGCGCCGATGATCTCAGCGTCGCTTAGGCTTTCGCCGTTGGCGCGTCGTTCCTCGAGTGCGGCGGTGGCGCCAATCACAACGGCGCCTAAGCTCCATTGGCTGTTGAACAACGTGAGGTGGCGGCGCAGGAAAGCGATGCGCTCCTCAAGCGTCTCACACAGCGCGCGCGCGACGGGCGCAAGCGCCGTTGCCACGCCGAGGTTCTGTCGGCGCTCAGGGTTAAAGCTCGCGTCGTGGAAGAACATCCACAGCAGAAAGGACGCGAACAGATCGGCGCGCGCCAATCGGCGGGTAGGTGTGTATGCAGGTG
>Ga0105160_1000862_pt1 | contig 13112 bp, 8 predicted proteins | sample GXS110809BmetaG_FD_89591 | JGI IMG/M metagenome (GOLD analysis project Ga0105160, IMG submission 89591) | Hot spring microbial communities from Gongxiaoshe hot spring, China to study Microbial Dark Matter (Phase II) - GXS 110809B | ecosystem: Environmental > Aquatic > Thermal springs > Hot... | reverse complement strand
GGGGCGACGTGGTTCCCGGCGCGCTGTTGCTGGGTTACTACCACCAGGAGTTCACGCCGAAGAGTCAGATCCAGCAATTGGTCGAGGAGGCTCTCGTGCAGGGTGCCAAAATCGCGACCAACCGGAGTGAGGGGGAGGATGAGATGTGACGATCCAGATTTACGGTGCGAATCCCGGAACCAAGGAGTACCTCCGGCGTCAGAAGGCCCTCATCGACTTCCTCGCGATGGGTCCGCGCCGGAGCGTGGAGGGTCTCTGGCGCGAATACGTTTCTCGGCGTCGTCGTGACCCCGATGGAAGCCTGGGTCTCCGGAGGGATATTCCCACGACGAACAAAGAGCTTCTCTACCGCTGGTCCAAGGAGGATCGGTGGTACGAGCAGGCACAGGCCTACGATAGTGAACAGCAGGAACGGGAACTCCGGAACCTGTCGACGCTGCGGACACGTGTTCTTGAGGAGCTGGCGCTCCTTGCGCCGACGATCATCGAGGAGTTCGCGACGCTTCTCAAGGAGGGGCGGCAGGAGATCAAGCTCAAAGCTATCGAAGCTTGGCTGGACCGCGTTGGTATCGTCAGGCTCTCGACGACGACGATGACGCGGGAGATCCTCCAGGAGACCGAGAAGGAGCAGAACCGAGAAGCGGAGATCATGGCAGCGATACCGCCGGATGATGCATCGGAAGAGGAGTGGGCGCGATGGCTGGCACGTCTCCACGAGGCAGGGTCGTGATCCCTGATCACCCGCCGAGCCTCAAGGAGCGCGCCCTCTTGACCGTCCAGGCGCAACGGGATCCAATGCTCCGAGAGGAGATCCGGCGTCGCTGCCGTGAGGATCCCGCCTGGTTCTGCAACTTCGCGCTGTGGACCTTCGACCCTCGCGAGCTGGAGAGCGACAAGAGCCCACACATCCCATTCATCCTCTGGGAATACCAGGTGGATCTCATCCGCTGGTACGAGGAGCGGTACCGCAACCAGGAAGACGGGATCGTCCTCAAGAGCCGCGATATGGGCGCGAGCTGGGTCGCGATGGCCTGGCTCCTGTGGCACTGGCTCTTCGACAGCGGTTTCCAGGCGCTCATCGGGTCCCGTACCGAGGACCTGGTGGATAACCGCCTCATCGACTCCCATTTCGGGAGAATCGACTACATGTTGGAGCGTTTGCCATCATGGCTCAAGCCGCAGGGGTTCTCTCCGCGGAGGCACCGCTTTCACATGAAGCTGCTCAATCCCGAGAACGGGTCCGCGATCAAAGGGGAGAGCAGTCAAGGGAACTTCGGGAGACAAGGTCGCTTCTCCGTTATCTTCATTGATGAGCTGGCGCACTGGGAGAAGAATACGCAGGAGAGGGCCTGGCGTTCCGCCTCCGAGGCGACACGTTGCCGTATCGCCGTCTCCACCGTCAATGGTGCGGACAATCTCTTCTGGCGTCTTTGGGAATCGCAGCAGGTCCCCCGTATCCAGCTCCACTGGCGTCTCCATCCCAAGAAGGACGACGAGTGGTACCAGCGGCAGCTGGAGCGCAAGACACGCGAAGAAATCTTGCAGGAGCTGGAGATGGATCCCTACGTGGACCAGGGGGATCTCGTCTACCCAGGTTGGCAAGGTGTGAGGCGCGAGAAGCGCGACTACGACCCGAATGCCTTACTCTATTGCAGCTGGGACTTCGGTCTCGACACGACCTGCATCATCTGGTGGCAGGTCGACCAGGAGCGCGACGAGATCGTCTGCCTGGATGCATTGCAGAGACGCGATACCCCTGTGGACTGGTTCATCCCCTTCGTGACGGGGGAGCTGGAGCCAGCGCAAGAACATCTCTACACGGAAGACGAGAAGGCGAAGATTCTGGCACACCGAAAGTGGTCTCGTCCTATCCATTTCGGGGATCCGGCAGGGGGGAACCGTCATGCGGGAACGGGCCTGTCGGTTCTCGATATCCTGAAGCAGCATGGTATCTATGTCTTCACCAACCAGAAGGCCCGTGATTATCTGACCCGCAAGCAGATGACCGAGATCGGGATCCGGCGCGTCGTCGTCAACGTGAACCCCGGCGGTGCCGTCGATGCCTCCATCGTCGACGAGGCGATGAGCCGTGCCCGGAAGGACGAGAGAGGGAGGCCGATCCACGATGGAACCTCCCATCTCAGGAGCGCCGTCGAGTACTTTTTCGTCAACCTGCCGCCATTCCGGCGTCTGGAGCGTCCAGAACCTGTGATCCGGCGCATGGCGTATGACGCCTGGTGAGGGAAGGGGGGCATATGGTTTTCCCTCCGCAGGAAGAGAACACGCAAGGACTCTGGCGTATCGCCGAGGGGATGGCTGAGGTTCAGGACCTCTTGGAGCCCGGTGTCACCGCGGCTCCGAAGCAGCCGAAGCGGCGACGACCTTCGCGTGAGCAGATAGCGAACCTGGTGCAGCGCGCCACCGAGTTCTGGTCTCTGCGTGACCGGAGGATGGATGAAGACCTCTCGCTCTACCGGATGGCCGAGATTCCAGAGGGTGAGGGAGAGGTCGTCATCCGCAATATCCCTTGGGTCATGGTGGAGAAGGCATCCTCGATTCTCTCCAAGCAACCGCCGTCTATCGACGCGGTTCCACCGGAGAACCGCCTCAAAGAGGCGGCACAGGCTATCGAGGACTTCCTCCGCTATGCCTGGGAAATCTGGGACCGACGCTGGATGCAGGCTCTGCATGGTCCTCTGCTCCGCGACATCGCTCACTTCCTCTGTCTCCGTGGGTGGGTGACGATCCGCGTCTCCTACAATGCGGATGCTCCACCAGGCGAGATCCCGGTGGACCTCCATGTCTGCGACCCTCGCCAGGTCTACCCCCAGCTCGGCTCCAGCGGTCTCCGCTACGTCGTGCACCGTTACTGGGCGACGGTGGGAGAGATCCTCGATGAATGGCCAGAGGCGGAGAAGCGCCTCTCGGGGAGGGACGAGGACGAGGTCGTCGAGGTGGTGGCCTACTACGACGACTGGTGGCACTATCTCGAAGTGGATGGCATCGAGGTCAAACCTCCGACGGAGCATGGATACGGCTTCGTGCCCTGGGTCGTCGCGACGGGACTCGGCGCTCCAGTGAGGGCGACACAGCGGGACCAGACGCACTGGACACAAGAGGTCGGTGTCAGCATCTTTCATGGCATCAAACGCGCCTATCGCCAGCTGAACCGTCTCGTCTCCCAGCTGGCGACAGAGGTGGCGCGTGTCGCCAACCCTCCGACTGTCTACTATTACGATCCAGCCAGACCCGACAACCCACAACCCATCCGGCTCTCGGCGGGTGCCACCAATTTCCTCTACTTCGATAGAGAACGTGTCGAGGTCTTGCAGGTCACGCCCAATCCCGCCAATGCGGCTCCAGTGATGCAGGCACTCCTCGATGACGTCGAGAAGGGTGGCCTGCCAGGAGTGTTGTGGGGCGTGGGCCAGGGGTCGGGGTTCGCGTTGACGCTGCAGACCGATGCAGCGATGGATACGTTGCACCCTCTCACCAGGGTGCTCGAGCAGGTGATCGAGCAGGTGAACCAGCGCGCCCTGGAGTTGATCAGGGATCTCCATGATGGTCCGGTTGGGTACCTGGTGCGTGACCCTCTGACGGGGAGGATGGTCTCTGGTCAGGCGATCACACCTGACCTCATCGCCGCGGTGGGAACGCGTACCGTGGTCCGCTTCCGCAAGGTTGCGCCGCGTGACCGTGTCCAGATGGCTCAGCTCGCTGCCCTGCTGACGGACAAGAAGTTGATCTCCCTCGAAACGGCGCGGGATGAATTCCTCGGTATCGAGAATCCGCAACGCGAGAATGAACGAGTTCTCGCGGATCTGGCCTACCTCGATCCCGAGGTGACACGAGAGGTTCTGGTGCCATGGGCTCTGGCCCGGACAGACCCCGTCCTCTACGAGTTGTGGCGCCAGGCGAAGCTGCGCAAGGGGCAACAGGAGGAGCAGAAGCGCACTTCTGCTCCGGAACGACCTGGTGGTGCGCCACCTCCGCAGGCTGCCCCTCCGGGGATGCCGCCGCAGGTTCTGCCGCCGCAGTTGGCGACGCTGATGAGCCTGCTGCAGCACTCACAAGCCTCGGTATCCGGAGGGCAGGGAGAGGAGGCTCCGCCGGGGGTACCAGGGGTCGAGCCGCTACCGGGAGCGGGTGAGATTCCGGGTCTGGTCTGAGGGTGGAGGTGGTAGCTGATGGCAGAGATCACGGCCCCGATAACGGCGAGGGGTATCGGGAACTGGCTCAAGTGGCTCGCGGAACAGATGAATGCTGGTGCAATATCGCTAGCAGGCCGCGTCCACCAAGGTGCTTCGGCAGCGATCCAGGGAGCTACCATCGCTGGTCAAGTTCCCGGTGCACTGCTCTACTCCTTCTTTACGGGTCAACCGGGGAGACTCAGCGAATTCCGTCCCTATGATCCCTGGCAGGATCCCGTGTTCGTCGAGGCGCAGCGGACTATGGGTCGTCTCCCTCCGGTCCAGAGGGTAGAGAACCCTCCGCCTGCCACCTCGGGGGAGACACTCGCGGCGATGCCGGTACCGGACCAGATACTGACTGGGCAAGCTGCGACGCTCCAGGAGTTGCGAGAGCGTGGCCTCCAGCCCACCTACACGATGCAGCAACAGCAGGGAAGTCAACGACGCGGATCCGCCTCTTCGGCGTCGGCGGTGAGGAGCGCTCCCTCTCCCCTCCCCTCGGAGCGGATTCCCGTGACGCCAGTACCGGACCAGATCCTGGCAGGGGTGGCACCGACCATCGCCGACCTCCAGAAGATGGGACTGGAGCCGACGTACTTCCTGGCGCCTGCTGAGGTTATCGCCAACGCTGACCGCCCCTTGCTGGGTCAGTCGATGCCCAATGTCGGGCAGGCAACGGCTGCCCTCGCAGCGGGGGAGAGGATACCGGATCAGGTGCTCCTCGGGTACTACCCGAGCATCGAGGCGATGCGAGCAGCGGGTGTGCAGCCGACCTATGTTCTGCAAGGCCTCTATCGCTCCGGAAACACGGGGACCAGTGCTGTCCAGAGCACTGGAACCGTGAGCAAGCAGACTCCGGACTGGCTTTCCGTCTATCAGCGCCAGCAAGACCTCCTCGATGTCCTCGGCGTCGTGACGGAGCGAGGACAGGCCCTGCGGATGGCTGCTCGCCGGGCAGCCGAGACTCCTGGTGCGTCGGTAGCGGAGCTGTATTGGGAGCAGGGATTCGAGCCGATGCTCCGACGGTACGGCTTCAGCGAAGAAGCGTTGCGACAGAAGAAGCAGGAGCTTCAGGAGCTGGAGCGCGATTGGCGACGGTATGGCCAGATACAGGATTTTGCGGAATTTCTTTGGATAAACGGATACGACCCGTTTACCCGTTAGGGTAAAGGGGTTTTGACCCGTTTACCCGTTAGGGTATGGAGGTTTTGCAGCGGTTCCCTTCGACGACGACACGAGAGGGGCAGACGATGCCGATGACACCAGTGGGTCCGATCTACTCGCCAGCCGATGCTCGGTTAGCTCTCTACAACATCGCGCAGCAGAGCCGTTTGCTTTCGTCGCCCTTCATCCGCTGGCTCCTGGAGAACCAGCGGATGCTCGGCACCGAGGGGGTGCTCTCACAGGCTCTTCCGATTCTCCGGGAGGCGTTGGTGACGACACCGGGAGGTGCTGCTCTCCCACCGATGTCGCAGGCTCTCTTCGGGTCTCCTGGGATGTCCTTCGAGCAGGCGAGCCCGCAGCAGTTCCGTGACCTGGCGAACCGTTACCAGTCGATAGTGGCGGGTAGCAGGCGTCTCCTGCCGACGATGCTGCCACCTGGTATCCGCGAACAGGTCTTCCCAGAGAGCCAGCGTTTGATCCCTCCGGGAGCCACGATGCCGGGCAGACCGTTCTAGGGAGGGAGGTGAGAGCGTGGCCAACTACGCCGTGAGGATACCGCGCCTGTCGGCGGCGGAGTGGGCTGGTCAGGTTCCCCTCTACTCCATCTATACCCGAGCCTACCTGGAGCAAGAGCCGCAAGCCGCCTATGAGCTTTGGTTGCGGAATCTCAATCCGAGCCTGACCCAGCGCAGTGGACTAGAGCGCCTCTTCGAGACCATCTACCGAGGGTACCAGGTGCGGAGCGCTCTCGAGGGCCCAGAGGCTCCTGACTGGGTAGAGTACCTCAGTACGCTCAACCCGAACTGGTTCCTGTCCATGCTGACACCGGCGCTCCGCGGAGAAGACCCGTCGCGATACCAGCGGCCACTCCGCTGGTTCGCATTCAGCTAGCGAGGAGGTACCATGGCGACGCTCTTCGACGCAGCATCGTTCTGGTCATATCCCTATGATCCACAGGCACTCCAGCGTGGGCAGCGGGCACGACAGCAGCAGCTGTCCGCGTTCAACCAACAGAGCCAGGCTGGTAGGCCGCTCTTCGGGTCACAGTTCTCCGTCAACCCGAGAGGTGCACCCATCTTTGGGCCGACGACGGGGAGCCTGTTCCAGCAGAGGTTCTTCTACGAGTACCCGACAGCTGCGGTCACCCAGCGTCTGGCCGAGATGGGGTTCTCGACACACATCACGAACCCCTTCACGCAGTACGCCACGCAGATCGCTGAGGGTCTGCGGCAACTCTACGACCTCACGAATCCATCCACGGGAGACCAGGATTCGCAACTGGCTGGTTTCCTGAGTGTCGCGCAACAGGTCCCAAACTTGCTCCTCAGTCAGGCGAGTGGACTCTCGGGGACGCCGTTCTCGCGGCGTGCCGTCGGACAGGCTCTCAGGAACTTCGTCCCCGGTGAGCAGTTCGGTGACTTTACTGACCAATTCAACCTGGTCGAAGATCTCCTGCGAACCGTTGGCTCGCTTTGGTTCACGCCGACTTGGCAACGGATAGCGCGCCAGGATCTCCAGCAGAAGCTCGATGACTACATCCGCTACATGGCATCGACCAATGGGCAGGGAGTGAGCTTTATCGAGTTCCTCGTCAATACAGGATTCGTTGACCGCTACTTCGGTAGCTGATGACACGAGGGGGTAGCGATGCCACCGGTACGAAAGTTTCTCGGGTGGCTTCCCCTGGTGCGCGAAACCCCGTGGGTTTCGAATACACCACCTTCTCTGTCCTTTTTCGCGGGTGCACTGCCGCTGAACCAGAGCGTCCTCGCTACCGCGGCGGAGGGGACCCGCATATCGCCGACTCCTCACGGAATCGTTGCGTCGTTCCATTGGTCTTCCCCGACACCTTTCGGGAAAGTCGCCAGAGACTATGCCCAGCTCTACGGTGTGCGGAAACGCGAGGCGCGTGACATCTGGGGGTATCTCAGGATGGCCTCGGGTGAGGACAACCGTCTCCTCAAGAAGACGGAGCTTCCGCTAGGGGATCCAGCAAAGGGCAAGGACGTGAGTGGTGTCCTGCGCTGGAAACCTTTACTCGAAGAAGCGGAGCGGCAGTTCGGCGTCCCCTGGGATGTCCTCGCGGCGATCATGGCTATCGAGAGCGGTGGCAATCCCAATGCGCGCTCTCCACAGGGTGCAGTGGGCTTGATGCAGATCATGCCGAACTACCATGCGGGGAGAGCGTCCAAGTACGGTGGGAACCTCTGGGACCCGCGGACCAACATCTTCACGGCAGCGGACTTCCTCTCGGAGCTGTATCGGCGCTACGGGTCCTGGGACAAGGCTGCTGCCGCCTACTTCGGTGCCATCGATGCCCGCGGGAACATCACTGGTGCTCGCGATGCGGTAGGGACATCGGGACACCAGTACGTCCAGCTCTTCCGCGATACTCTGGCACGTCTGCGCGGTACCAGGAGTTCCGGTGCCGCCACCAGGGCTGGGAGCGGGTGGGCGATCTTCGGTGGGCAACGGTTTCCCGTGACGCAGGAGTACGGGAACTACAATCCACGGATGTACTCCTCGGGATACCATAGTGGTCTCGATATCGGAACACCGTTGGGAACCAGCCTCTACAGCCCCTTCTCGGGAACCGTCGTTCAGGCTGGGTGGAACGGTGGGTACGGGAATTCGGTGACCATCCGGCTTCCTGATGGGAAGCTCTTGCTTCTCGGGCACCTCTCCTCCGTCGCCGTGAGACCGGGGCAGCGCGTGGAGCCTGGTACCCTCCTCGGTCTCTCCGGCAGCACGGGGTACTCGACGGGACCGCATGTCCACATCGAGATGCGTGACACCAGCGGGAAGCTCCTGAACCCGCGCAACTACCTCGTCTTCTGAAGACGCGACACCGTGAGAAAACAACGAAAGGAGGGGCGATGGGAGAACTGGAACGTCGCCTCTTCCAGGAGGCTTTGTCTCGAGTTCGAGGTGGCCAGGGAGATACGGAGAGCGGTGATCAGGTGGCGCTGCCGCAACAGACACCACAGCGGCCAATCCCAGAGCGGCCATTGCTGAGACAAACCGCCCCTGCTGCTGCTCTTCCGGCCTTCGTCGCACCGCTTCAGCAGGGAGTTACCGTCCCTCGCGAGACCAGCGACAGCGGGACCAACCCCTTTCGTGCAGCGCTGCATGCAGCGGGGTGGATCCTCGATGTCGGGAACAAATATGTGACGCGACCTGCTCTCGGGTGGTACGTCAAGCAGGTCTCGCCGAACCCGCGTGTCAAGGAGGCGGAGAGCTACACCGAGGCCTGGAATATCGCTATGGAGGGTCATCCGTGGTTGAAGTTGGCCTCGGAGATGCTCCTTGACCCCCTCAATCTCGTCGGCGTCGGACTCGTGGGTAAGCTCGGGAAGGTTCCTCGTGTTGCCAGGGCACTCGAGGCCTCTCCGGCTCTGGCCAAGGCCTTCGACGTCGCCGTCGCGACGGATGAGATCCTGGGGCGGATCCAGGCGCTCCCAGTGACGGTTCCCTTGACTGGTCTGCGCAAGGGAGCGAGGGTCCTCGAGAGGGTCACTGGGAAGCCGCTCTTCCAGAAGTCAGCGGCGGCGCAGCTTCGCGAGAAGGTGTCCATCTTCAAGAGGGCACTGGAAGAGGCGGAGAGTCGTGGCATCCCGGATCTGTTGCATCCCGAGGGCGATATCGCCAGGGCAGCACGCGTGGAATGGGCAGAGCGCCTGGTTGGTGCTCCGCGGGAGCAGGTTCGAGAGGTGATTCGCAACCTCGATGGCGTGAGCCTGACCCGAGCCTGGGATGCACTCTCGCGTGAAGCTCCGCTCCGCCCAGAGGCCAAGGATCCGCTCATCGAGGTGAAGCGGGAGCTTCTGGAGCGCGGTCTCATGCAGGAGGTGCGCGAGGGGAACCGCGTAACGCTGCGCCCATCGGAGCGGATGCGCGCACACCTCGAACTGGATGACACACTGCTCACCAGGGAGTTTCCAGGCGAGGCTCGCGATACCTTGCACAGGATCCTCGATGCCGTCGCGGTGGGGATCTATGCGCAGAACCCGGAGAAGTTCCGCGACCTCGATGAGGTCTACGGGATGATGCGGATCCGCCCATCCTTCGAGGATCCGGGAGGGGACGGGAAGCGCCTCCTCCAGACACTCGAGGAAGTGACGCGGAAGATGCTGGAGGATCCGCACTATGTACCGGAGCACCCGGATGAGGAGTTGCTCGCGACTGCCCTCCAGCGACTGGGGCATCCACCGGATGCCGTCGACCAGTGGTTGACACGCCTGCGCGCCGGTACCCAGGCGATGGGCGAGAAGATGGCGAGGGAGGCTTCTGCCTGGTACCGTGACGCAGGAGCACTCTTCTCGCGTCTCTTCCCGCGTGGTGTAGGGCTGCCTGAGGATGCCGTCACAAAGCTGGTCGACCCCCTCAACGTCGACCCACAGTACCGCCGAGCCGTCTACCTCTCTCAAGACGAGGCTGACCGCCTCAATGCGGTACTCAAGGAGATGGGCTACAGCTTCCGTCCTCAGGAGGCGATACCGGAACCCATCTTCCGCGAGGCGATGCAGAGAGTGGGGGAGGTTCCCTTCCGACCTCGCAGGAGCGAGAAGCGCCTGGAGGGTGTCACGAAGTTCGTGGCTCCTGAGAGACCCGTCAACCCGCTCCTGGATACGGCGCGTGTCCTGGGACTGACACATGTCAGCCGCTTGGATCCAGGGACTGCTGCTCGCCTCGGTATCGACGTGACGCGTGTGGATGCGGATGGCTATCTCCTCGACGAGGAAGCAGCCAAGCTGGTGCGCCACCTTCTGGAGCAGCGCGATATCCGCGACGTCGTTCTCGCCTCCTGGGCAGCGGGAGGGAAGGACGCGAGTCCACTGGCCAATCTACGCGCTGTCGCCAGTTGGCTCGAGCAGATGGCACAAGGTCGGCACCCGGGAGGCATCCTCAAGAGCGGCTATGACGAGTTCCGGCGCTTTCTGCTCATCGGTTTCCCTGGCCTCTTCCCTGACTCGGCATTCGCCGACGTCAGCGACTATACGAAACCAGTTTGGCAGCGGTTCCCTGACCTGAACCGTCTCGTCCCGAAGCCGGGGCAACCATCTCCCTACCTCGACAAGCTCCTGAACTACACCTGGGTCGTCAGCCAGTATGCGGATGCTTTCGACAAGGCGGTAGCGATGCATCAGGCTGGCGTTCCCGAGGAGGAGGTTCTGCGCTTCCTCGAGGAGGCGGAGAAGGAAATCGAAGCTGCGGCACTGGATCGCTGGATCCGGCGCGATATAGCGCTCCTCTCTGGTGCTCCCTACGAGGAAGCGGTCAAGGAAGCAGAAAAGTCTGCCAATCCTCTACGCGCCGTCGCGGAGCGTGTGCTCTTGCGGGAACTCTGGTCTCGTGTCCGACAGGATCCCGTCCTGCGACGCCTGTATCCCAATCTCGCGAGCCTGCAGGCTGGGCTCTGGCAGATCATCAGGATCGAGGGAGAGGGGGTGAGACGAGGTCTCGGCGAGGTAGTCCGCGCACTGGTACAGGGTGACAGCAGCGGGATAGGCAAGATCCTCGAGAAATGGGATCTCGCGATGCCGTCTGCCATCGTTGCGCGAGATCCTCAGATCCGGGAGACGCTGCAGCGAGTTGCCGAGACCGGGATCCTGCGGAGCGACGATGCCTCGAGGATCATCGATGCACTGTACCCGAGGCTCCGACAGGGTCTGGAGCGTGTGCGCGGATACCTGGAGCTGGGCCCTGGTGGTCCCGTCATCTACCTCACGCCGCGTGCCGACATCACGACGCTCCCGCATGAACTGGCGCACTTGCTCCGCTACGTCGGTGAGGGTGTCGGGATCTTCGCCACCGAGGCACGCGAGACCGAGGAGGCTTTTGCCAGAGGCGTGGAGAAGCTCCTGGCCACCGGAGAGGTACCGGAGCCGCTCCGGGAGCCGTTGCAGCGCTACAGGAGAATCGCCGAGGTCGCCTATCGGCGTGGCCTCCCTCGCGAGGATCTGACTCCAGAGGTGGCGCGACAGCTCTTGCAGGACCTCTCGCTCCCGTCTGCACCGGTGCCGCGGAGGTTGCGGGAACTCCTCCAGAGCGGAGACTACGTGGTTCTCACATCGGACAAGACGGGGTTACCGGAAGAGGAGCTGTCTCGACGTCGTCAGCAACTCCTCGAAGAACTCCGGAGCCGCGGCTATGAACCGATTCCGGTGCGAGGGCGCTACTCCGAGGAAGGTGTCGTCGAACACTCCTTCCTGGTACCGGGGATGCGGGAGGCCGATGCGCTGGAGCTGGGTGCCAAGTACGACCAGGAGTCGATTCTCGTTGGGCGCAAGGGCCTGGTCTACACCACGGGACCCCATCGTGGGCACGTGGTCCAGGCCACCGGAGAGACTTCGATCCAGGGACCGGAACGTCTCTACTTCACCGAGGTCGATACACCAGAAGGGGTCGTCAAGTTCTCGGTGCGCCTCGACGACGGCACCTGGCCACGGGATTTCACGGTGGAGCCGGGAACGGCGCTCCCGGCGACGGAAGAGCAGATCCGCGGATCCGATGCCGCTGCCCAGGAGGCGGTTCAGCGCCAGCGGGAGGCCTCGCTGCAGGGGCAGCGCTTCCAGGAGGAAGCGGCGCCCCGGGAGCAGCGTGCACAACAGGCTGGGGAGACGGCTCGGCGTGCAAGCGAGGAGGAGATCCGTGGGAGGCTCAGGGAGATCCGCAAGACGGCGCGCCTCTCGTACCAGCAGGGTGACCCGAACCCCGTGGTCGCTGGTCGCCGCCTCTTCGATGCCCAGGGACGTGGGCCGCTGGATTTCAACCCGCGGATGAAGGGTGCTCTCTTCGACAAGGCGGCTCGCTACATTCTGGAGGGAAACGACTGGGGTCCCGGCGTGGAGCAGATCTTCGGGAGAGTGGGTTCCGACGGGAGGCTGCGGAGCCTCTCCCGGCGGGAACTCGGGCACCTGGAGTGGATGCTCCAGAAGGCGGGGGTCCTGGATCCCGAGGATGGTCTCGAGGTCAGGGCGCGCTTCCCAGGTCGGATCGCGCAGGAGATCAGCGACGAGAGTGCAGCGGAGGTTGTGAGAATCGCCTCCGCGAAGCCGGGTCCGACGATCCGCCCCCTCGCTGGCGAGGGCTTCCGGGATGTTCTCTCCCAAATCGCTGCCGAGGAGCGGATCGCTGCTCCCCACCTCGATACCATCGCGGCAGCGTTGGAGCGCTCCTTCGGTGGCGAGAACCAGACGCTGGTTGCTACCAGTCTCTGGTTTCCGCACCTGCGTCCTCGCGTCGCAGCGATTCTGCGTGCCCGGACCGAGGAAGAGGCGCGGAACAGGATGGCGCAACTGCTCCGCGACATCGGGGATACCTGGTCAGCTTTCGGTGTCCGCTTCCCGACGGCGCAGAGGGTCATCGACAAGATCCTGCCACGGAACCGGCGCCTCCGGGCATCCGTCCAGGGTGCTCTGGCGCGGAGCTGGTACGGGAGCACGCTGTCGGATGACCTGGTCCGGGCTCTCAAGGAAGCGGGTGCTCTCCAGCGGGTACAGGAGGCGGAGCGTCGCTTCCAGGAGGCGAAACAGGCGCTCCTCTCCATCGCACAAGCGATTGCCGAGAAGGAGCCACTGGCACCGGATATCGCCAGGGAGACCGCGACGCTCCGCGATGTGGTGGAGCTACGCCGCTTCGCCGACGAGAATGGGCGCCGCGCCATCGATGGTTTTCTGGAACTCGTCGGTATCGACCCGAAGGAGGCCAGCGAGGCGATCTTGGGGAAGAGCCTCCGCGAGGCCAGGAAGGAAGCTC
>Ga0105160_1000861_pt1 | contig 13113 bp, 13 predicted proteins | sample GXS110809BmetaG_FD_89591 | JGI IMG/M metagenome (GOLD analysis project Ga0105160, IMG submission 89591) | Hot spring microbial communities from Gongxiaoshe hot spring, China to study Microbial Dark Matter (Phase II) - GXS 110809B | ecosystem: Environmental > Aquatic > Thermal springs > Hot... | reverse complement strand
GCTCAGGGCAAGGACGCGAGCACTCACTCATGTTCCTGACTCGGCGCAACACGGAGTACAGGACCATCCACCAGGGCACGAGATGGAGAGACACCAAGGGCATCGAGTCAGGATGCATGAAGCGGAGAGCCACGAGAGGCCTGCACCACAGACAAAGAAGCAGGTCCAACCAGTACGTCGCCGCGGTCCCGGCCACTCGCGCCTCAGCTCCGCCGCTCACCATGGCTCTCTTTGCACCTCGATAGGCTGAACGTCGCAGCACTCGCGTTGGTGGCTGGTGTCTTCCGGCAACTCGCGCATGCAGCAGTCAACGATCTGCTCACCGCCATGCTCGCGCTCAGTGCGTGACTTGCACTCGTCCGCTTCGGAGTACACCCAGCCTGGCGACTCCTCGTTGGCGGCTCGCTCGACTTTCACTGGCACAGGCTCTTCGGATAGAGAGTGGACGCCTGGCTGTCTCACCTGGCGATACCAAGACAGGCAGCGAGAGCTGCTTGTCCAAGGCTGATGCCACCATCATTCGGTGGTACGGCGCGGTTGATCCACAAGTCAAGCCGGTGAGGCCGCAGGAGCTGCGCAACCCGTTCAAGCAGGAGGGCATTTTGGAAGACACCACCAGAGACAACCACCCGTTGCGCACGGTATGCCGCACAGTACTCCACAACAACCGTCACGACCGCTGCTGCGACTGCCTCATGAAATGCCCGCGCAATCTCGGTGATATCCCGTCCTCGACAGCGATCCTCAACAATTGCAGCCAGGAGTGGGCGGAAGTCCAGTTCTCCCTCAGCCAATGGGAAGGGATAAGGCTGCACCGGCGGTGACTTCTGCGCGAGATGCTCCAACCACATGGCAGCTTGGCCCTCAAAGCTGATCGATCGGGTAAAACCACAAAGCGCCGCAACAGTATCAAAGAGTCGTCCCATTGAGGTGGTGGGAAAACAACGCAGGCCGCGAGCCACTAACTCACGTGCCTTCTCGTACTGCTCAGGGAAGCGAAAGGGTGGAGCAGTAAGGTCAGGAAAGCCCTCAATGGCGACGAAGAACCCCGCCGCTGCTTGGACTGGCCATCGGGCTGCCGCATCGCCACCAGGAAGCACCGCTTGCCGCAAGTGAGCAACACGCTGGAACCCTTCGCTCAGTGACCCGACAAATATCTCACCGCCCCAGATCGATCCGTCATCACCGTAGCCGGTACCGTCGAAGGCTAGACCAATGATGCGTTCGGACCAGCAGCTACACTCAGCCAGCACGCTCGCGATGTGTGCGCGATGATGCTGCACTGCCACATGCTGACCAGGCAGCGTAAGCGCATGATCTGTCGAGACATATGCCGGGTGCGCATCATGCGCAATAATCGCCTGTTCGAGCTCCACCTCATACATTGCACAAAGGTCGCGAATGGTGGCCGTGAATGCCTCCACAACCGGCCAGTGGTCAAGGTCACCAATATGCTGACTCACAAACGCTTGTCCCTCGACCACCACGGTGATCGTGTTTTTAAGATCAGCACCTACCGCCAGAATCGGTCGGCTTGTGGGGAGCGTTGCGACCATGCTCGGAGCAAGCCCGCGTGACCGGCGCACGATGACTGGCCCAAGGGCTGTCATCCGCACGACGGAGTCATCGACGCGACGTGCAATGGGCCGTTCGCCCACAAGGAACCCGTCCGCAATACCGCTGAGGCGGGTGAAGGCGTCGTCCTCGGTAAAGGCAATCGGTTCTTCGGAGCGGTTTCCACTCGTCATCACGAGAACCGCTGGTGCACCAGCTGCAAAGAGCAGAAAGTGCAGGGGAGCATAGGGCAGCAGAATCCCGAGTTCGCGATTGTCCGGCGCAACTCCGGGAAGAAACACTCGTGCCGGAAGTAACACGATCGGCCGAGCTGGGGAGGTCAACACCTCTCGGGCTGCATCGTTCAGCTCCACCAACTCGGCGGCGGCTGCAAGGTTGGCTACCATCAGAGCGAACGGTTTTTCTTTCCGGAACTTCCGTTGGCGCAGTGTCTGGACAGCGGCCACGTTTCGGGCGTCACAGGCCAGATGATAGCCTCCGATCCCCTTGATCGCGACAATTCGTCCCGCGCGGAGCCACTCTGCAGCCTCCTGGATAGCTGCTGGACCGCGCGCCTGTTGCAACCCGTGCGCATCGATGAGTAGGTACTGTGGGCCACAGACAGGACAGGCTACCGGTTGGGCATGGAAGCGCCGGTCAGCAGGGTCGTGATACTCGCGGGCGCAGTCTGGACACAGTGGCCAGTCTTTCATCGTCGTGCGCGGACGGTCATAAGGAAGACCGAGCACGATACTGTAGCGTGGCCCGCAGTTCGTGCAGTTGATGTAGGCATACCAGTAGCGCCGATGAGAAGGGTCGAAGAGCTCGCGCAGGCAATCTGCGCAGACCGGGAGATCTGGTGCAATGCGCGTGGTTGGGCGCTCGCGCCGCTGACTCTCGCGGATCGTGAATCCGGTCAGGCCACGTGGAGCGATCGCCTGGACGACCACTTGGTCAATCCGCGCCGCTGGGGGAGGATGCGTGGTCAACTCGTGGAGGAACGCTTGGATCGCCGCTTCGTTCCCCTCAAGAACAATTTCGACTCCATGCTCACCGTTGGCCACCCAACCACTCAGACCACAGGACGTGGCCAAGCGATAGACAAAGGGGCGGAAGCCCACCCCTTGCACGATGCCAGTGACACGGACGGAGTACGCTGCGAGTTTGGTCAATCGGTCAAAAGGTGCAGACACGACCTTGCCACCCGATGCGAATCACTTGGCCATCCTCAACGAGCACTGGTACGGCGCGTCGTCCTCCCGTGAGGCTGAGCAAGCGCTCCCGCGCTACGGCGTCGAGCTCGACGTCGTACTCGACAAACGCCAGGCCGCGCCACTGCAGGTCTTCCCGCACCTCAGCAGTGTACGGACACCACCGTGTCCCATAGAGTTCAAGCTGAGCCATAGAGCACAACCTCCAGCAGTTCACGGAGGATGTGATAAGCCGAGGCCTGTACTTCCTGAATTCGTGGGATGTAGTCACAGTGGACAACAATGGCATAGTCGACCAGTTGCCGGCGCACGATTTCTCCGCCGTCATAGCCGAGCAAGCCAATGGTCAAAAGGCCGCGTTTCCGCGCTTCCTCAAGTGCCAAGATGACGTTACGAGATCCCCCACTTGTTGAGATTGCGATCGCCACATCGTTGGGCTGGGCGTGGGGAATCAACTGGCGCAGAAACATCACCTCTTGGCCAACGTCATTGGCAATTGCGGAGAGATTTGCCGGTTCCAGCGCGAGCGAGATTGCTGGGATGGGATGGTAATCAGCTGGAGGGATCACGCAATCGAGCGCCAGGTCGTTGGCATCGGTCGCCGAACCGCCATTTCCAAAGCAGATCAGTTTTCCGCCACGCTCGATCCGTTCCGCAATTGCTGTCGCAGCTCGAGCGATCGTCTCCGCCTGCTCGCGAGCAAGCTCCTCTCGCAGACGCTCATCGTCCTCAGCCTTGGCCACAATGGACCGGGCAACCTCAGGTTCGACAGAACGCAGGTCGACGAATTCACCACCAAGGAAAGGGTAGAGGGTCGCCATCTCGCCGATATCGTGTCCCGCGAGCTGGCGATGCTCGAAGAAGACATGCACGGTCTCCCACAGCGTGTGATAGAGAATCTCGATCAACTCCTGATGGACAAATGGATTCCTTGAGGGAGCCTGGACAGCATAATCGGCCGTACCCGCCTCACCGGGCAAGGCCAGGGTAAGGATTCCACGGCTCCAGAGTTCCTGAAGACACGCATGCACACGCTCGTCCCCGTCAGGTGGTCCAAACCCCAGAGCCATGTCTTTCGGTTGAGCAACCGCAGTACTCCATTCCGGGAATGCAAGACTCAGATCGAGGGCTGGCAAGGCACGTTTGCCAACGATCACGGGATGGATGAACTCAACTGAGACATGTTGGGCATCGGTAGCGTAGGGGCCGCGGCCAAAGGCGAGGAGACGACCGCCCTCAAGGAAACGCTCCGCCATTTGTCGGCAGATGGTAGCGAGTCTGGGTGCTTCGCGCGGGAAAAAGGCTTGTGAACAGGCATTGCGCTCGCTGAGCCGTTGTCGGACAAGCGAGGTGAGCGTCCTGCTCATGGCGGCGACTCCTCGTCTCGACGCGTTGCTTAGCAGATGCGTGGCAACGGATCTCCCACCAACATGTCGATCACGCGCTGGCCACCATACGGGGTCGATACGATGACGACACCGGCAGGTTGCTCCTGCACCTCCCCGATACACGCTGCCTGCTCACCACCCGGCACCCGCTGGAGTGCTGCGAGGGCAGCATCTGCCCATGCAGGATCGACCACCGCGAGGAGTTGTCCCTCATTCGCAATATAGAGCGGGTCAAGACCGAGCAACTCGCAGGCTCCCCGTACCGCATCGCGGACGGGAATCGCTTCCTCAGCCAGTGTGATCGCCACGCGAGCATCCCGCGCGAGCTCATTCAGTGCGGTTGCCACTCCGCCGCGGGTCGGATCCCGCATCCAGTGAAGGCCAGGGCTTGCCGCCTCGAGCAGCGCCTCGACGAACGGCGTTAGCGCGCGGGTATCGGAAACGAGATCGGCTTCGAGGTCGAGTTCTCCGCGCGCCAGCAGCACAGTGATCCCATGATCTCCAATTGGGCCGCTGATCAGTATCTGATCGCCAGGACGGACGCGGTGAACACCAAGCTCAGCTCGCGGGTCGACGAGCCCAACTCCTGCGGTCACGATGTAGAGTCCGTCGGCCTTCCCGTGTTCCACCACTTTGGTGTCACCACCGACGATGGACACCCCAGCACGACGCGCTGCCCGCGCAAGTGCTTCGACCTCCGCCCGGAGCACTTCGCTTGGTAGCCCCGCCTCCACGATAAAAGCCGCGAGGAGTCCAAGGGGACGAGCACCACTGACTGCCAGATCGTTGACCGTTCCATGCACAGCCAGTTCGCCGATAGAGCCACCAGGGAACCGCAACGGTTTGACAACAAACGCATCAGTGGTCAATGCAAGGCGCAACCCTTCGATCGACATGATTGCTGAATCTTCCAGGGGAATTAAAGCCGGATTGGCAAGCAGGGGCAGGAACAAGCCCTCGATCAGCCGGCGCGACGCCTTACCGCCTGCTCCGTGGACCAGCTCGATCACGGCATCGTGGAAGGTAGGCTGCACCGACGTCTCACGCATCAGTCGTCCCTCCCAGCGGCGGCCAAGCGATGGACATAGTGATAGTAGGCTGCACAGGCGCCTTCATTGGATACCATGAGCGCACCAATTGGGTGTTCCGGTGTACATTCGCGCCCGAAAAGCTTGCACTGAGGCGGTTTGAGCACGCCCTTGAGCACCTCGCCGCACTGGGCTGCTTTGGGATCGGTGACGCGAACACCAGGGACGTCAAATTGCCGCTCGGCATCCCAATCAGCGTACGCCTCGGAGATCTTGAGTGCTGACTGGGAGATGAACCCAAGGCCACGCCATTCGAAGTACGGCCGGAGCTCGAAGACTTCCGCCATTGCCGCAAGTGCCGCACGATTCCCATCCCAGGGAACCACGCGACTGTACTGGTTTTCCACCTCTGCACGCCCTTCGGCGAGTTGCCTGAGGATCATGAGAATCGACTGGAGAATATCGAGGGGCTCAAAACCCGACACCACCAGTGGTTTACCATAATCCCGCGCCACAAAGAGGTATGGCCGACAGCCGATGACGGTCGAGACATGCCCTGGCCCGATGAACCCATCCAGCCGCATGTCAGGGGAGTCGAGAATAGCACGAATTGCTGGCACGATGAGGACATGGTTACAGAACACGGAGAAGTTGCGAATCCCCAAGGCCTTCGCCTTCTGAAGCGTCAGTGCCGTCGAGGGTGCAGTCGTCTCAAACCCAATAGCAAAAAAGACGACATGCTTCTCGGGGTGCGCCTGGGCAAGCTTGAGTGCATCAAGCGGCGAATAAACCATACGGATATCAGCACCCCGTGCACGGTACTCGAGAGGGGTCCCACGGCGACCAGGCACACGCATCATATCGCCGAAAGCCGTGAAGATGACGTTCGGTTGCTCAGCCAACGCCAGGCCATCATCAATACGTCCCATCGGCAAGACACAGACTGGGCAGCCCGGTCCATGAATCAGTTCAACATTGGGCGGAAGGAGCTCGACCAGCCCATGCCGGTAGATCGCATGGGTGTGGCCGCCGCAGACCTCCATGATCCGGTAGTGCCGATCAGGATCGGCCAGGCGAGCAATCTCGGCTGCCACAGCACGGATCAGTCGCGGATCACGGAGTTCATCGACGTAGCGCATTCGTTGCCCCCTTGAATCCGTGCCAGCGCGACCCCAAGATGCACGAGCAGGATATCCCCGACGCAAACATCCTCAAGAAAGTCAAGGGCGACACGGGCACGCTGCCCACAACGATCCTCGCAGAGGGCCTCCTGGCCTTCAATGGCGAGCACGATCACCGGGACAGCGAGGTCACCGCAGGTGGTGCAGCCATCCTGATCAAGCGTGCAGCTACCGTATTGGGCGAGTTCCGGGTGAACATCACTCGGCCACATCGAAGAGATACCCCCGCACTTCCTCCATGGCCTGTTCATCTTCCCCGAGTGCCTCTAAGAGCCGAAGTTGCGCAGCGGCCTCCTGCTCGCTGACCTTACTCAAAGCGAACCCGACATGAATCAAGACCCAATCTCCCTCTCTCAGTCCTTCATCCCACACCAGGTCCACGTTGACTCGACGTCGGACACCGAGGACCTCCACCAAGGCAAGGTGTGTTTCTGGTTCGAGTGCGACGATTTGGCCGGGGATAGCCAGGCACATGAGAGCACTCCTTTAATACTCCGGAACCTCGCCCACCAGCATGGCACGCCGTGCGCGGAGCCATGCCACCCAGGCCTCGATGCCTTCACCCGTCCGCGCCGAGAGGGTAAGGCAAGGTACCCTCGGATTCACACGCTGCACTGAAGTGCGGAAGCGCTCAAGATCGAAGCTGAGATACGGGATAAGATCGCTCTTCGTCAGCAGCACCAGATCGGCGCGGTGAACAATCGGCGGATACTTCTCCGGCTTGTCCTCCCCCTCCGTAACCGCGAAGAGGACGACACGGGCCTCCTCACCCAAATCGAAGCTCGCCGGGCAGACAAGGTTCCCGACGTTCTCGATGAAGAGGTACTGAAGTTCGCGGAGTTCTTTGCCTTCGAGCGCGGCGGCGACCATCGCCGCCTCGAGATGGCAGACCGTTCCAGTGGTGACTTGCCGCACCCAGCGCGCGTGCGGGCGCAGCCGTTGAGCATCGTTCTCCGTCGCAAGATCACCGACGACGACTGCGGCAGGCACCGCGGCGAGTGATGCGAGCGTTACCTCAAGCAACGTTGTCTTGCCAGCGCCAGGGCTGGACATGAGGTTGACTGTCAAAACACCAGCCTCGCGGAAGGAGCGACGGAGCTGCTCTGCGAGAAGCTCGTTACGCTCGAGGAGACGCTGCTCGAAACGAAGGAACTCCTCAGCCATGCACCACCTCCGCTGCCACCAGATCGAGTTCGTCGCCGCCGACGACTTCGAGCGTCGGAGCACCGCATGAAGGGCAGGCCGACGGGAGAGAGACGAGCCCGAATAGCAGAGGATGAGGCTCCTCGCCGTCCGTTTCATCGAGCTGCTGCTGATGCTCGCACAAGCGACAGCGGACGACGAGGGGTGTGCGCTCGATCACAAGCCGAGCCCCCTCAGCGCAGGTACCAAGCGCGGCGACTTCGAAGGCCGACCGGAGCGCAGAGTCGACGACGCCAGCGAGCGGACCGATCCGGAGGTACACGGTAGTGACACGAACCTCCGACCGGTCCTGCAGGCGCTCCGTAAGCGCGTCGAGGAGAGCCATGGCGAGCGAGAGCTCGTGCATTTGTTTCCTCCGGGGAAAAGCCTCAGGTGGTCACGACAGATCAGAATGAGAAGGCCTGCACCTCGAACCGGTTGACCACCGCGGTCCCATGAACAGAACTCTACTGCACTCAACAGGATGATACTCGATACAGCCGCATCGCCGCCCCACGCAGACGAACTCGACAGAAGCTCTCCCACAGAAAATGCGGAGGAGAGGGTAAGAGCCGATGATGCCTTGCGGGAGTCCTGCTGAATGCCACGGAGGCATGTGCGGTGACGGAGGGGACGTCTCTGGCTCGCCAGAACAGTCCACCCCATATGTGTGCATCACTTCTGCAAGGATCCCACACGATCGGCATCATGAGCACTCGCTCGCCATCCAGCTCTCGGTGATGTCGCAGCAGACGATTCTGCCGAACGACCTCAGCAACAGACGAGAAGCAAGGAGCTCGAACGAAGCCACTGGAGCGGAATCGTAGGGTGTCCCGGGGCTGCCGTCTCCAGAGAAATACGCATAAGTGCGCTTATGCGTATTCCATGAGTGATGGATTCCATCGCCTGGATTCTCCTGGTCAAGCACCACACGCGACGATGAGGGTCCCCTCATGCGATCGCCGAGCTCCACCTGTCACCGCGCCAGCACCCTCAGCTTGCTCCCGGTGGCACAACGGCATTCGTGCGACGACCATCACGTTCGGCTGCTTCATCGGTCTTTTCGCGAACGCGCTCCAAAAGCGCGGCCAAACCAATCCGCTCACTTCCGGCGAACGCAGCCAGCCGCGCTCGGTTGCATCGCACCTCGACCCGCTCCCCGACCGCCAACTCGACGGAAGGCGGCTGGCTCGTTTCTACCGTGATGCCGCAGCGCAGGAGCACTCGATACACCGTTTCGGCCCCGACAAAGCGTCGGTCGACCACAACCCCAAGCCCTTCTGGATGCGGCTCCAACACCACGTCTCGTGGACGCAGCAGGAGCTCCACCTGTTCGACAGGCGCCCGCTCCCCTTCCAGTGCAAAGGGACCGAGATCACTGCGACCAATCGTCCCGAGTACCCGGGCGGGAACGAAGGTCGCTTGCCCAAGCAGGCGGGCTACCTCGCGAGTCTTTGGTTCGTGATACACCCGCTCCGGTGTATCGACTTGCACGATTGTCCCACCGAGCATGACCGCAACGCGGTCCGCCAGCGACAACGCTTCGTCGCGATCGTGCGTCACAAGCACGACCGTCGCACCAAGCTCCCGCAGCAGCCGCCGCAATTCTTCCCGCATTCGCTGCCGGAGCTCCGCGTCCAGGTTGGCAAACGGCTCATCCAAGAGCAGCACGGATGGTCGCGGAGCGAGTGCTCGGGCGATCGCGACCCGCTGTTGCTGCCCCCCAGAGAGCTGATGCGGGTAGCGTTTCCGGAAGGGTCCGAGTCCAGTAAGTTGCAGGAGTTCCTCGACACGCTGCCGTCGCTCGCTCCGCCCCAGACGATGGAGTCCGAAAGCAATGTTCTCCTCCACCGTCAGATGCGGGAAGAGTGCGTAGTCCTGGAAAACAAGTCCAACGCCTCGTTCCTCCGGCGGGAGGAACCGAGCGCCCCCAGCTACCAACACCCCAGCAATCTCGATTGACCCGGCATCTGGTCGCTCCAATCCGGCAATCAGCCGCAACGTTGTCGTCTTCCCACAGCCGCTTGGCCCCAGAATAGCGAGGAGTTCACCCCCTCGCACTTCAAGCCAGAGATCATGCACCGCCGGATGCTGGTGACCGGGATACCACTTCCACACCCCGGCCAGCCGGACTGCTGCCGAATGCACCGCTATGCCTCCCTCCCGCGCCGCACTGTCCGGTCCTCCCACCAGCTGAAGAGTGCCATTGGGATCACTCCCGTGCCGAGCAAAAGCAACGTCGGCAGCGCAGCGTGTGACCAGTATGCATCTGCTGTTGCGTTCCAGATTGTCGTTGCCAGGGTCGTAAATCCAATTGGGCTCAGCAACAGGGTGACTGGGAGCTCCTTCAGAGTTGTTAGGAAGACAAGGAGCATGGCACTGAGCGTCCCTGGGAGGGCGAGTGGGAGTTGGACGCGGAGCCACGTCCGCCAGGGCCGCAACCCCAGTGTCCGGGCCGCTTCCTCCCACCGCGGGCTTTGCTGCACGAGGACCGCACGGACTGTCCCCACCGCCTCCGGGAGAAAGCGCAAGGCATAGCCGATGATGAGCAACGGTAGCGTCTGATACAGCAGCGGGAAAAGCTGCGCCGAAAGTGAGACAAGGGCCAACGCAAGGACAATCCCCGGCAAGCTGTAGGTAATCCACAGTGGAAGATCGATCAGTCGTGTCAGCCAATTCGTCCCGCGAATGACGGCACGCGCTACAGGAAAGGCGAGGGCCACAGTGACAATCCCCGCAGCCAGGCTGACCGCGAGTGAGTGCAGAAACGGATTACTCACATCTGGGAGCGCCTCGCCGAGACGGCGTGCCCGCCACCACCAGTACAGCGCGACACCAGCGGGTAAGCCGAGGGCCACTCCGCTGATCAGCACGCCAAGGCCCGCCAGCAACCAGGCCCAGACATTCGGTCGCGCCCGCGACGCTGGCCGACTCGATCCCGCAGTGCGAAAGAAGGCCGCCCGCTGACGCCACTGTCGCTCCACCAGCACCAACACAGAGGTCAGTCCAACGAGAAGTAACGCCAGCGCGGCAGCTGCCGCTCGATCAAAAGAGAGTCGATACTGGTTGTAAATGCTGTAGGTCAACGTCGGATAGCGCAGAATTGCGATTGCTCCAAAATCACTCAAAACATACAGTGCCGTGAGCAACATACCAGAGACGAGTCCTGGCCGGAGCAATGGTACCGTGATATACCAAAAGGTTGCCAAGCGCGTGAGTCCGAGCGTACGTGCCGCATCCTCGAAGCTCGGGTCAAGTCCACGAAGACTCGCTCGGATCGCCAAATACCCATACGGATAAGTCACGAGGGTCAACGTGAGCCAAGCACCAAAGAAGCCATAGATCTCGGGTAACCGCTCAAGACCGAGCACCCGCTCTGCAACGCCTGCGAGAGCACCACGTGGACCAAGCGTCGCAACGACCGCATAGGCTGTGAGATAGCTGGGGACGGCCATGGGAAGCGCGAAAAGGATGGCCATGGCCCGCCGGCCCGGCAGGGCGACCCGTTCTGTCACCCAGGCAAGAGGCAGTGCTAACAGAGCGCTCGTCAACGCCACCGTTGCGGCCAAACCGAGGCTGCGCAGGAGGAGCGTACCGGTTCGCGGATGCTGCAGGGCAGCGAGCGCACTCTCGCTCCCTTGCCAGGAACGCCAGAGAAGGTAGGCAAGCGGGCCCAACGCAATGACCGCGATGGCAATGGCACAAAGCTCGTCCAATGCCAGCGTTCGGTGCGGTCGCCGGACGACAACTGGCTGTTCGAGCGTGGGCCCGCTTACCTGTACCTTCACAGAAGCCCAACCTCCTGCAGCAGTGCCAATGTACCGCGGAGATCATCGAGATCGGACAGGTCGATCGCCGGTGGATTGAGCTGATCAAGTGGCGGTAAGTCCGGATGCGCCGGTACTCCCTTGAGCAGTGGATACTCAAACGTTTGCTCAGAGAAGTAGCGTTGCGCCGGTTCGCTTAAGAGATAGTCCGCCAGCCGCACTGCGAGATCTGGCGCGCGACTACTGGCGAGGATACCGATACCAGCGACGTTGACCAGACCACCAGGATCGCCGTTGGTATAGAAGTAGTTCTCCACCGGCAACGGCTGGCCCGCCTGCGCACGCTCCCGCATGAGATAGTAGTGGTTGACGAACCCTGCCTCGATCTCCCCCTTGATGGTCGCCTGCACAATGCTCGAATTGTTGGGGAATTCGCGCGGGGCGAGCGCCTTGATCCCCTCCAGCCAAGCCCGCGCCGTGTCCTCTCCGCGTAGACGGCGCAGCGCAGTCACGAACGCCTGGAACGAACCGTTCGTTGGAGCCCAGCCAAGCCGTGCGCGCCAGCGCTCGTTCCCGGCAAAGTCGAGGATCGAGGCCGGGATCTCCTCTGGTCGCACCCGTTCGGTGTTGTACACCACGGTGCGGACACGGCCACTCACTCCAATCCACACACCCTGCGGCGATCGATAGGGTTCGGGGACACGCTCAAGGAGCTCCGATGGCAATTGCATCAGTCGCCCCTCCTTGGCCAAGGCACCGAGTGCACCAGCATCCTGACCAAAGAACAGGTCTGCTGGTGAGCGATCCCCTTCTTCTAAAATTGCTGTTGCCAGCTCGGCGGTATCTCCATAGCGAACGCGCACATCCAGCCCCAGTTCCTCGCCAATGCGGTCAAGGAGAGGGCCAATGAGCGACTTGGAGCGCCCAGAATACACCGTAACGGTTCCAGTGCGTGATACGGCAGCGGAGGAACCGGGAGACGGTGCTGAGGTCGGCGTGACAGCTGGTGTACCCTCCGTGCCGGTAGTCGGTGTCGAAAGCGATCCCGTCGGGATAGCAGTTGGCGTGGCTTCCTGCGAGCCACCGCTGCAGGCGGCTAGTACCGTCGTCATGCCAGCGGCGAGCCCGAACCCGCCGAGGCGGAGCAGATCGCGGCGACGCATCCTTTCCTCCCTTGCTGTCGTCGTGTCTTCTCCGTCCAGCCTTTCCCCTTCTGGGACGACCGTTGGTCCGGGCTTGGTGGCCACCACAGAATCCCGACCATTCCAGTCGGATTTATTCTCGGTGTACGGACACCCAGATGTCAAGAGAAGCCGCCACCAATCGGACAGAGCTCCGGTGTGTGCGCTCCGGAGAAGTGACAGCGATAGGGCTTGGAGTTGAGTCTGGGCATCCCCAAAGGTCGAGGGGCCGCACCGGAACAAGACACGTCGCTCGCGACCACGTCCCCCTTCGTTCGCACAGCACCAGTCGCGCAGATTCCCACCGCAGTGCTGCGCACCAACGCAAGAACCGGTCATGAGAACTAGGGGAGGACCTATTGTCCTCGCTCAACGACGAAACGCCGAACCATCCTCTCTTGACAGTGGAAGCCCCGCCACCTAATGTGGCAGTAAAGTCCCGAGAGGATTCAGCGAGGCAAGGGTTTGTCCAGCATGCATCAGTCTCGCCCAACACATACGCTCAGCACCGGTGAGCGTATCCTCCGTGCGCTCCAGTTGATCGTCGAACGACAGCCCGATATTTCTGTCAAAGAACTGGCAAGGGAGCTCGGGGTTAGCCTCTCCACGGCGTATCACCTG
>Ga0105160_1000858_pt1 | contig 13138 bp, 9 predicted proteins | sample GXS110809BmetaG_FD_89591 | JGI IMG/M metagenome (GOLD analysis project Ga0105160, IMG submission 89591) | Hot spring microbial communities from Gongxiaoshe hot spring, China to study Microbial Dark Matter (Phase II) - GXS 110809B | ecosystem: Environmental > Aquatic > Thermal springs > Hot... | reverse complement strand
TCCCTGGACTGCTCCGTGCCAGCAGCTGCAGTTTGGCGGGAATGCGTATACTGACCATTCAAATGGGCCTGCGTCGATTACGCGCACAGAGTGGGACTTGCAAAGCCGTCGGCTGCTCGCTAACCCTGGGTCTTCTGCTGGCCTGGGTAGCTTGGCCGGCCGATCCGCTCGCACTGGAAATGCGCAAAACGCTCCAGAGCGAATTGGGGCATTTAGAGGCCCTGTACAAGCATCTCCACCAATACCCGGAGTTGTCCTTTCAAGAAGCACGCACGGCGGAGCGGATGGCCCGGGAATTGGAAGCGGTCGGCTGCGAGGTGACTACTCGAGTGGGTGGGTTCGGTGTGGTTGGGGTCTTACGCAACGGGGAAGGACCCGTCGTGCTGATCCGTGCAGACATGGACGCACTCCCGGTGAAGGAGGCCACCGGTGCGCCATACGCCAGTGAGGTGACCAGCCGGGACGAAGCCGGTCGCGAGGTTCCTGTGATGCATGCGTGCGGGCACGATGTCCACATGGCCTGCCTGATCGGCACGGCTAGGATGCTCGCTGCGTTTCGCTCCTGGTGGGCAGGCACCGTGGTCTTCGTGGCGCAGCCAGCTGAAGAACGTGGTGCGGGTGCTCGCGCGATGTTGAACGACGGCTTATACGATCGGTTTCCGCGGCCGCACTATGCTCTGGCCCTTCATGTCAGCGCCGACATGCCAGCGGGCTCCATAGGTTACGTGCCTGGATACGCCCTGGCAAACGTTGATTCGGTCGATATTCAGATCCGCGGTATTGGCGGTCACGGCTCGCGTCCCGAAGACGCACTGGATCCAATCGTGATTGCAGCCCAGACAATCCTAGCACTCCAAACCATCGTAAGCCGCGAGCTCAGTCCTTTCGATCCAGCGGTCGTCACAGTGGGATCGATACACGGCGGCACCAAACATAACATCATTCCAGACCGAGTAGAGCTGCAGTTGACTGTGCGGTCCTACCGCCAGGACGTCCGCGAAAAGATCCTGGCCAGTATCCGACGCATCGTCACAGGGATCGCCCAGGCGGCTGGTGTACCTGAGCATCTGGCCCCATTGGTGAGCATCAAGGAAGACGAATTCACTCCCGCAGTCTACAATGATCCTGAGCTCACTGAGCGGCTGGCCAAGCGATGGCGAGCATTGCTCGGCGCCGAACGAGTTTTGCGCGGCCGTCCTGTGATGGCCGGGGAAGACTTCGGCCGGTTTGGCCTGGTCGAACCACGAGTACCTGTATGCATCTTTTGGCTCGGCGCGGTGGATCCTGCACAGTACGAGGCTGCGAAGTCGCAGGCCAGGAAACTCCCCGCTTTGCACTCGCCAGAATTTCTGCCTGCCATCCATCCCACTTTGGAGACCGGGGTGTTGGCCATGACCAGCGCGGCCATGGAACTGCTCGGCAAGCCCCAGGTTTCCGCAACACAGTCACGAGTGCGAGGCCGACGCTGAATTGTCGTTTGACTCCAGTGCTTTCGGCATCTGCGGCAGCCTGAGTCGTCAAAAACGGTCACCGCCGAACTGGAGGCGCTGGCCTCCGATCGTGAACGCTCATCGTGAACGGCCCACATGAACTTCGATGGTAGGTTCATCTGTGTGGGAGCTCACAGGATACACGTGACGACAAAGCAAGCGGCCATAAAGTGCGATTGGCGCTGTCCTGAAGCCTACGCAAACGCGCTAGCGCCACAGCTCAGGAGGTCTACAGGGGTATCTTGAGAATACAGCTACAACGTCGCGGTGAAAGCAACGGGGATGGCAGCGAAGATCAGGATGCGCTGCTCAAAGCTGTGACTGGCCGGCGAACTGCCCTTGTCCTTCACCAGAGCTCTGGGAGGGCTTTAAAATCAAGACCGCCAGCGGGGGCAACGTCAACGATAGGCTTTGTGGGTACCCGTGACTCGGCACGGGCTCGGTGCTTACCAGACCTCCATTGCCTATGTTGCTGCCGCCGAAGTATTCCGAGTCGGTGTTCATCAATTCGCGATAGAAACCTGGCTTCGGTACTCCTAATCGGTAGTTATAGCGGGGTACAGGCGTGAAGTTGCAGACCACGAACAGAAAATCCTCTGGGTTGGCTGCTCGGCGGATGAATGCGATGATCGACCCCTCGACGTCATGAAAGTCCACCCACTGGAAGCCGTTCCAGTGGTAGTCCACCTGCCAGAGCGCTGGTTCCGAGCGGTACAGCCGGTTGAGCTCGCAGACGAAGAACTGCAGCTTGCGATGGTAATCGAACTGGAGCAGCTCCCACCGCAGGCCTCTATCGCAATCCCACTCTTCGTACTGCCCAATCTCCGAGCCCATGAACAACAGCTTCTTACCAGGGTGCGTGTACATGTAAGCCAAAAAGGCGCGCACGTTGGCGAACCGTTGCCACTCATCACCAGGCATCTTGCCAATGAGCGACCCTTTACCGTGGACAACCTCGTCGTGGGAGACTGGCAGGATGAAGTTTTCGGAAAAGGCGTACAAGAGGCTGAATGTGATGTTGTTGTGGTGGTATTTGCGGTAGATGGGGTCCTTGCGGAAGTACTCGAACATGTCGTGCATCCAGCCCATGTTCCACTTGAACGAAAACCCCAGACCGCCCAATTAAACGGGGCGGGAAACACCTGGGTAAGCAGTCGACTCTTCTGCGACGGTGAAGGCGCCTGGGACTTCGTGGGCTTTCTCGTTGAAGCGACGAAGGAAGTCGATAGCCTCCAGGTTTTCATTGCCACCGAAGATATTGGGCACCCACTCGCCAGGTTTGCGCGAGTAGTCCAGGTAGATCATGGAAGCAACCGCGTCCACCCGTAGCCCGTCAATGTGGTACTTCTTCAGCCAGAACAACGCGTTCGAGATCAGGAAGTTCCGAACCTCATTCCGGGCATAGTTGAATACCAACGTGCCCCAATCGGGGTGTTCGCTCAATCGCGGGTCCGCGTATTCGTATAAGTGGGTGCCGTCGAAGTAGACCAGCCCATGAGCGTCTTTCGGAAAGTGCCCCGGAACCCAATCGACGATCACGCCTAAGCCCGCTTGATGACACCGGTCCACGAAGTACATGAAGTCGTCCGGGGTGCCGTACCGAGCAGTGGGCGCGAAGTACCCTACGACCTGGTAGCCCCAAGAACGAGTGTAGGGATGCTCCATGATCGGGAGGAGCTCAATGTGGGTAAAGCCCATGCGACGTGCATATGGGATCAACGTGTCTGCCAGCTCACGGTAACTCAGGACTTGGTTTTGGGGACCCCGCAGCCACGAGCCTAAATGGACCTCATAGATGCACATCGGTTCGGCGAGCCAGTTGCGGCGCCTCCGCTGCTCCATCCAAGCCTCATCGCCCCACTCGTACCGGTCGATATCCCAAACGATCGAGGCCGATTTCGGTGGCTGTTCCATAGCGAACCCGTAAGGATCCGCCTTCATCTGCCGATAGGCGTGGTAGCGAGAACGAACGAAGTACTTATACGTCGCGCCGACCCTCAAGCCTGGGATGAAAATTTCCCACACGCCACCGTTCCGCAGTCGCATCGGATGGCGGCGTGTATCCCAGTCGTTGAAGTCACCCACCACCGAGACGACCTCCGCATTGGGCGCCCAAACGGCGAAGCGCACCCCGTCGACTCCGTCGTATTGCATCGGGTGCGCCCCAAGGGTTTCCCAGGCTTCATACAGAGTTCCTTCGCCATGCAGGTGAAGTTCAAAATCGGTGAGCAAAGGGGGAAAACGGTACGGATCCTCTTCTTCGACCACGTCACCGCGCCACCGGTAGAGGCGGAAACGGTACCGCCGCGGGCGCTCCAGCAATCGCCCCACAAAAAACCCTTCCGGATGCACGCGCTCCATGGAGAGAGCCGTACCGTCGACCACCAATTCGACGCGGCGGGCCTGAGGCAAGAAGGCCCGGACCTCCCACACCTCCTGACCATCCAGCTGAACTGGATGCGGGCCCAGGATCCGAAATGGATCGCCGTGATAACCGCCGACTAGCGCCTCGATCTCCTGGCTCGTCATCAAAGGTATTATCGCAGCGAGATATGGAGCCTTTTCGTCACTGGCCAAAGGCTGAACTCCATGTGCATCTGGAAGGGTCGGTCCGCCCGGATATGCTCTTGGAACTCGCCCCGGGCCTGACTCTAGAGCAGGTCCAACAACGATATCGATTCCGTGGGTTCGCTGGGTTCGTTGAAGCGTTCAAGTGGGTGACGAGTTTTCTCCGGACTCCGGATGACTATGCCTTCGTCGCCGACCGTTTACTGGCCCAGCTCGAAACTGAGGGCGTCCGGTATGCGGAAATCACCTTGTCGGTCGGCGTAATGCTGTGGCGCGGGCTGAATCCGGTGCCCATCTACGACGCACTGGAGCAGGTCCGCAGGCGCCACCCCCAGATCGATGTGTGGTGGATCTTCGACGCAGTGCGGCATTTCGGACCCGAAGCCGCCTGGCCGGTGGTCAAGCTCGCCGCCGACCGGGCTACCGACCGGGTGGTGGCTTTCGGCCTGGGTGGTGATGAGACGCGCGGACCAGCACACTGGTTCCGGCCGCTGTGTTCCTTCGCCAGGCGGCATGGGCTGGGTCTCACCCTCCACGCCGGCGAGATGGCTGGGCCACGATCCATCTGGCAAGCGATCGAGTGCGGCGCGCGAAGAATCGGGCATGGAATCCGAGCCATCGAAGACCCTGAGCTGGTCACGTACCTCCGAGAGCACCGGATCGCACTGGAAATCTGCCTGACCAGCAATCTGCGCACCGGTGCTGTGTCTAACCTCGAGGCTCATCCCCTACGCCGGCTTTACGATGCCGGAGTGCCCGTGGTTTTGAACACGGACGATCCGGGCTTGTTCGAGACCACGCTCAGCCAGGAATACGCCCTTGCGGCTGATAGGTTGGGCTTCACGCTCGCAGAATTACAGGACCTGGCTGCAAAGAGTTTTCACTACGGCTTCCGATATTCCCCGCTCCAGGCGGAGCCGTACGAATCGCCAGGCGTGATATTGTAGGGTGCTTGGATGGCGAAGGTCATCTTGGCCCAAGGCGCTCGGGGCCCCTGGGTTGAACGCGTGCAGCGTGAACTGCGCAGGCGAGGGTTCAACCCGGGCGCTATCGATGGCGTCTACGGAGCACGAACCCGTGAGGCAGTGGCCGGGTTCCAAGCCTCTGTGCAAGTCGAACCCACCGGCGAGATCGACGATTGGACTTGGAGTGCACTGCTGGGCACTCCCCTACCAAGTCCGCGGGATCGATGCATTCAGCTCACTGCCGATTTCGAGGGGCACGGGTTCAGCAAGGTGGTGGGAAACTTCGACGGCGCCGGCTTGACATGGGGGATTGTGGGCTTCACGCTCCGTTATGGTCAGATTAAGCGCATTCTTTTACAAATCCAGTCGTCTCATCCGGATCTTTTGCGGGAAGCCTTCGGAGCTCGGACGGACGAGCTGCTCGACGTGCTCAACCAACCCATAGGGAAACAGATCGAGTGGGCGGACCGCATCAGCCTCGGGGCTGATAAGACAAGTATTTCGAAACCCTGGCGAGAGGGCTTCGCCCGGCTGGGTGAGTTCGAAGTGGTGCGGGAAATCCAGCTCCGAGTGGCGGAAGAAGAATACTACCTGCCTGCGGTGGAGACCGCCCGGCAATACCAACTACAGAGTGAGCTGGGCCTTGCGCTGGCCTTCGACATTCACGTACAGAACGGAGGCATCGGGGCAGCAGCTCTTCGGCTCATCCGGCAATGCATGGAGGAACAGCCGGTCCGTACGGAGCGCGAACGGCGCATCGTCATCGCACACGCTGTCGCGGATGCAGCGCGTGCCCAGTATCGCGAGGATGTACGAGCACGAAAACTCGCCATCGCAGTGGGAGCGGGAAAGGTACACGGGCGGTTTTACGTCCTGCAAAACTGGGGTCTAACAGAAGATCCGGCAATTCTGTAGGTGCAATCTGAATGAGGAGGATGGTCATGGATCGATCAACCACAAGGCCTATGCCTACGCGACGGGGCTTGCTTGTAGGGGCCACCGCCGGGTTGGTGGCTCGCCCGGCCGCCGGACAAGTGCGGCGAGTCGTTCGCAATGGGAGATTGAAACAGGCAGTGTGCCGCTGGTGTTATAAGGACCTGAGCCTAGAGGAGCTTTGCCGTGCCGCAGCAACGATGGGCTTGGTGGGAATCGACCTGCTCAACGCCGAAGAATGGCCCGTGGTGCGCAAGTTCGGCCTCATCTGCACCATGGGCAGTGGCGTCTGTACCATCCGCGACGGGTTAAACGACCGCGCTAACCATAGCCAGATCGAAGCAAACTTCCGAAAGCTGCTGCCGCTGGCCAAAAAGCACGGGGTTCCGAACCTGATCTGCTTCTCGGGCAACCGCAAAGGCATGTCGGACGAACAGGCCTGGGATAACTGTGCCTTGCTACTGAACCGGGTCAAGAGCCAGGCCGAAGATCTTGAAGTCAACATTGTGATGGAGCTTCTGAACAGCAAAGTCAACCATCCTGACTACCAGTGCGACCGTACGGCCTGGGGCGTGGAGCTTTGCAAGCGGGTGAACTCGCCGCGTTTCAAGCTGCTGTATGACATCTACCACATGCAGATCATGGAGGGGGATATTATCCGCACGATCCGCGACAACATCAACTACATAGGCCACTTCCATACCGCTGGGAACCCGGGGCGACACGAGCTCGACGACACCCAGGAACTCAATTACAAAGCCATTGCCCGAGCTATTGTCGATCTGGGTTTCGACGGGTACCTGGCGCACGAATTTATTCCCACACGTGACCCGCTCATATCACTAGCGGAAGCAGTGGCCCTCTGCGACGTCTGAGAACCACCGGGGACCAGGTAAGCCAGGCCACGTCCTTTTGCGCGGCTTCCGACGGAGCGCTTAATCAAGCGGAGGGTTATAGGCCAAAGCGAACCGTTGGGCCGCAGGTCGCAAGAGCGTGTCTTTCGTCCACAGCCAGCAACTGGTCAGGAAACAAGAGGCGAGCAGGTTCAACTCAATCCAGCCTAAAGGTAAATCCTCTAATCGGGGATCGTCTAGTAACCCGATCGCCTCCTGCTCACTCACGAGGCGTATTCGGGGCAGACGAGCCACTGCAGCGGCCAAGGCATGTCGCCGCCCCAGGCGCGCACATGCAAGCTCGCCCACAATGAACGTGTGGGTCACTACCGCATCTCTGAGCAGCAAATCGGACAAGTGCGGGTTGTGAGTTCGGAAGTGCTCGATCCAAATTGAAGTGTCAACCAGAACCATTCGGATGAGGACCTCGCCGCCGTGGTGCTTTAGCTTGTGGACTCGTGCCCCCTTGCTGAGCAAGCCAACCAGCGCTCAAGTGGCTGACGAAAACCCGCAATGCCTCGTGAATCAATGCCGTCCTAGAGCCAATCCCGCTCAGTCGCTCGGCCTCCTCCACTAGCTCCCGGTCCAGGTTCAGCGTCGTTCGTAACCGGTGCTTGCTCACACCCCTGTATCCCCGCTGTCCAACTCGCTGACGTTTTCCGTCAACGGTTATACCTCCGGGTACTTCCAAGGTGGCCGGTAGGCACGGCGTAATAACTTGTTAGCCTCTGCATCCCCGGGCACGCGCTCGCGCAACCCATCCCACTCGATGCTCCGGCCGAGACGATACGACAGCATGCCCAGAAGGGCAACGGTGGTGGCCCGATGGCCGATCTCAATGTCGCAGACCGGTTGCCGACCAGTCTCGATCGCATTCAAGAAATCCTCGAACAGCTCCGGGATATTGTGAGCATCTTTGGTGTGGAGCTTGGGCTCTTCGTGGATGACCGGCTCGCCTTTCTTGAGCGGGTAGAACGTCCACCCATCGAGCCAACCTAAGTGAAGTGTCCCTTCTGTTCCGTAGAAATAACAGCCGATGGCCGTGTTCTCCGCGTTATTTCCCGCGTACCAGCGGTGCTCCCAGACGGCGGTAAATGTTTCGAACTCGTAAACAGCAATCTGCGTGTCTGGTGCGTTGGTGTTGTCGCGGAAAATGTGACGCGCTCCGCGCGAATAGACCCGTTTCGGCCATCGTTCCTCAGTCCACCACAAGATTTGGTCGAACCAGTGGATACCCCAGTCGCCCAATGTGCCGTTGGCGTACTCCAGGAAGTTCCGGAAGCCGCGAGGGTGGATCGCTTTATTGAAGGGTCGTTTGGGTGCAGGGCCACACCACAAATCCCAATCCAGGCCAGGCGGAGGATCCGAATCTGGTTCTGGATCTCGTAGCGGGCGAGCGGTATGCACGAACGCTCGGACCATGCCGATCTTGCCTGCCCTGCCCTCCTTCAGAAACTTCATGGCAGAAATACAATGGGGTGACACTCTGCGGTGGGTTCCGACCTGCACGACGCGCTTGTTTGCACGGGCCGCGTTGACCATGGCCCGTCCTTCGAGAATAGTGTGACTGATGGGCTTTTCCACGTAAACGTGCGCCCCTTTTTCGATCGCGGCGATGGTGATCAATGCGTGCCAGTGATCGGGCGTGGCCACTATGGCTATATCCAAGGGCTCTTTCGCCAAAAGCTCGCGAAAGTCCTTGTATGCTCGAGGGCGATCTCCGGTGAGTTTTTCCACTTCCTCAAGGGCGGGCTTCAGGTGGTTTTCGTCCACATCACACAGCGCGACGACAGTGCAGCGCCGGGTCTGAATCGCTTCGCGCAGGATGTTCATGCCCCACCAACCTGCGCCAAACAGCGCAGTCCGGTACCGATCCCTCTTCTGGGCTCCCAGGATGCCAAAGGAAGCCCCAGCAGCCAGCGATGTCCCCAGGAAAGTTCTCCGGTTCATCGTTGGGGCATTATACCAGCTAGTACTCCAGGCTCGTGAAACCCTGCGCTCTGGAATACGTCTGCTGAGATTCAGCGCCACTTGCTAGCGCTTCCAGGCAAACCCTTAGGAGGAAGGCTCGGATGAAGGCATTGGTCAAGAGTCGCCCCGAACCTGGCTTGTGGCTCGAGGACGTCCCTGAACCGAAACTCGGCATCAATGACGTGCTGATCCGCGTCGACCGTACCTCGATTTGCGGGACGGACCTGCACATTTGGAACTGGGATGAGTGGGCACAGAAAACAGTACCCATACCGCTGGTGGTGGGACACGAATTCGTTGGAGAGGTCGTGGAAGTCGGCTCCAACGTATCGGACTTCCGCCCGGGTGACATTGTCAGTGGTGAGGGCCATTTGGTTTGCGGACGGTGCCGGAACTGCTTGGCGGGACGCAGGCATCTGTGTGCTGCCACTCGTGGCATCGGGGTCAACCACCCCGGCGCTTTCGCCGAGTACATTTGCTTGCCGATGACCAACATTTGGTTGCACGATCCTAGCGTCCCGCTGGACGTCGCCTGTATTTTTGACCCCTTCGGGAATGCGGTGCACGCAGCCTTGTCTTTTCCCGTCCTGGGCGAAGACGTGTTGATCACTGGCGCTGGTCCAATCGGTTTAATGGCTGCTGCGGTCGTCCGCCACGCCGGCGCGCGATATGTCGTGATTACGGACATCAATCCGTACCGCCTGGAGCTGGCGAAGAAGATGCACGTCACCCGTGTGGTCGACGCGCGGACCGAGTCGCTCCGCGATGTGCAGAAGGAGCTCGGCATGAAGGAAGGTTTCGACGTCGGCTTGGAAATGTCTGGTAGCCCGGAGGCCTTCCGCGAGATGCTCGCCAACATGTGCCACGGTGGCAAGATTGCGCTGCTGGGCATCCCCGAGCGCGACCTGCCGATTGACTGGCACACGGTGATCTTCAACATGCTCACCATCAAAGGCATTTACGGCCGGGAAATGTACGAAACCTGGTACAAGATGACGGTGATGATTCAGGGAGGGCTGGACATTACCCCCGTCATTACACACCACTTCCACTACACCGAGTACCGAGAAGCATTCGCCACAGCGCTGTCGGGCCGTGCTGGCAAGGTCATCCTCCACTGGCGAGACGGGAAATAACGCCGAGCACGTTCACCCGATCACTATCCACACTGTGTTACTGCGCCGGCCATCGACCAAAACTTGCAGTTCCACCCGCCCTGCTCCCTCCAAAAACCGCGGCAAGGCTACATTGATCTGGTCCAGTTGCGGGTAAACGCCCTGCGGGCCCGCATACACCACCGGGAGTGGGATACCATTCGCCAGCACCTCGACGCTGTCCAGCGAACTGCGGTACCGAATCCGAAAACCAAACAGGAGTAGGTATACCTGCTCTCCCTCGGCAAATTTGACCGCTACCGGTTCCCAGCGACCGAGAATTTCGTTGTACCAGACCGCAAGCTCGTAAGTCTGGGACCCATCCGCCCGCACTCGTTGCACGACGGCCGCAGCCAGGCCCCCAGGCTGGCCATTGACCGTGAAAAGATATGGATCCGGCGCCTCGTAAGGCCGCGAAGAGATCAGCCAGCGGTCCCGTGTGATGCGCTCCACTGCGGCCCGCCCGAGCGGCGCCGGGCGAGTCCCACCAGCGACCCAAAGGTCCATTTGATTGGTATGGTCGCGGCTGGCAGGATTTTCGGAAATCCCAGGCGGCAGCAGAGCGCGGGAGCGGTCTGGATCGGCAAGATCGACGATCTGAGTGTACGAATTTCCTTTCTGAGACCAGATAGTGCCGATCTGACCACATGCCAGGGGCGGCGAAACCAGTTCCCATTCTCTGACTAACACCGGTAGCTGCATGGGGCCGTTTTGCTGGTATGGCATGCGGTGCACGTCTTGGGACTGACCGTTCCTCGGTCCGGGTGGCACACCGCCCGTCGCAAACGCCTGAGCCGCCTGCTGTAACCACTCCAACAGGTAGGCGCGAACGTCCGGGTCCTGAGGGATCTCGTCCCGCTCGCCATACTGCTGCTGGAGCAAACGCGCCAGCCGGCACAGGCCTCCTTGCCCACCGCCCACACGCTGGCTCAAAACCGAGCGACGAAATGGCGTCAGCATGGAGCTGGCCAGGGCCATGGCCGCCGGGTAGGCCGGATCGCTGGCCCGGTAATGGAGGTCCCAATCCCGCAGGGCTGCCAGTAAGCGGTCCAAGTTCCGATCCATCCTACCCAGGCGCTCCACCAGCCTACGGGCAATGGGGAAAAGGACAGCGACCACAGGCTCGACATCATCTCGGTGTACCTCAGACTCGAACGAGTCCACAGTGAACAGGTGTGGTCTGCTGAGTAACTGAACCAGTCTCCAAGAACGGTTCGTATGTCCCGTCGCCGCAGCTAACTCGTAGGGGTACCAGGAACCCACCGGTAGGTTGTTGGCATGACTGATGAAGTGTCGCTCGGGATTCAGCATATGGGGCATCAGATCCAGCCGAACCCGGCCAAGGATTTCGTCTTCGCCAGTCCAACCTTCGAAGGCAATTCTCCGGGTCCGCCGCGTCAAGGGCAGGTACAGGAGCGTCTGGTAACCAATGTTGCCTGCCGCGTCTGCGTAAACCAGGTGAACTCCCGGGCTGTACCAATTCTCCATCGCTTTGCGGAATTCGTTCCAATTCCGAGCGGACATCATCTCGAGCATGGCCTGTAACGTAGTGCGTCGATGCTCGATTTCCGGGTGGTAGCTGACATAGAGCTCCCCGGCTCCGGGCTCCGGCACGAGTTCGTTAAACACGAAGCCGTGCCGCGTACGGCGAACCAGCAGCCTAACCGGGTCAGCACCACGGACGCGAATCAGCTCCAGGTGCGTCTGAATGCGCTCCGCTGCCCCCTTGTACCAGTAGCTTTCTTCCCCGGCCAGCCTCTCGACGAAGGTCACCGTCGAATGCGCGCCGAGCGCTGTCAAGCCCCAGGCTAGGGATTGATTGAAGCCAATAAGCAGCCCTGGGGCGCCTGCCACGCCAATACCCCGCACGTTGAACTCCCCGGCGTGAAGATGAAACTCATACCAAAGCGGCGGGTTGCTCACACTAACCTGGGGATCGCTCTCCAGGAGCGGTTTCCCAGTAGCCGAACGTGTGCCGTCCACAGCCCAAGCATGGCTGAAGGTGAGCAGTTCATCGGCGACCGCCCTGGGTTGATAGCCAGGCATGTGAGCAGTAGCTTTGAGCTGGGAATAGACGGCAGGGTTTTTGGCCATTTCGGACTCCGGCACGACGGCTGCTACATCGTCCAGTAACACCTGTCGCTCGGCCAAAGCCGCGGGCTCGCCGATTTCCGCTGCGCGTTGCCGAAACGCGTGGTACTCGGAGACCGCCGCTGCGTCGTAGAGGGTATCGAACAGGGTTCCCACAGCCATCCAGGCACAGATACAATCGCCCTCACTCCAAAGGTAGGGCTGCACTCCGTAAGCCTGGAAACGTCGTTGGATCTCCTCAGGGTGTTGTTCGATCCAGGCGTTCACGCCAGCGGCATAAGCCTGCAGATAGCTGCGGAACTTGGCCGGGAGCCTTTCAGCCGCCTCGTCGCAGTATCGCCCGACGCCGGCCAGACGGAACAAGCGGTCGCTCGGCACAGCTGTCGGCCCAAAAACCTCTGCCAAGCGGCCACGAGCACGGCGCCGAAAAAGATCCATTTGGAGGATCCGATCCTCGGCAGTGACATAACCCAAACCGAAGAATCCCCCCTCCGCCGTTGAAGCGTAGACGTGGGGCACACCCCAGTGGTCACGCAAGATCTCGACCGTTGCGGAAGCTGGTTGGTGCTGGCCGGCCGCAAATGCCAGCCAGAACAAAGCAACGCACCACACGATCGGCACTAGGAGAGCTTTCTGCTGCCATCTCATCGGTTATCAGCCCCTTGCTATGGTCTGCTCGGTGCGTTCGAATTAGCCCCAGGTAACCCCGTCCCATACTTTACCTGCACCCCATAATTCTCTAACCCCAAGCAAAGTGGCTTTGGCTTCGCAAGCTTACAAGGCTGTCGCCAGCGTTGCGGGCAGGAGCACGGCTTTGCGAAACTCGGAATTCAGTGCGGATCGAGGCTTCTGGTATCGCAACGGCACTTCTGCTGTGGTGTGTAGGGGCTGCTGTGCCCGGGCAAGTTAGGGCAGCGCAAGCTCTTTACCCCGGGGTAGGGCGGACGCTGCGATTGCACTATCGGGCGGAGTGGCGCGGGTTCCACGCCGGAAACGTGGTGGTCGACTTCCAACTCCCACCAACCGAAAGCTCCTACGGTCAAGCGCAGGTGTTCCTGCCGACAGTGGGGTTC